>Ga0308416_1000190_pt1 | contig 22142 bp, 14 predicted proteins | sample HotsprSampleOS60_FD_203468 | JGI IMG/M metagenome (GOLD analysis project Ga0308416, IMG submission 203468) | Hot spring phototrophic mat microbial communities from Octopus Spring, Yellowstone National Park, Wyoming, United States - 20090730_OS60 ... | reverse complement strand
TGGTGGAGTTGGTCGAAAAGTACAAGGCCGGCCGAGCCAACGCCGTACTTGGAACGCCCAGCGTGGATGCCCACGAGCTGGTGGAGCACACGCTGAATGGGCGGGCGGTGGTGGTCACGCGGCGCGACGAGCAAGGGAACTACGTCCGCGACGACGGGGCGACCTTCCGCGCCCAGGCGCAGCAGGAGGCGCTCAAGCGCGCCTGGGAGGAGTGGGTGTGGGATAACCCAGAGCGCGCGGCGCTGCTTGAGGGGCGCTACAACGCGCGCTTCAACCGCTGGCGCCCGCGCCGCTACGACGGTGGTCACTTGACGCTGCCCGGGCTGGCGTCCGGCTTCACGCCGCGCAAGAGCCAGCTCGACGCCGCCTGGCGTATCTTGCAATCCCGCGCGGTGTGCCTGGGCCACCGGGTCGGGAAGGGCAAGACGGCAGCGATCGTCATCGGCTTGGCCGAGCTGCTGCGGCTGGGGCTGGCCAGCCGTGCCATGGTGGTGGTGCCCAACCACCTGGTCGGGCAGTGGGAGATAGCCTTCCGGACGCTCTACCCGCATCTGCGGGTGACGAGCGTCGGGGAGGGCGAGCTCGGCCCGAAGCAGCGCGCCGCGTTCTTCGCCCGCGTCGCCACCCACGACATTCAAGTGATCGTGGTGGCGATGTCGCAGTTCACCCTGCTGCCAGTCTCCTCCAGCGTTGAGCGCGAGCACCTGGCGCGCGAAATCCAGCGCGCCGAGAAGGTGTACGCCGATCTGCGCGACGCGCAGAGCGCGCGCTCGCGCTCGCGCTCGGTCAAGGAGCTGGAGAAGCACATCGCGCGCCTGCGCGCGCGGCTGGAGAAGCTCGCCCAGGTTCGCCGCGATGATGAACGGGGCACGACCTTCGAGGACCTTGGCGTGGACGTCCTCGTCGTCGACGAGGCCCACCTGTACAAAAACTTGGGCTTCGTCACCGCCAAGGACCGCGTGGCCGGCCTGCCCAACAGCCACTCTCAGCGCGCCTGGGACATGTTCCTCAAGGTGCGCTGGCTGCTGCAGCAGCCGCGCGGGCGGGTGGTCTTCGCCACCGGCACGCCGGTGGCGAACACGATGGCCGAGGCGTGGACGCTGATGAGGTACCTAATGTTGGACGCCCTCGAGCGTCTGGGGCTCGACCACTTCGACGCCTGGGCGAACACCTACGCCCAGGCCGTCCCGTCGGTCGAGCTTGCGCCGGACGGCAGCGGCTTCCGGGTGGTCACCCGCCTGGCCAAGTGGGTCAACCTCCCGGAGCTGGCCGCGCTGATGCGCCAGGTTCTGGACATTCCTCCAGACAACCGCGAGCCGCTGCCCGGCGAGCCGGCATTGTATGGCGGCAAGCCGGTGGCGGTGGTGCTACCGCCCAGCAAGCTGCTGCGGCGCTACACCGGGCAGCTCGTTGAGCGCGCCGAGGCGGTGCGCAGCGGCAAAGTCCCCCCGTCCGAGGACAACATGCTCAAGATTACCTCGGACGGGCGAAAGGCCGCGCTCGACATGCGCCTGGTCGCAGCGCTGCCGAAGCCGCCGGTCACCAAGCTGGGGGTCGCAGCGCGGATCATCGCCGACATCTACCACGCCAGCGCGCCACTGCGCGCGGCGCAGATGGTGTTCTGCGACCTGGGCACGCCGAAGGCGCGCCGAGACGAGGACGAGGACGATGAGCGCGACGAGGGGCTCGACCCCGAAGCCGAGTCCCTGGCCAACCGCGTCTACGACGAGTTGGTGCGCCTGCTGGTCGCGCGCGGGGTGAAGGCTGAGGAGATCGCCTTCATCCACCAGGCGAAGGACAAGCAGGCGCGCCAGGCGCTATTCAGGCGCGTGGACGCCGGGGAGATCCGCGTCCTCATCGGCTCGACCGAGAAGATGGGGACGGGGGTCAACGCGCAGCGGCGGCTGATCGCGCTGCACCACCTTGATGCCCCCTGGCGGCCCGACCAGGTGGAGCAGCGCAACGGGCGCATCCTCCGCCCGGGCAACGAGCTGCCGGAGGTCTTCGTGTTCCACTACGAGACCTCTGCCAGCTTCGATGCCTACGTCTGGCAGACGCTGCATACCAAAGCGGCGTTCATCGACCAGATTACAGCCGCCGAGGTGACGGCGCGCACAGCCGATGAGGTGGGCGAGGCGGTGCTCACCTACGCCGAGCTCAAGGCGCTGGCCACGGGCGACCCGCGCGTCCAGCAGCGCATCATGCTGGAGACCGAGGCCAACCGGCTGCGCCGGATGCGCGCCAACTGGGAGGATGGCCGCGCCAAGGCGCAGCAGGAGCTGCTGACGTTGCCCAGGCGTCGGGCGAAGATACTCGACGACATCAGCCTGATCGAGCGGGCGCAGGCCGCCGCGGCGGGGCTGGCGGCCTTTGCGCTGACCACCCACGACGGGCGCCGACTGGAGAAGCGCGAGGAGATTGGCCAGTATCTCCGCTCGCGCTCGGCGGACGCAGCCGAGCTTGCGCAGGGCACGGTGCGCAAGCCAGCAGGCCAGGTCGGGCCGTTCAGGCTGACCGTGGTCACCAGCTTGCATCGCCCCGAACCGGCGGTTGAGGTCGAGTTCGAGGGCGAGCGCCTCACCGACGAGGCGCGCGTCACGGACACGCCGAAGGGCACCGCAGCCAGCCTGGAGCACAGCCTGAGCGAAGGGCTGGAGCGCCAGGCGCGCTTCCTGCGCCAGGAGCTCGCGCGCGTCGAGGGCGCGCTGGCTCAGGCCGAGCGCGCGGCTGCGCCGTGGCCGGAGGAGGCCAAGCTAGCCGAAGCCGAGCGCCAGCTTGCCGCGCTGGGCGACCCGACCGCGGACAAGTCCGGGAAACCAGACCTGTCCGCTGTAGTCGGGGCAGTGCTAGCTTCGCGGCAGGCGGTGCGCGCGGCGCTGGCGCGCGTGCGGTCAGTCGTGGCAGCGCTGACGAAGGCTGCGCCGGAGGTTGCGCCCGCCGAGGCCGTCTCTGCCGAGGCCGCGCCGGTCGAGGCCGTTCCTGCTGAGACTGAGGCCGCGCCTGAGGTTGCGCCCGCCGAGGCTGCGCCTGAGGTCGCGCCCGCCGAGGTCGAGGTCGCGCCCGCCAAGGTCAGGTGGACGCAGCTCACCTTCGGCGAACTGGCTGCGCTTAAGCCGCGCAAGCGCAGCAAGCCGGTGGCCGTTCCGGAGGGGCAGCTCAGCATCTTCGAGCTGCTCTGATCGCAGCGGGGTGGGGGAGGGCACGCCCTCCCTCACTCCGCTGGCGTTTTTTCGTTTTCCGGGCCGGTGGAAGCGGCGCTTTTTTCGTTTTCCCCAAGCGCAAGCGCGACGCGGGCGGGGAACTCGTCCAACCCGCACACGGTGAGGGCATACAACCCGCTCAGGGCGCGGTGGGGAGCCTGGGGGTGGGCGAGCAGGATGATGGCGTTGCTGCTGGGCAGGCCGAGCATCCGCCGCACGCGGCTGTATTTGTCGATGTGCTCTTGGTAGTCGCCGCTTTTGGTCTCGATCCACAGAATAGTGCCATCTGTTGTGGCGAGCAGGAAGTCTATCTCGAAGCCCTCGCCGTTTGGCAGTATCACCGGCAGGTTGGCCAGCCAGGTCCATGCGGCGCCTGGGCGGAGCTGGGCGATGGTGCGCAGGGCGACCTGGCGCGCCCAGCGCTCCAGCCAACCACCGGCCCAGAAGCGTTGGGCGACGGGGGCGCGGCTTGGGCGGGCGTCCAGGCGGCGGACGGGCGAGCGGTGGTAGCGGTATCCCTCCAGTAGGCCGAGCGCGTGGGCGCGGTGGGCGATGGCGCAGGTATCTGAGATCACCGCCTCGCCCTGGCCGCGCAGGTTGAGGCTGAGGGCGTCACCGCTGCTGAGGCGGGCTTTGACGGCCTCGATCAGCGGCCTGACGTTTGCCCAGCGCTCGCCGATCAGCCAGGCTAGAGCGTCCAGGTCGGCTTCGCCGTTCTCCTCCTGCGGCTGGGCGGCGATGGGGTCGCGCGGGCGGATGTTGCGCGCGGCGAGGTAATCGATCAGGCTTTGCCCCTGAGGTAGGGCCGTAGGTGGAGGTGAAGGTGGGGGTGGGGGAGGTGGCTGCGGCGCAGGCGCAGCCTCAAGCGCGCTGGCGATGCGCTCAAGCGCGCTGGCGATGCGCTCAAGCAGGGCGTCGTTGACATCCTCCCCGGCCTGAAGGCCGGAGATTCCTACCACGCTACGCATTGCATAGTCGTCTCGGTGGGTTCCTGCTTGCGACCGCTCACGCGGTTCGATCCACAGGCCATCCGGGCTGATGCGGGCAGACTGCCTGCCAGCATCCCGACCGAAGCGTCGGTCGTGTCCCGCCCTTCGTCTCGCAACAGTTGCATCCCGCGAGAGAGGATGTTGATCGCGCCGACCACATCGGCGTTGTCCTCGAACCCACATTCCACGCACTCGAACCGGGCTTGCGTCGGTCGGTTGTCCGCCAATACATGACCGCAGCACGGGCAGGTGCGGCTCGTGTTCTGCGGTGGCACCACAATGAGATGGCCGCCGTTCCACGCCAGCTTGTACTCCAGTTGGCGGCGGAACTCGAACCAGCCTTGGTCGAGAATGGATTTGTTCAGGCTGGACTTGGCCCGAACGTTTCTCCCCGGCGCGTCTGCCGTGCCTGCCGCCGACTTGGACATATTGCGCACCCGCAAGTCCTCGATACACACAATCGCGTGGTTTTTGCTGATCGCGGTCGAGGTCTTGTGCAGGAAATCGCGGCGGGCGTTGCAGATGCGGGAATGGATGCGCTGGACGCGGGCTTTCGCCTTCTTCCAGTTGTTGCTGAACTTGACCTTGCGGCTCATGGCTTGCTGCGCTTTGCGCAAAGCAGCTTCATGCCGCTTGAAGCTGTTGAGGGGTGCGTAGAACGTACCGTCCGAGAGCGTAGCAAACCGAGCAATACCCATGTCGATGCCGACTGCGCCACCCTGCGGGATGGCCTGCTCGACCTCTCGCTCGGTCTGAATGGAAATGAACCACTTGCCGTCGCTCAGGCTGACGGTGACGTTGCGAAGATCGCCCAGCACTTTCCGGCTGTTGCGATAGCGCAGCCAACCGAGCTTGGGCAAAAAGATACGGCTATTACCCTGATCGAGTTTGATTTGCTTGGGGTCGGGATAGCGGAAGCTGTCCGAGCGCCCCTTCTTCTTGAAGCGCGGAAAGCCGGCGCGTTTAGCGAAGAAGTTGTTGTAGGCGCGCTCCAAGTCCTTGAGTTTTTGTTGTAGCGGGTGAACCGGTGCCTCGGCCAGCCACGCGGTTTCCGCGCTGTTGCGCCATTCAGTGAGCAGCTTGCACAGCTCGGCATAGCTGAGCTTCTTCTCGCCACGCTCGTAGCGCTCTTTCTGTAGGGCCAATGCCTTGTTGTAGACGAACCGGCAAGCGCCAGCGAAACGGCGCATCTGCTGCGCCTGTTGGCCGTTTGGCATGAGTTCGAATCTGAAGGCCTGGAGGCGTTGCATAGCCGTAATCATACTCTTGGTCCATGAGTGATGACCCGCGCACGCGGGTCATCATAGCTTCTCGGCATACTCTATCACCGCCTGGACGCTGGCTGCCAGCCCCAGCGCCGTGGCGATCTGATAGAGGTGGGCATAGACGGTCTTCGGCGACACCTGCAGGTGTCGCGCAAGCGTGCTGGCGTCCACCTTCAGCCCACGCCTGCGCAAATGGGCGATCAGGTCGATGATCTGGCGCTGGCGGTAGGTGAGCGACTCGTGCAACTGGTCGTTGAGGATGGCGGCGCGCGCCTCCGGGCACAGGCAATACGCGCCGCGCGCGACGGCGAAGATGGCGTCGGCCAGGTCGGGGATGAGGATATCCTCGTGCATGTAGCCGCGCACGCCGATCTTGAGCATGGCGAGCACGTCAGCGCGATGCACGCTGGGGGTAAGGATGAGCACAGGGGCGGCTTCCAGCAGGCGCGGGTTGATTTCAGTAGGAGGGGTCTCCGCGCGGATGCACAGCGCGTCGATGCTGGGCAGTCTGGATGCGCCGAGCAGCGGCGAGCTTGCGCGGTAGGCGACGGTGATCCCGCAGCCGGCCAGGGCGCGCTCCAGCGCATCGAGCGCGAGGGATGAGCGCATGATCAGGCCGACCCTCATCAGGGGCTAATATACAACAGCCTGAAAATTTGCGCAAATCACACAAAATCAGCCCGCGCCTGTGGGTGCATTCATAGCACCGGCGTCTTCCGCAAAATCGCGTTGTCCCTAGGTAAGTGATTATCGCCAATAAACGTGAGTAAAGTAAACATAACTTGACAACCAGCCGCCATATCCAGTATATTCACCAGCATGCGCATGGTTGTCTGCCTCATCGCATGTTGTCTCCTCAGCTTATTCCTGGCTTATGGAGACACAGGGGACCTCTCGCTCATTATCCCTATTGATACCCCAACCCCAACGACCATCTTCTTCCCTACATCGACGCCAACGCCGGAGCCAACTTCTACCCCTACATCGACGCCAACGCCGGAGCCAACTTCTACCCCTACATCGACGCCAACGCCGGAGCCAACTTCTACCCCTACGCCTACATCGACACCAACACCTGAACCACCAGCAGAACCACCACCGCCACCTCCTCCGGCGCCAACCGCAACTGACCTTCCCACACCCACACCGACAAATCTCCCTGAACCTACGCCGACCAACACACCAACTATCATTTGGCTCATTCCCATTTATCCATCCCCTAGCCCGACGCCACTCCCAGAACCGTCACCCACCATCGTGACGATCATCACCGTGCCCGTCCGTATCACCACCACGCAAATCATCACCCAACCATGCGTCAAAACCGAGCACATCGGGCGCGTGTGCTGGGACGACAACCTCAATGGCCGCTGTGAACCCTACGAACCAGGCGCGCCCGATCTCAAAGTCATCTCCCAAGACGGCCAGCAGTTTGACGTGCTCACCGCAGACGGTTATTTCCGCATCCCATCTGAACTCAGCGGGCCCCTGACCGTCATCGACCACCGCGGCAACCGCCTGCCAAATGCACCATCTATCCCAGCCCACGACGGCATGCAAATCCCAATCCCACGCGGGCAAATCCACCAATCGATTGTCCAATCCATCGCTCAAATCTCTTGGCTCGCTATCCCGCTCCTGCTCCTCCCGTTGGCTTTCTTCCTATGGCTATCCGCTCAAGAGCGCATCGCGCGCGAGATCAGGCGCTTCATCAACCTCTGGCAGGCATCCGATACACTCCAGCGCACCAGCGCGCAAATCGACCTCTTTAAAGAGATCGAACAATCCGTCCGCAGCCGCAAGCCGGAATTCGTCGTCATGCAGATCTACGCCGATGTCCTCAACACCGCAGCCCGCGGTGACGTCGCCCCACCGCGCTTGGTCTACTTCTCACGACTACCATCCCCACACTACATCTACGAAGACGATCAACATAGCTACTGCTTCACATCGAACCTAAGCGCAACGCCTAAAGAGCGAAAGTGGTTCAAGAGGGTCGAGTTGTATACGATTAACCCAATCGTCAACCTCGAAGCTGACGTGCTGTGGCGAATCATCTCGGCGACTGACGCCATCAAGGAGCATCACTTCCTGCCGCGCTACGCGCGCTGGTGGTTGTGCATCGGCCATAAACCCAAGACAAAATGATCCAGTTCATTACTAGCTTCCTCATCTGCCTTGACAAACAAATGTTCACCCAAAATCTCGTCGCAATGCGAGCAATACATATCTTCGCCCTCATCGCATCGCTTACCTTCTACCTCGCATCGGCATCAGCCAACCAAAAGCCCGTCGTCATCCAAGGCCCAGGCCAGCATCAATGCGCCCTAGCCAACAATCGCCTGTCGTGTTGGGGCGACAACACCTACGGGCAACTCGGCATCGGCGTCGATAGCCTCCCGGTCACCTCACCCCAACCCGTGCAGCTTCCGCCCGGCAAGATCCGCGCCGTCGCGCTTGGCAGGCACCACACCTGCGCGATCGTCGAAGGGAGCGTGTACTGCTGGGGGCGCAATACCTTCGGCCAAGCCGGTCGCCCCGCGCCATCTTTTCTCCCATCCCCCGCTCAGGTGCCTGGCATGGAACGCGACGTCCAAGCGCTCGTCGCCGGCGATGACTTCACCTGCGCCCTCAAAGGCGCGCAAGTCTGGTGTTGGGGCAACAACATGCTCGGTTCGGTCGGCGACGGCAGCAACATCCATCGCTATACGCCGACCCTCGCCCTGCAAGGACCGGCGGACCAGATGATCGCAGCTGGCGCCTCCGCCTGTGCCATCGCCGCCGGCGATGCGCTGTGCTGGGGCGAGATGGCGCGCTCAAACGTCCCGCGCGACCTGACCCCAGACGCGCTCACCGTCCAGCGCGCCGAGGTCAGCGCCGGCCAGATCGCCTTGATTACCCCCAATCGCTGCCGCTTGTTCCTCCGCGACGGGGAGATTCAAGATACTTGCGTAAAGTAGCCTATGTTGAAATATGCCCTGTTCTTTATCATCAGCCTGTTCGCCGCGCTGCGCATTGCCCACGCCAGCAGCGTCGCCCCCGACATCGCGCTTGACCAAGTACATGGCTGCGCCATCCTCAACGGCCGCGTCTATTGCTGGGGCAATGACGGCGGCTGGGGGCGGCTTGGCCGCGGGCCAGAGATTACCGTCGGCAGTTTCCAGCTCGTCCCAGGGCTGCCCACTCCGATGACCCAGATCGCCAGCGGCCAGGTTAACTCGTGCGCGATTCACAATAACAACGCGCTTTACTGCTGGGGAGATAATAGTTATGGACAACTTCTCACCACGGGCGCTGGTTTTTATCCAACCCCCGTTACAGGTTTCGAGGACGGCACGACCCACGTCGCAGTTGGCCATGGATTCGTCTGCGCGATCCGAAACGGTGGGTTGTACTGCTGGGGCAACAACAGCTATGGACAAGTCGGCAACGGCGAGGACGGTAATCGCGTCACTACTCCACACCAGGTCTTTACGGACAACGTCACCGCCGTCGCCGCCGGCCATGAACACGCGTGCGCCATCCGCAGCGGCGCACTGTATTGCTGGGGGCGCAACACCGTCGGACAGCTCGGCCTCGGCGCTGGCCACCCCGGCCTCTATACCACCCCCCAACTCGTGCCTGGTTTCAGCAGTGGGGTGAGCGCAGTCGTCGCTATGGCACACAACACTTGCGCCCTCCACAGCGGGGATCTGTATTGTTGGGGCGAGAACATGGCAAGCCAAACCGGCAACTCGCATGAACCACGGGTCTATACCCCCACCTTGACCTTCAATGCGCCAACCCGGATCGCAAACCGCTGCCTGATCAGTGGAACACTGGGCAGCGGAGACCTCTATTGCTGGGGGTACTTCCAGCCAAACGCCGCTGGAACTGGCCTCACCAGCTACGCTTCCCCGACTGCCATCCCTTTCTTCAACTCCCCCACGCGGCGCGCCCTCGCTACCGCTCATGGCTGGCTCTCCCACGCAGCCAAAGCAAGCGACGGCTGCATATATGTCTGGGGATTGAACTCACAGGGCGAGTTGGGCTTGCCCCCTGACACCTCAGAACACCCGCCAAGGATCCTCGCGGGCAGCTGCCTGCCAGGGGTCTCCGTGAATAAGACCGCTCCACGGGACGGAAGCACCAACCTCGGGGGGACCGTCACCCTAACCTGGGCCGTCACCGGATCGAGCAGCGTCAACCACTACCGCTATGCGATAGGGAGGTCGCCGTCAAGCGCCTCCTTCGTCAGCGCAGGCCGCGCCACTCACGCCACCGTCTCCGGCCTCAGCGGCGCCACGACCTACTACTGGCAGGTCCGCGCCTGCGCCGACCCGGATTGCACCATTTACGTCGAGGCCGATAGCGGACGCTGGCACACCTTCACAACCGCGGTCTTCCCGACAGCATTCAACAAGACAGCGCCAAATGATGGCCAGATCATCACAGCTACCTCGACGACGCTGGCCTGGACCCCAGCCGGCGGGACAGTCAACCACTATCGCTATTGCATCGCGACGACGTCCGGCTGCACCCCAGGCACAAGCGTCGGGCCATCAACCAGCGTCGCCGTCATGGGCCTCTCATCAGGCACGACCTACTACTGGCAGGTCCGCGCCTGCGCCGACCCGGGTTGCAATGACTACACCGATGCGGATGGCGGACACTGGCGCTTCCACGTCTTCCTCCCGCCAGGTCCCTTCGCAAAGTCCAGCCCCGCTTCTGGCGCGACCGATCAGCCATCGGATTTGAGCTTGACCTGGACCAGTGCAGCCGGCGCAGATCACTACCGCTATTGCATCGCGACAACTGCAAGCGCATGCACGCTGCCGGGCAACATCGTGACATCAACCAGCGTCGCCATCAGTGGCCTCTCGCCAGGCACAACGTACTACTGGCAGGTCCGCGCCTGCGCCGAGCCAAGCTGCACCTCATACCGTGATGCCGATGGCGGCAGTCTTTGGTCGTTCACGACCTTGCCGTCCCCGCCTGGGTCGTTCCACAAGGTATCCCCGTCCAACAACAGCACAGGCCACGGCATAACCGTGATGCTTGCTTGGAACCCGGCGAGCGGCGTCCACCACTATCAGCTTTGCCTCGCCCCAGCACATCTCGCCTGCACATTTTTTAGCGTCGGTCCAGTCACCAGCACAAGCATGGGCGGCTTAAGCCACGGCGTGGCCTACCGCTGGCAGGTCCGCGCCTGCGCAAACCCAAGTTGCACCGTCTACAGCGCCGCAGATGGAGGAACAGAATGGACGTTCGTCGTCGCTGCACCGCCTGATCGACCTCTTCTGATCGCGCCGCCTAACGATGCGGGCAACTTGCCAGCCAACGTCGTATTGCGCTGGAGCCACTCCGGCGCTGGCGTAGATCACTACCGTTACTGCCTTTCCACAACTCCTGGCTGCGCGCCAAACCTGTCCACCGGCAGGTTGACCGAAGCCGGGATTGGCCCGCTCAGCGCCGCGACGACCTACTATTGGCAAGTCCGCGTTTGCGCCAATTCAAGCTGCAGCGTGTATGCCGACAGCGACAGCGAATGGCGCTTCAGCACCGCTGCTTTGCCTGCGCCGTTCACCAAGACAATGCCGATCTCTGGCACCACAGGCCTGCCGTCAGCGTTAAGCTTGCGCTGGAACGCTGCCACAGGCGTAGACCACTACCGCGTGTGCTATGACCGGAACATCAACAACGCCTGTGACGGGGCATGGACGAGCGTGCCAAGCTCTGCCCTATCGTTTGCGATCAGCGGCCTTGCCCAGAACACCACCTACGAATGGCAGGTCATCGCCTGCGCCGTTCCTGATTGTTCAATCTCGCGCCCGGCGGATAGCGGGAGCTTCCATCGATTCACAACAGCGCCCATCCCCAGCAGCTTCACAAAACAAGCCCCAATCTCAGGCGCGGTGATCCATACAACGGCCGTTGTCTTGTCTTGGACAACGGCAAGCGGCGCACATCACTATCGCTACTGCATCACAACTAACAGCGCGTGCATACCGACGACCGATGTCGGGACCTCAACCGGTGTCACCATCAGCAACCTCTCGCCCGGCATCACCTACTACTGGCAGGTCCGCGCCTGCGCCGACCCGGGTTGCACGATCTTCAGCGACGCGGATGGCGCGCACTATCACTTCCACGTCGCCAGCCTCCCATTTGGCAAGCTCGCGCCATCTGCCCTCTCCGTCGTCATCCCGCCCGGTGCCACCCTGCGCTGGTCGCCCTCTGCCGGCGCCAGCGCCTATCGCTATTGCCTCTGGCGCGCCGATGAACCGCCATGCGCGACCAGCATCACCGTCCCAGCAACCCAGACGCAGGTCGCCGTCAGCGGATTGGCAAGCGGGGTAAGGTACCACTGGCAGGTGTTCGCCTGCTTCTTGTCCGGCTGTCCACATCCGCTGGCAGGGGATGGCGGGTCGCCATGGGAGTTCCGAACCATGAGCCCAGTCGAGGTCATCTCCTCGACTGCCTCCCTTGCTAAGGCGCTGCTCACGCCGGCTCCGCGCTTTGGCCAGCGCGTCCAGTACGCCATCATCATCTCCAACCCGCTCTCGACGACCCTCGCCCTCACGGTCAGTGAGGTCGTGCCATCACATAGCCAGTTCGTCGCCAGCGACGAAACAGGCAATGCCGTCTATCAAGGCATCGTCGCCGGCGCTCCAACCTGGCGCGTCACCTTGCCAGCCTTCGCGCGCGCGGTCATCACGCCAACGATCGTGCATGGCATCGCCAACGTCGCCGATCTGCAAGGCGGACGCCGTGTGACCACGACCACGCATTGCCGCGATGATTCCCACTTGATCACAAGGCCGCTTGGACACAACGTGCAGCCTAACCGACTGTTCTTTCCGGGTGTATACAGCGAGTGCCTCCCATTCCCGCCTCCGGACATGTATGAGCCGGACGAGGACCAGAGCACTGCGAAGGTGCTCCGCCTTGCCCAGCAGCAGGCTCGCACCTTCCACAGCGCCAACGACATCGACGTCATCAGCAGCACGCTGACCTTCACAGGCATACAGACTTTTACGTTCCGGATCGATGTCGAATCCTGGACGCCTGGCGTGCAGCTGGCCGTCAGCTCACCGTCAAGATCGTTCTCTCCTGTCACCACGACATTGACCATGAAATCCGGTAGCTATGCCGTCCACTTCGTGCGTCGCTCTGGTTACACCAGACAGGACGTCCAAGTCCTCCTCACGCTCAATCGCGCCGCTGCTGGAAATGCGCCGTGTGGAGGACGATATACCGTCTCGCTCAGCGAATGGCGGCCGTTCAATGGGTTTGGTGCGTTCACCGCGACTGTTGAGGACGATCACGTGATATTGATTGGTGAGTAGAGCCATGATGAGGCTGATCTTCGCCCTTTCTGCCTTTTTGCTCGGCGTGCTTTTCACCAAAACTGCGCAAGCCTATAACTCATCGACGGGGCAAGTTTTTGCCTTCGTAGATCGAAGTTGTGCGATTATTACTGCTACGGTCCCAAGCAACGGCCATCGCCTCACGTGTTGGGGGGCGAATAATGAAAACCGCACGATGACTAACCTACCTGCGCCATGGCTTACTCAGCCAGAACCCGTCGTCGGTGGACATAGCGCGGTCATGGCAGGAGGTCACCACGTTAACTCCTGCTATTTGAAGGACAACAACCTCTATTGTCTAGGCGAAAACTATGCCAATCAGCTCCTCAGGCCCGACCCGTTGTTCACGACGACAACCCCTGTCCTCGTCATCAGCGATGTCGTGAGCTTCAGCTTCGGCGCACAACACGCCTGCGCCATCCGCACCAGCGGGGCGCTGCAATGTTGGGGAAGTAACTTCTACGGCCAAGTGGGGAATGGTGGCTATAGCTATGGCGTGTACCCACAATACACTGTGTTTGCAAATGGCGTCACCGCCGTCGCCGCCGGGAGCGACCATACCTGTGCAATTCGCAACGGTGCGCTGTACTGCTGGGGAGACAATACCTTCGGCCAGCTCGGCGTCCCCGCGCCGCCGATCATCAATACGCCAAACCCTGTCCCAGGAATGAACAGCGACGTCACCGCCGTGGTCGCCAGCGGCAACACGACCTGCGCCATTCAGTCCAACAGGCTCTTCTGCTGGGGCGAGAACAAGCAGAACGCATACCTCGGCGTCGGCAACCGTGGCCACCGCACTGATCCGACATTGGTCGTGAGTGACGTCTCCGGCGTCGCAAAGAGCCCAGAGGGCGGCTGCTTGATCGCCACACAGCCGAACATCCACCTGCGCTGTTGGGGGCTCAATACCCACGGCAACGTCGGCAACGGCAGCTTCGGAACTCCTGTGACCACCCCGGTTAACGTGGTAGGTTGGCCGGCTTGGGATACCCCCGTCGCGATTGCACATGGTCACAACCATGCCCTCGCCCGCGGCCGCAGCGGGTGCCTCTACGCCTGGGGATATAACAACTATGGGCAATTGGGAGACGGAAACGTGGGCGATCTGCGCCAGTTGACTCCGACGCTCGTCAGTCGTAGCTGCGTTGGAAATTTCGAGAAGGTCTCGCCAGGGAATAACGCAACGAACCAACCCATCAACCCGACCCTCGCATGGACGATACCGCTCACCGGGAGCGTCGATCACTATCGCTATACGATCACCAGCGCCGCCGGCTTGAACGTCCCATTCACCAACATCGGGCTGGTTAACTCGTTATCACTTAGCGGGCTTGCGCCGAACACGCTCCATCGCTGGCAGATTCGCGCCTGCGCCGACCCGGATTGCTATGTGTTCATGGGCGCTGACAACTTCACCCGCTGGGACTTCACAACTGCAAATTTCCCCGGCCCTTTCGACAAAATCACCCCAGCTCATAACGCTTTCCTCGCAGATCCGCCCGGCGCCCTGACTTGGGGGGGCGCAAGCGGAGTTGACCACTACCGCATCTGCGTCGACTTCGCGCACAACCCGCCCTGCACGCCAAATACTCCGATCGGTCGTGTGACGTCCATCGCCTCATCCGACCTCCCGCTCGGCCTGGCGCACGGCAATGTCTACCGCTGGCAGGTCCGCGCCTGCGCCGAGCCAAGCTGCTCGGTCTTCCGCGACGCCGACGGGCCAAACTCACACTGGATCTTCAGCGTCGAGCCAATGCCCTTCACGAAGCAGTCGCCGGCAAACGGCGCGACCGATCAGCCGGCCACGCTCACCCTGCGCTGGTCAAGCTCCGGCGGGACGCATCACTATCGCTATTGCATCGCGACGACGTCCGGCTGCACCCCAGGCACAAGCATCGGGCCATCAACTAGCGTCACCGTCAGCGGCCTCTTATCAGGCAGGACCTACTACTGGCAAGTCCGCGCCTGCGCCAACCCAGATTGCACGCTGTATCGAGATGCTGACGGCGGAGCTGTGCACACCTTCAGTGTCATCAGCCCTCCGGGCGACTTTAGAAAAGTCGCGCCGCCCAGCGGTGAAATGTATCAGCCACTTGCGGTTACCCTGACGTGGGAAAGCGCAGTTGCGCCTTTGGATCACTATAGGTACTGCATTGCCACAGCCGCCGGTTGCGTTCCAACTATCACAGTTGGAAACGCGACGCTCGTCACTGTCAGCGGACTTGTGCCAAATACGACCTACTACTGGCAGGTCCGCGCCTGCGCTGACCCAGGCTGCACCGTCTTCAACGACGCAAACGGCAGCGGCGGGCATTTCTCCTTCACCACCGCTCAACTGCCCGGTCCGTTCAGCAAGTCGTCGCCTATTCCTAACGCCCCCGCGCAGCCTCTCACCGTCACGCTGATCTGGCAACCAGCCACTTATGCCCATCATTACCGATATTGCGTCAGCACTGCCCCAGGCTGCACGCCGCTGACATCCGTCGGCACAGCCACAAGTACGATTTTCACCGGTATTCCTGGCCAGTCTTATTACTGGCAGGTGCGCGCTTGCTCCGAAGCGACGTGCTCGGCCTTCCGCGATGCCGATATAGGCGCTTGGCGATTTACCATCGCCACTACTCCAACTGTGTTCACTAAGTCGTCGCCTGCTCCTGGCGCGACGAATCAGCCGCTTGCGCTCACCCTCAGCTGGTCTACCGGACAGCATACAGCCAACGTCCATCACTTCCGTTACTGTATATCGTCGACGTCAGGTTGTGTCCCAACTATCCCCGTGGGACTCGCTGATGCTGTCTTCGTGAGCGGCTTATCCCCGGCGACGACGTACCGCTGGCAGGTTCGCGCTTGCGCAGACGCGCTGTGCTCGGTCTTTGTCGATGCGGGCGGTGGGCATTGGCCATTCACAACGATTGACCTGCCTGCTGTACCTGCTAAGCTCTCACCCCCTGACGCCAGCGACGGCCACGGCAGAAACGTCACGCTGGCTTGGCACGTCCCTGGGTCGCCGTCCGCTGTGCGGCTGTGCTATGACGACCGGATCAACGGGCAGTGCGATGGGACGTGGATCGACGTGACCGGCAGCGCCAACTATGTCCTCACCTCGCTGGCAGAAAACGCGAGATATGAGTGGCAGGTTCGCGCCTGTGCTGATGCGCTCTGTAACGTCTTCAGCGATGCAGACGGCGGAAGTTATCACCGCTTCAGCACGGCGCCGACGCCGCCGGATTTCACCAAGCGCGCGCCGTTTGATGGCGACGTCGTCACCGATGTGCAAGCATGGTTGACATGGGAGATTACTGGTGGCGTGGTGAATCACTACCGCTATTGCTTCGCCGAAGCGCCTTCGTCATGCGACCCAAGCTTCATCCTCCGAAGCGACATGACCGCTACGCTGGGCGGTCCATTCCATCGCGGCGCTACCTACACTTGGCAAGTGCGAGCCTGCGCCGACCCGGAATGCACGATCTACACGGACGCCGACCGCGGGAGGAGCTGGTCGTTCCTTGTCGCCGCGGATGGTTTTAGCAAGCTACGGCCACTGAACTACAGCGCCATCACCACGACTGTGGTCGAGCTTGCTTGGCAGTCGGCAGACGGCGCGGAGCGCTATGAGTACTGCGTCGTTCCGCGCGGTATGCCATGCGCATCTTGGGCATCAACGACAGGCACGAGCGCAACCATTAGCCTGGCGCGCGGCATCACCTACACTTGGCAGGTGCGCGCTTGCACTGGCAGCGCATGCAACGACGCGAACGAGGGGGAATCATGGGAGTTCACCATTCTCTCGCCGCTTGAAGTTATCGCCAGCGCGCAGAAGGTCCTACTTTCTGCTACCCCACGCTATGACCAAGATGCCCTCTACGCCATACGCATTGCGAATACGATAGGCGAAGGGTTCGTCTTTACCTTGACCGAACAGGTTCCGCCCTCCGCGACGCTCAGCGTCAGCGCTGTTGAGGCGACGGTGCCGATCACTTACATCGGGTTGATCGGCGGTGCGCCGAGCTGGTTAGTCGCGATCCCAGCGAACGCGCTCACACAGATCACCGTCCCGGTCAGGTATCAGCCCCAGAACGTCGGGCAAGTCGTCGCTGGACGGGTCGTGACAAACACGGTCCTCCTGAGCGATGGGTTGACGACGACGGCTTGCGCGATCAGCCACGCCGTTCACCCGCATCGTGCGTTCATCCCGATGGTGGGCGCTTATTGCGATGGGCGTCCAATGCCCCCGGATGACTATGAGGGTCAGGATGGGGCAGGGGACTTGGACGGCGTCGCGCTTAATCGGGGGACAGTCATCTCGCGGACGCTGCATGACGCAAGCGACGTAGATCGTTTCATCTTCACGGCGACGCTTGCGCCGGGCGAGTTCATCACGCTCAGCGTCCGGGTATCCTCGGCTGCTTACAATCAGCGGGTCACGATTTATCGTCGCCTTGTCGATGGGGCGTCTGACTCGCGTGTTGAGCGCGAATTCCGGCTAGAACATGGTCATGCGGAGGTTCAGGTTGTGATACGCAACGATGATGCGTATCGTAGGACGGTGGTCTATCAGCTCGTCGTCGATGGCAGGGATATGCGCCCGCAGTATTGTCGGACGACCTACGCTGTCAGGTTGGGCTGAGGGGCGATGGGTTGATATTATGGGTGCGTTCACAGCCAGGGGCAAAACTTCGGGTGGGCGACGATAGTGCTATAGATTTGCCTTCGCTGGCAGCATCGCTTGTGGAAGATGCCCCTATTGGTGAATGCGCCCACGCCTGGTGAACAGCCGAGGATAGGGTGTATTAGCCACCATGCGCGCGCTGATGGCGACCTTCTTCCTCTGCGCGGTGCTGAGCGCATGCGGACTGCTCTATGTCAGCCTCGACCGCGCAGCGCGCGCGCAGGTGGCGTGCTTGCGTGGGTTGTTCATCGCCCCTGACGAGGGCTGTTGGGGGACACGGCTTGAAGGGGGGGCGGAGTGGGCAACAGGGTGGCCGTGATCAGCCGTGGGCGAGGGCGGCGTCCAGCGCGTCTTGGTAGCTGGCGTAACCGTCCCGCCAGCGCTCGCGCAGCCTGGGCTGACGGTCCACCCACTGGTAGATCATCCAGCCCCACTTTCCGCTGGCGGGGCAATAGCGGATCATCGCCCGCGACCAGCGATCAAGGATGATCTCCTCGACCACGACGGTCTGCGGGACGTAGTCGCGCACCCATAGGTCTCGCCCGTCGAGGGTGCATCGCGCGCCGCGGCGGGGGAGCGACGTGGCGTCCTGAGCGGAGATATATCGCTCGATCAGGTTGCCAGCGGCGTCCTCGAGCAATTGGGCGCCCGTGAATGCTGTTTTGCCCATTTGTACTTGTTATACCACAACCTCCGCGCGCGCAACGCAATCCGCCCCGCCTGAGGCGAGCGCTAGCCCGGCTCGCTGCGCACGCAGTCGCGTCTGCGGCAGCCACTTTACGGCGGCAGATGCATCCTGCAAACACGCGGCGGGACGAGCATCCCTGTCTGCCGATCCACCTGTTGGCGCGCATCGTGCTCATGAGCAGCGACCTGGTGCTTGACCCCTTCCTGGGCATTGGGATGACGGCGATCGCGGCGAACTGCAATCGCGGAAGTGAAGCGCTCCCGCGTCGCTTTCTGGGGAACATCCACCGACATAGACGCCATCCCTCCGCAGCCCTGAGAAGCGCGCGCGGCTGGCGTGCTAGGAGGTCACTTTTACCGCCTAGCGTGCGATAATTAGCGTAGTCGCACTATAATAGGGGACTATGCAAAAGCAACAAACCGCCCTCACCATCCCCCCAACCGCCGCTGACTACGCCCGCGCCAACCGCGCCCCTAACACCCTGCGCGCCTACCGCGCCGCCTGGCGCGCCTTCGCCGCCTGGTGCGCCGAGCACAAGCGCGCCGCACTGCCTGCCGACCCGCTCACCGTCGCCGACTACCTGGCCGCAGCCGCCCAGCACCACAAGGCCAGCACGCTCGGCATCCACGTCGCCGCCATCGCCGCCGCCCACAGAGCGGCTGGCCATCCTAACCCAGCCGCCGACGAGCGCGTGAAGGCCACGCTGGCTGGCATCCGCCGCGTGCACGGCCAGCCGCCCGCCCAGCGCCAACCGCTCACGCTGGACGACCTGCGCGCGCTGGGGCGCGCCTGCGGGGATAGCCTCGCTGGCTTGCGCGACCGCGCCCTGCTGCTCGTCGGCTGGGCCGCCGCCCTGCGCCGCAGCGAAATCGTCGCCCTGGACGTGGAACACGTCCGCCTGGGCGATGCGCTGCACATCCTCATCCCCAGGCGGAAGACCGACCAGGAAGGCCGAGGCACGCACGTCACCATCCCGCGCCTGGCCGACCCTGAGCTATGCCCTGTGCGCGCCCTGCGCGCCTGGCTGGACGCGACGGGCATCCGCAGCGGGGCAATCTTCCGCAGCGTCAACCGCTGGGGCAAGGTGGGCAAGCGGCTGAGCGCGTATGACGTGGCGCGCGTCGTCAAACGACGCGCCAAGGCCGTCGGCCTGGACGCGCGCATGCTGGCCGGCCACAGCTTGCGCGCCGGCTTCATCACACAGGCCGCCCTACAGGGAGTGGACATCCTTTCCATCGCCGAGGTCAGCGGCCACAAGGACATGGATGTCCTGCGCCGATACGTGCGGGCCGCCGGGCGCATCCAGGCCCAGGTCATCACCCGCGTCATGGACGCGGAAAACGCAGCCGGGCGCGCGCGCTTGTCGCGCACATCCCGCCGTCCCTGATCGGTCAGCTTTCGCGCCGGTTACACAGCAGCCCAGCTATCGCCAGCGCATCGGCCAGACGACGCGCTGAGTACACCTCCATCTTGCCCCTTGTCCAGGTCACTGTCCAATACGGATACACCTGGACGCGCCGCCGAAGCCATCCACCGATGCAGTAGCGCCCAACAACCAGGGCGTCACCCACCCGTATCACCACCGAACCATAACCCGGCTCGGCCTCCGGATGGCATTCCGCTGGCAACTCCCCTGGCAGCTCCCCGGCTGCTCGCAGCGCGGCCAGATGGCGCGCCCCCAGCGCTTTTCGCTCCTCAATCTCATCGTTCTTATCGTTCACCACTTATTCCTCCTTCTCATCGTTCACCATCAGGCGCCTCTTTCCCTCCCCTACCCCAGCGCTGCGACCAGCGCCTCCAGCCCCCTCGCCCGCACCCGTCGCCTGATTTGCGCCAAGGTCTCTTCATCCACCCCCCGCTCCCCGCCTCGCACGTGCGGGACGACGAAGGTGTACCCCTCCGGCGGGCTGGGCATCCCGTAGCTTGCCGCGCGCGTTTCCGCCTCGTGCGCACGCCAGCCCGCTGCCAACTTGCGATAATGCCCACGCACCGCGTGCAGGACGCGCCGGCGCGTCTCCAGCGTCTGCCGGTCTTCGGCATCGCCCCACGCGCGCGCCTCGATCTCCCTTGGCCAGACCTCGCGCAGGGGGATTCTGCGCGCCCGCGGCAGGCGCAGGACGCGCTCAGCGTGCGCCACCGCCTCGCGCATCGCCCGCTCACCCTTCGCCCCCTCTTCCCCCTTCTCCTCTCCCTTCGCTCCTGCGTGGACGAACACCGTCTCCCCTGCCACCACCAGGTCACGCCACAGCGCCGCGACGGCCAGGTGGACGTACGGGGCGATCCAGTCTGGCATCGCCAGCTCCAGCTCTTTCAGCGCAGTTCCCTCCCCGCGCCAACGAAACGCGCCGAGCGACTCGCCCGCCTCGCCAAGCAAGCTCACCCACCAGTAGCCCGCGCGCAGGCACACCCAGCGCAGGCGTTTCACCCCCCAGCGCGCCAGCGGCAGCGCCGGGGGCAACTCTGCATCGTAGATGCCTTGCTCGCTATATCGCCTATTCGTCGTCCCCTCGGCGATCAGCCGCTGCGCCATCGCCAGCGCCAGCTCAGCGTCCGGCAGGCCCTCAGGCGGCTTCTCTGGGGCTTTCCACCACCGCCGGTTCACCCGCCACGGCGTGTAGAGGGCCTGGGCCTCGGCCAACGTCGCCCCGCGCAGCGCGATGCGCTGCGTCCAGAAGCGCATCATTGCCCTGGCCGCTTCCTCCAAATTCGACGGCCAGTCGTCCTCCAGCGGCTCGATCAGCCGCGGCTTATGCAACACCCCCCATACCGGCATGGCGCTGCTGGCGATGCCCCACGGCGACCCTCCTGTGATGTAATCCTCGACGATTCGTTCAGCGCCCTCCTCGCTCCAGACCAGGGCGCTGATCTGCCACACCATGCGCGCCATCCCCCACGGGTCGCGCGGGACGCGCAGCTCGTCGGCCCTGCGCGCCAGCAGCAACTGCTGCGCCATCTCGCGGATCGCCACGTCGTCCAGGTCGCCTGTGACCAGCGTCCCCCTAAGCGCCAAGGCAAAAGCGCCAGCAATGCTGGTCGCCATGCCAACCCGTACCTCGTCCATGACGCCCATCTGCCAGGCCTGCCCAGCGACGTAGCAGGCCGTCACCAACCAAGGGGGGACCTCGCCGCCCACGCGTCGCTCAATGGCGCAGACGCGCGCAAGCGCCTCAAGCGGCTGCCCTTCGCGCGGCCAGCGCAGGCGAAATGAACGAAATGAACGCTGGTCACCTTCGAACAGCACGATCGTCGGCCGGCGCACCCGCGCGCGCATCTTCGGGCTTAACTCAGGGAGCATCAGATCGCGCTCTGGGATGCCGCGCGGGAAGAAGGCCACGCGGAATATCGAGCTGGTCTTGCGCAGGTCGCCCAGCTTTCTGTTGAACGGGATCGCGTCTAACTCGTAGTCGGCGTCACCCCAGGCAACGCCACCGCTCTCCTCGATGAATCGCATGGCTGAGTTATACCACAAGTGATTACAGATGTGCTACAATGCGCGTAGGAGGTCAGCCATGGACGAGCAACTCGTGCAATCCGCTCTACAGATGCTCCGCGCTAACCCACGCTACGCTGCCGACGCGCGCGCCGGCGCGCCGCTGGGCAACTCCGTCGTCGGTAGTCTGCTTTCAATAGAGTACCGCGCACCGCGCTGGGCGACCGAGCGCGCCGTGCGCCAAGCCCTCGCTATCCTAGATAGCGAGGAAGACGACGAGGACGACGAGGAAGACGAGGAGTAGCCCAAAGAGCGGCCCGGTGCGGGCCGCTCTTTAGCGTAAGATCACCTTCAGCCGCGCCAGCGCTGGGCTGCTGTAATCCGCCCGGCTCAGCGCCGCGATGCTGTTCGGCGTCACGCCATCGTCAAAATTCAAGTTGAACACGACCGCCAGCTTCACGCGCGCGCTCAAGCGCGCTTGCTCGACGTAGCGCGCCAGCGCCTCAGCCTGGCCCTCCGGCGTGTGCGCCATCACCCACTCAAACCCCTTCG
>Ga0308416_1000183_pt1 | contig 22452 bp, 19 predicted proteins | sample HotsprSampleOS60_FD_203468 | JGI IMG/M metagenome (GOLD analysis project Ga0308416, IMG submission 203468) | Hot spring phototrophic mat microbial communities from Octopus Spring, Yellowstone National Park, Wyoming, United States - 20090730_OS60 ... | reverse complement strand
GGTTCGCCCGCTGTTACTTCCACATCGCATTTGCTCGTCACGACGTCCCACGCTCAAGGGACGGCGGATTTGGAGCGCCGACGCGCCAACGCGCAAGCACACGACGTCCCGCGCTCAAGGGACGGCGCACAAGCAGTGCGAAAGGACTGAGGTGCAGCATCTGGAGTGTCTTGTGGCGGATGAAACAGCCATCAAGGATGATAGTGGTGTCGCAATTGCGCCATGACTGGAGCGGGTCGCAAATGAGCGGGTCGTAGCGTTCATGCGTGTTGATGGCATCGTTGGCAAGCCAGCATCGGATGCGGGCAATGCCCCTCGCTTCTTTGGCAAGGTCGGGGATGAAGAGTGCGAGCTTCCTGAGATAGACCGAGCGGGCCTGAACAAGACAGATTCAGTTGTTCAGTTATCGCCAGCGCAACGTCGGGTGGTTGCTTCGATATTTCGGGCAATCTGCGGGGCGCGGAGGTCGGAGAGTGTTCAGGCAATGGTGTCTTAACTGGATGCGTGCTAAATTCACGATCTGTAGTGGGTAGTACGAAATGACGATCTATAGCTTTACAGTTGTGATTGAACCTGATGAGCAAGGCTTCCACGCCTATGTACCTGCTCTGCCCGGTTGCCACACGTTTGCCGATACCGTAGATGAAGCTCGCACGAACATCCTGGAAGCGCTTGAACTCCATCTGCACAGTATGCTTGAGGATGGTGAACCTGTCCCAGTGGAACGCGAGCCGATGTTCATTACCCGTCTCTCCGCGCCGGTAGCCGTATGAGTGAGAAGCTTCCTCGCATAGATTGCCAGGAGTTGATTCGGGCACTGGAGCGCGCTGGTTTCGTGAAGAAACGGTAAAAGGGCAGTCACCTGCATACGTGGCGAGAGGCAGATAAGAAACGCGTGACTTTACCTGTTCACCAGGGGAAGACCGTACCGCTGGGGACGCTGCGTGCTATTCTTCGTGATGTTGACATCAGCATTGAAGAGTTCTGTAAGTTACTCTAGCAGGCGCTGCCTAACCTGCGTCTGGAGCGGACGGGATTGTCGGACTGCTGCTCAAGCGCGAGCCATTGGGTAGCTCTGACACCAACATTTCAGCTCGTTGAAGAGCACCGATACTATTTTCTATCTCCTCTTTTTCTACCTTCTCGTACAATGCGGGCATGTATGTCCGTGCAGACGCTGCCGGTTGGTCGAGATGGGTGGCAGAGCGCAGCGCGACCGATGCGACGCTGTGGTTGCTGACCCATCATGAGACTGCACCCAGAGACCACCTGCGCGTATCCTATCCCCCAGCCTCTGTGGTATACTGATAGGCAGGTGCGGCGCGAACCGCACCAAATTTGTTGTGTTCGTGTGCGAGTGTGCATGGAATATCAACCCGATCTGAAGCGTATAACCGGCGGAGGCGGCGAGATCGCATCCGTCGCTCCTGGCAGCATCGCTGCTGAAATCGGACTGCAACCAGGCGATGTGGTGCTGGCAGTGGGTGATTTGCGTCTGCGTGACGTGATCGATTACCGTTTCGCCATTGCCGAAGAGACTATCGAGTTGCTGGTGCGTCGCGGCGATGAAGAGTTCATCTACGAGATCGAGAAAGACCCTGATGACGACCTGGGTATCGAGTTCGTCGAGCCGCTCTTTGATCGTCTACGCACCTGCAACAACAAATGCCCGTTCTGCTTTCTAACCCAGATGCCGAAAGGGTTGCGCCGTTCGCTCTATCTGAAGGACGATGACTATCGTCTCAGTTTTCTGTACGGCAATTTCGTGACCCTTACCAACCTGACGGAGGAGGACTGGCAGCGGATCGAGCAGCAGCGTCTCAGCCCGCAGTACATTTCCGTCCACGCAACCGACCGCGCGTTGCGGGCGGTGTTGCTGGGGAAGCCCGATGTGCCGGATGTTCTCGAACAGATCAGGCGCCTCGGTCGGATCGGCGTGACGGTGCATACCCAGATCGTTGCGCTGCCGCAGATCAACGATGGTGAAGCGCTCCATCAGAGTATTCGCGATCTGGCGGCGCTCTATCCGATCGTGCAGACGATTGCGGTTGTGCCGGTTGGGTTGACGAAGTATCGCTTCGAGGGGAAGCGACCGCAAACGATCAAAACGGCAATCCAGATCCATGAGACGCCGGAATGGATCGATGCGACCTGGGAACGGCAACCACGCTGGGACGATGCGCTCCATCTGCACGAACGACGGGTGGCGAACCTGGGGTATTGCGCACGTCAGATTGTTGCCGCCGATGTGCCGATGCGCTGCTACCGCCCCGACGAAGCGCCGCGCATCATCGATCTTATCGAGGCGTACCAGGCGGATTTTCGTCGGCGCTACGGCATCGGTCTCGTGTATGCGTCCGACGAGTTCTACCTGCTCTGTGGGCGTGACCTGCCGCCAGCTGCCGACTATGACGGCATGCCCCAGTATTCGAATGGGGTCGGTATGACGCGCGATTTCCTGGATGGATGGGCGAAAGCGCAACGTCGTCTGCCTGCCCGTCTGCCGCAACCCACTGAACTGACGATTGTCTGCGGGACGTTGATCGCTCCCATCCTTCAGCGCGTCATCGACCGTCTGAACCGGATCGTCAACCTGCGCGCCCGGTTGCTACCGGTCGTCAACCGGTTCTTCGGCGAAACGGTGACCGTCTCCGGGTTGCTGATGGGTCAGGATGTCGCACCGGCTATTCGCGCGGCGGGGGCGCGCCGGGTGCTGTTGCCGCGGGTCATGTTCGATCATACCGGCGCACGCACGATCGATGAGTACACCGTTGAGCGCATTGGCGCTGAAAGCGGCGCCGTGGTTGCTGTCGCCGGCGAACCGGACGACATTGTGCGCTACGTGCGCGCGTTGAGCGTCGAGCCCTGAGCAACAGTTTCAGGATGGAGCGGAGGGAATACCATGCCGATGCACACCCTGAGTATTCAACGTGTCCTGAACGTGGTGCAGCGCGCCACCCAGACGGCCGCGCAGGCGAATCTGGCGGCGCTGCTCGACCGGACGCTCGACCTGTTCGTCGAAGAAGCCCGCGCCGAAGCCGGCACGCTCTACCTGTACGATCCAGAGCGCGATGAACTGGTGTTCCACGTGGTCAAAGGCGATGAGACGAGCCGACGTCTGCTCGGCATGCGCATCCCGGCGAACCGTGGCGTGGCGGGATCAGCGCTACGCACCCGTGAACCGATCTTTGTCAGCGATGTCGCCAGCGATCCGCGCTGGGATCGCAGTATCGGCGAACTGGCATCCATCCGCCTGCGCACCATGTACTGCCTTCCGCTGATGATCGAAGAGCGCCCAGTTGGCGTGGTACAGGTCTTCAACCTGCCCGGCGATGCAGTTGATGCCGAAGAAGAACTGGCACTGTTGCGCATCCTCGGCAATACGATGGTCAGCGTCATCGACAAGACCCGCCTGCTTGAAGAGACGTATCGCCGCGAACGGCGTCAGCGCGCCCTGGCAGACATCGCCGCGCGCCTGACGACTACGCTCGACCGCCAGCAGTTGTTGACCCTGATCATGGACTATGCCCGCGATCTGCTCAACTGCGAAGCAACGTCGGTGTGGGAGATCGACGATAGTGATGAGACCAATCCGGTGTTGCGATCCCACGTCGCCACCGGTTCGCGCGGCGAGAAGGTCACCGGTATCACAGTGCCGCCTGGTCAGGGGATCATCGGGCATGTCGTGGCGACCGGTCAGATTGTTCGGGTGGACAATGTGCGCGAGGATGCGCGCCACTACCAGGTAGTCGATCAGCAGAGCGGCTTCGTGACGCGCTCGATCCTGTGCGTGCCGCTTCGCGCGCCCAGTATCGAACTCGGCGCAGGGCGCGGCCGGGTGGAGGCGCGCATTATTGGTGGCGCGCAGGCGCTCAATAAAATCGATGGTTCTTTCACCGATGATGATGTAAGCCTGTTCGAGTCGTTCGCCAACCTCTCGGCAACGGTGCTGCAACTATCGCGCCTCTATGCTGATACGCAGAACCTGCTGCTGGGCATGATCAAGGCACTCGTCGAGGCAGTGGACGCACGCGATCGCAACAATCGGCAGCACTCGCGCCGCGTCTCGGATTTTTCGGTCGCAATTGCAGAAGAACTGGGGCTTTCGGACGAGCAGATATTTCACGTGCGCATCGGCAGTCTGTTGCACGATATCGGCAAGATCGGCGTGCCGGACGCAATCCTCGATAAACCGGGGTGTTTGACCCAGGAAGAACTGATTGAAATGCGCAACCATACGGTCAAGGGGTACGACATCATGAGCCAGGAGGAACTGAAGCGTTTGCTGCGCGTTGAACTACCAGCATTGCTTCAGCATCACGAACGACTCGATGGCAATGGCTATCCGCACCGCATCGCCGGTGACCAGATTTCGTGGATTGCGCGCATCGTCGCGGTCGCCGATGTGTTTGATGCGCTGACCAGCGTTCGACCATACAAAGAACCGTGGAGCGCAGAACAGGCGATTGCCTATCTCCGTGAGCGAAAAGGGATTGAGTTCGATGCCGCGTGCGTTGAGGCGCTGGCGCGCGCCCGCGCAAAGGGGCATCCGCTTGTGAAGACGCAGGGAGAGCGCGCTGTTGTGAGCCAGGAGAGATGACCTTATGAAACCAATCGTTGCTTTGGTAGGGCGCCCGAATGTCGGGAAATCAACATTGTTCAACCGACTGATCGGTGAGCGCCGCGCGATTGTCGAAGATATTCCCGGTACCACACGCGACCGGTTGTATGGTGATACCGAATGGAACGGTCGCGTGTTCACCGTTGTCGATACTGCCGGTCTGCTCCTCGACGAAGACGACCTGACGCCAGGCACGCCGCAACTGGAAATTGCCCGGCGCGTGCGTGAACAGGCGGAAATCGCAATCGAAGAAGCTGATGCGATCATCTTCATCGTCGATAGCCGCGAAGGGTTGACTGCCGCCGATGCTGCCGTTGCCGAAGTGTTGCGTCATGCTGGCAAACCGGTCGTGCTTGCCGCCAACAAAGCCGACAACCGCGAACGCGCGCTGGATGCGGTTGAGTTTTACGCACTAAACCTGGGTGAACCCATCCCGATGAGTGCCTACCATGGGATCGGCGTCGGCGATGTGCTCGACCGGGTGACCGAAGTGTTGCCGATTGTCGAAGTAGAGGAAGAGGATGCTGCGGTCAAGATCGCGATTGTTGGGCGTCCAAACGTTGGCAAGTCGTCGCTGCTTAACCGATTGCTCGGTCAGGAGCGCAGTGTCGTGAGCGACGTTCCTGGCACGACGCGCGACAGTATTGATACACCGATTGAGATCAATGGCACCAAGGCGTTGTTGATCGACACTGCTGGAATCCGTCGTCGCGGCAAGATCGAACGCGGCCTCGAACGATATAGTGTGATGCGCGCCCTGCGCGCCATCGAACGCTCCGATGTCGCCCTGCTCCTCATCGACGCGACCGAAGGGGTAACTGCGCAGGATACGCATATCGCCGGCATGATTCTCGAATCGCTCAAAGGGGTGGCAATTCTGGTCAACAAATGGGATCTGGTGGTGAAGGACAACACCACCTTCGATGCCTTTAGCCGTCATGTGCGTGAAGCGTTCAAGTTCATTTCCTACGCGCCGCTGCTGTTCATTTCGGCAAAGACCGGACAGCGCGTCGATAAGGTCTTACCGCTGGCGCTGGAGATCGCCCGCAATCGCCAGCGCCGCATCCCGACCTCTGAACTCAACATGCTGCTCCGTCGCGCGACATATGAGCATCCGCCAACTGCCGTTCACAAGGGTGCACATCTGCGGATCTACTACGCAACCCAGCCGCAGGTCGCGCCGCCGGTCTTTCTGTTCTTTGCCAATCAGGCGGAACAGGTGCACTGGGGGTATGCGCGCTATCTGGAAAACCGCATTCGTGAGCGATACGACTTCACCGGCACGCCAATCAAGATTGTCTTCCGCAGTCGCCCCAGGCGTGACGAGCGCGACAGACCAGCCGTCGTCCGGACGCGCGCCACATCCGCAATGCACACTCATAGCGCAGCGCCAGCGGAGCGCGTTGAAATCTGGGAGAGCGACGATTTCGACGAAGAAGCCGAGGTCTACTGGACGAACGAGTAGCGTCACTCCGGCAGCACAACAGTTTTCAGCGCGCTAACCGACGACGGCGCCCCCGGCGCATGGTATGAGACGGTGTACGGACCAATCGTGCAGAACATGCCATCAGTCAGCAAATGGGGTTTGTGGGGCGTCAGGCAGTGGCCATTAACATAAGGTGCCGTTGGCGTGGCCAATATCCACAACCATTACCCCTTCCGGGCAGGGATGGAACTCGGCGTGACGACGCGAGACCCCCCTCGTAACTCAACACCAGGTCGTTGCTCGGCGCACGTCCGGCTGTTACAGCAACCTTTCCCAACACAATCCGCTGTTCAATCACGCCGTCGCGATGGACAATCAGACGCGCAGCTGGTGAAAGCCTAGCGAAGGACGCACTGCTGTGTGTTTCCGAAGGTTGTTGATCTGAACTGCTGTCCATGGTTGCTCCTGAAAGTTTTGGTTACTCCGTATGATTGTAGCAAATGGTGAATCGCAGGCACGTATCGTGATCATCGCTTGAAAATCGATGTGCGCAGGTGCAGGTCTGCGCCGCAACAGGTACAGCGTCCATCCTGAACTCCCGTCATACGTGCGATCCGACCGCTGCGCTCGATCACCACCGATGCGCACGACGGGCATATCGTCTCCTGTCCCGGTTCCGGTCCGTACACATAGAACAGTCCTGCTTCGGCGCCAGCGCGACGTGCGCGTGCGACTGCTGCTGCCGCTGCCGCACCAGCGTCGCCTGGCAGGACGTGCCAGGGGGTGAACGGGCTGAGCGCGGATCGGATCCAGCGGACGAGTTCGTGGATCTGGTCGGCGGCATCATTTACGCCAGGGTGCAGACGAGTCACCACTTCGATATGGCAGTGCCAGCGATGAAAGGCATGTTCCGCCACCTCCAGAATGCCCCGCCATTGCTCAACGCCAGCAAGACGCCGGTAGGCGGCATCATCGAATGCACGCAATTCCAGGCAGATACCGTCGAGATAATGTCCGATCTGATCGAGCGCTTCAATCGTTAGAAACCCGCTGGTTATCAGCGCCGTGTATCGGCTGGCAGCGCGCGCAGTGCGTAGCAGATCGAAGATATACTCATGCGCCACCGAAGGGTCGCTATGGCCCCAGACAATACCGCGGCACAAGCGCTCCAGCGCGAATGTGGCAGCGCGCTCCGGCGCAAGCCGTCGTCGACGCCGATTATCGGATGGTATGTTGCCATACTGACCACGATGGCCATCCTCAGGGAAAGCGTAGCCCCACCCTCCTAGCGTCAACACCTGTGTGCCAGGAAAGAAATGCCACAACCGGTGCTCATCAATCGGTCCAACCGTCGCTACGCTGATGAGCCCATCGTTATGCACCGCAAGACCGTTATTGTCGCGTACACGCACTCTACAGCGCCCTACCTGGCGTGGTTTCAACGCGCACCGCCACTGACAGACATTGCAACGCAACGTCTCATCATCGAGCGCGTCAACGAGACCGGTGTAGCGCATAGGTTCACCTGCTAGCATTCTTGTTCCTGATCGGGTATAATCCCTGACGCATGGTGCGTATAGTGCAGCACGCCTTGCAGATCGTCATCAATTCCCGAAAATCTGGCGCATTGCCCGTGCGTCAGCACAATCTAGTCTAGTACAGAAGATATGGACGAAACACCACTCCGTCGCCGCCTCGGTCTCGACCGACCATCAATTGCCGAGCATCCGGTCGAAACAACCGACGTCTCAACCGTCGTTTCGCACCCAATACCAGCAGTTCGCAGTGTGGTTCGGGAAATGCTGGAGACTGCCGTCTTCATTCTTCTGATCTTTCTGATTGTGCGCGGCGCGATCCAGAACTTCAAGATCGAAGGGCAAAGCATGGAGCCGAATCTGCACAGCGGGCAGTATATTCTGGTCAACAAACTGATCTTTTTTCACTTCGACCTGCATGCACCCCTGCGCCTGTTGCCCGGCAATGCCGATCTGCCGCCGCGCGTTGTCTATCCTTTTCGCCCCCCGCGTCGCGGTGATGTAGTGGTGTTTGAGTATCCGCGTGATATGAGCAAAGATTATATTAAGCGCGTGATTGCCCTGCCGGGAGAGACGGTTGAGATCCGGGAAGGGCGCGTGTATATCAATGGCATCCTGCTCGATGAGCCGTACCTTCAGGGAGTTGCTACTACTTGCCGCCTGGAAGACCCGTGTGCGCGCGGTCCTGTTGTGGTTGAGCCAGGCACAGTGTTCGTGATGGGGGACAACCGTGCCAATAGCAGCGACTCGCGCGAGTGGAGCAGTTTGCCGCTGGATCGGATCATCGGGCAGGCGTGGATTTCGTACTGGCCGCGTGAGCATTGGGGCGTTATTCCTTCGCCGACGTATGCTGCATTGCCTTGATCTATTATAAACGAACCCCACATGCATATTGCTATCAATGCGCATCTTCTTGCCCATACGCGCACCTTCCGGCGCGCAGGGGTCTCGAACTACGTCGAAGCGCTGCTGATCCATCTGGGTGGTATCGACAGGGAGAATCGTTATACGGTCTACACCACTCGCGGTCTCGACAGCGCTGCGCTGGGGCTGCCGCCCAATTTTCGGGTCAAATCCAGTTGTTTGCCAACCATCAATCCGCGTGTGCGCATTCCATGGGAACAACTGCTGGCACCGTTGCTGCTGCGTCTCGAAGGCGCAAACGTGTACCATGGCGTGCTCAATGTCGTTCCACTGGCATGCCCGATTCCATCGGTGGTGACGATCCACGATCTGAGTGCATTTCTGTTCCCGCAGACGTTCCGCCGGGTCAATCGGGCGTACACACAATGGGCGATCCGGGTTGCAGCGCGACGCGCCCGGTATCTGCTGGCCGTATCAGAGTTTACCAGACGCGAGATTGTGCGCTGGCTCCATGTTCCACCGGATCGCGTGGTGGTGACGCCCAACGCCGCTGATGCGCGCTTCGCGCCGCCCGATCCTGTCCGGCTCGAAGCCTTTCGCCAGCGCGCTGGCCTGCCTGATCGATTCATCCTGTTTCTCGGCACGCTCGAACCGCGCAAGAACCTGCCGCTGCTGCTCGAGGCGTATGCCAGGATTGCGCGTCATGTCGATGCGCCGCTCATCATCGGCGGTGCAAAAGGCTGGCTGTATGAGCCGATCCTGAAGCGCGCCGAACAACTCGATCTCGGAGATCGGCTCCGCTTTGTCGGTTACATCGATCAGGACGATCAGGCGCTCTGGTACGCCGCTGCCACCATCTTCGTCTTTCCCTCGCTGTACGAAGGGTTTGGCATGCCGCCGCTGGAAGCTATGGCGTGCGGTACGCCGGTCATCGTCAGCAACAGTAGCAGTCTCCCCGAAGTCGTCGGTGCAACACCGGGATCGCCGGATCAGGCGGCAGCGTTGATCGTTCCGCCTGATGATGCCGATGCGCTGGCGCAGGCGATGCTGCGCCTCCTCTCCGACGCCGACCTGCGCGCTGAGTTGCGTGCACGCGGGTTGGCGCGTGCGCGCTGCTTCTCCTGGCGCACGACCGCAGAGCGAACACTGGCGGTGTATCGTGCTGCAGCGATGGGGATGCCGCTGCATATCGAATATGGGTATGCTGAACGTTGAACGCTCCAGGCGATCCGCGAAACTGCGGCATTTCGTTGCTCGATTTCCGTTTTCCGGTTTCAGACTGCTGGTTTTCATCATGCTGACCACGTTGCTCGCCAGCGCTCTGACAGCATCCATAACCGTCCCATCACACGCGCAACCCTTCGTGCGACCGGCGTTTGCGCGACAGATGGAAGCATTGCGTCCGGTGATCATCAATGCGGCGGCGCGTCACAACGATCCGACCGTTTCCGGGATGGATGATGCTGCATTTGCGGAAGTGATTGCGCTGGTGCTCTACAACGAGCATTTTGGATGGCTGGAGGAAGCGGTGCCGCCGTTGCGCCCGTTGACGCCGTGGTATCAGGCGGCGCAGATGGTGATCAACGCCTGCGGCGCAAACCTGACAGTCTGGCCCAGCAACATTCGTCCTTCGGTGGCGCTCGAAATGCTGCGTGGCGAACTTCCGGTCAAAGGCGTATCGGGACACCTCTTCATGCCGCTGCGCATCGAGGGGAGCCGGATTGATCCGGAACGCTACCGCACGCAGACGGAGTTGTACGCCGCGATCAACCGTGAATTGATCCAGCCGGCGCTGGCAGTCGAATACCTTGCCGCCAACCTGGAGCGTGGCGTCCATCGCGCGCGGCACGAAGGCGTGCCGGTGACCTGGCAGGCGCTCGCCGCCTGGCACAACCAGGGGATCGTCGCTCCGGAGGATATCGCCGCCAACCCGACCGCGCGCGACTACGTGCGACGGGCCGCTGTCTATCGCGATCTCGCGCGGGCGTTTATTGCCGCAGATCCGGTGGTACGGCATAGTCGCGCACAGCCCAGTAGATCGCCTTCGGCGTTCCATCCGCAGCCACAAAATTCCAGTTATCCTGATAGGTGCGCGCCTGCCAGGGCGTGCTGAATTGCCACAGGCACATTGCTTCCAGCCATGTCCACTCCAGCGCCATCTGGTACGCACCAATCGTCCAGCGCACGCGCTGTGCCGGACGCACCGCCGCCGACCAGCGCGGGTGATCGTTCCATCCCCCTTCAGTGATGAAGATTGGTTTGTGGCGATCACCCAGGTATACCAGTAGATCACGGATCAGTTCGACACGTCGGAAGTTGACTTCTTCCGGGGCAGGCGGAGCGTCGTGCGGTTGTTGTGCCCCGTAGTTGTGCACTGCCCAGGCATCGAACCATGGAGCGGCGCCAGCAGCGTACAGTTCGGTGATGTAGCGCAAATCCCCCATCCGCACTTCAGCCTGGTCACCCAGGTCGCCGCCCGGCGAAAGTGCCCCGGCGATCACCACGGCATCGGGCACGGCAGCCTTGACCCGCGGGTACACCGCCTTCAGTAGTGCAGCATATCCAGCAGGATCGGGGGGGCGCCGCCCCCACTCGAATGCCAGATTTGGCTCGTTCCAGACAATGATATGCCGCACTCCATCAGCGCGGTAGCGTTGGAGGAACGCTGCTGCATAATTGGCGAAGTCGGCATAGTGCGCTTCATCGAGGTACCGGTCGCTCGAATTGCGAGGACGCGCCCACTGCGGGACGATGTCGAGCCGGGCGATAACCTGCAATCCCTGGCGCACTGCATGGCGCACGACCATATCGGCGCCTGCCCAGTCGTACCCGAAGCGGGAGCGCGGCTGGACGTATGCCCAGGGAAACAGATCAACGATCCAGCGTGCCCCCATTTCACGCACCTGTTCCAGCGTCCGCCGGATGTATCCCTCGTCACCAATGCCGGTGAGACGGGTATGGATGCCGATCTTCGGGTTGAGCGTCACAACCTGCTGCTGTGGGGGAAGGTGGAGCGACCGCGGTGCACGCAGCGCCCAGAACTCAGCTGCTGCAACGCCTATTAACAGTGGTGCGCCGATCAACAGCCGCCGATGACGTCGCCAGGCGGAATTGCTGGTGTCGCAGCGCTTCCCGCTCACGGGGTTATTCTGGTATTCATCTATCATAAACCTGCATGCTTGACATCGCGTGAGTAGACGTTATAATCGGCTCAGGCGTCTTCGCAACGATCCTCCCTCTTCGTTTTCAATCGTCCTTGCCAGCGACGGCAGCTGCCGGGGAACATCCATGATGCGCCACGTTGTTCGCTTGACCATCATCGTACTGCTGATCGTCGCTCTGGCGGCAACATATGCAGCGACGCCGGCGTTTGCCCGGGCAGGTGCACTCTATTTTCCACGCACAGGTCATCACCTGACCGATGATCACGGTTTCCTGAGTTTCTGGCGCAGCCACGATGGACCGCGTCTGCTCGGTTTCCCCGTGACCGAGACGTTGATCGTCGAAGGGATCGGTCCGACGCAATACTTTGAGAAGGGACGTCTGGAGCGCGTTGCTGCTGCCGACGGAACACCAGTTGTTCGGACCGGCGCTGTGGTTGCTGAGTATGTTGCTGCGCTCTACCGCACCTTCCCGCCGCGCCCTGATCGTCAGCCGGTGGAGGGTGAACTGCTCTTTGCGGAAACCGGTCACAGCGTACGCGAGCCGTTCATCAGTTTCTGGCAGGCAGCGGGTGGTGTCGAGTTCTTTGGGATGCCGATCAGCGAACCACTGTGGGAACAGACTTCCGCTGGATTGCGTCAAGTGCAGTACTTCGAGCGCGCCCGCCTGGAGCGCGTTCCAACGCTCACAGGTACTCTCGATGAGATTCAGGTCAGTGATATCGGTCGCGCACTGGCGGAATTGCGCGGATTGAACACTGCCCCCGTGCCCAACCGTGGATTCGAGACCTTCGGACCACCTGCGTCTGTTACACCGGATGTCGCTCTGCTCGACGCACCATCTGGCGCACCCACCCCGCCGCATGCACGTCCTTCGCCTTCACTGCGCACTCCTGCACCATCCCCACCTACCAATCGAGCCAGCGCTCCCGCTCCGCGTTCTTCGGGCAAAGCCAAACGGATTGTCGTCAACCTGAGCAAGCAGTGGCTCTACGCATACGAGGATGACCGTCTCGTCTTCGATGCGCCGGTCGCTACTGGGCGCGATGGTATGAATACGCCCACCGGCAACTTTCAGATTTACGCCAAATTGCCGGTGCAAACGATGGATGGCATCACCGATGGCAAATACTGGGTTGTGCCGAATGTGCCACACGTTATGTATTTCTCCGGCGGCGTCGCGCTCCACGGAACCTACTGGCACAACCTCTTCGGAACCGGCGTGCGTCCTTCGCACGGGTGCGTGAACCTGCCGTTGAAATCGGCAGCCTGGCTCTATGAGTGGGCGCCGGTTGGCACACCAGTGCATGTAACTTACTAATCCGCTCACGACGACCCAGCACGTCCAGCGCGATAAATAGTGACACCGGCGTCACGACCGGCTACTGCGAGTTGCACTCCATCGGGACTGAACGCCAGCGCCATAATGCCGAACTGCTGCTCAACGCGCCCCATCTCCGCACCGTTTGCCGGGTTCCAGAATTGTATGACGCCGGTAGGGGTGCCGGTTGCGAGAAGCGCGCCATCCGGCGAGAATGCCAGAGCGGTAAACCAGCCATCCTCTGGCGCGGCACGAATATTGCGTTCGGATACGCCGGTCTGATAGTTCCACATCCGCAACACCCCATCGGTTCCCGTGGCGGCAAACAATGTTCCGCCCGGCTGGAACGCAATGCTGGTAATCGCGTTCTGCATGCCGCTCAAAGTTTGTACCCGCTGACCATCCGAAACGCGCCAGATCTCAATCCGTGGATCGTTTGGCGTCCCGGATGCTGCCACAAACTCACCATCGGAACTGAGCGCCACCAGAAACACAGCTGGCAGATCAGTCTTGAGCGAACGCGACAATCGACCGGTCGAACCATCCCACAGCACCACCGTTCCATCGCTCGTGCCAACCGCCACGACAGATCCGCCGAGATCGGCTGCAATGCAGAGCGGTGTTCCTGTCATCCCCGACAGGTCACTGGTCGCTTCCTGAACGAAATCGATCAGTCTCACTGTATCCTGCTCAGTGATCGTTACCAGGCGGCCATTGGGCAGGAAAGCCAGTGATTGAACCGATGTGGCCGAGCCAGCGAACTGACGCACCTGGTCATTCGCCAGCAGTCGCAACTGAATGATCCCGTTATAGCCAACCGAGCCGAGCACCTCGCTATCCGGCGAAAAAACAAGCGATGTGATCAGTCCAAGACCGATTCGCAGGTTCAAGTCAGGACGCTGCTTCATCAGATCCCAGACGATAACGCGCCCCTCCTGATCGCTGACCGAAGCCAGGCGCTCACCGTCGGGGCTGATAGCAATACTGAAGATATCAAGCCGATGCACATCGAGCATTGCGGTCTGCACACCACGGGCTACATCCCAGACGCGCACAGTGGCATCCAGCCCTGCCGAATAGAGCGTTTTCCCATCTGGCGAAAATGCCAGTCCGCGAATAACAATCCAGTTCGTATGACCACGTAACTGATGGATGATCTGACCGCTCTTGGCATCGACCAGGTACACCACCCCCTCGGTCGAGCCGACTGCCAGCATCTTGCCGTCGGGCGAGAATGTGACGCCTGTCGCCCAGTGGCGCAGATTCGTGTCTGGGTCGAGAGCAGTGCGGAAACTGAAGCTGCTGATTTCTTTCCCGGATGCCACATCCCACAAACGAGCACTTCCGTCGCGCGAGGCGGATGCCAGCGTCGTACCGTCGGGCGAGAACGCGACGCCGCCAATAAAACCAGTATGACCGCGAAGCGTTGCCAGCAGTTGACCAGTAGCGGCATCCCATATGCGCACCGTCTGATCAGTACTCCCCGAAGCCAGCAATGTTCCATTGGGAGCAAAGGCAAGACTGCGGATCCAGCCGGTGTGCCCGCTCAGGCGTCGGATGACCTTACCGGTTGCCACATCCCAGATTCGGATATCGTTATCATCGCTGGCGCCCGATGCAAGGAGCGTGCTATCGGCAGACCAGGCAAGCGACGTAATTTTCCCCGTATGGTCGAACCAGGTGCCGCGATCATCGAGGGTCGTCGCATCATGCAGGCTCACGGCCTCACTCACCCCAACCGCCAGCAAACGACCATCGGGTGAATAGGCGACCGGACCAAGCACCGACATCGATAATTGTCGGGTTGCAGTAATTGCAGCGATGTTCCGGGGTGAAATCGCGTTCGGACTGAGCGTCGTCGATCCGTCGACCGGGATCGGGGTAGGAGGCGGAACAGTTGGTTCAACGCTTGCGCCGCTCTCCTCAGTTGGCGTTACTGTCGCTGCGGGCGTCGCAGTCGGGACAGGGGCAGGCCCGGCGATGCCGAGCATCTGGCGCAACGGGCTTCCTGGCAGGAACACCGCAATTGCCAAGCACACGCTGATCGCCGCAACGGTCAGCAGAACTGCCGAGGTGATCAGACACCCGGTGCTCAATCCCTGCTGCTGCGGAACCGGGACATAACCGGGGGGATATGCGCCCGGCTGTGAGTACGGTGGAGAAGCGGCAGGTGTGGGAGCGGGTGCAACCGGTGACGCTGCCGGTGGTGAAACATTCGATGGTGCAACTAACGTTTCGGGCGGATCGGTGACCGGCGTCTGCGCCGCCCGACCTCCAGCAGCTGTCACCTGGGTGATCACATCGGGACCGAGGCCGAGCGAACGTCCGCCCATCATCTGCGCTGTTTCCAGCGCGATCCGCATTTCACGCGCCTGCTGAAACCGATTGACCGGTTTCAGTTGGAGCGCGCGCAACAATACCTGCTCAACCAGCGGGGAGATCTGCGGGTTGAGCGACCGTGGTCCCGGCAGCGGCATGCCTGCGTTCTGCTGCTCCGGCGTCGGTGGTGCCCAACCCGTCAATGCGTGGTATATTAGCGCGCCGATTGTATAGACATCGCTCACCGTCGTCGGTTCCGCATCGGTGCGTGCCAGTTCAGGAGCGCGGTAGGGCGACGGCGTCTGCCCGATTGGTACTGCCAGGGTGAACGGAGTCACCATCCAGACGCCCTGATCGGTGATCCAGACATCGGTAACTGCCAGGTCGCCGAGGAACAGAGACGGACGCTGACTGTGCAGATGTTCCAGAAGCAGGAGTAAACGGGTTGCCTGCGCCAGAACATCAGCTTCCGTCAACGGACCGCCGCGTGCCCGGATCGACCGCTCCAGATCCTGACCGCCCGGATCAACGCACACCATAAAGTAGTGCGAGTCCCCGGCAAAATGATCGCGCAGCGGCAACAGTGCTTCGTGACTCACTGCCGCGATCTGTTTTGCGAGAATTGCCAGATCGCTCCGCGCCTTATCATCAACTGTGAACTCTGCAACCAGCGTCAACTCGCCGCTCTGTTCATCGCGACACCGATATGTTTTCATACCGGGTCGCTCGTCGATCGTATAGATCGTGCGGTAGCGATCATGGATAACCTTCTCGCCTGAACTCATGGAAGCCTCGTCGTGATGCAGATGATCCGCCGCTACCGTATTGCCTGCAATGACTCTGGCGCACGGTGCACGATCGATTCAGGAATGCCGTAGTCCTGCGCGATAATCCGCGCCGTCATCTTCGCCGACATCATCACCGACGGCGTGCCGCCGCCTGGTTGGACACCTGCGCCGACCAGGTAGAGGCGTTCGATATCTTCGCTCCGGTTGTGTGGGCGGAAGTACGCCGACTGGATCAGCAGCGGTTCGACGCCAAAGCCATTCCCCAGCCAGCTGTTGAGCGTGCGCTCGAAATAGTCAGGCGTGATGTAACTCTTGTGCACCAGACGATCCATCAGACCCGGTAGATAGCCGCGCTCATCGAGAAACCGCAGCACCCGATCCACAAATGGTTCTGCAATTTGCGACCAGTTCAAGCCAGAACCATTATGGGGAACCGGCACAAGCGTATATGCCGCATGGTGACCGGGAGGCGCCAGACTCGGATCAGTAAGTGTCGGGATGTGCAGGTACTGCGAAAAATCATCCGCCAGTATCTTGCGATTGAAAATATCCTCCAGCAACCCCTCGTAGCGCGGACCAAAGATGATATTATGATGCCGCAACTGCGCATCGCGCGGATCAGCGCGGAAACCAAAGTAGATGACGACTAGCGACATCGACTGACGCGCCAGGCGTACCCGCAGGTCATTATTAATCCGCCGGTGCGAGCGATCAATCAGGCGGAGGTAAGTCATCGCGTAATCGCCGTTCGACACAACCACATCCGCTTCAATACGGGTTCCATCAACCAGTTCGACGCCGCGGGCAATGCGCCGCGCACGCAGGCCACGCGGTTCACGACCGTGCTCATCGGTCACAATAATGCGTCGCACCTCACTATTGTACCGCATCGTCCCGCCCAATTCCTCGAACTTCCGCACCAGGCCCCGCACCAATGCACCAGTGCCGCCACGCGCGAAGTGGATGCCCCACGTCTTTTCGACAAAGTGAATCATGGCATAGATTGCTGGAACCTGCAATGGATTGCCCCCGATCAGCAGCGGCTCAAAGCTGAAGACCCGCTGCATCTTGGGATTGCGGAAGTAGCGCTTAACGAACGAGAAGAGCGGACGCACCGCATCGAGACGTACCAGATCGGGCACAACTCGCAGCATCGTTCCGATGTCGCCGAAGTAGGTGTACCCTAGTTCGAGAAAACCGCGCTTGAAGATTGCTTCAGCAGCGGCGTGGAACTGTTCATACCCTTCCAGGTCTTCTGGCGCCAGCCGACGAATCTGCTCACGGGTATGTTCTGGATCCCCGTCATAGTCGAAGAAGGTCCCATCATCAAAGTAGATCCGGTAGAAAGGAATAACAGGTATGAGCGTCACGTATTTCGATGTAGCAGGACCGCTGCTGACACCGCGTGTAACACGCGCTCCCGGCGCAAGCACGTCTGGCGGAAAATCCGGTGCGGCAAGGTTCGCCGCGTCGCGTTCGAGCGCAAACAGTTCCTCAATGAAGTGCGGAACAGTGATGACTGTCGGACCCATATCGAAGGTAAAACCATCGACGCGCTTCACATACGCGCGTCCTCCGGGTCCGTCCAGTTTCTCGACAATGATGGTGTCGAAGCCAAGGCTTTGCAGGCGAATACCCATCGCCAGACCGCCAAAACCGGCGCCGATAACCACTGCGCGTTTGCGTTGCATAGGCGTTCTATATTCTTCTGTACACAGGCAATACGTAGAGACTGGGCAAACCGGAGTCCCCTGCACTTTTCATACGCGCCCTGAGCTGTCCTGGATGCGACGGGTGAATCATACCACGAAATACTGACGGTGCGCTGTGCGCGGCAGTATCTGGTACAATACCATTCGGAAACGATGACTGCAAAGGTTCGTGCTACTACTGGGTGCCTCGTGGCGCATTGAGTGGTTAGTCTAATTGAGATCTGCAGGAGGAGTGCCATGCCAGCAACATCCGAAACATCGACTGTGCTGACGCTAGGTGCAACAGCGCCCGATTTCACCCTGACCGATACTGTTTCGGGGAGGCAGATGTCGCTGAATGAACTGAAATCGTCGAAAGCGACGGTTGTTATGTTCATCTGCAATCACTGCCCGTACGTCAAACATGTCAGTCATGCGCTGGTGCGCCTGGCGAACGACTATATGCCGAAGGGGGTATCGTTCATCGCCATCAGTTCCAACGATCCTGTCCAGTACCCCGAAGATGCACCCGATAAGATGCGTGAGGAGGCGTTGCGCGTCGGATACCCCTTCCCTTATCTCTTCGACGAGACCCAGGATGTCGCGCGCGCATATGGCGCTGCCTGCACCCCCGACACCTTTATCTTCGACGGCGACCTGCGCCTGGTTTACCGTGGTCAACTGGATGACACCCGCCCGGACAGTGGCATGGAAGCAACCGCAGCCGATGTGCGTGCAGCGCTTGATGCCATTCTGGCAGGTCAGCCGGTGAACCCCGTGCAGAAACCGAGCGTTGGTTGCAGTATTAAGTGGAAACGGTAGAATGACGGAGGCATGCGCCTATGCGCTCATACCGTGAGGAACTCTGGTTCAACACGCCAACCCGGATTGCATTCGTGCGCATCACCGATCAGGTTGCTGCCGCAGTACGCAAATCGGGAGTGCGCGAAGGATTGTGTCTGGTGAACGCCATGCACATCACTGCTAGCGTCTTCGTGAACGACAACGAATCGGGTTTGTGGCACGACTTCGAGCGCTGGCTGGAAAAACTCGCGCCGCATGCGCCAGTGTCGCAGTATCGCCATAACGATACCGGCGAGGACAATGCCGATGCACATCTGAAGCGCACCATTATGGGGCGCGAGGTGGTGCTGGCGATTACCGACGGAAAGCTCGATCTTGGACCATGGGAAGAGGTGTTCTACGGCGAGTTCGACGGTCAACGGCGCAAGCGCGTGCTGATCAAAATTATTGGGGAGTAGCGATGGTTGCTGGCAACATCGCTTCTCCCCTCACCTGACATTGCTGCGCCCCTTGACCGATCAGCGGGTCACGAGCGGCAGGTTCACCCGATGCGGACGCTCGATCGTTTCGCCGGGAGAGTAGGCGAGTCCGAGCAGTGATCCGCGAAAGCCGGGAAAGACCTGATCGACTGTCTGAAGCGCTCCACGCTTGATCAGAATCTCTGCCAGCACCGCACGATAGTCGGTGGTGATCGCCAGGTCCACGCCATTATCGAGTTGCTCGGTCGCTAGTCCGGGCCAGACACCGTACATCTTCCCGCCGCGGATACCCTCGCCAAGCACAAGCATGACGTTGCCATGCCCGTGATCGGTGCCGCCACTGCGGTTGGCTTTGAGTCGCCGCCCAAATTCGCTCATGACCACCACCGTCAACCGATCATGGTACCGCCAGAGATCGTTGTAGAATGCGTATAACCCTTCTGCGAGCCCCGCAACCAGTTCAGGGAAAATCCATCTCTGCCCTTCGTGCGTATCCCACCCGCCATAATCCACCGTTGCAGCAAGCAGACCGATATCCATTTTGATCAGACTTGCTACTGTGCGCAGAGCGTTGCCGAGACTGGCGCCGCGTCCGCCTGGATATCTGACGCCTGTCTCCGGTGTGTAGGGAATGACCCTGCCCTGCGAGTCACGTGGCAGACGCTCATTGATCCTGGCAATCGCCGTCAGTGTGGTGCGTCCCGCCTGCTGGACAGGCGAATCACCAGAGTAGAACGCATCAAGCGCCTGGTTGAGTTGTGAGCGATAGCGCCACGAATTCCAGCTCAGGTTAAATGAAGTCGGATCGGTCAACGCAGCAGCATCGTTGAAGCCAACCATCGAGAACGGCACACGTGTTCCGGCTGCCACTGCCGGGAGATAGCCACTGGCGTTAATACTATTCAGATAGCGGGCAAGCCATCCATTCGCTGGCACGCCACTCTCTGGGATCCCGCCTTCCATGTAGTCCATCGCTTCGAAGTGGCTGCGTGTGCCATTTCTCAGACCACATGCGTGGACGATTGCCAGCGAACGATTAATGTACAGTGACTGAAGCAGCGTAGCGCGTGGATGCAGGCGGAAATCTGCGCCGGGAATAGTGTTGCTCAACAATAGTCCGGCGTTCTGCCCGCTTTCTTCAACCCGCAGTTCACCGCGCGCTCCCTTGTAGAACGGATCATTCACCGGTGCGACGAGGCTCAGACCGTCGCAACCGCCACGCAGAAACACTACAACCAGAATATCGCGGCGAGTGGTGTCGCCAGGTTGAGCAAACGCAAGCCCGCGCACCGCGCTGCCGGTCATGGCGGCAATCGCGGCGCTGCACCCAACAATGAAGGTCCGTCGTGAAACAGTCATAGTCTCCTCTATCGCAGTTGAAACTCAGGCGTCATTGCAATCAACGTCACAACACTCCTGATACGGTCAGCAATCTCGTCGGCGCTTCCGGTCGGCGGAGCGTCCGCCGAACCGTTCTGACGCATCAGGTCGATCAATCGGTTCATCGTTGATGTCGGAGGTGGCACAGCCAGCAGGCGCCCAACCCAGAACTCCACGATCTGCCGAGCCGTCAACCCTGGCGGCGTCTGCCCTGGCAGATCAAACGTTGCGGCTTTGAGCCAGGAACTCTGCAGGTAGTTGATGATATTCCAGCGCCGGAGCATGCCATTCGTGCTTAACCACGCCGCACTCTCCTCCGGATGTCCGGTTGGCGGTCCCCAGTTGAACATCCGATACCCCATCTCCTGCAACTGCCAGAAGAGATCGCGGTTGGGCGTGACCTCTGCATTCGTGGCGCGCAGGAATGAAACCACCACTTCAAACGGTCGTTTTACCTTTCTGCCGAATGTACTAGCGAATTCGTCCGATAGAAGGAGGGCGCGAACTGTTATGGCGATCTGATTGGATGCGTCCTTATTCTCAAGCCAGATGCGAGCAAGCCTGTTCACCAGCGAGTCAGGCGGATCGTCGGCGAGCAGGCGGCGGCAGAGTTTGCGGCAGATGTGCCGTGCTGTGCCGGGATGCTCGCTTACCAGACGAATGACCGTTTCTCCATCTGATAATGGGGGCTGGTTCGGATCGATCTCGAAGGCAAGCACCCGTTTCTGCGCATTGTCGTGCCAGAGATCAACATACGCAAATTCGCCTGTATCTGGCAGACGCAGACTGCCGCTGATCGTCTGCCCGTGTGCGATCGTCCATCCAGTAAATGCGCGCGCTGCCTCGTACACGTCCTGATCGATGTAGCCGATTGGATTCCCTTCAAGCGCGCCGGGAACATCGCGCCAGCGGTTGTACAGGTGATTGAGATAGTTCTCCTGCCCCAGCGTGTGCAACTCGAACAGTTCGCGGGCATAGTTCTCATTTGCCGGACCGTCGCGGCTGAAGGCGTTATCGAGATAGAACCCCATAGCGATGCTCTTTGCGACATCCCGCACCATGTTCCGAAAATTGCCCAGGCAGTGCCGTCGGATGACATCACGGTCGTACAGGGGCCAGGTTGCGCTGATACGGGTGTCAGAGTAGGCATCGACGTTGAAGTGGTTGTGCCAGAACTCAACCAGCACCTCACGCAGCTGCCATTTGCTGTAGACGGCGCGGATCAGCGTGGCGGCGCGCACCTCCTCAACAGGACGGATGCGCTCCTGATATGCCGGATGCTTTGTCAGGGGCCAGAGTTGCGCCAGTCCCCAGTTTTCAATAATCGTGCGCAGCAGGCGCATTTCATCGACTGCCGGATACCCCATACCGGCATCGTACTGGATGCGCAGACGTGCGCTGGTAAGTTTCGATGCACACAGCGCATCGTCTGCATCGTTGGGGTTGAGTTGTTCATCAACATATGCGGTAAATCCCATCTGTCGGACACGTGCGACATCGCCGGGGCGAGGTCCGTATGCCATGCGATTGAGCGCAATTAGTTCGATCGGGGGAGTTGCCGCCAGATCTGTCTGCGAATGTGTCTGAAAGGTGATGCTGCTGGTGTGTTTTCCGGGAAAATCAACTATTCCTGCGCCTGCCATGGTTGCACTGGCACCTAGAAAACGACGCCGTGACCAGATCATTGTGTGTCTTCTCCTTCACCGTTCGCGTTGATATGAAACTGGTACGTTGTCGAATGCACGCACGCCAGGGATCGAGCGAGATCCATCCGGTCGTAACGGTGACAGTACTCAGTGTAAGGTATGACTCGTCTGGCATGGATGACAGGTGTATCACAATATAGAAGCACTATATGATACTTTATATCAAAATGTGGCGGAACACGATGCGCAGCACACCAGTGTTTGTTCACGATCTGCGCTGCGTACTATGGAGCAAGGGTGTCCTGCCCTCGTGGGGTGGCCCTTTCAGAGGTGAAGTTTTTGGGAGAGATGAGCAGTTTTTCGCATTCCCGTGCGATTTTGCTCCTCATCCCCCCAACCCCCTTCTCCCACAACGGG
>Ga0308416_1000182_pt1 | contig 22507 bp, 18 predicted proteins | sample HotsprSampleOS60_FD_203468 | JGI IMG/M metagenome (GOLD analysis project Ga0308416, IMG submission 203468) | Hot spring phototrophic mat microbial communities from Octopus Spring, Yellowstone National Park, Wyoming, United States - 20090730_OS60 ... | reverse complement strand
AGCATACGAGGGTATTATTTGTTCAAAAAGGGTAACCGAACTATGTTAATAGTTTCGCAAAGGGCTCTCTTCAGAGGAGGTTGAGAGATGCCGAGCAGAACCTTTATCCTTGGCCTTATCGGTCTGTTGGTTTTGTTAGGCTGCGCTCCGGCGGTCTATACCCCCGTGGAGTTCCGCCTCTCCTCTCGCTATGGCCTTGTGCTCTTGGATGCGCTGGAGCTTTACCGCAGCTTAGAGGGGGAGGCGGAAGTGGTCGAGTTCCGCTTTCTGGACTCACCCTACATCCCAAGGGATCTCTACGACCTGGGGGAGGGCCTGAAGGCCCAGCTTCGCTCTCGAGGCTTCGCTGAGCGCTGCCAGACCTTCAACCCCCTGCCCATCTTCGGGGGCCCCCAGTACACCTTGCGCATGGCCCGGGGAGGCGAGGGGGTGGGGGTCTATCTCCGGCCTCTGGGGCAGCCGTCCGCCTACCGGGTGGAGGTAGCCCCTGCCAATCCCAACCCGCCCCTTGGTTGCCCGCCAAGGTGAGGGCGGTTCGGGCAGCTTGCTACAGGGATCAGAGGTGGCGAAATCTGTTGAGGACTTGCGGTTGATAAACAACGGGGTGCCCCCATTTGGGGACACCCCATGTTTTCTATGCTTAACGGGTGGGGGCCAAGGAGGTGGGGTAGTCTAGGAGACGGCCAAAGAGGGTGGCGTACATGAGGCGGTAGACATCAATGTTGTCAAACCGGCTGTAGAAGAGGCTATTCAGCGTGCTAGCGTTCAGGCCTGCAGCCCGGCTCAGGATGCCCCCGTGGAAGTCGGGGGTACCTGACCAGACGATCCCGAATTGCATCCGTTTGCCGAAGGCGTCGGGGGCCGAGAGGAAGAGGGGCGTGCCCCGGCCCTCCACCCCGTCCACTGGTGCGCTCACACTAGGCCCGCCAGCCGCGGGGTTCACGCTCAGGGTGCCTGCGGCGTCGGTACCCTGCCCAGAGGGCACCACAGTGGTGGGCGGAGCGACCCCGCTCCGGTTGGGGGCAAAGACCTGAAGCCCTCCAGCATCACTGTCGGCGGCGGTGAGGATCAGGGTGTTGGGGTTGCGGGCAAGATAGTTCAGGGCAAGCCCAATGGCATCGTCCGTGTCCTTGAGGGCGTGGAGCATCCCTACGGCATTATCGCTGTTGCCAAAGTTATCCACAGCCTCCTGCTCGGCTACCAGGAAGAAGCGCCGATTCTCGGGGCGGGGCTGCTGGCGGGCAGCCCGATCCAGAATGGTGATGGCCACCTCTACCATCTCGGTGAAGGTGGGCGGGTTGTGGCCGGGCTGAGCAGGGTCGTAGTCTCCCCAGAGGACGATCCGGCTTTCGTTGTTGGGGCCCACCTGGCCGGGCTGGAGGCCAGGGCGCACGAAGCCCCGCTGGATCAGGTCCTCCTCGTTGCGGTCGTTGAAGAGGTCCTGGTAGGCGAAGATGCCCAGGACCCGGGGGGCGTAGTTGGGGTTAGCCCGGAGGGCCTGGCGCAGGCGCTCAAACTCCGCCCGGGTCTTGACCACAATCCAGTCGTCTCCCTGCAAGGGGTCGTTGCTGGTGTTGCCGCTCCCCTGACGGTTCCAATAGTCCTCGAGGTCCATATCGTCGGCGCGGAGGCTCGTCCTGCTGTTCACCGGCTGGCGCCGCTCTTGGTTCACGTTTCGCTGTAGCAGGGTAGCCCCCCGGGGCCGGGTGTCCGCCTCTCCACCGCCCATGACCACCCAGGGGGCGGCGTCCCTCGTCCCTGGGCGGCCCATGATGATCTGGCGGGTGATCTCCTGCCAGTTGTCCCGGTTGCCTACTTCAGCCAGGAAAGCCCCCGTGCCTGGCTCACCGATGTGGCCATCGTTCACGATACCCACGGGGATCCCAGCGTTGGCTGCCTCCCGCATGATGGAGCCTGGGTGGCCAGAGAGCGAGCGGATAAAGCGGTCAGTGGGCGGGTTCAGGTTGCCGTCCCCGTCCTTGCCAAAGGAGCCCAGCCCGTCCACTTTGTAGCCAAAGGCGTGGGTGGTGGCCCCGCCGTTGGAGGTTCCCGTCAGGACGTTATTCATGTGCCCACGGTAGACGGCCATGTAGCGGAGCCGGTCCCAGTTGAGGAGGCCGTCGGGGCCTTTAAAGTAGAGCCGGGCTGCTGCCCAGTGGTTGAGGCCACTGCCGTCAGGGTGGAAGAAGATCACGTTTCCCGTGGGAAAGGTGCGGGTGGAGGGTAACCTCCCCGGGTCCCTGGCATCTATCCTTGCACTTCCTGCTCCCAGGAAAGCTAAGAGCAGGGCTGCGCCTAGCGCTACAAGACTAGCTCCGGCTGGTGTGTGCTTTTCATCTTTATCACCTCGGCCAACAAACTATGGGGAGAATGTCAGGATGCAGTCAAGGGCATGAAGTTTTTGTGCAGTTGATAGCGATTTTCGCTTGAAGGGATGCGTAGCTTGCGCCGAGCGTAACGAGGGTTGCTATCTGAGTCCGACATGAAACGAGCATTTGCTGGACAGCATAGGCCTGGGTTCTCGGGGTCGTCCCCCGCTGGTCGTATGGTGTAGAGGGCTTATGGGGGCTTCGAATAAAGTCTCTGCTGTTTTAGCGCAACAAAAAGCCCTCGCACAACGGGTCGTCGGGGGCCAGCAAAAACTGCTGCCAGCCGGTGATCCAGGCGCGGCCAGAGACCTCGGGGATCACCGCAGGAAAGCCGTGGAAGTCCACCTCCTCCACAATGGTGACGGTGAAGGTGGTGCCTAAAATACCCTCCACGGTAGAAGACTGGCCTGGCCTTAGCCGTCCCCGCGCGTGCTCTAGGGCGGCCCGGCCGCTCACCCCTGTGCCAGTGGGCGAGCGATCCACCTCACCCTGGGCAAAGATACACACGTTGCGGGCCTGGTGGGCGGGATCATAGGGGGGTCCGCCGAAGATGATCCCGTAGAGAAAGCCCAGGTCGGGCTCGAGAGGGTGGCGGATCTCCCGCGTCGCTGCAACCACACGCTTGATGGCCATGCCGGCTTCTATCAGGGACCGGTAGGCTGGAGGCTTCAGATCCAGGCTCAGCTCCCCCGCGTCCACGTAGGCGTAGAAGGCCCCTCCGAAGGCCAAGTCGTACCGCACCCGGCCTAGACCAGGTACCTCTACTGTCTCGTCAAGGGCATAAGCGAACGAAGCCACGTTGCGGAAGGTGACGCGGGTTACCCGGCGACCATCGGGCGCCCAGGTGGGCCGGGCCAGAACCTGGCCGGCTGGAGTGTCCAAGCGGAGTTCGTCCTTAGCCCGCAAGTACTCGGGGTCCAAGCCAGGGTAGGTGGAGGGGCTTAGCCCTGTCTCCAGCAGGCAGGTGACCAGGGCAATTAGGCCGTGGCCGCACATGGTACTCCAGCCCTCGTTGTGCAGGAAGAGGACGCCCAGGTCGCTGTCGGGCGAGGTGGGTTCGGTGACGATAGCCCCGTACATGTCGGCGTGGCCACGAGGCTCCAGGATGAGGAGGCGGCGTAACCCGTCCAGGTGCGCCTGGGCGTAGCGGCGCTTCTCCAGCATGCTCCCGCCGGGGATGGGCTCGAGGCCGTCGACCAGGAGACGCAAAGGTTCCCCCTCGGTGTGTAGGTCTATAGCGCAGAGGCGTGTCCAGTTGGAAGGGGGTGACCAGGGAATGCTCTGTGATGTTGCCATACCCTCATGCTACCCCCTCTTCTGAGCGGGCCCGGGGGGCGCAGGGTTGGCGACTTGGGCGCAAGCAGGGATTGGTGAGGGTTATACGCTTCGCTAAAGCGGCTCTCTTGTAGTAGGCCATGCGGATTGCGGGTGAAGTAAACCGGGCTGCTCTTGCTGGGGCCTTGAGCGCATGGATCCTGCAACATGCGATTGCCGTTGGGTACGACCGGTGGCGAGAAGGATACAAACTTTGGGGTTGGTCTTGCCAAGTGTGCCTTGTGGGGCAATCCTTCACAGCGGCTGCATATGAGGATAGGTCAAGCGGGTATCATGTCACGGTATGGCGAAGGACAAAGGCCTTACCCCGCAGTCGCAGGACTTCAACGAGTGGTACAACGAGGTGGTGCTCAAAGCCGACCTAGTGGACTACGGCCCGGTGCGTGGCACCATGGTGGTAAAACCCTATGGCTATGCCATCTGGGAGAACATCCAGCGCGAACTGGATCGGATGTTCAAAGAAACCGGCCACCACAACACCTACTTCCCCCTCTTCATCCCCATCAGCTTTTTGCAAAAGGAAGCCGAGCACGTAGAGGGGTTTGCCCCGGAGCTGGCCATCGTGACCCAGGCGGGTGGCGAAACCCTGGAAGAGCCCCTGGCGGTGCGCCCGACCTCCGAGACCATCATCGGGCACATGTGGGCCAAGTGGATCCGCACCTACCGCGACCTGCCCCAGCTTTTGAACCAGTGGAACAGCGTGGTGCGCTGGGAGCTACGCACCAAGCTCTTCCTGCGTACCACCGAGTTCTTGTGGCAGGAGGGCCACACCGCCCACGCCACCCAGGAAGAGGCCGAGGAGGAAGCCCGCCGGATGGCGGGGGTGTATGCCACGGTGTTGCGCGAGTGGTGCGCCATTCCGGGCTGGGAAGGCCCCAAGACCGAGTCGGAGAAGTTCGCCGGGGCGGTGTATTCCATTAGCTACGAGGCCATGATGCGCGACGGCAAGGCCCTGCAGTCGTGCACCTCGCACTACCTGGGGCAGAACTTCGCCAGGGCCTTCGACATCCGGTTTCAGGACAAAGATCAGCAGAACAAATATGTCCACACCACCTCCTGGGGCTTTACCACCCGGGTGGTGGGGGCCATCGTGATGACCCACGGCGATGATAAGGGCCTGATTTTGCCACCCCGCCTAGCCCCCATCCAGGTGGTGATCGTGCCCATTTATAGGGCTGACACCCGCGAGGTGGTCTTGCCAGCGGCTGAAAGGCTTTACCAGGAGCTAAAAGCTGCTGGAATCCGTGTGCACCTGGACGACCGCGACCAGTACAGCCCTGGCTATAAGTTCAACGAGTGGGAGCTGAAGGGGGTGCCGCTGCGCCTCGAGCTAGGGCCGCGCGACGTGGAGGCTGGCACCGCCGTGCTGGCCAGCCGCCTGGGCGGCAAAGAAACCGTCCAGCTTTCCGGGCTGCTGGGCTTGATCCCGGGACAGCTCGAGCGCTTCCAACAGGCCCTTTATACCCGGGCTCTGGAGTTTCGCGATGCCCACACCTGGGAAGTGGACAGCTACGACGAGTTCAAAGAAAAGGTGGAGCAGGGCTTCGTGAAGGCCTTCCACTGCGGTGATAAGGACTGCGAAAAACAGATCAAGGCCGAGACCACCGCTACCACGCGCTGCATCCCTTATGACGAGCCTGCGGCCCAAGGAAGCTGCATCCGCTGTGGCAGGCCTAGCGCTTACGGTAAGCGGATTCTATTCGCCAAGGCCTACTAAGCGATGCCGAAGTCCAGGGGACAACCGCCCAAGGCCAAGCGCCCAGCCTCCAAAGCCAGCCAGGGCGCAAAGCCAACGGCCCAAGGTCGGGATAAGCCACAGGGAGGGCCGGGCCTGCCGCGCGAATCTTTGAAAGCCAAAAAGGCGCGGGCCGCACGGGTGCTGGCCGTGATGGAAGCGCTCTATCCCCAGGCCGCCACCGAGCTAGAGCACCGCAACCCCTTTGAGCTGCTGATCGCGACTGTGCTCTCGGCCCAGGCCACCGACGCCTCGGTGAACCGGGCCACACCGGCTCTTTTTGCGCGCTACCCCGACGCTTTGGCCCTGGCCCAGGCCAGCCCTGAAGAGGTCGAGCCGTACATCAAAACCATCGGCCTGTACCGCTCCAAGGCTAGGAATATCGTGTTGCTGGCTCGTCGCCTGGTCGAGCAGCACGGCGGACAGGTGCCAGCGGACAAGGCCAAGCTGCGCGAGCTGCCGGGGGTGGGCTGGAAGACCGCTACGGTGGTGTTGGGGGCGGCTTTTGGGGTGCCGGGGATTGCGGTGGACACCCACCTGACGCGCTTGGCGAGCCGGCTGGGTTTTTCCCAGCAGAAAGACCCGGAGAAGATTGGGGCAGACCTCGAGCGCCTTTTCCCCAAGGAAAAGTGGGTTTTTGTCCACCACGCCCTGATTCTTTTCGGGCGCTACCGCTGTACTGCACGTAAACCCAAGTGCCAGGACTGCCCCTTGTACAGCGATTGCTTAAGCAAAGGGGCTTGGTAGGTAGGCTCAGTCATCCCAGCGGCCAATTCTCTGCGGCAACCTCCGCCAGCGCCGGAGACGCAGCCGGGTTTTCAGGCGCTGCCAGCCATAGGCCAGTACTCCTACCACACCTGCGCCCACCGCCAGCACCCAAAAGGTGACGATAAGCCACAATACCAGAAGCAACCCCACGGTTCCGGCCAGCAGCAGCAAAAGTATCCCCAGGGGGCCTCGCGGAAGGTTGAAGCTAAACAATCTCATTTCACATCTAAGGATATGGCAAAAGCGGTGAGGTGGGTGATACCGATGCATTGACACCGGGTGTCAAAAAAGGGGTGTGATTTTTTGGCCTTCCTGTACCCAGGTGTGGCCTATAATGCGCTTTGTATGCCGGGCTCCGACAGCCTACCCATGGTGTTTGCAGCGGCCTTGACCGACCCAGGCCGCAAGCGGGCCCTCAACGAAGATGCGGTTGCCCAGGTCGTAACCCCCTATGGCGGCATATTTATAGTGGCCGACGGCATGGGGGGCCACCGTACCGGCGAGGTGGCCTCGCAGATGGCCGTGGGACAGATTGTCGAAGTGCTCAAACGCAGTGAACCCTCGCCCCAGGGCTTGCTGGAAGCCTATGAGGCTGCCAACGAGGCCATTTATCAGGCCGGACAAAAGCCTGAGTCGCGTGGAATGGGCACTACCTGCACGGCCCTTTGGCTCGACCTGCCTTATGCCCTGATTGCCCATGTGGGGGACTCGAGGGCCTACCTGCTGCGCGATGGCGAGCTCATACAACTGACCCAGGATCACTCTTGGGTGGCCGACCGGGTGCGCCAGGGTTTGCTCAGCGAGGAGGAGGCCCGCAATCACCGCTGGCGCAATGTGATCACCAACGCCCTAGGCTCTTTTCCCAGCGCAAGAGTGGATCTGTTAGGGCTAAAAGTGCGTCCAGGCGATGTTTTTTTGCTCTGCACCGACGGCCTGAGTGGGGTGCTGGAAGACCGGGTGCTGTCTGAAATAATCCTGACCAACCCGCCCGAACCGGCGGTAGCCAAACTCATCAAGCTGGCCAACGACTGGGGCGGGCCTGACAACGTCAGTGCGGTGGTGGTGACCATTGGCAGCCAGGTGGCCGAGCACCCCAAACCCTACGCCCTGCCACTGGAGGCCAGCAATGGCCAGCCGGTGCGCCTGCGAAGTGGCGACGACCCCGAGGTGCTCACCACCCAGATTGTCGAACCGGAAAAGAAACTCACCTTCTGGCAGCGCTGGGGCAGCGTGGTTCTGCTGTTGTTGTGGTTTGGCCTGCTGGGCTTTGTTTTGCTTAATCAGCTTGGCCGCTCAAATCCGTAAAGCGACGTCTTTCCACCCTGGCCCCCCGCAATACAGCCCGGGGGTGGCTATGCCTATTCAGTGGGGCAGCCAGTACGAAGTGGGGGGTTCTCGAACCGATAGTCTGCATAGAACCTTTTTGGCTACGTCAACCAAATCGGGCAGGGCAAAAGGCAGCTAGACCGCCAGCGGTAAGCACCCAATTTTGCCTACGATAGAGCTATGCATGGCCCTGCGCGGCTGCAAAGTGGCGCAAAAGAACAAAGAGGCCTACGACAAGTTTCTGCAGTTCTAGGCCGATTTCAGCCAGAAACACATTCCCCAGAACATCTCTTGCCGCTTTGAAAACCCTGCATGGCACGCCGACCGGCTGGTTTACCCAGCGCATTATTGATGTGGCGTTGCGAAACGCCACCTAATACGAGCGCTGCAACACCCGAAGTCCTTGGCCCTCGAGCCAGCCCACCAGCCATTCCACCGCCGCCTTGACACCAACCGTGCTCAAGGGCGCGCCAAAACGGCCCACACCCACGTACAAGCCGTGGGCGCTGGGGCGGGCTTCCAGCAGCACGTCCTGAATAAGGTCTTCTTCCTCGATGTGGGTGTGGAAGTAGTAGCCGCCTTCCGGGCCAAGGGTGCGGGTGGCCTCGAGCAACACCGCCGTGCCGCCTTCAAAGCGAACCACAGTTTTCTCGAAGCTTTTGAGTTCGGGTAGCGTACCAGACAACAGGGCATGGGGCATGGGATACCTCGCAAGGGGGGGCCAGGGGTCGGGGTCTTCGGACACTTTACGAAAAACGGCATAGTAGAACCGGCGGCCCTGTTCTTTCCACTTGAGCGCGTACTTGGTGGTGAGATGGTGCTCCGGGGGTGGGGGGGTCTCGATCTCGAACAGCCCGCTGGCCCAGCCCTCAGCCTGGGCAAACTTCCAGTACTCCTCGTGGTCGGTGGTGAATAGGAGTGCACCCCCTGCGGCCAGACGGGTGGATAGGCGGCGGAAGAAGTTTCGCTGCAGTAAACGGTTTTCCTGGTGCTTGGACTTGGGCCAGGGGTCGGGGAAGTTCACGTAGACCTGGTGCAGGCTTTTAGGGGCAACCAGGTTGCGCAGGGCGAACCCCGCTGCGCCGTGGTAGATCCACACGTTGGTCAGGCCTTCGCGCCGAAAGCGCTTGAGGGCCCGTGCCACCGAGCCTGCTGAGATATCTACCCCCAGAATTCGCCAGTCGGGGTACAGGCGGGCTACCTGGGCTGTGAACCTCCCATCACCAAAGCCTATCTCGAGTATCTGCGGTGCTTCGGGCAGGGGAAATTCAGTTTCGCCCAGGCGAATTAACACAAGGGGCTATTATAGCCGATACCTGGTAAGGCTTGGATATTTGCCTTGCATTGGGATGATAGACTTGAGCTAGCCATGGACGTGGGCCTCGAGCGAGCTTTTGCCAAGGTAAGGGCCTTTTTAGAAGGCGACTTTGAGCATCCGGGCCTGACCCTCTACGACCTTCAGAACCTGGTGGGCTATAACAGTCGCGTCAAAAGCGATGGTCCGCTGTCCTACACCTTACCCCCCGATCCAGCCTTGAGTGGGGTAGCAGCAGTGCGCCTGTACTATTACCCCAAAGACCCCGAGGTCAACCTGATCGTCGAGATAGAAGACAAAGCCCGTAAGCGCCACCTGCGGCACTTCAAGTGGAACGGCATCTCTTGGACGGCTGCCCGTGGCCTGAAAGCCGACCTGACCGCCACCCGCGAGACGCTACCATCCGTCGAGGAGGTGGGGGGAGACTTCTTTTTGGGTTATGCCCCCGAAGAGGCCAGGGAGCTGGCCGAGGCCATTCGGCGTGGGGAGGCTGCTGGGGCCAAGTACATGCTTTGTACCCGTGACAACACCCGCATCTTCTATGCTCCCACCGGCTCGCCTCCTGCGGTGCCCTGTCCCCGCTGTGGCAACACCAATATGATCTTCAAGACCCTTACCTTGGCCAGCCCCGAGGACCGTATCGAGGTTATTTTGCGTGAGCAGCGGGCTTTGCGCACGGCGTTGGAAGACCTGCTGCTGTACTTGAAGCGCAAGCTAGGGCCGTAATCAGCCGCCGATAGGAGGTGCTCTTTTCCCCGATAGGCGCATGTTTATCGGCCTTTTTATTTGTCATTTGGTAAAAGTTTTTTATGAGCTGTAAAAAACACACTTCCTTACGATTGGTCGGTCCAGAATCTGCTGTAATGTAAGGCTGATGACAAAGAACAGTCGCCAAAAGGCAAATCAGCCGAGCCGCCTAGGTGAGTACTGGCGGCAGTTGGCCTGAAGGAGCAGCTTATGGTTGAGGACCGTGAACTAATCGCCGCTCGTAACAGCCTATCTGCCGAAGAGCAGATCAAGCTGGAGGAACTCGAAAACCAGGAGTGGCGTGAGAGTCTAGAGTACGTTCTGCGCAGCGCCGGACGCGACCGGGTAGCGCAGCTGATGGAGATGCTCGAGAACTACGCCTACCGCCTGGGGGTGGTCATCCACGACAGGGTTAACACGCCTTACGTGAACACCATTTCAGTGGAGCACCAGCCCCCTTATCCGGGCGACCTCGAGCTCGAGCAGCGCATCGCCAACATCCTGCGCTGGAACACCATCGCTATCGTGCAGCAGGCCAACAAAAAGGCCGATGGCATCGGGGGGCATATCGCCACCTATGCCAGCATCGCCGAGCTGATGGAGATGGGCTTCAACCACTTTTTCCGCGGGCCCGACTCCCCCGACCGCGACTTGGTCTTCTACCAGGGGCACATGTCGCCGGGGGTGTATGCCCGCAGCTTTCTGGAGGGCCGCCTGAGCGAGGACGACCTGGGCAAGTTCCGCCGCGAGCTTTTGGGCGGGCCGGGCCGGGGCTTGTCCAGCTACCCCCACCCCTGGCTGATGCCCGACTACTGGGAGTTCCCCACCGTCAGCATGGGCCTGGGGCCTTTGCAGGCTATCTATCAGGCCCGCTTCATGCGCTACCTGGAAGACCGTGGCCTCAAGCCCAAAACCGACGCCAAGGTCTGGGCCTTTCTGGGTGATGGCGAACAGGACGAGGTGGAAACCGTAGGGGCCTTGCGGGTTGCGGCCAGCGAAGAACTCGACAACCTGGTGTTTGTGATCAATGCCAACCTGCAGCGCCTGGACGGGCCGGTGCGGGGCAACTCCAAGGTGATCCAGGAGCTCGAGAGCGTCTACCGCGGTAGCGGCTGGAACGTGATCAAGGTGGTCTGGGGCAGCGCTTGGGACGAGCTTTTTGCCAAAGACAGCGAAGGGGTGCTGCTGGAGCGCATGGAGCAATTGGTAGACGGCGAGAGCCAGCGCTACGCGGCCTATGGCGGCAAGGAGCTGCGCGAGAGGTTCTTCAACACCCCGGCCCTCAAAAAGCTGATCGAGGGCATGAGCGATGAAGACCTCGACCGATTGAGCCTTTCGCGTGGGGGCCACGACAACCGCAAAATCTACGCGGCCTTCAAGGCCGCCGCCGAGCACAAGGGTGCCCCCACCGTGATCATCGCCCGCACCGTCAAGGGCTACTGCCTGGGTCCCACCGCCCAGGCCAAGAACGTGGCCCACCAGGTCAAGAAACTCACCCTAGAAGACCTGAAGGAAGCGCGGGATCACCTGGGCATTCCCATCCCCGACGAAGACCTGGAGAAAACCCCTTTCTACCACCCCGGCCCAGACTCACCGGAGGTGCGCTACATGCTCGAGCGCCGCAAAGCCTTAGGCGGCCTGATCCCCGAGCGGCGGGTGCGTGAGTACCGCATCAAGACCCCCGACCTGGCTTTCTTTGACGAGTTCCTAGCGGGTTCGGGCGGGCGTGAAATCTCCACCACCATGGCCTTCGTGCGGATGTTGACCAAGCTGGTGCGCCACCCCGAGGTGGGCAAGTACATCGTGCCCATTGTCCCCGATGAGGCCCGCACCTTTGGTATGGAAGGTGTGATTAGCTCGGTGGGCATTTACTCGCCTAAAGGCCAGCTTTACACGCCTGTGGATGCCGGAACCGTGACAGTCTACCGTGAGTCCGAGACCGGCCAGTTGCTGCAAGAGGGCATCAACGAGGCTGGGGCCATGTGCAGCTTCATTGCTGCCGGAACCGCCTACGCCCACTACGGCATTCCTACCATTCCCTTCTATATCTTCTACTCAATGTTTGGGCTTCAGCGGGTAGGGGATCTGGTCTGGGCTGCAGCGGATCAGCGCACCAAGGGCTTTTTGCTGGGGGCCACCGCAGGCCGTACTACCCTCAACGGTGAGGGCTTACAGCACGAGGACGGCCACTCCCATGTGCTGGCCCTGCCGGTGCCCAACATGCCCGCCTACGACCCGGCCTTTGCCTACGAGCTGGCGGTGATTCTGCAGGACGGGATGAAGCGCATGTACCAGGACGGTGAGGACATCTTCTACTACATCACCCTGATGAACGAGAACTACCCCCAGCCCGCCATGCCTGAGCCGCGCGAGGAAACCCGCCAGGGTATTCTGAAAGGCTTATACCTCTTCAAAAAGAGCGAGCTCAAGAAGCCCAAGGCCCGGGTACAGTTACTGGGCAGCGGCACCATTCTCAACCAGGTCATCAAAGCAGCAGAGATGCTGGAGAGCGACTACGGCATCGCTGCCGATGTTTGGAGCGCAACCAGCTACAAGGCCCTCTACTACGAGGCCATCGAGGCTGCCCGTTACAACCGGCTCAACCCCGGCAGCAAGTCCCGGCTGCCCTACGTGGCGCAGTGCCTGAACCCCACCGAAGGTCCCATAGTGGCGGCTTCCGACTACATGAAGGCCCTGCCCTGTTTGGTCTCGGGCTTCCTGAACCGCCCCATTCACAGCCTGGGCACCGACGGTTTTGGCCGCTCCGAGACCCGCGAGGCCCTGCGTGATTTCTTCGAAGTGGACGCCAGGCACGTGGTGGTGACGGCGCTATCGGCTTTGCAGGATGAGGGCAGGGTAAGCGTTAGGACCGTTCAAGAGGCTATCAGCTCTTTGGGCATTGACCCTACGCGGGAGGCCCCGCACAAGCGCTGAAGGCCCGAAGAGCAGAGGGAGCTTTGCATGGCAGAACTAAAACTACCCGACTTAGGTGACAACATAGCCTCTGCCGTGGTGGTGGGGGTCTTGATCAAGGAAGGCGATAGCATTACGGCAGGGCAGCCGGTGCTGGAATTGGAAACCGATAAAGCGGTGATGGAAGCTCCGGCCTCCGCAGGAGGAACAGTTTCTAAGGTTTTGGTAAAGCCAGGCGACGAGGTGAAAAGCGGACAGGTAATTGCCGTGCTGGGTGAAGCGGCTGAACCGGCGGCAGAAAACAAGCCAGCGCCCACGCCCCCTCCAACGCCCGCCCCGGCGCCTGTTTCTCCACAGCCTTCCAGTACGCCGGCCCCCCAGCGCAGCGCGGCCCCTGTGCCCAGCCCGCCGACAGGCCAGCGTAGGCTGATTCCGGCTGCCCCCAGCGTGCGCAGGCTGGCCAGGGAGCTGGGCATCAACCTTTTAGAGGTGGTGGGCAGTGGCCCGGCCTACCGCATCTCCGAAAACGACCTCAGGCGCTTTGCTGCGGGAGAGGCACCTGCAGCCGTGGCCGCTCAACCCCCCAGCGCGCCAGCGCCCACCCTGCCCGACTTTAGCAAGTTTGGGCCGGTGCGCCGCGAGGCCATGTCGGGCATCCGCCGGGCCACCGTGCGCAGCATGGCCCAGGCTTGGAGCACCATCCCGATGGTGACCCATTTCGACAAGGCCGACATCACCGAGATGGAGGCGCTGCGTAAACGCATCAACCCCAGGGCCGAAAAACGGGGGGCCAAGGTCACCATGACCGCTATCCTGCTCAAGATTGCTGCCGCGGCCCTCAAGCAGTTCCCCAAGTTCAACGCCTCGATAGATACCGCCACCAACGAAGTGATTTACAAGGAGTACATCCACATTGGCGTGGCTGTAGACACCCCCAGCGGCCTGCTGGTACCGGTGGTGCGCGACGTGGATAGGAAAGGGGTTATTGCGCTGGCCGCAGAACTCGGTGAGGTAGCGGCCAAAGCCCGCGACCGCAAGCTAACCCCGGAAGAAATGCAGGGGGCTTCCTTCACCATCTCCAACCTGGGCGGCATTGGCGGCACCGGCTTTACGCCCATTGTCAACTGGCCCGAAGTAGCCATTTTGGGCGTCTCGCGTAGCAGCATCGAGCCCGTATGGAACGCTGAAAAAGCCACCTTCGAACCCAGAAACGTTATGCCCTTTTCGCTCTCCTACGACCACCGCCTGATTGACGGCGCCGATGCGGCCCGTTTCTGCCGGTTTGTGGCCGAGATGCTGGAAGACCCTTTCTTGCTGGGGTTTGAAGGCTAGAGCCCTCTTCACAATCATCAAAAGGGCTGTCTCAAAGCGAAGACCACGGGGCCGCGGCCAGCCCCGAGGGTTGCTCCAACCTGGGCTTGGGGTAGGGAGTGTCTCCCAGGTGCTGTTCCCAAGGGTCGCTTTAGGAATTGCGCCAGGCGCGCATAGACTCATTCCGCGGGTTTTGCCAATCTACCCTGGCGCAACTGGGAACCCGAAAGCCAGGGCAAATCAAGAAAAATTCTGTTCAGGCGGCCCCGACGAAGGGGCGATGTGCTCGAGCACAACCCGCACCACCCCATCCAGGTCGAGCTGGCTGGTGTCGAGGATGAGGGCATCGCTGGCGGGCGCACTCTGTTTTTTGTCAGCCTCGTCGCGCCGCATGATCTCGGCCAGCACGGTGTCGAAGGCAGCACCGCGTTCGGGGACGCGGCGCATGGCACGTACTTCGGGACTGGCGGTGAGGAAGAACTTGTAGCGGGCCTGAGGGAACACCGTGCTGCCCATGTCGCGCCCATCTACCACGAAGGGGGGCGGAATCTGGCGCAGCACCTGATTGACGTACTCGCGGATGGCCGGGCGCACCGCTACCGCAGAGACGATCTGGTCTACCTCGAGGCTGTGCAAAGCCTGGCTCACCTCGTGCCCGTCCAGAAAAACCAGGTTTTGGGTGGGGGTGGCCTTTAGCTCGAGGCGGTGCTTTTCCAGCCGATGCTCAATCTCCTCGGCAGAGGCCTTCTCGAGCAAGCACATCAGGGCCACGGCCCGGTACAGCAGGCCGCTGGAGATGTAGGGAATGCCCAGGCGCTGGGCTACCAGCTTGGCTACGCTGGTTTTGCCCGAGGCGGAAGGGCCGTCAATGGTGATGATCTCGTTCATAGTTTGAGCAGGGGATTCCTGGCGAGGTCTGCGAGCGGCTCGGCATAGCCGGACAGTGCGGGCGGTTTTAGTGCTGCTAGCTTTCGGCTATTCCCTGCCAGCCAGGCGATCTAAGTCCTGCCAGAAGCTGGGAAAGCTGATGCTGGCCCACTCGGCTTCCTGCACCGTGACCCCTTTGGGCAGACCACACACCGCAAAGGCCATGGCGATGCGGTGGTCGTGGAAGGGTTCGACCACCCCGCCCCCGGTCACGCTTCCCCCGCGAATCCTAAGCCAGTCGGGGCCCACCTCCACCGGCACCCCCAGGTTTTGCAGGTTTTTGGCGATGGCCGCTAGGCGGTCGGACTCCTTGACCCGGAGCTCCTCGAGGCCCGGAATATAGGTCTCGCCCTCGGCCCAGGCCGCCGCAGCCGCCAGGATGGGCACTTCGTCCACCATCAGGGGAATCAGTTTGGGGTCTACCGCCACCCCTTTGAGCGCCGAGGAGCGGGCCCGGATCCAGCCCACCGGCTCGCCGTCCTGCCCCTCGGTGACTTCCCAGCTCAGGTCGGCCCCCATTGCTTTGAGCACCGTAAGCAGCCCGGTGCGGGTGGGGTTCAGGCCCACCCCCTCGAGGGTGATCTCGGAATCGGGGGTGATGAGGGCGGCCACAATAAAGAAGGCCGCGCTGCTGAAATCGCCCGGAACGGTCAGGTCTTTGGCGGCGAAGGGTTCGGCCCGGCGGGTGCGGATCAGGTTGCCCTCGAGCTCGAGGGGCAGGCCATAATGCCGGAAGACCCGCTCGGTATGGTCGCGGGTGGGGGCAGGCTCCACCACTTCGGTGTCCTCCTCGGCGAACAACCCCGCCAGCAGAATGGCACTCTTGACCTGGGCGCTGGCCACCGGCAGCTCGTAGTGGATGCCCCGCAGCCCACCCCCCCGGATAGCTAAAGGGGCCAGCTTGCCGTTTTCGCGGCCTTCGATGCGCGCGCCCATCTGCCGCAAGGGGAGGGTCACCCGGCCCATGGGCCGCCGCCGCAGCGAGGCATCGCCGGTGAGCACCGCAAAGATTTCCTGCCCCGATAAAAGCCCCGCCACCAGCCGCATCAGGGTTCCGGCGTTGCCACAGTCGAGCACATCGCCGGGTTCTTTGAGCCGCAGGCCCGCCCCCTTGATGCGAAAATGCTCGCCCTGCTCGGTAATCTCGGCCCCCAGCTGGCGCATCACCTGGGCGGTGGAGAGGGTGTCGCCCGCCTTGAGCGGGTAGTAGAGGGTGCTTTGGCCTTGGGCCAGCGCACCCAGCATAAGCCCCCGGTGCGTGACCGACTTGTCGCCGGGAACGCGCAGGGTGCCCTTGAGGGAGGGGGTGGGAGAGATGAGCCGTTCCATAAGTCCAACCGGGATTATAGCCTTTGGTGGGAAAATTGACGCGCTTCCCAGCGTGTCTGAGAGTGAGATTCTGTTCAACTGTCTCCCAGGTACTTTTTCCCCTGTGGCAGGTAGATCCTGGAAGTGCAAACATCTCCTTACTCCCGATGGCGTTTCAATTTTCGCCTATGAGAAGCCATTACCGAATACACGCTTGGAGCCAAAGGCCTCATCTACACCGCAGGTGACGTACGGTTTGTTGATGCAGGAGTGTTGATGTTACGAAGGCCTCCTCAATGTGGATGAGATTTTGCCCTGGGAAGTCGAGTACAAACGCGTGAGCGGTGATCGTTACCAGATAAAAAGTACACGACAGTTCAAGGCCGAGGGCATTGTGGTAGAGGCTCGTTGGAGCGGCTACCTGATTGTCAGAGACGAATCGAAGCTGCCAGATTGTGCGATAAGATTTATTCAGGAGAAATTCCAGTGGGTGAATCCTACGAAAGACGCAAAAGCCCTCTACCAGGAGACCCTGCGCCTGTCAACGACCCTGTTGTAGAGGTAAGCGATCTGCATAAAGCGTATCCCCCCCGCAAGGTGCTGCGGGGGGTGAGCTTGCGCCTTTATGGGGGCGAAATTGTGGGGCTGCTGGGCCTCAATGGGGCGGGCAAGACCACCTTCATCAAACTGCTGGCAGGTCTGCTCGAGCCCGACGAAGGCCAGATAAAGCTGCTGGGCAGACCCCTCCACCCGGCCACCGTTCGAAGCGCCGTGGCCCTACTAAAAGAGGGCCAGCCGAGCTTTTCGGAGTTCCTGACGCCGCGGGAGTGCTTGCTGTACTACGGCCATCTTTTGGGAATCAAGAACCTCGAGGCCCGGGTAGCCTAGGCGCTCGAGCTGACCGATCTGCTGCCCTTTGCCGAGCGACCCCTGCTCGAGCTCTCCTTTGGAACCAAGCGCAGAACAGGCCTGGCCTTGGCCTATTTGAAGGAGGCCCGGCTGCTGTTGCTGGACGAGGCCAGCGCCGGACTGGATGTAAAGAGTGTGGCCACCTTACGCTCCGCGCTGCGGCGCTACGCTGCGCAGGGCAACGCGGTCTTGCTAACCGGTCACGAGATGGGCTTTATGGAGGCCGTCTGCGACCGGGTGGTTCTGCTGCACCAAGGCCAGGTCAAAGCCGATGGCCGGCTGCACGAGCTCGGCAAAAAATACGCGCTCAAGCAGTTCGTGGAGGTTTGGTACGAGGGCCAGCCCACGGTGGGCGAGACCTTGGAACAAGAGGGCGGGCTGGTCAGGCTCAAACTCGACCTGCGCGAACTGGGTCTATTGGACAGCCAGCGCGTACGCCAGGTAAGGCTTCATCAATCCATTCTGGAACATCTGCTGCAGGAGGTGGATCGTGTGGAGGGCCGAATGGCTTAGGTTCTGGGCGGAGCTAAAGTTCTACCGGCAGATGTGGATTGGCAACCTGATCAACCAGGTACTCATTACCGCTGGGTTTTTTTGGGTGGTTTCCCTGCTGAGCCAGGCCACCCTCTCGGGCCTTTTAGCCCTGTTCTTCTGGCAGTACGTGAGCATCCCGCTTTCCAAGATATCCACGGACATCTGGGAGGAGTCCACCAGCGGGGCCTTCGAACAGATGTACCTTCATGCCGCCCAACCTGCGTTGGTGCTGGTGGTGCGGTTGTTGAACTACCTGGTGCAGCAAACCGTGGTTGCGCTGCCGTTGTTCCTGGGGATGGCGCTGCTGTTTGGCTTTTCTCTAACCGATCTCCTTAGCTACAACTGGGGAGGAATGCTCCTCACCCTGGGGGTTAGTCTGGCTGGATTCGTCGGGCTGGGGTTGGCTATGGGTGGAATTCTGCTCATATACCGGAACGCCATCGGCTATGCCAACGCCCTGGAGTACCTGCTGCTCTTTTTGAGTGGCGCGGTGGTGCCGCTTGGTCAGCTTCCCGCCTTCATCCAACCCCTGGCCTGGGGGCTGCCCTTGTCCCTGGGCATAGAGACCATTCGGCGATTGGAAAACGGAGGCCAGTGGGAGCTGACCCTGGTTGGGCTTGCGCTGCAGTCTGGGTTCATGCTGGTCCTTGGCCTGGCCCTGCTTAACCGCTGCCTGCGCCGCGCTTTGCGGCGGGGTTTTGCCATGAGCCGGTAATATGCGGAGGATGCGCGCTAGCAGGCCCCCGGAGGTATTCACAGGGGGTATTTTGGGTTACAGTACGGTCAACCCGGTATAGTGACGCCATGGATGCTTTGCACAATGCCCCCGAGCCGCGCTACTGGGAAAAGGTTCGAACCGTTGCGGCCACCTTGCGCGAGCTCGAGGGCCCCATCTTCATCGTTTCGCACGTAGACCCCGACGGCGATGCCGTGGGCTCTTCTTTGGGCCTATTCCGCGCCCTGAAGGCGCTGGACAAAAAGGTCACCTGGATTGCCGACCCTCCGCGCTTCCTGCGTTTTCTGGTTCGGGAAGACGAGTACAGCGACCCCGTGGACCATCTGCCGGAGGGGGCCACCCTGGTGGTGCTGGACTCGGCCGAACCAAGCCGCGTGGCGGGGGCGCCGGTGGGGGGGTTTGTCATCAACATTGACCACCACGGCACCAATCCGCGCTTTGGCTACCTTTCGCTGGTGGATCCTTCCAAAGCGGCCACGGCCCAGATCGTCAAAGACTTGATTGACGCGCTGGGGGTAAGCTGGACCGCCGAAATTGCTACCCCGGTGCTGACCGGCCTGATTACCGACACCGGCAACTTCCGTTTTGCCAACACCACCCCGGAGGTGCTGCACACGGCTGCCGAGCTGGTGGGGCACGGGGTGAAGCTGGCCGAACTGACCGACCGCTTACAGTGGCGTCCGGTGGGCTACTTCAAGGCCATGGGAGCGGTGCTTTCCACGGTGGGGTTTCACTTTGGCGGTCTTTTGGTAACGGCCCACATGCCCTCGGGCGTGAGCGTGGAAGACTCCGACGACTTTGTGGGCATCATCCGCTATGCCGAGGGCAGCCAGATTGCGGTCTTCCTGCGCGAACGCGAGGAGGGGGTAAAGCTCAGCATCCGCAGCCGCGGCGGGGTCTCGGCCCAGGCGGTGGCGGTGCGGCTGGGCGGCGGCGGCCACGTGCCGGCGGCGGGGGCCACCCTGCGGGGGGTGACCCTCGAGGAGGCCTACCGGCAGGTGCTGGCAGCGGTGGAGGAGGAGCTCAAGCGGGTGGGTTATATCTAGCTTGACGCCCAATCTTTCAGCACATACCATTGCATAGAACCTTACCCGGCCAGGGTAAGCGGTTCTTCTATCCAGAGCAGCGGAGGGAACGGCCCGACGAAGCTGCGGCAACCTGCGGGGGCTATCGCCCATTACCGAGAAAACCCCGCGTTTGGTGCCAAATCCGCCCCGGTGTCGCTAGGCACAGCAAAGACCCCAGGGGAAAGATGGAAGAAGGGAGAGAAGCCCTTCTTCGAGCAGAACTGAAGGAGGGTGCATGGATTTTTCGAGCTTGGCTGTTTTAAGCGGGCTTCCCGCCCAAGACCCCTACAACGCGGTAGGCGTGCCCATCTACGCTACAGCAGCTTATGGCTTTGCCGACCTGGAAGACGGCGCTTACAAGTTTGCCACCAACCAGGGCTACACCTATACCCGTATCCAGAACCCCACGGTGGCGGCCCTCGAGGCCCGCCTAACGGCCCTGGAGGGGGCGCTGGGGGCGGTGTGTCTGGCCTCGGGCCAGGCCGCCAGCTTTGCCAGCCTGCTGGCCCTGATGCGCTCGGGCGACGAGGTGGTGGCCAGCCCCGGCCTGTTTGGCGGCACGGTGGGCCTCCTGAATCAGGTATTCGGCCTGATGGGGGTTCGGGTGCACTTTGTGGAGCCGGAGGTGGCGGCGGTTCGCGCAGTTTTGAACGAGAAGACCCGGGCCGTTTTCGTGGAGGTGCTGGGCAACCCCTCGCTAAAGCTCCCCGACCTGCAAGGGCTGGCCCGGCTTTGCGAGGAGCACCAGGTGGCATTGGTGGTGGACAACACCTTTGGCGCGGTGGGGGCGCTGGCCCGGCCCTTGGAGCACGGGGCGCATGTGGTGGTACACAGCCTGACCAAGTGGGCCAGCGGGCACGGCTCGATTCTGGGGGGTGCGGTGCTCTCGCGGGAGACCGCCCTCTGGCAGCACTACCCGCAGTTTTCCAGCCCCGATGCCCAGGGCAAAATTCCCTGGGAACAGTTCGGCCCGCGATGTTTTCTGGAACGGGTGCGCCAGCTAGGGCTGTCGCTGGGTGGAATGGTGCTGTCGCCCTTTAATGCTTATCTGCTGTTTCAGGGCCTGGAAACCCTAACGCTGCGCCTGGAGCGGGCCAGCCAGACCGCCCTAATCCTGGCCCGCTGGCTCCAGACCCAGCCCCAGGTGGTCTGGGTGCGCTATCCGGGCCTGCCCGGCGACCCGGCCCATCCACGGGCTGCCCAGTACCTGCGCGGGGGGTTTGGCAGCATCGTGACCTTTGGAATCCGGGGGGGTATGGAAGGGGCCAGCCGCTTCCTGGCTCATCTGAACATCCTCCAGGCCCCCAACGTGGGAGATGCCCGCACCCTGGCCGTGCACCCCTGGACCACCACCCACAGCCGCATTCCAGAGGAAGCCCGCCGGGCGGCGGGGGTGGGGCCGGAGATGATTCGCCTTTCGGTGGGGTTGGAAAGCCCCCAGGACCTCCAGCAGATGCTGGCCGCGGGCCTCCGGGCAGTGGAGCAGGTGGGCCATGAAGGTTAGTACCCTGCTGCAAAGCGGCCGACCCCTCTTCTCCTTCGAGTTTTTCCCGCCCAAAACCCCCCAGGGCGAGGCCGCGCTGTTTCGCACCCTGCACGAGCTAAAGCCCCTGAAGCCCGCCTTTGTCTCCATCACCTACGGGGCCGGAGGCAGCGAACGCGCCAAAACCGCCGAGTGGGCGGGGCGCATCCAAAACGAGGTGGGCCTGGTGGCTATGGCCCACCTGACCTGTGTGGGCAGCACCCGCGAGGAGCTCTTGACCATACTGCACGAGTATGCCCGGGTGGGGGTGCAAAACATCATGGCGGTGCGGGGCGACCCCCCCAAAGGGGCACGGGAATTCAGGCCGGTGGCCGGAGGGTTTCGCTATGCTTCCGAGCTTATCGCCCTGATTCGGGCCGAGTTTGGCGACCGCTTTGCCGTGGCCGGAGGGGGCTACCCGGAGGGGCATCCGGAGGCGGTGAGCCTCGAGGCCGACCTGCAAAACCTCAAGCGAAAAGTGGAAGCGGGGCTGGATCTAATCATAACCCAGCTCTTCTTCAACAACGCCCTGTACTTTGGCTTCGTGGAACGGGCCCGCCGCATCGGGATTCAGGTGCCCATTGTGCCGGGCCTGATGCCCATTACCGACCTGGCCCAGATTCGCCGCTTTATGGATATGTGTGGGGCCAGCATCCCGGGGCCGCTGCTCTCGCGCCTCGAGCGGGCCCAAAGCCCCGAGGAGGTGCTGGAAATTGGGGTCGAGCACACCACCCGCCAGGCCCAGGAGCTGATCGAGGCGGGCGTCCCGGGCATTCACCTCTACACCCTCAACAAATCGCCCGCTACCCGGCGGGTGATGCAAAACCTGCAAATGGTTCTACGGTGACCTTTCGCCAGGACACATTTGGGGGCAAAATGAAGGGGCATGCAAACCTCGACAGCGGCTCCAGTTACCCAAAGCCTGACCCGCCTGAGCACTGGTCCGCGGGCACTCATGCGCGGTTTGCTTTTTACCCCCTCGGTTCCCCGTTATGTGGCGGCCAGGCTACTGGGCAAGCGGTATCCCCCCAGGGCCCTGTCCCTTCAACTGGCAAACCTGCCCGAGCCAGAACGCCCCCCAGGTTTCGAGCGGCTAAAGGTGCGGCTGGCAGGCATCTGCGGTAGCGACCTGGCCCTGCTGTATGGTAAACAAGCCCCCACCCTCTCGGGCATGTTTTCTTTTCCGGCAGTGCTGGGACACGAAATCCTGGCCGAGCTGGGAGGGGTACGGGTGGTGGTCAATCCGGTGCTGGCCTGCCTCGAGCGCGGTCTGCCGGACTGCCCGGCCTGCGCCAGGGGCGATGACCACCTTTGCCTCAACGTGGCCGAGGGCAACTTTGGCCCTGGCATGCTGGGCTTTTGCAAAGACCTGGGGGGTGGTTGGGCCCAGCGCATGGTGGCCCACCGCGAGCGTATTTTTCCCATTGCCGAGGGCGTGCCCGACGAACGCGCCGTGCTGACCGAACCCGCGGCGGTGGTGCTGCACGGGCTACGGCAGGCCTGGGGTGAGGGCAGGCCCCAGGCCAGATCCCGCGCAAACCCGCACACCCAGCGCATAGACTGGCCCGCCCAGATACTGGTCATTGGTGCTGGAACCATCGGCCTGCTGGCCGTCAAGATGCTGCGGGTACTGGGCTTTCAGGGGCCTTTGTTTGCCGTGGCCCGCCACCCCCGCCAGGCTGAGC
>Ga0308416_1000177_pt1 | contig 22744 bp, 12 predicted proteins | sample HotsprSampleOS60_FD_203468 | JGI IMG/M metagenome (GOLD analysis project Ga0308416, IMG submission 203468) | Hot spring phototrophic mat microbial communities from Octopus Spring, Yellowstone National Park, Wyoming, United States - 20090730_OS60 ... | reverse complement strand
ACTAGTCGTGGTGACCCACAACCACGAAGTGGCGCTGGCAGCACAGCGTATCATTACCCTGCGCGACGGTCGCATTCAGAGCGATCAGCAAGTACACAGTGCCATCGAAAGCGAACTGCTCGACTTTTAAGAGTTCGCCGTTGGGACAAACTATTCTACGCGGCGATCACCTTCCCAATGAACTGGCAGACATCGCGCCAAAACTGCGCAAACTCCTTGAAAAACTGTGACGATACTTCAAAGCGCAGGAGTTCCCAGGAGAGTGCACCACCTACCCCCGCCAAATGGTGGGGATAATCATCTTCATGAGGATGCGAAACCTGTACTTCCGGTTGTTTTGTTCCAAAACTCACAATGGTATACTGCGTCATAAGCATGGTGTCCAGCACACTCTTCACGTGGTGCGCCCCCAGGCTCTTGTTGTCGAAAACACACATGTTGTGTGGTTCGCATGTGCGAAGGTTTGCGGCCAAGCGACCATAACAGTTCGATGTCAGAGGGAGGACCGGATGAAAGAGTTGATCCAACGATCACGCAAGAGTTTCACCGTTGTACAATCCATTGAGGCGGATGTTCCGGAGAATGTCTGGATCAAGTGTCCATCGTGCCGCGAACTCATCTACCACAAACAACTGGCAGAACGCATGAAGGTTTGCCGCTGCGGCTACCATATGCGTCTGACGGCGCGCGAGTGGCTGGCGCTGCTGGATGAAGGCTCGTTTGTCGAGTACGATGCCCATCTACGTCCAACCGATCCGCTAGGTTTTGTCTCGCCCAAGGAGACGTATATCGACAAGTTGCGTGAGGCACAGCGCCGCACTGGTCTCACCGATGCGGTAGTCAGCGGCATAGGGAGTATCGAAGGGCGCCGTCTGGTGATTGCGGTGTGCGATTTCGAGTTCATCGGCGGCTCGATGGGTAGCGTATTCGGCGAAAAAATGGCACGTGCAGCGGAACGCGCCGCGGCGCTCGGCATTCCGCTACTCACGATCAACACCAGCGGCGGCGCACGGATGCAGGAAGGGGTCATCGCACTGATGCAACTGGCAAAAGTCAACATAGCACTGACCCGTCTCGCTGCTGCCCGTCAACCGCACATTGCAGTGATGGTCGATCCCTGCTATGGCGGCGTCACCGCTTCCTACGCTTCAGTCGCCGACATCATTATTGCCGAGCCGGGCGCCAACATTGGGTTTGCCGGTCGTCGCGTTATTGAGCAGACGATTCGCCAGAAACTTCCGGCAGACTTCCAGACTGCCGAGTTTATGCTTCAGCACGGCATGGTCGATATGGTTGTTCCGCGCAGTGAGTTGCACAGCACCCTGGCGAAACTGCTGCGCCTCTATGCGCCTGAAGGTCGTGCCGCAGCGCACAAGTCCGAACCGATCGCAACGGCGTTGGCTTCTGTCTAATTGCATGGCTGAGGGGATGTCTCATGACACAAACACTTACTCCCTGGGACAAAGTACAACTTGCACGCCATATGCAGCGCCCACGCACCCTCGACTACATTCGTGGGTTGTGTGAGGATTTTGTCGAACTGCACGGCGATCGGCGTTTTGGCGATGATGCAGCAATCGTTGGCGGCGTGGCGACGTTTGAAGGGCGAACCGTCGTGCTGGTTGGGCACCAGAAAGGGCGTGACGCGCGCGAAAACATGCGACGCAATTTTGGCATGCCGCACCCCGAAGGGTACCGCAAAGCGTTGCGGCTGTTTCAGCACGCCGAAAAATTTGGTTTTCCGGTGATCTGCTTCATCGACACGCCAGGTGCCAACCCCAATCGCGAATCGGAGGAGCGCGGGCAGGCGAATGCAATTGCTGAGAACATTCTGACGATGGCGGGTTTGAAGACGCCAATCATTGCATGCGTCATCGGTGAGGGCGGTAGCGGTGGCGCGCTGGCGATCGGCGTGGCAGACCGGATTTTAATGCTGGAGCATGCGATCTACTCGGTCGCTTCACCGGAAGCAGCCGCCTCGATTATTTGGCGCGACGCAGCGAAAGCGCCCGACGCAGCGCGCGCGATGCGGATTACAGCACAGGACTTGCTAGAACTAGGGATTATTGACGAGATCGTTCCTGAACCGTCTGGCGGCGCCCATGCCGACCCGACCACGATGGTTGCAACGCTGGGTGACGCTATTCGTCGACATCTGAACCAACTGCTAGCGTTCGATATCGAGACATTGCTCCAACGTCGTTACGAGCGCTATCGGGCGATTGGACAGTACGAGGAAGATGCATCCGGGATCCTTCACACTGTGAATTGAACTGTAACTGCTGTTGTGATGATCAGGATCGCAGTTTTCTCGTGTAAGACGATACTTGCGAATGACAAACGGTCCTCATTGCTGCTATTGGGGCGCATCGCACCGCGACGGTCTGTGATTCCGGCAACCCTCACATTCCGGCATATGTCCGGATGACTCAGGACCGTTCCGCGTCACACACATACTCACGAAACCAGAGGTCTGTGGCACCGCCACAGGGCATCATACCGCAGTGTGGCGGGTGCCATCGGGAAGAGGAGAGAAACCCATGAGCATAACGCGGCGACACGACCGCCTCGAAGGAAAAGTGGCTCTGATCACCGGCGGCGCAGGTAATATCGGCGAGGTCATTACCCGTCGATTCCTGGCAGAAGGGGCTACCGTCGTCATTACCGGGCGCAATGTCGAGAAACTTGCCGCGTATCGTCGCCGCCTAATCGACGAGGAGCGCATTACTCCAGATCGCGTGATTGCACTGCGGATGGACGGTAGCGACATGGCACAGGTGCGCGCCGCCATTGCGCAGATTGTTCATGGCGGCGCAGAGGTTCCAACACCCCTGCATCGCATCGATATCTTGGTCAATAACGCTGGCAGTGCCGGACCGCGCCGTCGTCTGGTCGATATTCCGCTCGAGCCGTCAGAGGTGCAACCGCCGGACACCGAAACGCTGGCACATGCGGTCGGCAACCTGGTTGGCATCACATGGAACCTGACCCGCGCTGCAGCGCCGTACATGCCGCCCGGCAGCAGCATTATTAATATTTCGACGATCTTTTCTCGCACTGATTATTACGGACGTATCGCCTACGTTGTGCCAAAAGCGGCACTCAATGCGTTGAGCCAGGGGCTGGCGCGTGAACTGGGTGCACGTGGGATTCGCGTCAATACCATCTATCCTGGACCAATCGAGAGTGAGCGGATCCACACGGTATTCCAGGCGATGGATGCTCTGAAAGGGCAGCCTGAAGGAGAAACTGCCAGAAGTTTTCTCAGGCTCATGCGCTTGAGTCGCGCAGATAAGCAGGGCGAAACTGCCAAACGGTTCCCGCTGCCAGTCGATGTCGCTAACACTGCTCTGTTTCTTGCCAGTGAGGAATCGGCAGCATTCACTGGTCATGCCTTCGAGGTGACCCACGGGATGGAGGTGCCGGTCGAAAGCCGCACGACATTCGTGTCGCGCCCTGGTCTGCGGAGCGTCGATGCAACTGGTAACGTCGTTCTGATCTGCGCAGGCGATCAGGTCGATGATGCCATTGCACTGTCCGACACGCTGCGCTCCTGCCGGGCGACAGTTGTCGTTGGGTTCCGTGATGCACAGGCGCTGGAAAAAGCCTCGGCGTTGCTGCGCGAACCGCGCCACGCTGCCCCAGCCGATATGTACGGTCGCCCAACGATGGTCGCAGAAACCCGGCTGGTGCACCTTGATCCACTCGACTCGCGCGCGGCTGCGCAAACGCTCGAACGCATCCGTACAGAACTGGGAACGCTGCATCACGCGGTCATCCTCCCCGCTTCACTCCGCCACGCGCCCACTGAAAGCCTGATCGATGTGGATGACTGGGTAATTGACCGCTTCCTGGAGCAGGAACTGGTCGGTGCTGTTGCGCTGGCGCGCGAACTGGCGCGCTTCTGGGAACAACATCCAACTGGCACGCAGGCGCATCGCGTGCTCTTCGTCAGCAACCCGGACGATCAGCAGGGGAACCGGTACGCCGATATTCTACGTGCTGCGGTCGAACAACTGGCGCGCGTCTGGCGTCACGAGAGCGAGTACGATGCAGCTAACCCAGCGCACCGGCATGAAGGTCAACCAGGTGCGCCGATATGGGCGAATCAATTGATCCGCTATGTCAATTCAGAGTCGGCAAACCTCGACTTTACCTGCGCCTGGGTGGCAAAACTGCTGGGTAGCGACCGGCGTATCGCTGAGATCAATCTGTATCTTCCTGAACAAATCGTCAGCACCATCGGCGTGCACAATCCGGGCTTTGGCTGGGCGGAAAGTTTGTTCGGCCTGCACATGGGCAAGGTCGCGCTGATTACTGGTGGCAGTGCAGGGATTGGCGCGCAGATCGGACGTCTGCTGGCGCTCTCCGGTGCCCATGTGATGCTAGCGGCACGCAACGCTGAACAACTGGAGCAGATGCGCGCCCTGATCGTGCGCGAGGTGCGTGATGCCAGCTACCCCAATGCCGAGTCACGTGTTGCTATCTTCCCCAATAGCGATGTTTCTGACATTGATGGATTGGAGCGACTGGTCAACCATACGCTTCAGGTGTTTGGCAAGGTCGATTATCTGATCAACAATGCGGGCATTGCTGGCGCCGAAGAAATGGTAATCGATATGCCAGTCGATGCCTGGCGACATACGCTCCGTGCCAATATGATCAGCAACTATGCGCTACTGCGTCGGCTCGCGCCGCAGATGAAAGCGGCGGGCAGCGCGTATGTCCTGAACGTCTCATCGTACTTTGGCGGCGAAAAGTACGTGGCGATTCCCTACCCTAACCGCGCTGATTATGCGGTCAGCAAAGCGGGTCAACGCGCAATGGTCGAAAGCCTGGCGCGCTTCCTGGGACCAGAGATACAGATCAATGCCATCGCTCCTGGACCAGTGGAGGGGGAGCGGTTGAAAGGCGCTGCCAATCGCCCCGGTCTGTTTATGCGCCGCGCCCGGTTGATCCTCGAGAATAAGCGTCTCAATGAGATTTTTGCCGCCCTCCTGGCGGCGCGCCACGAAGGTGCTGTAATTGCTGCGCTGCTGCCGGATCTGTTTGTGAATGATCTCCAGACGATCGCCAACAACCCGACCATGCCCGCACCGGTGCGTCGCCTTGTAACCATGCTGCGTGAGACGACCGACGCTGGCGGGAGCGCCCAGTCGTACCTGATGAATGCCACTATTGCGCGAAAACTGCTCAATCGCCTGGAGAACGGCGGATACATCACCGCTGGCGACCGACGTGCGTTGGCCAATGAGCCGCCCGATCCGTTCTTCACCGAGGCGCAGATCGAGCGCGAAGCGATCAAGGTGCGTGATGGCATCCTTGGCATGCTGCATCTGCGACGTATGCCAACCGAGTTTGACGTGGCGCTGGCGACCGTATTCTACCTGGCTGATCGCAACGTGACCGGCGAAACGTTCCATCCATCGGGTGGTTTGCGTTTTGAGCGCACTGTGACCGAGGGTGAACTGTTCGGTAAACCAGGTCGGCAGCGACTCGAGCGCATGGCGGGAAGCGTTGTCTACCTCATTGGTGAGCATTTGCGACAGCACCTGCTGCTACTTGCACGCACGTTCCTCGATGAAATCCACGTTGCGCGCGTCGTGCTGCTGACGGAAACTGAACAAGCAGCAGTCGAACTGGCAGCTGCTTTTGCCAATGAAGAAGCTGCCGGGCGCTTCGTCGTCATTCCGACTGGCGGCGACATTGAGGGGGGTATTGACCGCGCAATGGCTGAGTATGGTCGCCCCGGACCGGTCATCTCGACGCCATTCCGTTCATTGCCGTCACGGGCGCTCAGCGCCCAAAATGGCGACTGGAGCAATGTTCTAACGACAGCTGAGTTCGAGGAACTGGTCGAACAGCATATCACTCATCACTTCCGGGTTGTGCGTAAAGTGGGGGTAATTGAGGGCGCCAATATTACTCTTGTCACACCGCCAACTTCAGCGCGTTCTACTGCCGAGGAGTTCGCGCTGGCAAACTTCATCAAAACGACGCTGCACGCCCTCACTGCGACCGCTGGTGCAGAAAGTGAGCGCACAGTGCCGCACGTGCCGGTCAATCAAGTGGACCTGACTCGACGCGCACGCAGTGAAGAACCACGCACACCGGCAGAAGAGGAAGAAGAGTTGCAACGCTTTGTCAATGCTGTGCTGCTCACCAGTGCACCTCTTCCAACACCGCTTGAGAGTCGCTACCGGGCACGCATCTACCGTGGGAATGCAATAACTGTATAAAATTAAGATTAGGATTGTTGGGGATCTTGTCAGGAGAAAAGGACCTATGACCACTATCGAATCCGCTCTTCGCCCGCCGCGCACCAATCCGGTGCGCACACGCGCCGACTGGGAGGCGCAGCGTCAGGCTTCGCTTACCGACCCTGGCGCATTCCATGGCGCAATCGCCCGTAGCGCCATTCACTGGTATGACCGACACCTCGACGCATGGATCACCTGGGATGAAGAGGGCGGTTGCTGGAAAGGACTGCGCCACAGCGATGGCGCGCCTGTCGATGTGCCCTACGGTCCTGATTATGAGCCGTGGGAACGTGCGTTCAACGGCGACGACCCGCCGTTCTACCGCTGGTTCGAGGGCGGGTTGACGAATGCCTGTTTCAACGAGGTGGATCGCCACGTGTTGACCGGGTATGGCGACGAGGTGGCGTTCTACTTCGAGGGCGACCGATGGGACTCCTCGCTCAACAATGGACGCGGCGGTCCGGTTGTCAGTTTTGCCGTGACCCGCAAGCAGTTAATGCTCGAAGTGGTCAAAGCGGCGCAGGTGCTGCGTGATCTTGGGCTAAAGACAGGGGATCGCATCGCCCTGAACATGCCCAACATCATGGAACAAATCTACTACACCGAAGCAGCCAAACGCCTGGGTATCATTTACACGCCAGTATTCGGCGGTTTCTCCGATAAGACCCTCAGCGACCGCATTCACAACGCAGGTGCACGCCTGGTGATCACCAGCGATGGCGCCTATCGCAATGCACAGGTCGTCGCATACAAAGAGCAGTACACCGATCAGGCGCTCGATAAGTTCGTACCGGTCGAGACGGCACTTGCAATTATTGAGGCGGTGCTCAGCGGCGGTGAAGGATCGCCCACGCCAGGTACAGCGTTGCTGGCGCCGCAGCAGATCGAGATCATCCTGGCACAGGTGCGGGCGGCGCTCAAAGATGACATTACCATCGAGCGCAGTGATGCCATGCGCGCTGTCGGGCGGGCTATTGAGAGTCTGACCGGCATCGACGCGCTGACGCAGTCGCGTGCACGTACCGCGGTCGCACAGGCGCTGGTCAGTACTCCGCCGCGTGTGGATGCGGTCATCGTCGTGCGTCATACCGGTCAGGATATTTTGTGGCGCCCGGAGCGCGACCGCTGGAGTCACGAACTGACCGCAAAAGCGCTAGAGACCATTCTAGCAAATGCGCGGGCTGCTGGCATCGAGGTGCACAGCGAAGAAGAACTCCTGGCATTGCCAACCGAAAAGTTCGTGCGGGCGCTGTACGCTACTAGTCGCGCTGAACCGCTCGATGCGGAATACCCGCTGTTCATTATCTACACATCGGGAAGCACTGGCAAACCGAAAGGCGTGGTGCATGTTCATGGCGGTTATGTCGCTGGAGTCGCCCATACGATGAAAGTGAGTTTCGATGCCGAACCGGGCGATATAATCTATGTGGTCGCCGATCCGGGCTGGATTACCGGGCAGAGTTACATGATTTGCGCCACGCTGACGACACGCTGCACCGGCATTATCACCGAAGGCTCGCCAGTCTTCCCCTCTGCTGGACGCTTCGCTAGCATTATCGAACGCTATCGGGTGCGCATTTTCAAGGCAGGCGTGACCTTCCTCAAAACGGTCATGTCTGACCCGCAGAACACTGCTGATGCACGCCAGTACGATATGTCATCGTTGCGCGTCTGCACCTTCTGCGCTGAGCCGGTCAGCCCTGCGGTACAGCAGTTCGGCATGGAGCTGATGTCGCCGCAGTATATCAATTCATACTGGGCAACCGAGCATGGCGGCATCGTCTGGACGCACTTCTACGGCAACGATGATTTCCCGCTGCGCCCTGATGCGCACACCTATCCGCTGCCCTGGATTGCTGGCGATGTATGGGTGCCGGAGGACGGTGACCGCGATGCGTCCGGTGCAGAAGCACCGCGCTATCGCGTCGCCGATTACGAGGAAAAGGGTGAAATTGTCATTACCGCGCCCTACCCCTATCTGACGCGCACCATCTGGGGCGACGTCAAAGGATTCGAGGCATGGGTCGCCGCTTTGCGGAGCGGGAACGGCGCTGCCGCACCCCGCTGGCGCGGTGATGCTGAGCGCTTTATCAAAACCTACTGGCGGCGCGGTCCCAACGGTGAATGGGGATACATCCAGGGCGACTTCGCAATGAAGTACCCCGATGGCTCCTTCACGCTGCACGGTCGCTCTGATGACGTAATCAACGTATCCGGGCACCGCATGGGCACCGAAGAGATAGAAGGCGCCATCCTGCGCGACAAGATCATTACACCTGACTCACCGGTTGGCAACTGTATCGTCGTTGGTGCGCCGCACCGTGAGAAGGGGTTGACGCCGGTGGCGTTCATTCTAACAGCACCGGGGCGCAAGTTGACAAGTGAGGATCGCCGCCGTCTCAATGAACTGGTGCGCACTGAAAAGGGTGCTGTCAGTGTGCCAGAGGACTATATCGAAGTCAGCGCCTTCCCTGAGACACGATCCGGCAAGTATATGCGGCGCTTCCTGCGCAACCTCATGCTCGATGAGCCGCTGGGCGACACTACAACGCTGCGCAACCCTGAGTCGTTGCAGGAAATCGCAGAGAAGATCGCAGCGTGGAAGCGCAAGCAGCGCATGGCGGAAGAACAGCGTATCTTCGAGCACTACCGCTACTTCCGGATCGAATACCATCCGGTTCAGCAACGTCCTGCAGTTGCTGGCGATGGTGACGTGGCGGTTGCACCCGAAGTGCGCACCCTGCGCATCGCAATCGTGACGGTCACCAACCCGCCGGTGAACGCCCTCAACGAACGCGCGCTCGATGAACTCAACACGATTGTTGATCACCTGGCGCGCCGTGAAGACGTGGCGGCTGTGATCTTTACCGGTAGCGGTACGAAGAGTTTTGTGGCTGGCGCCGACATCAAGCAGATGCTCGAAGAGATGCACACTGTTGAAGATGCGATGGCGCTGCCCAACAATGCCCACCTGGCATTCCGCAAGATTGAAACAATGAACAAGCCGTGCATCGCGGCGATCAACGGCGTGGCGCTCGGCGGAGGTATGGAGTTTGCACTTGCCTGCCACTATCGGGTTGCCGATCCGCACGCTGAATTTGGGCAACCGGAGATTAATCTGCGGTTGCTGCCGGGGTATGGCGGTACGCAACGCCTGCCGCGCCTGCTCTACAGCCGCCGTGGTGAGGCGGGTCTGCTCAAGGCGCTCATGATCATTATGGGTGGGCGGACGCTGAATGCCGAGCATGCCTATGAGATCGGTCTGGTCGATAAGGTTGCATATGGGCACGAGGATGCGTTGACCGTTGCAACCCGGATGGCGCGCGAGATGATCCTGGCACAACCCAGCAGTAAACCGACTGAACTCCGGATCATTCCTGCTACTTCGGACGATCCGGTAACCTTCTTCATGCCATTCTACGATCCGGCAACTGCAGGTGAAGCGTTGTGGCCCCCCCTGCCGACAGCCTATGCTCTGCGCCGTGAGTTGACCGCACAGTGGGAAGCGCCAGACCCACAGATGGCGGAACTGCTAGAGAAGGCGCTGCAAAATCCACTGATCACCCGGCTCATTCATCAGGCGCAGTGGGCTGGTCGATCAAAAGCAATCGAACGGATCACTGATGCGCTCCGTACTGGCTTTACCCGTGGCTTGATGGCTGGATTGGAGCGCGAAGCGCGCCTGTTCGCTGAAGCAGTCGTTGCTCCTGATGAAGGAAAGATCGGCATTCAGGACTTCCTGGACAAGCGCAGCGCACCGTTACCAACACGCCGACGCATCCATTTGACCCCCGACGAAGAGAAACGCCTGATCGACGCTGGCATGCTCTTGCCAATTGGTAGTCCGTTCTTCCCTGGTGTTACGCCGATCCCCGTAGCACAGTACGCCATGGCTGCCGTGCGCGATGAAGTCACCGGAGCGCCTCTCCATGGTGACCCAATCGAGGCAGAGAAACAGATTATCATCCCCGTCGATAAGCCTGGTCCGAACGATGTCCTGATCTACGTTCTGGCTTCGGAAGTCAACTTCAACGACATCTGGGCGATTACTGGCATTCCGGTCAGCCTGTTCGACGAGCACGACCGCGACTGGCACGTGACCGGCTCTGGCGGCGTTGGGTTGATTGTCGCAGTTGGCGAGGAGGTTAAGCGCGAAGGGCGATTGAAGGTCGGCGATCTGGTCTCGATCTATTCTGGTCAGAACGATCTCCTTTCGCCGCTGGTCGGTCTCGATCCGATGGCAGCCGATTTTGTCATCCAGGGGTACAATACGCCTGATGCATCGCACCAGCAATTCATGGTGGCGCAGGCGCCGCAGTGTTTCCACGTTCTGCCTGACCTGACGCTCGAAGCAGCAGGGTCGTATATGCTGACGCTGGGAACAATTTATCGTGCGCTGTTTACCACGCTCAAGATTCAGCCAGGTCGCCGCATCTTTGTTGAGGGTGCTGCGACCGGTACTGGTCTGGATGCAACACGTTCGGCTGCGCGCAACGGATTGTATGTCACTGGCATGGTCAGTTCGGAGGAGCGTGCAGCGGTTGTGCGCGCAGCTGGCGCTATCGGTGTTATCAACCGTCGCGATCCGCGCTATGCCGGGATCTTCACCCGCGTGCCAGAGGATCCGGCGAAGTGGGCAGAGTGGGAGGCTGCCGGGCGTCCGTTGCTCGACGATTTCCGCGCACAGAATGGCGGTCACCTGGCAGATTATGTCGTTTCACACGCTGGAGAAACGGCGTTCCCGCGCAGTTTTCAGTTGCTTGGCGAACCGCACGATGGGCACATCCCGACATTGACTTTCTACGGTGCGTCGAGCGGCTACCACTTCACCTTCCTCGGTAAGCCAGGTGCCGCCGATCCAGTAGAGATGCTGCGTCGGGCAGGATTGCGCGCTGGTGAAGCAGTTATGATCTACTACGGCGTCGATGACCGGTCATATCCGGGTGACGAGGGATACGAGTCCGGTGTTGTGCCAGATACCCTTGAGCGTCGCGTCAGCCTCGTCGATCAGGTCGGCCTGGAAGCGATCGAGTCGGCACGTGCAATGGGAGCGCGCATCGTCGTGGTAACCTATACCGACGCACAGCGCGAATTTGTGCTGAGCCTGGGATTCGGCGCCGCGCTCAAGGGCGTCGTGAGCCTGGAAGAGTTGCAGCGCCGCTACGGCGATGAGTTCGAATGGCCCGAAACAATGCCGCCGCTGCCCGATGCGAGGAGCGACATCAACACCTTCAAGGCGGCGGTGCGCCGGTTCAATGACCTGACCTTCAAGCCGCTGGGGTCAGCAGTCGGACAGTTCCTGCGCAGCAATGATAATCCACGCGGGTATCCCGATCTGATTATCGAGCGCGCCGGTCACGACTCACTGGCGGTTAGCGTTATGCTGATCAAGCCATTTACCGGTCGTGTCGTCTACTTCGAGAATATGGGCGGGCGTCGCTACTCGTTCTTCGCCCCGCAGGTCTGGATGCGCCAGCGGCGGATCTACATGCCAACGGCGAATATTTGGGGCACGCACCTCTCAAATGCATACGAGATTGTGCGCCTGAACGACGAGATCAGTGCAGGACTGCTCAGCATCACGGAACCAACCCTTGTTCAGTGGCACGAACTGCCCCAAGCGCATCAGGCAATGTGGGAGAATCGCCACCAGGGTGCGACCTACGTTGTCAACCATGCGCTTCCGCGACCGGGTCTCAAGGACAAAGACGAATTGTACGAGGCGTGGTCTGAGATGCTGCAACAATCGGCGCAACATTGAGTATAATTGCCCCATCATCATCGGCATACCTGAAGGCGCGGCAGCGTGCCGCAGCGAATCGTCCGTATACCAGGCGGTTCGTCATGCGGCACACATGCTCACCTGCTGAGTGAGTAAGCCCGCGTAGAACAACGCATACCGCGTCTCCATATTCAGGGATTGTTTCGATTGCACTATTCTGGCGGAAAGCCTGAAAAACCATGTTCAACAAAGTGCTCATCGCCAACCGTGGCGAAATTGCGGTTCGTATTGTTCGCGCCTGTCACGAACTTGGCGTGCGAGCCGTTGTAGCGTACAGCGAAGCCGACAAATATTCGCTTGCTGTACGCCTGGCTGACGAAGCCGTCTGTATCGGTCCCGCTGCATCGGCGCGTTCCTATCTCAATCCATCAGCGCTCATTAGTGCAGCATTGATGACTGGGTGCGAAGCGATCCATCCTGGCTACGGCTTTCTTTCCGAAAATCCGTACTTCGCTGAAATCTGCGCGGAGTACAAACTTACGTTTATCGGACCCGACGCCCACGCCATTCGGATGATGGGAGACAAAGCATTGGGCAGGAAAACCATGCGCGACGCAGGGGTCCCAACCGTGCCAGGATCACGCGGCGAGCTGCGCACCCTTGAAGAAGCAGTCGAGGTTGCGCATCAGATCGGCTACCCGGTGCTGCTCAAACCGTCGGCTGGCGGCGGCGGGCGCGGGATGCGCGTTGCGCAAAATGAGCGGGAGTTGATCAAAGCCTACCCGACATCGAAAGCCGAGGCGGAGGCAGCCTTCGGTAATGGCGCCCTGCTAATGGAAAAATACCTGCCGCAGGTGCGCCACGTCGAAATTCAGGTGCTGGCAGACCGGTACGGTCACGCTATTCACCTTGGCGAACGTGATTGTTCGTCGCAGCGCCGTCACCAGAAGATTGTCGAAGAGGCACCTTCGCCCGCTGTGACGCCCGAATTGCGGGAGCGCATGGGCGAAGCAGCGCTCAAAGGTGTCCGTGCTATTAATTATGTCAATGCAGGAACTATGGAGTTTCTGCTCGATCCGGATGGCAACTTCTACTTCATCGAGATGAATACGCGCATCCAGGTCGAGCATCCGGTCACTGAAATGGTCACTGGCATCGATCTGGTCAAGTGGCAGTTGCGGATCGCTGCTGGTGAACCGTTGACGATCCGCCAGTCGGATGTAGTAATGCATGGGCACGCTATCGAGGCGCGCATTAATGCCGAGGATCCTGACCGCGACTTTATGCCATCGGGCGGAGAGATTGAGTACTATCTGCCGCCTGGCGGACCGGGGGTGCGCGTCGATTCGCACTTGTACGCCGGGTATGCTCCGCCCGGATACTATGACTCGCTCCTGGCGAAACTGATTGTGTGGGGAGCGGATCGGAACGAGGCGCTTGCACGCCTCGAACGCGCACTGCGTGAATTCGTGATTACCGGCATTTCTACTACTATTCCTTTCACGCTAGCGATGCTCGAAGACCCGCCGTTCCGTGAAGGCAAAATCTCAACGCGGTACGTTCCAGATCTGGTACAACGTATCAAGGAGAGTAAACTGGAGTAGGGAGGTCAGACACATCTGCGCAGGAACCTCAAGGGCGCAGGAAACTGCGCCCTTCACTATCATTATGGAACACGACACCTATGAGCAACAAGATCATCGCCCCTGGCGTAGAATGGGCATATCTACTCGAACAGGCAAAAACCCTCGTTCCTGAAGCGTTCAATCACGAGGGACATCCGCTCAACCTGATCGGCGGCGAGTGGTGCTGTCCTGGCCATCCCAAACTGTTCCTCTCACCCGTTGATGGCACGGCTCTGGGCTACTATCCGATGATCGACCTGGACACTGCCCGTCAGGCCGCTGCTGCTTCCGCTGCCGAATTCGGCGCCTGGTCAACAACCAAACTTTCCGAGCGCCAGCAGCGTGTCGATGCCTGTGTGCGCCTGCTGCGCCAGCACCGTGAACTCATCGGACGACTGCTGATGTGGGAGATCGGGAAACCTTACGCTCAGGCGATGACCGATGTTGATCGCTGTATCAGTGGCGTCGAGTGGTATGTTGAGCAGATTCCGTCCATGCTGGAAGGACGCAAGCCGCTTGGATTGATCTCGAACATCGCTTCCTGGAACTACCCGCTGTCGGTGCTGGTGCACGCCATGCTGGTGCAGACGCTGGCAGGCAATCCGGTGATCGCCAAAACGCCAAGCGATGGCGGGCTGTTTGCGTTGACCGTGTCACTGGCGCTGGCACGACGCTGCGGTCTGCCAGTCTCGCTGGTGAGCGGTTCCGGCGGGAAGCTTTCCGATGCGCTTGTGCGCGGACCTGAGATCGCCTGCCTGGCATTTGTCGGCGGCAAAACCAACGGACGCGACATCGCCGCCAGCCTGTACGACCGCGAGAAGCGCTACATGCTCGAGATGGAAGGCATCAACGCCTACGGCATCTGGCAGTTCACGCAGTGGGATGTGCTGGCGAAACAGTTGCGCCGCGGCTTCGATTACGGTAAACAGCGTTGCACTGCATATGTTCGTTTTGTGGTTCAGCGTCAACTCTTCCCGCAGTTCCTCGATATGTACCTGCCGGTGCTCAAATCGTTGCGCATCGGCAATCCAACCCTGGTTGATCATCCAGAAGCGCCGCTGCCCACGCTCGACTTCGGACCCCTGATCAACAGCCGCAAGGTTGATGAACTTCAGGTGCTGATCAGCGAAGCGATCGGCGGCGGTGCGATCAGTCTATATCAGGGAAACCTCTGCGCGGACGATTTCCTGCCGAACCAGGATATTTCCGCCTATATGGCGCCTGTTTCGCTGCTGAATGTTCCGCGCAACGCACGTCTGTACCACAATGAGCCGTTTGGTCCGGTCGACACGATTGTGGTGGTTGATAGCGTGGAAGAGTTGATCAATGAGATGAACGTCTCCAATGGCTGCCTGGTGGCGTCGGTCGCCTGCGACAATGAGCGTCTGGCGCAGCAGATCGCTGCCGAAGTGCGCGCCTTCAAGGTCGGCATCAATACCATACGCTCACGTGGCGATCGAGACGAAGTGTTCGGCGGCATCGGGCAAAGCTGGAAGGGATGCTTTGTCGGTGGCAAGTATCTGGTGCAGGCGGTCACCGTCGGTCCTCCTGGCGAGCGATTGTACGGCAACTTCCCCGATTACACGCTGCTGCCGGAGAAGCGGTGACGCAACACAGGAGGGAAGGCAGATATGAGTCAGGATACATTCACGGCCCTTATGCTGACCCAGGAAAACGGCACAATCCATGCTGAGTTTCGCCAACTGACAAATGATGATCTGCCGCAGGGGGACGTGCTGGTTCGGGTCGTCTATTCCAGCCTCAACTACAAGGATGGCTTGAACGTCACTGGCAAGGGGAAGATTTCGCGCTTCTTTCCGATGGTGCCTGGCATCGACCTGGCTGGTACGGTGATTGAGTCCTCTAGCCCGGAGTACCACCCCGGCGATCCGGTTGTCCTCACTGGATGGGGCATCGGTGAACGTCACTGGGGCGGGTACGCACAGCGTGCGCGCGTCAAATCGGAATGGCTGGTTCCTCTGCCGCATGGCATGACCCTGCTGCACTCGATGGCAATCGGCACTGCCGGATTTACCGCTATGCTGGCGGTGATGGCACTTGAAGAAGCAGGCGTTCAACCGGGAGAGCGCGAGGTGCTGGTCACCGGCGCAGCTGGCGGCGTTGGAAGCATCGCCACAGCACTCCTGGCACGGCGAGGCTATCGCGTCACCGCTTCTACTGGTCGTACTGAGACCCACGACTATCTGCGTGAACTCGGCGCTACGACGATCGTCCCGCGCAGCGAACTGGCAACGCCGGGACGCCCGCTCGAATCAGAGCGCTGGGCTGGCGCTGTCGATACAGTTGGCGGCGACGTGCTGGCACGCGTGCTCAGCGCCACTGCAACTGGCGGCGCAGTGGCGGCGTGCGGTAATGCTGGCGGCGCCAATTTGACCACCACTGTGTTTCCGTTTATCCTGCGCGGTGTGCGTCTGATCGGCATCGACTCGGTTATGTGCCCGGCAGCACGTCGCCGTACTGCGTGGGAGCGCCTGGCGCGCGAACTTCCGGTCGATCTGCTCGACCGGATGAGCCGCGTCGAACCGCTCAGCCGGGTGAAGGAACTCTGTGAAGAGATCATTGCCGGTCAGGTGCGCGGGCGTGTTGTTATTGATGTCAATACCTGACGTGGCATGTCTCGTGAGCGCAATGAAGAGCGCTCACGGTACGCGAAGCACAACATGCGACCGTTTGACATCCGCGCTGGTTTCCGGCGTTTGTTGTCGTGACTTTGCTTTCGTTCTGTTCTGCTGCCGCGTTGCTGCACTGGCTCGCTGCCGAAATCGGGCGGATCGCAGCAGCAGCGCGCGCGCCGTTGTGGTGGGGTGCGCTGGGAATCGCGCTGGTGCTCTGGTCACTGGCATATCAGGTTGCACCGACCGTGCGCCTCGATATTGGCGGCGACCGGGTATCGCGTCAGCGCGGTTTCGATGCCCCGTTCCTCGACAATTTCAACGACCCTGAACCGGCGCATCTGCCGGACCGTCCATGGTACGCAGCAGACACTCCTCCATACCGCTGGACGCGCGATACCTCAACGGTAACGCTTCCCGGCATTGGCGGCGACCTCTGGTTGCTGCGTGTCGCTGCCGCCAGCGGACGACCCGACGGGAGTTCAGTCACCGGCGTCTGGCGATCTGCTGACGACCTGCCGGTATCGCTTCAGATTGACGCGCAGCCCCGGACATACATGATCCTTGCGCGCACTGACCCATACGGCGATCTTCGCGTGACTTTCGAGATGCCACGCCTGAATATTGCTACCGATCCGCGCATCTTGGGGATACCTGTCTTTCGTATTGCGGCATCGCCGACTGGAACGGCGCCCTATCGCCCGTCATGGATGACGCTTGCCTGGCTCGCCGGAGCGCTGACCGGTACTGCTGCGATCCTGCATCGAGCGCAGGCACCGACGACGATCACGGCGCTCACTGTATCGGTAACAGCGCTCTTGTTTGCCTGGATGATCGCTGCCCGTCGGATGGACTTGACCATCATCGCGCCGACCATTGCCATACTGATCTGGATAGCCTACGTCTTGATACCGTTCGTTGCCGCTGCACTCACAGCGACGCACCCTACAGATGATGCTGCCGCTGCAGCTGGAGTGACTGCAGGCGCCTGGTTTGTTCGCATGGCAGGAATGGTACACCCCTACGCACTCACTAGCGATCTGGGGCTGCACGTCAACAATCTGGCGGATGTGGCGCGCGGCGTCCTGCTTTTTACCGAAGGTCTCCCCTGTCGCGCTGGCGCCGGACCGCAACCCTACCCGCCTGGCGGGTATCTGGTACTCCTTCCCTTCGTGCTGCTGACCGGCGCCAACCGTGCAGCGCTGACCCTGCTGGTGCAGAGCGGCACAGCATTGCTGGAGAGTCTGACGACCGCGATCATCTGGCTGTTGCTCCGACGCGCGGACGCTGGCAGGCACGCAGCGCTATATGGCGCGCTGCTCTACGCCGTTGCACCGCCGATCCTGCGCTCTTATTCGGTTGGCGAACTGGCAAACCTGATTGCACAGGCATGGGTGGCGCCCCTCCTGCTCTGGTTGACGCGGGCAAGGGATACGGTATCATGGCGAGCTGCACTCGTCGGGACAATGCTGACCCTCATCATCCTGCTCAGCCACGGCGGTGTTGCGCTTTCGACCGGCGCAATGCTGGCAGTCTGGCTCCTACTCCATACAGTCTGGCGGAGACCATCGTCTCAAACGTCGACCAGCACACGCTGGCGCACCATGATTCCCTGGCGACCGATTGGTGTTTTTGCGGTTGCTGGCATTGCAGCGCTGGCGCTTTTCTACTCAGCATTCGGATACGTGGCAGAAGAGCGTCGGATCGCACAGGCAACGCTTGCCGCGCAGGGCATTGTCTGCCCGCCTGGCGATCCGCTGCTTAGCAAACTGAACTGGTGGATTCCCGGTCTGATCTTTCCCCCCGGCGCGCCTGTAACACCGCTTGTACTGGCAATCGGGGTCACTGGTGCAGTGCTGATCAACCGCTCGCAGCGCGGTGGTCTGAGCGCGATGCTGGCAGCATGCTGGCTGGGAACATGCGCAAGTCTGGGAACGCTGCTAATCAGCGACCAGCCGGTGCGCTGGACGATCTTCGTCTATCCGGCGCTCTGTGTGGGCGCTGGCGCGGCGCTGGCAGAACTCCGGCGTCGTGAGCGCGCCGGCACCCTCCTGACGCTCACAACACTCTGTTTCCTGATCTGGTACGGCATCGCCGACTGGGTGCGGCAGGTGAGCGAGTATCTGCGATAAAAGTCAGCGCCCGACGATCTCGCGCTCTGCCCGCTCCAGCACCACATCACGATCAGAAAGCACCGTTTCTGCAGTGACCGGTACACGAATGGTCGGCACAACGCCCACGCCCTCCAGCAGTGGCGTCCCATCGGGCAACACCGTGCGACCAGTTGGGACTTGCAGGAAGATACCGTCCGGCAACACATACTGCCCGCGTGACACTTCGGCATACACCCCCGCAGTCGGCGTTTCACCAACCACGATCACGCCTGGAACCCTGCTGAACCCATACGACTCATACTCGCACGCACTGAAGCATGCCTGACCCACCAGCAGCGCAATTTTATCGAAACGGTACTGATTCTGGTTGGGCAGAATTTTATCAACCGGACCTTCCGGCTCGAAACGACCGGTACGTTCGCTGTAGTATTCATCCTGACCAATAATGATCTCCTGATCGGTCAGAAAACCGGCGAGACCAAGCGGCGCACCGCCACTGTTCTGGCGCATGTCAATAATAATGCCGGGAACATCCAGGTCGTCGAACGTCTTCAGCGCGCGTTCAAACAGCCTGATCAGCAGGTTGAGATCGTCGTAACTGCCGTTGATGCGAATATACCCGACACCGGATGGTCGCTGCTCAAACTCAACTGGCAGCGCTGCCGGATTGCGCTTCTTGTAGATCGACGTTGCAAGAAAACTGTCGCGCTCCTCGACGGCGCGCAGCGTGACCGTCTGGGGCGCACTGCGCGGATTGGCATAGGTCACCTGCGCTAATGTTCCAACCGGCGCGCGCAACAGGTAGCGCGCCTGCTGATAGCGTAGTGCAAAATCGGTCGAAAATGGACCACCTAGTGGCTCCACCGCGGCGATCGCCTCTTTGACTGGCACGCCATTGAACGCCAGCAGTTCCGCTCCCACCTGCATCCCAGCACGATCAGCAGGACCGTTGCGCGTCACAAAAACCACCAGCGCCCGACCATCGTCCAGTTCACGAATGGCAAAACCATACCCGCCAGACGCTCGCTCACGAAACAGCGCATCGGACAGTGGCGAACTGACGCTGACGTGCCCATCGCGGAAAGCATTCGCAAAATCGAACAGCGCGTCAAAGAACGCCCTTCGGTCCGCCCGACGCTCTGCCGCTGCCACACGCGGCGCCAGTTCGGCGTAGAGCGAATCCCAATCCGGTGCTTTGCCGGGAATGCCGTTGAAGGCGTACTCCACACGCACCCTGCTGAACATTGCATCGAACGCTCTGGTATACGAAAGATCGGAGAAATCCTTGATTGCTGCATCCGGCGGCTCATACAGCATGACCTGCACCTCGCGATCGCGCTCGATGGTAAATGGACGACGATCAAGATCGATCACTGAATACCCGGCAGGAAGCGGACCAACCGGATCGTCATCGGTGAACAGCAATCCATCAGAACCGAAGTCAGTCGGGAACTGCTGCGCGTCATCCGGCGACCACACCACCAGTTTGCCGCCAGTCACTTCATCGTTATTCTCCGGATCATTGACCGTCGAAGCGAGATAGGCGGGCCAGCCAAAACGGCGATCATCCCCTTCGGAAAATGGACCGCCGTACAGGTTGGGCCAGTATGCCACCACAAATACCTGCACGCCAGCATCATGCTGACCATCATTATCGACATCGACCATCATCCCGGCGGGACGCGCGGGAAGCATCAGACGGAATGTACCGCGCCGTTGATCCGTATTGATCGTCAGAGGTCCCAACACCTGACTGTCAACCGGCAGTTCCCACTCCTCATTGCGGGTGACGAACCCATAGAGATCGACCAGCCCGACTGCGTGTTCCACGTAGTAGACCGTGATGATGTCGTTGGTATACTCGAACTCACCGGTGATTACTTCGACGCCGCTCGCCGATGAGTGGGGCGCAGTCGAAGGAGTCGGAGCTGGTGACGGCGTTGCCACGGGCGGTGAAACAGCAGGTGGCCTGACAGCAGTTGCACCTCCTATTGGGAGTGCTGGCGCTGCTGCCGGTGGTAATGGCGTTGATGGGGCACCGCATGCGGCAAGCGCCAGCCCGATAATCACCAGCACTGCTGCGCGTCCAATAGGGCATTTCATGGTTACTCCTCAGTGGCTGGTTGAACGTAAACCTGATGGCTCCGTTGTTCAGCAACGGATACCAGTTCGGGTCGACGTACATTACCTGATCACAGTCTGGGCCAGCACGTTTGACAATGAGCACAATCTGTTAGCCCGGACATGGCACTATTTCGCCAGCCCGATCTGCCAGCCGATTTGCTGCCGACAGTCTCAAGAATCAGCCAATGCCCATTGCCATACTGGTAGCCCAGCACAACACGCTGCAAAACCCGGTCGATATCTGGAATGCACTGGATAATGAGATGGGCCAGCTATTGCTCTGACCGTTACTCTGTCACTGGATTCCTACCAAATCTCTGACTGCTCCCCTAGTGCGAACACGTGAGTTGCGAATTGCTCGATCCGCTCAGCCAGCTGCCAGAGCGTCGGTTGAACAGGAAGATGCGGATGTCTTCTGGACAATAGAGGGCGCGATTCATACTAATAAACCGTTAGCGGCCTCGGAGCTAATACTAGTGGATCGCGAACTGCAGGTACCAATTCAGGAAGAAGGCCGCTTTTCGATCAGTCGGTTGCAGGCTAGCGTCTATACACTGGAAGTTCGGGTCAACAGCGACCGGGTTCAACAGTACAATATCACCGTTCCGGCGCCAGATGACGATCTGGAAGCATAGGCGCTTTTCCACTGTTCTCGACGAGAATATCACGGCAGTTTTTCTTCTGCAGTACGGGAGGGAGATACAACTTTCAGGCTACATAACATCTGCAAAGGCGCGATGCAACGCCTCAACCACGAGCGCCTGCCAGGGATCCAGGTCTGGCAGAGGCGCGATGGTGATCTCATCCCACCCACGAGCGACCACAACCGTCTGATCGCGCAGGAAGAGCACGCTGCCCCCTGCTGCGCGATGCGTGCGCAATGCCGCATGCTCTGAGCGGGCTATCAGAATCAACGGGCACGGCGCATAGTCAGTAAGGGCCAGGATCGACGGATCATCAGCATTGAGAATCCCTCGCCCGCCTGGTGCTGTCACCAATAGCGCAACGCCCAGCGCGCGCGCCAGATTGTCACGGCTCCCGGCTTCGGATACCAGCGCATCCGGCAGGTCGATCAATGCACTGACCACACAGTGTTCGACCGGCAATCCACGTCGTAGCAGATCGAACGGATCCAGGTCTAGAATTACCGTTTCGGCCTGCGGATCGGTCAGGCAATCGCGCGCTGCGTCGAATGACGCCGACAGGGCGCTGACCGTTCTACCCTGCCGTGCTGCCACCTGAGCGGCAAAGATGCCTGCGATTGATGCCGTAGCGCTGCCAGAAACCACAACCACCGGAACGCTACCCAGACGATCCCAGGGGACCACCGCACTCACCGGCGATGGCGCGAATGGCGGCGCGCCTGCGCCAGCATGAGATTGACGCGGACTCGACCCGCTTTTGTGAAGCGATGCCGGATCAACCGTATAGCCACGTGCGCCGTAGCCAATCTGTATCATGCCATCACACCGCACAAATGCCGGAATGCGTCGCGCTGACGCCTCGGCGATCAGTTGCAGCGCCTGGAGCGGCAATGCTTCAGCCCGGCGTTTCTTCTGCAAATCCCACAGACGCTCGTCTGCATCCCACTCCTCATCACCGACATCGTGCGCATTAAGCAGCGCCACGACATAGCGCAGCATTTCAGCGCCAATCGCTGGCATCGGCGTCACGAAGAACGCTTCGTGCCAGACCTTGCCGTCCGCGACATGGCTATCGATGCATGGAGCGCCGATTACTAGACCGATACGCTGTGCAACATCCTTGAGCGCCACGCGCAATGCCATACTATGGTCGCGCCCAGCGCGGAGACGCGCCAGGACGCCAGGGCGCGGATCGAAACGATTGGGACCGTCAAATGTCGCCAGTGTGCAGATGTCGATTGCCATATGCCTCTCCGCAACAACCGACGACATGGTACCAGCCCAGCGCCTCACACGCAAAAAAGGGGCGATGTCCCAGACATCGCCCCTTCGGAGCTCATCCTGTCAGCGCATAAGCAGCGGCAGGAACACTCGATACTCTGGCGTCGATGCAACCTCGCGTGTCACCGTGATCCGCACCTCGACCGGCGCCGACTGCGCCTCGCCGTCGGAGGCAGCAATCTGGAACATATCCTCGCCGATGAAATCCGAACGCGGCGTGTAGGTGTACGACCCGTCCGGGTTGAGGTTTAGCGTCCCGTTAGCGGGTGGACTGATCAGCACCGCCGTCAGCGGATCGCCGTCCGGGTCGCTCGCCCCTTGCAGCACCCCCGGCGCTGGCA
>Ga0308416_1000171_pt1 | contig 23040 bp, 21 predicted proteins | sample HotsprSampleOS60_FD_203468 | JGI IMG/M metagenome (GOLD analysis project Ga0308416, IMG submission 203468) | Hot spring phototrophic mat microbial communities from Octopus Spring, Yellowstone National Park, Wyoming, United States - 20090730_OS60 ... | reverse complement strand
GCTGAATTGTATGCGTTGTCCGAGGTTTGTCAACCCTTTGTGCTAGAAAGACACAAAGGGGGTCAATCTAGGTAATAGGTCATGTGCTGGAGGTGGAGGGCGGGGTCTATGTTCTCCACGCGCACGTGATCGGGGAGCGCCAGGTTGAGCGGCGCGTAATTCAAGATCGCCGAGATGCCCGCCGATACGGCCAGCTCGGCCACGGCCTGGGCGGCCTCGGCCGGCACGGCGAGCATCGCCAAGCGCACGCCGTGCGCGCGCACGAACTCCGGCAGGGTGCGCACGTCGTGCACGCGGAGGCCGGCGATGCAGGTGCCGATCTTGGCCGGGTCATTATCGAACAGCGCGCACACTCGAAACCCATGGTCGGCAAAGCCGGGATAGGCTGCCACCGCGCTGCCGATGCGCCCTGCCCCGATGATCACGATTGGCCACTCGCGATCCAGGTGGAGGATCTGGCGCAGCCGCGCTTGCAGATCATCCACCGCGTAACCCATGCCCTGCTTGCCGAACTCGCCGAAGTACGAGAGGTCTTTGCGAATCTGGGCCGGGCTCATGCCCAGCCACTGCGCCATCTCCTTCGAGGATGCGAAGGTCTTGCCGCTCTTCCGCATTGCTGCCAGCGCGCGCAAGTAGAGCGGCAAACGCGCGACGACGATATCAGGCACAGGCTTCGCAGGCATGCCGTACAAACAGAGATGCTAGCACAGCGCGATGATTCGGATGGCGCATTCACAGCGACGGGCAGAGCCTTGGGCGGCGACGGCAGTGCCGCGGGCTAGAATTGTCCCGTCATGGAGCTGCCATCGGGGAGTATCGAGGTCATTTGCGGCTGTATGTTCAGCGGCAAGACCGAGGAGCTGATCCGGCGCGTGCGCCGCGCCCTCATCGCCAAACAAAAGGTGCAGGTCTTCAAACCGGTCATTGACGACCGCTATGCGCATGACCAGGTCAGATCGCACAACGGGCTGGGCATCGAGGCCACGCCTGTGGCATGCGCCCGGGACATCCTGCGGCTCACCGAGCCAGACACAGCAGTCGTCGCCATTGACGAAGCCCAATTCTTCGATCACGACCTGCCCCGCGTCGTGAACCAACTGGCCGACGCCGGCAAGCGCGTGATCTGCGCGGGCCTGGACCTGGACTTTCGCGGTGAGCCGTTCGGGCCGATGCCGACCCTGCTGGCGATCGCCGAGCGGGTGGATAAACTCACGGCGGTGTGCGTGATCAGCGGCGAGCCAGCCACGCGCACACAGCGCATCATCAACGGACAGCCGGCCTCCTACGACGATCCCATCATCCTCGTCGGCGCTGCCGAGACCTACGAGGCGCGTGCGCGCAGATACCACGTCGTGCCCGGTAAACCTGGATCATGACCGAACTCACTGCCAAGCTCAAGCGCGTCCTGTTCACCGAGGCGCAGATTCAAGCGCGGGTGGCCGAACTAGGCGCTCAGATCTCGCGCGATTACGCCGGCAGAGACCTGCTCTTGGTGTGCATCCTGCGCGGCGGGGTCGTCTTCTTGGCCGACCTGATGCGCCATATCACTATCCCCTGCTATTTGGACTTTATGGCGGTGACCTCGTATGGGGTTGGCGCCCGCGAGTCGAACCGCTCACCGCGCATTCTGATGGACTTGCGCGAGGACATCGCCGGCCGCAATGTCCTCCTGGTGGAGGACATCGTGGACAGCGGCTACACCTTTGATCACCTCCTGCAGTTGCTGCGCACGCGCGAGCCGGCCTCGCTCAAGGTGTGTGCGCTGCTCAATAAGCCGAGCCGCCGCGAGGTACAAGTGCCGATTGACTATGTTGGCTTCAATATCCCCGATGAATACGTGTGCGGCTATGGGATAGACGCCGACGAGCTATATCGCAATCTGCCTTATATCGCTGCCGTGTGATCTACAGGCGCTGACGCCCCTCCAACGCCCGGCTCAGCGTCACCTCATCGGCATATTCCAGGTCGCCTCCCGCCGGCAGACCGCGGGCCAGGCGCGTGACGCTCACGCCCAAGCCGGCCAGCTTGCGCTGGATGAACGCAGCGGTCATCTCCCCTTCCACGGTGGGGTTGGTCGCCAGGATCACTTCCCGGATCGGCTGACCTCGCTCCGCAGCGCGGCGCACGCGGTCCACCAATGCGTCGATCCGCAGGTCGTCAGGCCCGATCCCGTTGATCGGCGAGAGCACGCCGTGCAGCACGTGATAGACCCCGCGATAGGCGCGCGCCCGCTCGATGGCCGCCACGTCCATTGGCTCCTCGACCACACAGATCAGGTCGTGCTCGCGCGCTGAATCGGCGCAGATGGGGCAAGGGTCGCTCTCGGTGATGTTAAAGCAGACCGAACACAGGCGCGTGTTGGCCTTTAGATCCCGGAGCGCCTCGGCCAGCGTGAGCGCGGTCTCGGCCGGCGCGCGCCACAGATAGAATGCCAGCCGCGAGGCCGTCTTTGGACCGATGCCGGGCAGTTGGGTCAGTGCTTCTATCAGCCGGCTGAGGGAGGGAGGCAGGCTGTTGGAGGCAGCCATGCGAGGCGACGGCTAGAACAGACCGGGCAGTTGAAAGTCGCCCGTGACCTCTTGCATGCGCCGCGCCGAGTGCTCTTGCGAAGCGAGGATCGCTTCGTTAATCGCAGCCACCAGCGCGTCCTCCAGCATAGACACGTCGTTCGGGTCAATCAGCGCGGGATCTATCTTGATGCTCTGCACCCGCTGATGGCCGCTGATGACGATGGTGATCGCCCCGCCGGCTGCCGTGACGTTAATGAGCTCGTTCTCCAAAGCCGCTTGCGTCGCCGCCATGTCTTGTTGGATCTTCTTGATCCGCTCCAGCAAATCGGGCTGCAGGCCCATGGGCTGAGCGCTCCGCGGCACAAAGTCACTTCGTCTGCCTTTCGCCATCTGTTCGCTCCTCGTCTCGCTATGACTGTCGTAGCGTCCCCCCCATGCGCTGGGCTGCCTGTATCACCGGGTCTTCCTCTGGGTTGCCCGCGGATGGGTCGCGCTGTAGCGAGACATGAATATCATACTGCCCGTTGAACATCCGGTTGAGCACGCCGATCACGCTGTTTCTGTTCTTCGGGTCCTTCAAGCGCGTCAGCGGGATGTCGTGCTCGGCGTGCAGATGGATCAGGTTGCCTGAGACGGCATGCGGCTTGCACGACCGCAACAGGGCGGCGGCTGGCTTGTTGATCGCGTTGACCTCGCGGATCACCTCTTGCCAGTGCGCTTTAAGCACCTCAAACGTCAAACCGCCCGAAGCGGACAGTTCCACAGGCGCAGGTGCGCTTCGCCGGTGCGCCGCCGGTGCGGGCTTGGGCGTCTGCTTGCCGCCGGCTGTTTCCGTGGTTGCTGGTTGCGGCGTGGCTGCCGGCGCTTCCGTCGGGCGTTGCTCATTCAACACGCAGTCGAGATAAGCCATCTCCAGGGCCAGTTGAGGGTCAGTGGTTGTGCGCATCTCGTTGGCTGCCGCGCTGAACGCGCGGATGGCGCGCGCCAGTTGTCCGATGGTGATCTGCTCGGCCTGGGCGGCCAGCGCGATCCGTTCGGCTTCCCGCTCGCTGTCGTTCGTTCCCTCCTTGTCGCTGGTCATCTTGACCTGCAGCAGCGCGCGCAGGTGATCAATGACTTGGCGCGCGACTTGGCGCGGGTCGGCGCCCTGGTCGAGCGCGCGCTGGATGGCATCCAGGCCGGTGGCCAGGGCGCAGTTCGCCAGGCCGTTGACCAGGTCGCGCACGATGGCCTCATCGGTTGCTCCCAGCGCTTCGCGCACGTCGGCAGCCGTGATGCGCATCGAGCTGGACGAGGCGAGCTGGTCGAGCAAGCTCACCGCGTCGCGCAACGAGCCGGTCGCGTGCCGCGCGATCAGCCGCAGGGCTTGATCATCGGCCTCGATGCCTTCAGCTTCGCAGAGCTGTCGCAGCCTTCCGACGATCTTCTCGATGGGCACGCGCCGGAAGTAGAAACGCTGGCAGCGCGAGAGCACCGTGGCCGGTATCTTCTGTGGGTCGGTGGTGGCCAGGATAAAGATCACGTGCGGTGGGGGTTCTTCGAGGGTCTTGAGCAGCGCGTTGAAGGCCGCCGTGGAGAGCATGTGCACCTCGTCAATGATGTACACCTTGTAGCGCAACGCGCTGGGTTGAAAGTTCACCCGATCGCGGATTTCGCGGATGTCGTCCACGCTGGTGTGCGAGGCGGCGTCGATCTCGATGACGTCAAGGGCGCGGCCCTCGCTGATCGCTTCGGCGATCTGGATGGCTTGAGGCGAGCGTGGGTCCAAGCCGGCTAAATTGACCTCCTTGGCGAAGATGCGCGCGCTGGTCGTCTTGCCGCAGCCGCGCGCGCCGACGAACAAATAGGCGTGGCCCACTCGGCCCGTGGCGATCTGATTCCTCAAGGTCGTCGTGATGTGCTCCTGGCCCACCACCTCATCGAACGTCTTGGGCCGCCACTTGCGGTATAGCGCTTCTGGCACGCCGCGGATTCTATAGCAACGGGTCGCGCCGATGTTGGTTGATCAGCCGCTGGGCCAGGGCCAGCGCTTCTTCGCGGGTGGCGATCTGGCCGGTCATCTGCGCCTCGCGCACTGCCTCTAGCACGTCGCCCAACACACGGCCCTGGTGTGCGCCGATTGCCAACAGGTCAAACCCATTGATCAAGGTGGGCGGCGCGACCGATGACTCGTAGCGGGTGTAGTATTCGTTCAGCAACAGACGCGCGACCTCGGCCATGGGCGCGCATTCATCGGGCGACCGTTCGTCCAGACAGTCAGCAACGGCAAGGGCCACCAATTCGGGCGGGCAATCGCCGGCTGCGCTGAAGAAGCGGTAGATCGCGCGCGGCGCCGGCGGATAGAACTCAAAGGCCATGCGCGACACGGCCGAATGATGGCGGACGATCGTCTCGATGCGCAGCACCTCGGCGTTGCTAAGCCGCAACGCGCGCGCCCGTTGGCCCGCCCAAGCTGCGCCGGCAAACTCATAGCCGGAGAAGTGAACCCGTCCTTCCGCGTCCACCGTGCGCATGGCTGGCTTGCTACAGTCATGGAGCAGCGCAGCCAGACGACACGTCGCGGCGCGCGGTCGGCCATCGGCAAGTGGTCTGGAGAAGTGTTCGGCGAGCTTCTCGGCGTATGGCAGCTCGTAGTCTGCGCCTGCCAGAACCACCCGCAGGTCGTCCAACAGGTCATCCAACGCCGCCATCACCCGCCATGTGTGCTGTAGGAGGCTCGTTTGGGGGTCGCGCCCCAGCGGGCAAGTGCGCATGGGTTCTATCTCCGGCACGAGCGGCCCCAGCAAACCAAAGCCATCCAGCATCTCGGTCGCCCGCGCGGCGTTGTCCAGGGCTAGGATAGCCATCAGCTCATCGCGCAATCGCTCGACGCTGGGGCGGGTCAGGAGGGCGCTCCCTGCGCGCACCAAGTCGGCGGTCTCCGGCGCGAGGCGCATGTTCAGCGCGCTGGCCAGGCGGATAGCCCGTAAGGCACGCACGGGATCGTCCACGATGGCCTGAGGGGTGACCGCGCGCACGATGCCGGCTTGCAGGTCGGCCAACCCGCCCACCTCGTCCAGCAGCGTGCCCTCTTGGAGTGAGACAGCGAGGGTGTTGATGGTGAAGTCGCGGGCTAGGGCGTCGCTGCGCCAATCCGGGCCACGGCAGACAGCGAAATCCATGACCAAGGAAGGGCGGTTGGACCGCGTTGGCAGGAGCACGCGCGCGGTGCCGCGCGCAGCATCCAGGACGTAGAAGTCGCCTTTGAGCGCATTGGCCACAGACCGCCCCAGGCTGATGGCGTTCCCCTGCACCGCAAAGTCCAGGTCGTGGGGCATCGCGCGGCCAAGCAGCGCGTCGCGCACTGCGCCGCCGACCAGGATGGTCGGCGCGCGCGCCAGGGTGCGCACGGCTTCGACCTCCGGTTGGCAGAGCAATTGGCTAAGGGCGGCGCGATTCATCTGCGAAGACCGCATACCCCAACGACTGCGCTACGGCTTGTCCCTGTGGGCCGAGCGCCCAGACGACGAAGTTGCGCAGCTCCCCTTGAGGTTCAGAGAACGCGATGAGATACAGCGGGCGGGTCAGCGGATAGTCGCCGCTGAGAAAGTGTGATGCTTCGGGCGTCACTCCCTCGATGGCCAGCGCTCGCACCTTTGGCCCTTCCTGAGCCAAAGCGTTGGGCGCGACCAAGCTGGCCAGCGGCGCATAGCCAATCGCGCCTGGCCGCAGGGCCACGAAGTTCAGCATGGTCTCGCTGGAGGGCATCATCAGCGCATCAAGGGTCAACCGTTGTGCCCCCATCACCGTCCGGTCGAAGAGCGCGCGTGCGCCGTTTCCCTCCTCGCGCACAGCGACCTCAATGTCGCCGGATGCGGCCTGGCCGTAATCCGCCCAGCGGTTGCGCACGCCGGCGAAGATGTCTTGCAAGTCGCGCAGCGTCAGGTTCGCAATGGGGTTGGTTGGGTGGACGATGACCACTACGCCGTCGAGCGCCAGGTCGGCCAACCACCAGCGCAAGCCGGCCGGCGCAGGCGGCACTAGCGAAGTGGCGCCCAGCATGACCTGACCGGTGCGCAGGCGCTCGGCGAATAGCGCAGGAGAGGTCACCTCGATCGTGAAGTGCGCGTTGGGATTGGCCTGTTGGCTATATTCCCTCGCCAGCGCGCGCAATAGCACCTCGGTGGCGTCGTCGGCCAGCAAGCGGTAGTGCTCAACAGCGGGTGGGAAGAGGGGCGCCTGTGCTTCTGTTGTAGCGCGCGCGCACGCAGTGAGCGCCAGGCCCAGCACCATCAGCCGGCTGAGCAAGCCTGCAGAGCCATCTCTCCCTGGCATGTATCACCACCGACGCAAGGCTGGCAGTGCGTATGCGGCGCGCCGCCGCGTGCTCACGTCATCTGAGTATTTGGATTCTAGCAATAAACGCTTGCGCTGAGTGCGTAAGGCAGAACCCTGAACGGACGGCGGCAATGCGTCACCCACCTGCTGGTGGATCGACCTCGCCGGTCATCAACCCATGAGCGGTTTGTCCCCTCTTCCTAAAGCGCAAGGCCGGCGGAGTGCGCCGGCCTCGCATCGCTATGGGATGAGGCGCCGGATTGAGGTTACTTGACGATGAACTTGCCGCGCATCAAGGTGGAGTGGCCGGGGAAGGTGCATACAAACTCGTATGTTCCACGCGGCGGCGCGTCGAAGGTCACCGAGACGGTCTCGCCCTCTTTGGCCAGCGCGGTGTAGGCGAGCACGCGATTGTCGTTTGGCTTGAGGTAACTGTTTGCTTCGCCGGCAGCGATGCCATCAGCGGCCACCGCGTCTGCTGTGTTGGGCCGCACCAGCACCCAGTTATGGTATACCCCGGAGCCGGGCGAGGCATTGTTCTTCATCACCAACGTCACTTTGGCGCCGGCAGGTACTTCCAGGGTGTCCTTGTCATACTCCAGTGCATCGCCTTTGGATGCGATTTCTAACGTCACAGGCTCTCCACTGGGTGCCGGCGTGGGGGTGGGAGACTCACCACCGCCGCAGGCAACGATCACTGTGCTGCCAGCGAGCAAGACGCCAGCGAGCACCATGCGCTTGAAGAACATTCGGCGTGAGAAGATGCTCTGCATACGAAACTCCTAGAGGTCCGAACCCGTTTCCAGAACGTGAGTATATCATCCTCTCAGTCATCCAACGGGCCAGTGACAGTTTGCACTAGAATGGATAGGACAAATGGCAGGCACGATTACTGCGCTGAAAGCGCAGCCTGGCCGTGCGCGCGTCAATGTTTACTTGGACGGCAAATTCGCCTTTGGGCTGGCCTTGATCCACGCATTATGGTTAAGGGTCGGCCAGACATTAAGTGACGATGAAATTGCCGCGTTGCGCTCAGCGGATAGCGAAGAGCAGGCATGTGCGCGCGCGTTGGCACTGCTCGCCTATCGGCCACGCAGTGTACACGAGGTGCGCACGCGCCTACAGCGAGCTGGCGCCGATGAGCAGACCATTGCGCGCGTTGTGTCGCGCTTACAGGCAGTTGGTCTGCTCAGCGATGCGGAGTTCAGCCAAGCCTGGGTGGAAAGCAGGCTGCGCGCCCGCCCGCGCAGCAAACGCACCATCGCCTGGGAGCTGCGCCGCAAGGGCATCGCCGAAGATCAGATCGCCGCTGCCCTGGCTGCTGTTGATGACGAGGATACCGCCCGTCGCGTGGCGCAGAAGCAATGGTTGCGCCTTCAGCGTCTCCCGCCTGCTGAACGCAAACGAAAGCTGTATGCTGCGTTAGTTCGACAAGGATTCGATCACGACACAATTGTACAAACCATTGAATGGGCTGAGTCCTCGGCGCAGGCAGACGGCGCAGCCGATACCCTGAGCGCCTCTCCGCCCTCATAGCTACGGGGACAGCGACCATCTGCCTCGCCCGGACCGCCAGCTCAGCCAGAGGAGACGCCATGAATACGTTAGGGATCATAGTCATTGAGGCTGTCATCGCCCTCGTCGTGGCAGGGGTCGTCGGCTGGATCGGCTATCGTCTAGGGCGACAGCGAGCGAAGGACGAGGGTGCATACCTGCGCGTGGAAGCCGAGAAGACGCTGAGCGAGGCGCAGGCCAAAGCGCGCCAGATGCTGATGGAGGCCAAGGACGAGGTCATCAAGCTGCGCGACGAGCTGGATCAGGAGCTGCGCGCGCGCCGTCAGGAGATACAGCGGGAAGAAGATCGCCTCAAGAAGCGCCGCGAGGAGCTGGATAACCAGCGCGAGCGACTGGAGCAGCGCGAGAAGAAGCTGAACCAGCGTCAGGCAGCCCTAGACAAGCGCGAGGCCGAGCTGGAGCGCACATATAAAGAGCGCGTGGTTCAACTGGAGGCCAAGCTGGAAGAGGTGGCCGGCATGACCCGCGAGGACGCACGTAACACGTTGCTGGAGATCGTCCGCAACGAAGCGCGCAACGACATGGCCCGCGTCATCCGCGAAGTGGAAGCGGAAGCGCAGGAGATGGCCGAACAGCGCGCGCGTAAGCTGGTGATTGAGACCATGCAGCGGGTGGCTACCGACGTGGTGGCCGAGCGCGCCATCACCACCATCGAGCTGCCCAACGAGGAGATCAAAGGGCGGATCATCGGGCGCAATGGACGCAACGTGCAGGCCTTCGAGCAGGCCGCCGGCGTGGACATCATCGTGGACGATACGCCGGAAACGGTCACCATCTCCTGCTTTGATCCAGTCCGCCGCGAGATCGCTCGGCGCGCCCTGGAAGCGCTGCTGCGCGACGGCCGCATTCATCCCACGCGGATCGAGAAATCGCTGGAGGACGCTCGGCGCGACGTAGAGCGCATCATGGCCGAGGAGGGCGAGCGCGCCGCCATCGAAGCCGGCGTGCCCGGGCTGCCCCCGGAGATCATCCGCACGCTGGGCCGCCTGAAGTACCGCACCAGCTACGGCCAGAATCAGCTTTACCATGCCGTGGAAACCGCCAAGCTGGCCGGTCTGTTGGCCTCGGAGCTCAAGGCCGACGTCAAAGTGTGCAAGATGGCCGGCCTGCTCCATGACATCGGCAAAGCCCTGGACCGCGAGAGCGAAGGGACGCACGTCCAGCTTGGCGTGGACCTGTTGCGCCGTTTCAACATTAATCCAAAAGTGATCCACTGCGTCGAGGCGCATCACCATGACGTGCCACAGGAGACCCTAGAGGCGATCATCGTGGAGATCGCCGACGCGATCAGCGGCTCTCGCCCGGGCGCTCGCCGTGAGACGCTGGAGACCTACGTCAAGCGCGTGCGTCAGCTTGAAGAGACCGCCAAGTCCTTCAAGGGCGTGGGCGAAGCGTATGCGATCCAGGCCGGCCGTGAGCTGCGCGTCATCGTCAAGCCGGAGCTCATTGACGACATGGCCTGCATTCAGCTCAGCCGCGACATCGCCAAACGCATCGAAGAGACGATGGAGTATCCTGGCCAGATCAAGGTCACCGTGGTGCGAGAGACGCGCGCCGTTGAATATGCGAAGTAGAATGAGAGGCCGCAATGCGTCAGCAAGCATACGCAGCTCGTCTGTGAGGTGATGTTATGTCAGGTCATAGCAAGTGGGCAACGATCAAACGTGCGAAGGCCGCGAACGACGCCAAGCGCGGTGCGCTGTTCACCCGACTGGGACGCGAGATCATGGTCGCTGCGCGGGAAGGAGGACCCAACCCCGAGGCCAATTTTCGCTTGCGCCTGGCCATTGACCGCGCGCGCGCAGCCAACATGCCAAAGGAGAACATCGAACGCGCCATTGCCCGCGCCACCGGTCAGGGTGGTGAAGCCGAAGCCTTTGAGGAGATCATCTACGAGGTGTATCTGCCTCATAAAGTGCCGGCCATGATCCAGGTCCTGACCGACAATCGCAACCGGACCGTGGCCGAGGTTCGCCGCGTGATCACGCGCGCCGGCGGGCAGATGGACGGCGCAGCCGTCGCCTGGCAGTTCCAGCGCAAGGGCGTGATCGTCGTTGAGCGTAAAACTGGCTTGGATCCGGACGCTGTGTTTGAAACGGCGCTGGAAGCCGGCGCCGACGATATTGACATCGGCGATGAAGCCATCGAGATCACCACGTCGGTGGAGAGCTTCCGTGCCGTCCGCGATGCCCTGATGCAAAAGGGCTACGAGTTGGCCAGCGCCGAGATCGCCCTGGTGCCAACGACCTATACCCAGCTCGACCGCGAGAAGGCCGAACAGGTGCTGAACGTGATCGATGCCTTGGAAGAACTTGACGACGTTCAGCAGGTGTATCACAACTTGCAAATCCCTGCCGAGGTCACGGCCTGATCGGTGGTCGCGATCGGCATAGACCCTGGTGTGGCGCTGACTGGCTTTGGCCTGTTGCGTGAGGAGGCCAACGGCCAAATCACTGTGCTGGCACATGGCGTGATCGAGACACCCAAAACACAGCCCCTGGCGCGCCGCCTGCAGTCGCTCCAGCAACAGCTTCAGGCGCTCGTTGCGACCTGGCAGCCCCAGGAAGCCGCCGTGGAGGAGGTCTTCTTCGCCACGAACGCGAAGACCGCGCTGAGCGTGGGACAAGCGCGCGGCGTGGTGCTGCTCACGCTATGCAACGCCGGCATCGCCATCCACGAATACACGCCGCTCCAAGTCAAGCAGGCGATCGCCGGCTACGGCCAGGCCGACAAACGCCAAATGCAGACCATGATTAAGGCGCTGCTTGGCCTGGCCGAGCTGCCGCGCCCCGATGACGCTGCCGACGCGCTGGCGGTTGCCCTGACCCACTTGCACAGCCGGCGCTGGGCGCAGTTGAGCGCCTAGCGCGCACCTAGCCCGCTGATGATTGCGCGCCTGCGCGGGATGGTCCTCGCCATCACCCCCCCGACCGCTGTTGTGGACGTGCAGGGGGTGGGCTTTCGCGTCGCGTGTTCACAGGCCGCGCTCGATGCCCTCGTCGTCGGCCATCCCTGCGACCTGCATACCCGCTTGATCGTGCGCGAGGATGAACTGGCGCTCTACGGCTTTGCCGACGAGGACGAAGCTGCGCTGTTTGGGCTGCTCCTCGGCGTGCCGGGCGTTGGCGCGCGCACGGCACTGGCGCTGCTCTCGCGGCTGGCGGCGCCCGTCCTGCGCCAAGCCATCTCCGCCCAGCAGGTTGAGGTGCTTTCGCGCGTGCCGGGCGTGGGCAAAAAGACAGCCGAGAAGATCATCTTCGCGCTCAGAGACAAGCTCGTTGCTCCTGAGGGCGTGTCCGCCGGCGCGCTGTCCTCGGCGGCCGACGCCGAAGTGATCGCTGCGCTGACGGCGCTGGGCTACAGCCTGGCCGAGGCCCAGCGCGCCCTGGCCGCGCTGCCGCGTGGCGAACCCTTGGACTTGGAGGAGAAGATTCGCCGTGCGCTGGCCTACTTTGGCTGATGGCGATGACCCAACGCCCGCGCTCGGCCCTTCCCGCGCTCTTCTTGAGCCTGGCGTTGCTCTTGGCGCTCGTCCTCCGCTTCTACCGCATCGAGGCCCAATCGCTATGGTATGACGAGGGCAACAGCGCCCGCCTGGTCGAACGGCCTGTGCGCCTGATTATCGAAGGCGCAGCCGGCGACATTCACCCCCCGCTTTACTACCTGCTCCTCAAGCTTTGGCGGGCTGCGTTCGGCGAAGGCGAAGCGGCGCTGCGCGCACTCTCCGCCGTGTGCAGCGCGCTCACCGTCCTGTTTGCTTACCTGATCGGCCGCACGTTCAGCCAGCGGACGGGTGGGCTGGCCGCTTTTCTGCTGGCCAGCATGCCATTTGCCATCTACTATGCGCAAGAGGCGCGCATGTATGCGTTGCTGGCGCTCTGCGCTGCCATCAGCACATGGGCCATCCTCGCTTGGTGCGATCGACCGGAACGGGCGAACCTCGCGGCAAGCGTATATGTGTTGGCCACCGCAGCCGGTCTGTGGACGCATTACGCCTATCCTTTTGTGATGTTCGCACAGGGCGTGGCTTTCGCCGCCTGGTTGGTGAGCAGACGAGCGCTCGTCGCGCTGGCGCGCTACGCCGCCTTCACCATCGCCGCGCTGGGGCTATACCTCCCCTGGCTGCCGATCGCGCTGCGCCAAGCGGCCAATTGGGGCGTGGAACGCGCGTCCCATGCGCTGAGCGATGCGGTGGTCGAGATTTATCGCACCCTGGTCGTGGGGACAACACTGCCCACTGCCGAGGCCGGCTTGCCGATGGCGCTGTTCGGCACAGCGCTTGGGGTAGGGCTCATTGTGCCCGATCGCGCATCCCTTCACCCGCGGGCGCTGATGGCGGCGCTGCTTGCGTTGCCCGCAGCGCTGCTGTTGGTGCTGGGCCTCTACCGCGAGGCCTACCTGAAGTTTCTGTTGGTGAGCGCCCTGCCGCTGTGCGTGCTGGTTGCGCGCGGCTGCGACATCACGGCAACTTGGGCGGTGCAGCGGCTGCGCCGCCCCAGATGGGCCGCGCCGATCGCCGCCGGCTTGGTTGTGCTCCTCCTGGCGAGCGTGACGCCCTCGCTGAATAACCTGTACCACAACCCGACCTACGCCCGCGATGACTATCGGGGCATCCAGCGCCTAATTGCCGCCGACCGCCGGCCCGATGACGCGGTGCTCTTCCTCGCCCCTAACCAGTGGGAAGTGTTCACCTACTATCAGCGCGACGACCGCAACTTATATCCATTGACCTATCGGCCGGCGTCGTACCAGGTGGTTGACCGGCAGATGCGGGCGATCGCTGAGACACACAGCCGGCTGTTTGCGCTCTACTTCGGCGAACGCGACGCTGACCCAGAGGGATGGTATGAGACCTGGATGAGCGAGCAGCTCTACAAAGCCCACGAGCGCTGGGTGGGGAACGTCCGGCTGGCTGTTTACGACAGCGGACGCGACAGCGCCGCCTGGACGGCCATCCAGGGCGCGACCTTTGGCCCTGCCATCGTCCTGCGCCAGGTGCGCGGGCGCTTCGGCTTGCTTCGGCAGGGGGATGTGTTGCCGGTTGAACTCATCTGGGAGGCGACGGCGCCACCGATGGCGCGCTATAAGGTCTTCATCCACATCGGCCCAGCCGATGGACCACCGATCGCCCAGCACGACAGCGAGCCGGTGGCGGGCTATCGCCCGACGGATGGCTGGACCACCGGGGAGCGCATCCACGACCGGCGCGGGGCCTGGATCGCGCCGGGGACGCCGGCGGGCGATTACGGCGTGTTCGTCGGCCTCTATGACCCGCACACCGGCGCGCGGCTGATGGCCTCGCGCGATGGCCAAACGCTGGGCGACCGCCTGCTGATCGGCACGGTGCGCGTGCGCTGATTACAATCGAGCCCGTCATGGCTGACTTTGACCTGCTCAGAACGCTCGCGCAGCCTGCCCAGACCAAGATCGTCCTCCTGGTCATGGACGGGCTGGGCGGCTTGCCGCGCGCAGAGGATGACCGCACTGAACTGGAGGCTGCCCATACGCCGCACATGGATCGCCTGGCCCGTGAGGGCTGCCTGGGGCAGCACTATCCGGTCGGCATCGGGATAACCAGCGGCAGCGGGCCCGGACACCTGGGCCTGTTCGGCTACGACCCGCTCAAATACGAGATCGGCCGCGGCGTGTTGGAGGCGGTCGGCATTGGCTTCCACGTCACCCCACGCGACGTGTGCGCCAGGGGCAACTTTTGTACCTTGGACGACCAGGGAAGAATCATCGACCGGCGCGCCGGCCGCATCTCCACCGAGGAGTGCGCGCGTCTGGTGCACAAATTGAACAACGCGCACATCAAGCTGGACGCCGACGTGGAGGTATTCGTCGAGCCGGTGCAAGACTACCGTTTCGTCGTCGTCATGCGCGGCGACGGCCTGGCTGGTCAGATCGAGGACACCGACCCCCAACGCGTCGGCGCGCAACCGCTGCCGGCGCGCGCGCGCGACGCCGCTTCTGAGCGCACAGCAGCCCTCTTCAACCGCTGGATCGCCCAGGCGCTTGAGGTCATCCGCGATGAGCATCCCGCTAATGGCCTGACCCTGCGCGGCTTCGCCAAAGAGCCAGGGCTGCCGAAGTTCCAGGATGTCTATGGCCTGCGGGCTGCCGCGATCGCTGTTTATCCGATGTACCGCGGCGTGGCTGCTCTGGTGGGCATGGCGCGCATTGATCACCAGGCCCGCACCGTGCAAGAACAGTTCGAGGTCGCCGCTCGCATCTGGCCCGATTACGACTTCTTCTTCATCCACGTGAAATACACCGATAGCCGGGGAGAGGATGGCAACTTCGCCGCCAAGCAGGCCGTTATCGAAGAGGTGGACGCTGCGTTGCCGGCCTTGCTCGCGCTGAAACCGGACGTGTTGATCATCACCGGCGACCACAGCACGCCCAGCCAACTGCGCAGCCATTCTTGGCATCCTGTGCCGCTATTGCTTTGGGCGCCAGCCACCGCCCGCCGCGATGGCAGCACGCACTTCGGCGAGCGCGCTTGCGCGCGCGGTGGCCTGGGCACCTTTCACGCCCGCGACATCATGCCTCTGGCGCTGGCGCACGCCCAGCGGCTACAGAAGTTCGGCGCGTGAAGCGAACGGGCCTGCGCGTAGCCTCCCGCAAGGCTTCGCCAGCACCACGACTGGGCGCATGCGCTTGGCGCGACCAAGGATGCGCATCACAGGAACTGTCAGCGCCTTGCCTCGCGCTGGGAGACAGCGCGGACTCGCGCCGGACTGAAGCGCTGAGGCGGGGCGTTTGGTGGCTGCGCGGGGGCGTAGCACCGCCCGCCTTGGATGGGCGACGCGGGTGTCGCCCACTGTGGATGTGGGCATGAGCGGTTTCGTAGAGCTTTGTTTGGGTGGGATTTAGAGGCTTCGCTATGCTCAGCATGACAGAAAGGCGGGGTGTGTAGTGACCCTGCGGGGCTGGTGCGCGCTGTGAAGATCGGTGCATCTGGCGTGCATTAGGGATTTTGCCGGAACTACTTCTAGGATGAGTTCTAGTCGCTGCTTTGAGATAGGGCGCAGCAAGGAGGCTGCGCCCTATGTGTTTGACACCGCTCAGGTGTGCTGCTCTGAGCGGCGCGGGCTGGTTATCACGACCAAAAAAAGCGCATAGAGAATCGGCTTGCCGAAGCGCTCGAAGCCGAACAGCGCCGCGTCGCCGGTGATCTGTGAGGTGGTGTTCAGGTCGCGCGTCGCCAACGCCCAGTTCACGATGGTCACCGTGAACAGCACGTAACCCAGGTAGAGGAAGACGCGGCTGACGCGCGGCAGCCCGGGCGTGTCAAGGTTGGCCCAGCTCCCGATCGTCAACACGTCCCAGGCCAGACAAAACGCCACGAAGCCGATGCCGGCAAATCCCAGGAAAGGCGCAAAGCGGTCGTCGAGGAACTCGGTCTGGCGCAAAAGGCCGCTGATCAACACGACCAACAGCAAGCCGGCGGCGCGCTCCGGCGTGAGCGCGCGACGGATGAGCCAAAATGCGGCGACGCCGGCGAAGACCAGCGTCCACCAAAAGTCCGCATAGACCGACCCGACCCAGGCCAACCGACCCAGGACCTGACCCGTTTCGGTCAGCTCCAGCCAGAGTGCCGTCAGACCAAAGGCGGTTAAATACAAGGCCAACGCATATTGATTTCGTCGCGCCTGCCAGACGCCGGCCAGCACGGCTAGGGCGTAGAAAATCAGCCGCCACAGGTCAGTGAACTGGTTGTTCAATAGGTCAGCCAGGGCGATCACCGAGCCGACCCAGTCCAACCCGCCCAGAGGAAACGGCAGGCTGATGAGGGCAGAGCTGACCGTTAAGGCGACAAAGATGACTAGCTGGATCAGGCTATAGCCGACGACCAGCGGCACGGCGACGGATTCAGCCTTGCTCAGCAGGTCTTGTGGAGTGGGCGATTCGGTGTTGGCCGGCAGCAGCCGCCGCGTCAGCCCCCACGCCGCGCCCACGCAGGCGAGCGTGCCCAGCGCGCCCAGGAATGCCCAGAGTTCTCGTTCAGGATCGCGCGCGATGCGCGTGACGCCGGCCTCCAGCACGTTCCCCAGGCGCAACACCAACACGCCCCCCAACACGCCGTAGAGCGCCACCGTCGGCAGGTGCGCGCGCGCCGTGCGCGCGCACCAATCCGCCGCAGTGTAGGCGAAGTTGGCCACCCCCAGGCCGGCCAGCAGCAGAAACGGCACCGCAAAGGCGAAGAGCGAGAATACATGGCCATTTATCCCAGCGACCAGCAGCGGCAAGCCGGTCGTGCGCCACAACGCGATGCCCTGCACCTGGGGGATCAGAAACGCAGCCGACACCAGGGTGAGCAAGACGAGAAACTCAAACCCGACCTGTGCGGCGCGCTGCCAGCGGATGAGGAAGAACGCGACCACCCCCAGCACAGAGGCGTAGCTCAACAGAGGATCGCCGAGCCTGGCGCTCTCGCCGACCCAGCTCACGCTGACCATGACGAACAGCGTCAGCACGGCCAGCCGCAGCGCCCAGTGGCTGTGCAAGGCGCCGGTGAGCGCGAAGCTCCAGGCCATAGACAACAAGAACAGCGCCGACGGCAGCAGCGGCAAGGGGATCAATGTGCCGCGCCCCGGCTGGCTGTTGGAGCGCGGGATAAGCTCAGACGTGGCGCGCCACAGGTCGCTGAAGAGGACCAGGGCGATCATCAGCGCGGTCAGCGTAAAGCCGAGGAATATCAGGCCGCGCGTCACGCGCGACAGGCCGCGCAGGTCAATCAGCCCAGCCTTGATATCGGCCCACACGAAGTCGCGCGCTGCCTCCAGCGCGATCGCGCCGGCCGTCCTCGGCAACCGCGCCAGCGCGCCGGATAGCTGCGAAACGCCTCTCATGGCCCCAGCCTCCACAGCACAGTCCGCGCGTTGATCGCCCAGATCGCCCCCCCGCCGACCTCCGGGCCGTAGATGAAGTCGTAGCGCCCGCCGGTCTCAGCCGGCGCAAGGTGCTCGCTCGTCGCCCAGCGCATCAAGCGTTGGCCCTCCAGGTTCGACAAGTGAATCTGTCCGTCGTTATCGGTCACCAAGATGTATTGATCGTTGACGATCACGGGCGCGCCGGAATATCGGCGCGCGGCGCTGTACCAGAGCCGGCGGCCATCAGCGAGCGAGAGCGCAGTGATCCTGCCCGGATGGCTCAACACGACAACAAGGCCCGCGCCGACGGCGGGCGGATGGCGCACCGCCCCGCCGACGTCGTGCTGCCACAGCTCCGCGCCGGTTCGCGCGTCCAGGGCCAACACGCGGCCAGTGCTCACGGCGACCAGCGCCACTTCGCCGATGACCACAATATCGGCCTCCACCGGCCCCTCGGCGTCGAAGTCCCACAGCAGCTCGCCGTCCTCGATGGCGTAGGCCAGCACCTGGCCATCGTCCGTGCCGATGATGATGTGCTGGTCGCCCACTCTGGCCGGCGAGGAGACCACCGCCGCGCCGGCTTCGGCGCGCCAGCGCAGCGCGCCCGTGTCGGCATCCAGCGCATACACGCGGCCATCCTCGCTGCCGAAGATCACCAGGTCGTTGACCACCAGCGGCCGGGTGGCGACGTTATCGCCGGTTAAGAATGACCAGAGGAAGAGGCCGCGCCCGTCCAGGGCGTAGAGGCGCTTGTCGCTCGCGCCGAAGTACATGCGCCCGCGTTGGGGATCGAAAGCCGGCTGCCCGAAGATGGTGCCGCCGGTCCGAAAGCGCCAGGCCAATTGGCCGCGGGCGTCCCCATCCGCGCGAAAGGCGAGCAGGTCGCTGTTGTAGGCCGCGGCCAAAATCAACGGCGGGTCGAGCGGCAGCCAGGCTGGTCGGATCGTGCTCTCGAACTCTGCGCCGCTGAGGTTGGCCTTGGCTATTGGCGAGAGTCGCCATTGGTCGGGACTGGTCAACGTCGCCTCGCCCTGTGCGGCGTCCATCAGCGGTGGCGGGGGCAGCGAAGCCGCCGAGGTCAACGGCACGCTGCGCCGAACCAGCGCGCCGGATGGGTCAAAAATCTCTGATTCAACCGTGCCTGCGCCGGCGCACAGCCACTCGACGGTCGTTCTATCTACAACGGAAGCAGCGCGCAGCACGTAGCGCGTCCGTATCTGTAGGCAGTCGTCGAACCGCCCCAGGGCGTTCTCGCGCGACCCGCGCGCCACCACTTCGCCCTCATAACGGTAGTCGAATTGTCCATTGGCCTTGCCCTCGCTGGACCACCGGCTGCCCGGCGCCAGATCGCGCGGATAAAGCTGTAAGAAGGGTTCAAAGACCAGCGTTGTGTCGCTGCGTTCGTCGTATAAGCCGACCAGGTGCTGGCCGGCATCGTCGCGCGCGTAGAAGACCTCTGTAGGTTCCACCCGCCCGTCTCGTCCCAGCAGCCTGCGGCGCACAACGATGAGCCGCACTGCACCAAGCGCTTCTGCGACCTGGCTAAGCGAGGATGTCCCAGATGAGCCATAGCGCGCCAAAACGGCGATGGCGACCTCGGGGCGCAGCCCGAGCGTGACGCCGTAGAGCGCAGCCGGCGCGGACACGTTGTGACTCTCCCAGCCGACCGGCTGCTCAGCCGCGTCTTGGAGCAGATACAGTCTGGACTGACCATCCACGATGGGAGCGTAGCGGTTTAAGTCCGGCCCGCCTGGCGCAGGCGAAGGCGTCCAGGGTTGGAAGAACGCAGCGCCCACCCCGATCACCAAGGCAAACGTCAGGGCAAGCTGCGCGAGCTCGCGCCGCGCATGGTCGGGGGGACGCATCTGGCTTACCTGCGTTGTAGCTTGAGGGTGGCCTCCACCACGTCAGGGGTGTCGTCGGTGACTTCCAGGTTGTCTTGGGTCACTTCGCGGTAGCCTTTGGCGCCCCAGCCGACGCTGTAGGTCTTGCCGCGCTCCAAGACCGGGCTGGTCTCGAAACGACCCCTGCGGTCTGTCCGCACCGCTTCGAGCACGTCGGCCTCGTCGCCGCTGAAGTCGTCCCAGGACAAGCCGGCCTTCAAGATGACGAAGACGGCGCTGACGATCGGCTTGCCGGTGTCGGCGTCCACGATCCTGCCGACGATCTGCACGCTGCCCTTGTCGCCCCTTGGTGCGTCCGAGCCGGCGGTGCCCCCGCGCGCAGCGCGGGCGATCATGTCTTTGGCCAGGTTAACTGGGCGCAGGGCGTTGATAAACCCGCCGATGGGGATGCACGTGTCGTTTTCATCTATCTCGCCGTCGCCGTTGGTGTCCTGGATGCGTCGGCAGTCGGTGGCCTGGCGGGCGCTGCTCACGCTGGCTTGGGTCGGCACGCCGACGAGCTGGCCGGCGTCGTTCAGCGCAGTGCCGCCGCTGTTGCCGCCGGAGATGGTGGCGTCGGTCTTGATCCACGCCCGTCCTCGCACGCCCGGTTCGCTGTCGAAGCCGCTCACGCTGCCACGGGTGAATGTAATGGTGCTGCCGCCGATGCTCGGATAGCCGTAGATGCGCAGCGCATCCTCTATTTCCACTTGGTCGGAATCGCCCAGCTCGATGAACGGCAGGTTGAGGGTGCTTGGGTCAACCTCTTTGCCTGTGAGGTCGCTGGTGATCCGCAGCACGGCCAAGTCTAGTTTGGGCAGGGCGTCCACGACGTCGGCGATGTAGGTCGCCACCGGTGGCTGATCGGTTTGACGGGTGAAGAGGACAACCATCTTGCCTTCTAGGACTTTGACGTTGCGCTCCCTGGCCGCTTCGCGGGCCAGCCGGCTGACGTCAACCACGTGATAGTTGGTCAAGATCAGGCCATCTCGGCTGATGACCGTGCCGCTGCCCCAGCCAAAGAAGCGCAGCTCCTGCTTGCCTCGTTTGTTCGTGACCAGGGCGACCGGGCCGAGTTGCACCACAGCCCGCCACTCCGCCCGCCGAGCGTCGCGCCGAGGCTCGTCTCGCTGCGCGGCAGGAGTCGCCAGCGCCGGCCCAGGAAGCATCGCTGCGCCTAGCCAGACCGCGAGGCAGGCGGACAATAGTCTTGCGAGCCTCATGGCAACCTCACTGCCTCCACAAACGCTTGGAAGCGCGCCTGGGCGCGCGGGTAATTCTCTTGTCCGGCGAATAGGCTAAACACAAACACTTGATCCCCTCTGCGCAGCATCATATCCTCGCCCAGCACCACCACCGGAAGGCGCTCCTGGAACAGGCCGGCTGGGTCGTGAACAAAGGCGAAGTTCGCGCGCGCCGCGGCAAGCCCGTGAATCCGCTGCCCGTCCCGCAGCTCAAGCAAGCGGTAAGCGGTCAGCTCGCGCGCCCGGTTCAGCGCCAGTGTGTTGGCGGCGGTGGCGAGCGCGTCCTCATCGCTTGCATCGGCGCTCACCGGCAGGCGGCGCAGCTCAATGGTCGTGGGATAACCGGGCGCGAATGGGTCGCTTACCTGGACGATGCCCAGGTCTGCATTCGCTGTGTTGATTCGCCAGCGTTCGGGATATTGGATCGTCAGACCGCTGGGATCGGCATAGGCTCGCGTGCGCGACTCGACCGCATCGCGCCATAGCAGGCCGGCGCTCGCAGCGATGATAGTCACCAGCAGCGTCAACAGCGCAGAGGCCCGCTCGCGAAACACACCAGGGGAGGCGACGTCCTCTGCGCCGGGCTGACGGGCGCGCTGCATCAGCGCAAATAACAGGGCCAGCAGCGCGCTCGCCAGGATGGCAGCCAGGGCCAGCGCCGGCCACGGCGTGTAGCCACCGCTTACGCTCTCCGCGCCTATCGCCAAAGGCGACGCGGTGATCTCGCCGGCCAGCCACGAGAACAACCCGTTTATCGCGGCGGCGAGCGCCAGCCCGGCCGGCATCCACCACATCGGCGGCGCGTCGAACTTGTCCCGCGCGATGAAGTAACCGGTGAGGCCGCCCAGCGCGGCCTGCACCAGCGCGACGATGACGATGCGGATGACGCCGGCTCCGAGCTGCTCCGGCGCGATGCCGCCGCTGTTGACGATCATGCTCACGTTGAGCACGGTGGCGTAGCCCAGGCCGGCGGCTGTGCCATACAGCACGCCGTCAACCCGCTCGTCGAACTCAGCAGAGTAGTAGATGCTGTAACGGACGGCGGCGTATTTCAGGAACTCCTGGACGACACCCACGACCAAGATCGAGCCGATGATTTGAGTCGGCACGTCGTGGTCCAGCCACTGCGGGGCGCGCGCCAAGTCATTGATAAACGGCTGGCCGACGGCGGCCGCCAGCAATGCGCCGAGCGCCGAGACGGCCAACACATGGTGACGCGGCTCCGGCGCAGCGCGGTCCTGGGCATAGAAGAAGGCCAGCCAGATCACCGCCGGTATCACAGCCAGCAGGAGGCCGACCGGCAGGAGGAGCTGGGCGTCAAGGGTGGGCCGGAAGAGGACAACGACCAGCTCGGCCAGGCCGACATAGAGCAGCAGGCCGACGATCTCGGCGACGCCAGCTCGCCAGAGGCTTGGCCGGATGCGGCTTACGGTGGAAGTCATCGCCCGCTTCTCACCAGCTTGATCTCCAGAATCAACGGATCCTCCGTCCCATCCTCAATCGTCCATTCTTTCTCGACGATCGGCCGGTAGCCCTTTGCGCCGACGATGAAATCGTGCGGCACGCCCACCGGTATCGGCTTGCTCAGGACGAACTCGCCCTTGCTGTTGGTCTCGGCAAAGGCGAAGACGTCGTCATCCGACCCGCCATTCAGCCAATCATCTACGGAGACGCCTTCGTTGAGCACGACCACCAGCGCGCCGCGGATGGGCCGGCCGCTGCGCGAATCAACCACGGTGCCTTGCACCGTCACCGCTTCCTGCGCCTGACCATCACCGCCGACGATGACCGTGCCCTCTGCGATCAGCTTCTTGTTGATGTAGAAGGCGACGCCGTATTCGCCGTCCTCCAGGGGGGAATCATCTTTGGTGAACAAAGACACGGAGAAGTTGCCCGGCTTGTTGTCGGCCTTCGGCCTGTCCTCAGCCGTGAGGATGGCTTCGCCTTCGTATGACCACACAGTGACGATGGTGGTGCGGCGAGGGATGCAGTTGTATTCAAATTGCGCGGTGATGCGCGATGTCCCGCTGGGATAGCTCTCTACTTCCTCGACCTCTTCCTGGTCCTCTTCGCTCACCGTGACCCAGATCACCTCGCCGGCCTTGAGTTCCGTGCACCCCCCGCTGCGCTGGCCGGGCGAGCTGAAATTAGCGGACGCAGCGACCAAATCGCCGGCTGACCGCTGAACCTGGCCGGCGTGGGCGCTGGCCGCTGAGATGACCAGCAGCGCGCCGACGGCCAAAAAGCTGATAAATCGTTTCATCTCTCCTCCTCACCTTACTCAGAAAGACAAGCTGCTGACGAAGCCCTTGAACAGCGGCTCAACGTCACCGATGGTCGCTGGCGTGGCCACGAGGGTGGCGATCACCACGCGATTGTCGGTGATGAAGATGTAATCCACGCCCTGGATCACGCGGGGGATGGCGCCGGTCAGCCCGCCCGGATCAACCCAGGCGAACTCCTGGACGGTGGCGTTTCTCCCTTGGATGGTTTCCTGGCTGGTGCGCACAACCCGATAGGTCAAGTTGTTCTCGGCGCGCTCAGAGGCCAACAGGGCAGTGACCGCCCTGACGTCGCCGCCGGCTGGCAAGTCCACGAGGCGCAAGGCGAACTCCGCGCCGCTGCCCGTCCGATC
>Ga0308416_1000162_pt1 | contig 23646 bp, 21 predicted proteins | sample HotsprSampleOS60_FD_203468 | JGI IMG/M metagenome (GOLD analysis project Ga0308416, IMG submission 203468) | Hot spring phototrophic mat microbial communities from Octopus Spring, Yellowstone National Park, Wyoming, United States - 20090730_OS60 ... | reverse complement strand
AGATTTCTATCCGTTTTCGGTACACCTCATCGGGTACTATAGCAGCGCCGCTCGCGACGTGTTGTACTGCACTCGCAGCGAAGTTTCTGAGCTTTTCAAACCAATTCGGCAACCTCTTGTGACTGTACGCAGGATCACGCGATAGTATTATGTAGCCCTCTCCCTCGTTGTCTAGACTGATCACCGCATATGGAGAACCGGTACTGGAAAGCCATTCACGTATGGCCCGCAGAACCGTCTTTTCCTCGCGTATACCTGGACTGCGTGTCCGGGGATCGTATACCTGCACGACGATGTTATCACCGCGTCCTAAATTGCAAATCACCAGCGTAGGCCAGACGTGGACTTGGTCCCGGATGGTCTCAAACATCGGACCGAGGGGCTGTGGCGGGTCCCAAATCAACACCGATCGGCCCTCTTCTGGTTGTGGCAATTTGTTCAGCGGCTGGTAAACAACGTTTTCCGCACGTAGTTCCGTGTTTAGCGTAACGATCCGCGCAGACGGAAATTTTTCAATCCAGCGGCGGTCGAACGTGACGATAGTCACGTGTTCAGTGCCAACCCCTAGCTGTCCGAGCGTTTCTGCAATGTGATCCAGTTCGGGCCGAGGACGTTCACCGCATGCCCCGCAGCCTCGTCGCGTGGCCTCGCGTTGTTCCGAATGGTGCGATGGAACAGTCGGAGGTACGTATGGTTCGTCGAGCGTTTCCCACAGGGAAACAAATTCCTCTTCTGTCATCAAATGTGGTGAGACGTCGCACAATTCACCGTCCCCTGTAACCTCTGGCACAGTGAATCCCTTCACGAAATGCCGTTTCAATCGCTCGATATCCCAGTTCAAAAGGCGGAACCACAGCATGTAATTGCGGACCTTATCATGGAGATAGAGCGGATACCGCACCTGCACCTGGTGAAAATTGTGCCAGTACCTAAGTCCCGGGAAACACACTACGCGGCCATCTGTTCTGCGGAATGCTTCATGGAAGCATATTTCCTCCCCGCCGAACCCGCGGGCTGCTGGGTGAAAACCACCAGCTAAGAAAAAGTCACTCTTCCTCACCAGGAACATGCCGAAGCCGCTGCCCGGAATTTCGAATGGTTCATTGCGTTCAGCTCGCGGATCATATCGCCAGATACCGAGCATGCCATACCTGAACACTGGTTCAAAATGTGTTGCTGGGTTGCTGCGCAGGTCGTCGTACAATTTTACACCATGGAAAAGAATGCGCGCATTACCAGCATATTCTAGAGCCCGTTCCACGTTCTCCACTAAATCAGACGGAAAAAGAACGTGACAATCAAAACAGAGTACCCACTCATGACGTGCCTCTAAAATCGCCTTGTTCCGTGCCGGTGAGGTACCGACGGCATCAGTGAACGGAATATACCGTATGCCTGTCTTTCTAGAAAAGTCCTCCAGTTGCGCACCCTCTGGTGTATGCGGCGCATTATCTACGACTACGATGTCCGCATCTAGGAGTCCATGGTGAAGACGCAGCGACTGTACAGTCTCGATCACACGCAGGTCCCGATAGGTCGCTGTGACGAAGCTGACGTTCATGGCAGTCAGATACCTCCCTCACATGTAACACAGAGTCAATAGCAACTCACCGTAGTACTGCGGATTGCGTGGCGGCGGTTGACAACCTGTACAAGCGCCACACTCCTGTCCACCCGAGCACCATTGTATCAACTCCCAGTACAGATTGCCACCGCTATCCTCGTAGGTATACCACCAGCAATAGCAGGACGAACACCCATAATAGGAGTCCTCCGTTGTCGTCGTTGTGCTGGTGGTTGTGCTGGTTGTCGTTGTTGTGCTGGTCGTCGTGCTGGTTGTAGTCGTCGACGTCGTTGTAGTACTCGTCGTGGTTGTCGTCGTGCTAGTCGTTGTGCTGGTCGTGGTCGTTGTTGTGCTGGTCGTAGTTGTCGTGGTCGTGGATGTCGTAGTTGTTGGTTCAGTCTCTGGGGTCGTCGTTGTAGTGGTCGTCGTTGTAGTCGTCGTAGTCGTCGTCGTAGTGCTCGTCGTTGTAGTGGTCGTCGTGCCTCCTTGACACTGGAAGTGGACAAAGGCCGGTAGTCCTCCCTCCGGGATAAATGTAGGATATGGGCATGTACAGTCATTTCCGTAGGCGCTGCACCTATCCAGTGCTAGGAACCAGTAATAGCCGCGAAAACCGGCCCAAAACCACGTGCACAGGGCATCAGAACATTGGGGTTGGCCATCCGGTGTCGTGCTCGTTGTCGTGGATGTTGTTGTGGGCCACGGTGGCTCCGGCGGCGGAGGTGGTGGAGGTGGCGGAGGCGGTGGTGGCGGTGGTGGTAGATCCCGGCAATGGTGGACGGAAAAGAGCCTAAAGACCGACTCGCACACCAGGCGCCCCGCTTCATATTTTGGATAGAGTTGGTCGGTTGGGACGAAATGCGCCCCCTGTTCGTCCGTATATATGTCCGCAAATTCACAACGGCAGTACTCACCCCCATCGGGCCATGGTATGCAGCGCACACGCGCCTGCTCAGGGCTAGGTCCTCCGAATGGGAATATATTGGCGCCATACCACAGACCGATCCTTGCCTCGTTGATGTCTACGCCCTTACAGGACGTATACGTTTCATCACCTATGCCCTTTGGTGGGTGGTCTGGGTACGGGCAGTAACAGAGTTCAGGTGTCCACCGTCTACGAAAACGGCAATAGCAGGGTGCACGATTCTGTGGCTCCTTTCTCGACCAAATTTTTCCGTCGTAGGAAACCCAGTAGCAGCGGCCGCGGCACTGGCAATCAATCGTGGGGTTCCAGCCAGGATATCGGTTCGCGAGTGGTCCATCGGCCTCGACACACGGCATCCACACCTCGTCTGGACCGTTCCAAATGTACCAATCGTTCTCACAGGGATGCTCATATGGTTCACAGCCCTCAGGGCAACGTGCATTCTGGGCTAGGTGATATTCTCGCGCGTTTTGTACCTCGCTAGGCAGTGGCAGGGATTTATAAAATAGTGCCCACCCAAAGCAGCGCGGGGGCTGCCAGTCTCCGTCTATGTCATCCCTGCACTCGGTGAACACAAGTGCAGGGGGGCGTGAATCCAAATGGGTTGCATATGGATCCCCTTCCCACGGATAGTGAAACCGTGTCCACCGCCAGTAACGTGCTAAATTGTACTCACCCTGTGGATACCTGAGAATCGGTTCACCGCAAAGACAGTCCTGACCGCGACACCGCTTGGCTACGAGATAGTATCCTGCGCGTCCATAGCTCGCGTAATACTCACAAAACCGTCCATCGCAGGGACATTCCTCCTCTGGTGTGTTTTCGGGAATACAGTCGCGCCGAATTGAGAGGCCGTGCCAGTCACATGGTGGTCCTGGGCATTTATGGCCCTCTACACAGTTTTGCTGGGCCAATCGGTACTCCTGCTGTCCAAGGTCGAACTCGTAAATGCAATACCCGTATGGCGCGTCGCCTGTCGTTGTCGTAGTCGGAGGCGGAGGTGGCGGAAGATCATAACTCGTCGTTGTCGTTGTCGTGCGCGATGGTGTACACGAGGACATAAATGTGTCCCCGTTTCTCAAAGCGAGCGTCGCGGGCAGTCGCGGAGGACTGCACTCACACAACGCTGGGCAGTCCCTGTCCCCGTGAGGGACCCACTGCCCATGCCAGTACGCCATACGGCACCTAAGCGCACAGGGAATCATGGGCCGCTCGTACAGTCATAGTGCGGACAGACACACACACAGTCCTGGATAGATAGTGTACCACAGACCGGATAGGTATTATAGCCGATGCAGGCACCACTAATCCTATCCCCATTAGAACACTGTTGAGTCAGAGTGACCTCAGGGCATGTACACCCTGCCCCGTCGCCCGCATCCTTGCAAGACATAGTTTGGACCCACCTTCCATTTTGGCATTCCCACACACAACGACCTACGCACGGATAGGATCCACTAGCAGGAGCACCGCACGCACATTCTAGGCACGGTGAGCGGCGTACAGAGCCCTTCCAGGTTTTCCACTCACACTCTAATGCAGTACCACGAACACAGCCACCATGTATCAAAACCCAGCCCGTCCAGCCGTCTGGCCATTCACACCACACGTAGATACAGCCTCCACGACAGCGTGTTTCTGCTGGCCGCGGGGGTCGTGGTGGTTCGGGACGACAATAGGTGATCTCTGTACCACACAGTTGTATATCCTGCGGCAGTTCACATGGGCATTCAGGACAGCAATCGAACTCTAATAGCGTCAGGCTGCCAGGATCGGGCGGGGCGAGATACCATACACATCGACCCTCTCGACCACAGCGGCAATCCCTCGGTTTAGGAGGCTTCGGTGCATGAGGGTCCTCACAACACGGGTGTCCTGGAGGCCAGGGACCGCAGAGCGGATCTATAGGTGTACATTCGTCAGGTACTTCCGGACACTCGGATGCGCTTTTGGCACATGTTCCACGCACTATATCTCCATATTCTACGTCTGAACAGTCAGGGGGGTAACAGCAGGTACAGCCCTCAGGACAGTCCTCATGTTCGGGCGTATCTCGTTTAGTTCTAACGTAGCCCTGGTCCGTCCAAATCCACGTACACTCACCGTCGCAGGACTCAGGAGTCGTTGTCGTCGTCGACGTTGTTGTGCTCGTTGTGGTCCGGCAATCACGCCCTTCAGGGAAGGCACCGCCATCCGGACATTCACGTGTTCCAGAAGCAAAGCACTCAGTGTAGGTATGTGTACACTCGTACTCCTGTGTAGTGGTTGTCCCATCATCGAGTGTGATTGTTTCATCCTCACAGCAAAATTCCGGATAACACGAGTCACACCCATTAGGGCACGGTTCCTCTAGTTCCCAATGTCCCTCGGAATAGGTTTCGCCGTCCTGTACCCACTTCCACCGCGCATAGTGGCCCCAACAGTGATCGTCAGGCTTCTCTTCGCAGAACACGGTCCACTGTGCACCGACATACTCCTGGTCGCACTCGACCTCAAACGGTTCAGGACATTGACATGGTTCTGTACACTCGTCTAGTTCATCGATGCGCACCCAATAGTATCCATCCTGAGTCCCTTGGCACGTCCAGTAGCAGTGGCATCGTGTACAGGGATGCGGCTCACGTCGTGGTCGAGTTTTTGGTTCATAACGTGGCCCGAATAGGCCGGGGGCTGTGGTCGTTGTCGTTGTCGGGCAGTCCCACGCCCAAGACCGAGGCCAGTGAACAGCCCCGGCACTGCGGATTGTCGCGGTACCTTCTGCGAGGTCTATCGATATCCAATCGGTTTGCTCCGGAAGGAACGGTGTTCCCGTGAGGACGAAACTGGCGGTTTTGCCACCACGACCGAGTCTGCGCCATAGTGCTTTATGGATTTTGAACAGGCGCGAATAGAGGCAGTCCTTTGAGCACGTCGATTCCGTGATCGTTAACTGCAAATCCCCTCTCGCAATTGGCAGTTTCCAGTCACTGAAATAGCGCCGACTTGGCAGTTTGTTTTCTACGCATTCAGGAGCTAACACAGTTAGGCGCTGAACTCCTGTACCCTCACGAATCCGCCCAGCTAGATGCTGTCCTGTCATCACTGCTGGGCGTGCCACTTTGCGAAAATACACTAGATCACTCACGTGGGCAATGGCACACAAATGTGCAGCCACTGCATCGATAGCACAATCGGCCGGTATGCGAGAGCCATACCAAATGGTAGAGTTTGGTACAGTAAGACACTCATAGTCCGCATCACCCGTTGTGGTCGTTGTGGTCGTTGTGCTCGTCGTCGTCGTCGTGGTCGTGGTCGAGCCTTTGGGGATGCACTCGAATGTGGTGGTTGTCGTGGTCGTCGTCGTGGTGGTTTCGAGGTACTCCGGCAACGTGTCCCATCCAGGTATCGGAACCTCGTGGTCGTCCTCACGGTAAATAAACAGTTGATACCACCGTTCGATTTGTAGGAAGTTCAAATAAGCACCAACACGGCCGTGCTCTATCAGGGCCTGAAATATGTCGCGACAGATGGCGGCCCATGAGGACGTATCCGTAATATCGACATAGATTTCGCGTAGGAAATAGGTCCAGGACACCAGGGCCGTCAAATACAGACCGTGTGGGATGATTATCTCTGGACGTCCGCTCTTGGGTAGGGGCTCGTCATATTCACGTGTTGTCGTTGTGGAGGTTGTCGTCGGACCTAACGGATACGGTGACTCTACCCAACCAACGCGAATCCATGATACGGGGAACAGTGGTATATAGAAGTAATCGACTTCATGCAAGTTCTGATCGAGGAAACCGAATTCGAAGAGCGGGCAGGGAGTCCTGAGGGCATCGAGGAGGAGTGCTCCGGGCAAAGTGATCACTAGTATAGCTGGTCGTGTTGCCCCTGTAGCCCAATAGAGCACGCCCGGTTTGATCTCCGGCATCGGATCCCATTCAAAAGCGCCGACTGGTTGCCCAAACCCGGGAGGGCCTGCATCCCCTTTACCACCCACCCAGCCAGGTATCCATTCCCGTTTTTCGTATAGTTTTTTAAGCGGCGGAAGCGCTAGTAACCTGTCAACATGTTCACGTAGTATCCCTCGGCCATCCCATAACGGGATGGGATGTCCTGAGTATCTATAGACGATTCGCAGGCTCATACCTAGTCACGAATAGCCCAATCGAAATCGGTTCGGAAATCTATCGCCACTGTTAGAAATGACAGTTGTCCGTCAGGTGGTGCTACCCATTCTACCGGTGAGGACATTTCTGCAGCAAAACAGCCTCGTAAATTCCCCGACGGTGCTGCAGTACTGAGCACGCCCGCGATTATTCTCTGACATAGTCTATACAGGCCTGTCTCACTATCGAGCAGTGCGGTCGCGATACTCCCTGCGTGATCAACCGAATAGCGCAGGTAGATGCGAACGCGCACGCGGAACTCGCACACACATTGTGTAGGTGATTGTTCCTCGATGACAAACCGCATATCACGCGGTGATATAAGACAAAACACACTCGCCGGCGGAATGGTATCTGGCGCATTGTCAGTGCTGGATATCAGTACAGTTTGTGGACTGAGACCAAGGGATTCGGCCACTGTATTGGCGAACCAGGAAATGATCGCATGCGGGGTTAGATCATTCATGGTCATCCGATGACTGGTCCTATACGGGGGCTAAAATTCAGTGCCAACCCTTTGTACTGGAGTTGCTCCTGTGGTGGTGCGAGGTAGGGGCGCACAGTCACTGGTAGAGGTGCCTGCGGTGGTGGTGCTCTGTCCAGTGCCCATACGGCCCTAATTTTGACACGATACACGTAGCCATCTCCCGTCGGTGACAGTGCTGGTGGATAGATGCGGATCCTCGGACGACCCACTAACCAGCCAGAAATTCTAAACGGCGCATTCGACGGACCGACTGTCGTGACAAAATCCTGCAGTATAGGGATCTCGGGCATTTGGCCGTGCCGCTCGCAATCATATTGCAGCACACGGTAACATGCTGTCGGGCCTACACTGATGACGACGTGTGAGGGACCGCCATAGTCGGAAAGTCGGAGCGCCTGCCTGGCCGACTCATACACATAGGTGTCTGAGATACGTGTATACGTGTACAGCCCATACCTGTGCGCATCGTCGTAACGACCGAAAATATAGTCGGGCCACAATCCCGCGTATGGATCAAAATCCTCGCTGGTGCGGTAGACCACGACTTCTACGGGGAAATCCGGCCGTGCTGGCTGCTGTGTATCATCATCTATGTTATCGCTCACTGTATCCTGTTGTCCATTTTCTGGTCGCGCCTGAAACCCAACCGGAAGATCCTCTGTCGGGAATGATTTTTGGGCCTGATACGGGTACTGGAGGTAGTTGATGAATGCGTCGAAAATGGCCGGATTTCTGTATCCTATGTGTGGGATTGCAGTCAACCCGAATGGGTCCCCCTTCCAACTAATATGCGGACTGTACAACTCATCACCAAACGGATAAGGCAAAGAATGCCCCCTCGGGAGTTTAGGAATATCGTCCGCGTTTTTGTCGATATCTGTCAATTCCCGTCCGCACGCAAACAAATGCCCGCGGATAAAATCGGTCGGGTTTCCGTCAACATCCTCAGGTAGCGTTTCGACGTCCATGTTCAACGTGACTCGTGACTCCTGCCCGAATTCTTCGACGATTTCGCAATTCTGGATAATCCAGGAGTAACCATAGCGCGCGGCTACGCGGTCATCCCTAAAGCGCAGAAAAAAGTTGGCCAACTGTACCGCCCTGCGAATCAGCATGTAACGCGGAATGACCGGCGGAGCCGTCAGGGATATTTGTACACTAATTATGCACGTTGCCCCATCCTGAACCCGCCGCCGGTGCACAACATTCATCGTCGTGCATGGCCAGGGTGCCGCGTCTTTAATTTGTCGGTCCGTGATCTCATAATCGAGTCGGAGTCCATCCTCCCGATATGAAAAACGGGCACTTTCGCGACGAAATCCCGGTTCGAGTGGAGGCCAGCAATACCATCGTGCCACCCTGGCAGAGAGATTGAATGGTGAGGACTGAACAAGCGTCCCTCTGATCGTCCTGGTCAACTGGAAATTTGCGTCGAACGACTCGTCAATGGCCCAGCGATTACTAAGGACTAATGGGGACACTTCGTCTTGAGGCCATTCGTGCGTGGATGCACGCTGGTGTACATCAGTTGGATATTGCAATACAGAGGTTTCGACTTGCCACGCAATGGTACAAAGCCGGCTTCCCATTATGGAAAGCACCCGCAGTTCTTTCGGTTGGGGTCCGTTGCGGAAGTCGCGTACCACGTATCGTTCCGTTGTATCGATGGGGTGAATGTCTAGGACTGGCCGATCCTCGATCACGACGTTTCCGTTTTCCACTCGCACGGCCCGCACAAGGAGTTGCAACCGCTTACGCGGTTCGCGCAGCGCGATAAAAATGTCCTGCAGTCGTTTCTGTGCTGTGTTTCTATCGACGGGCTGTCCATTCTGCTCGTTTACTAACCATGTACCCAACGTGTGCTCATGTGCACCTACGATACCCTCGACACTGATAGAGAACCTAGTATAGAGGTAGTCAGTACCTGACTCATCGTACACTACCTCCTGCCGGAACTCGCGAATGCGACAATTGAAAATCTCGATATTGTTGTATCGTACGATCGTGGGCATCTATGCCACTCCCGGACGTCGTTTCGGTGGTGGTGCTGGTTGCCAATGGCGGGGTGCGTTTTGATTCCGCAGAACGTCCCGCAGCACCTCAATGATGGGATTTAACGGTGGTTTAGGTGCCTGCTGTGTCTTAGCAGATTCGCCAAACAGATATGTATAAATGCCATAGACCGCGTTAAAAATATCCGCCACCAACGTGACAATCCTCATCATCGCGACACGGAACTGTGATCCCAGCTGCTGACTGAGAATGCGGATCTCGCGTGTGTGGTCCAGCAGCTCCTTGTAGGTGGTGAGTTCTCGGCGCCATTGTGGAGTGAGTGCCATCGCAACCGCCATACGATCGCGTCTCGTGTATACCTCTAGAACACCCCGCATACCAGCAACTGCTGGGGACACATCGGCAAACTGGTCCAATACCCCGATGAGTCGCATTCCAAATTTTTCCGCAGCCCCAGCGACCGATTGAAACGTTTTCGCGACGAGAACACCAGCGCCCGCGATTAGTCCTAGCACGCGGAGAAGGGGCCATACAACTGATGCTGCTGTCGTCGAAAGAACGTTCTTCCCCACGGTCATATCAACCGCTGACCGCTGCCCCTGGCCAGCAATCGCCGTTTGCCCTACACCATGACCACGCACAGACCGTCGCGGTTGAACCGAGGCCTGGATGAGTCGGGTAGTGCCGACGCCTAGGAGCGGTTGAGAAGAGCGGGGTGTCACCGTACTCCGTGGTGAGTCCGTTTCTTCAACGCGTTGGATACCCTCCAGTGTATCGCGCGCCAGTTCGCGCGTTTCGTCAATTCCTGTTTGTAGATCCCGTTGCTGTACTGCGATGACACTGAGTTGGGAAATTACGGACTGCGTTAGGCCCGCATTCTCTGCTAATTCCGTGAGGTGTAGGGATTCACCGCCTCGGTTACTAAAACCAGGCACATGGCGCTGTCTGCCTAGGCGTTCGACGCCTGTTCGTATCTGCTGCAGAATCGAGGTGAACAACCTGGCAATCATACGTGTAGCCTGAGTCTATCTCCCATCGTTATATAGCTCGCGTCGTGCGCGATACAGTTGATACTGAACCTGTGCCTCGTCCGTGTCATCGAGCAACGCTTCAAAAAATTCCTGGGGGATTTCCCCCAACGCCATAGACATCGCGAGGAGAACTGGCCACGCGCGGAGATATGCGATTTCCGCTTCCATCAGGTGGCAGGCGATTATGATGCTGGCATCGTTTCGTGGTGCGTTGGGGAGCTGCCATACCCAGTCCCCGCAAATGCATGCTGCCCTAATCCATGGTGCACTTTTTTTTTCAAATCATTGAGGTGTTCTAGGAAGCGCATGAACACAGCGATTCTTTCCCACTCGGTCACGCCCGTGGCTGACGTCTGGTCATACGGAATCAACCCGAAAATCTCTGTAATGGCCTCCAGGAACTGCGTCGTTTCTGGTTCCTGCTGTTTGTCGACCGCCGGCAGGAGCGAAATGATATCGGCATCATGATGGATGATTTTGCGATACAGAGTTAGGACATCGGCCCATACGATTCGTCGTCCGTTATAGTAACGGAACAGGGCACCACTCCGTTTGAGTCTCCAGCGCCTATACCACGTCAACAGCATACGTCGCGACTCCTGAACGATTCGACGATGCCTTATGATGCCGTTATTGCATCCTCTGTCGGTGGCGGTGAACGAGTGTCTCGGAACACCGGATTCTGTAGTGTTTCCTCCTCGTCTGACGGTACTCCTAGTCCTGTTATGTCACGTAGATCCTGTGCACGGATGCGGAGTCCCATTTCAAATGCTGTCCGTATCGCGTGCAGCCGCTCGTCGATGTTAGGCTTTTCGACCTCGATAACAAAGCGGAAGTATGATGGCTCGAGGCCAGGGAAATTCCACTGGACGAGGCGTCTCACCAATTGGTCCGTAAGCGTCTCGGAAAGGTTCGCCGAATCGTATTTTACGATTTGGAGGAATGTATCTAAATGTATAGTAGCAAGGTTGGAACCAAGCCCCGTCGCATGGGCCTCCGTCGTCAACGTCTGACCTAGGATGTAGCGTTTAATTTGATGGCCGAAATATTCAACAAGGATGTTTTTGAGAACTTCCGCACCAGCCATGGATGGTTCTATGCGTTCCACACCATAAATGGCACCTTCAGCACCTGGTGGTCGTGGGACTAGGAGAATGTTTTTTCCTGTACCGACGCGCTGTGCTGCGGCCCTAAGTGTTTCCTCTCTTGCGGTCGGATTTCCAGCAGGATAGTACCATAGTTCGATGCCGAAGGCCGACCGTTCCAGGAATTCCATTAGCCACCGGAGTGCCTCTTGCTTTTGGTACCAGCACCAGTACACGCGTGTACGGATGCCGACACCAAAGATTCTATCGGCAGTCACCCCGTCCTCATATTCCCCATCCTCAATCAGATGCCGGTGCACGACGACTAGATCACGTTTTTCCCGTGGCGGAAAATAGGCCAGACCACGATGAGTGATCGTGATGTACTGACGGTTCGCCTCACGCCACGCTTTGATTTTCTCCGAGAGGCCTGCACCGGTTCCGATCAAAATCCCCCAGTCCTCTACACTGGGCAGCCCCAGCGGGGAGTCGATTTGCCATACTAGCTTGTCACCATGTATCGGTATCCAGGAGCGAATGCCGACATATTTTTTATCATCTATCCAGAGCCACTGATACTCGTTGGCTATGGCGTATCTGCCAAACCAAATCGCCGACATCAGTACGTCTCGGTACTGCGTGAAACGGGGTATCCTCTTGATGATCCGCGTAATTATGTCCGCAGCGGCTTTGTAAGTTGGTTCCTGGGTTTCAACCTCGATATGCCAGTCCAGCAAGGCGGTTGCACGTTGGCGCAGTTCGACACACTCCATGATAGTCGGATCATAGCGCATGAAACGTGCATGTGCCGCTGCCTGCCGCAGTGCCTCATCCGACGGTCGATACACTCGTACAGTACCGCCCGTGACTAATCCCGCAAACGTAAGAGCATGAGGCACAAGTGGTTGACCATTCCCCGGTGGCATGCCGGGGATTTGTGTTACAACACCATTTTCGACGAGATAGAGAGGATCATCCATCACGTGAACGGTTTGTACAGTACCCACGCGGCACCAATGAATTTGGGATAGCAGTCGAAGGTCACGACCATAATGGACGGGCGCGAGCCCTTGTTGATTTCAATGGGCTCACGCGGCACAGCCCTAGGAAATTCCCAGTCGACCACTCCCTCTTTTTGAAAGTCTATCACGAGACGATATGCCAGTCCGCCACTGAAAACTAAGAGACCAGCACCAGGGATGATTCCCGTGTTATGTCCTTCAATCGAACTCACACGTTTCGCAATCGCATCTGCGATCGTTGCATCCCACTTGGTGAGTTCTAGTTGCACGATGGCACGTTCACCATGATATACGATTTCCGCGGGTGGTCCAGCATCTCCACCCCACTCATCCGTATGCACCTCCTCCCAATAGCCCTCGGTCCTGATGCGTGCACCATCGCGTGTGTAACCCAACGCCTGCAACTGCGTATTTGAACACCCTTCCGGACCTATACGGATGAGAGCTGGGCCAGCTACATGAACTGCAAGTGGCATTTGTGCTTAACCCCCTAGGACATGTCCTTCGGTTCGCGGAGGGTAGTACCGGACACAACGATCTACCAGAAGATTCTGCCGATAAAGATCTACGAGAGCCACCGCCTCCGTGCGAGGCAGTCCGGCATCCTGCGCCGCTCTCGTGGCGAAAATGAGTTCGCCCGATTCTAACTGCCTGAGGATTTCAGTGGTTTGTTCTCGCAGCACGTCGTATAACTGACTGCCTAATGTGTTGACCCGGCATGCAGCCAGGCGAAGCATTGCCAATGCACATATGACATCCTTGAGAAAGGCTTCGTCCTCAGGCTCCAGGTTCTGTAGCTCATCTAGTGTGTAGCGTCGGCCTTTCAGTACCGCACTACGAACCTGTCCCTCAGCCCCTTTCAGTGCTTGGAGGATTCTGCGGTTTTCATCCAGATTCTGTTCGGGCTGCCCATCGTCTCTGGCCAGTTGGGCAATGAGTCGTCGATCCCACCGATCTAGTAGGTCCTGAACTGTTGTCAACATATCATACCACGTTCGTAAAGAGGACTGCTGCACTCGGAGCAACCAACCTGCAGTCGAAATCCTCAACGACTCGTCCCATGGTGCGCCTGTTATCCGCGTCTTCCTTTGTTTCCACGGTCATTTCCTCCTTCATGAAGAAAACGAGCGCGCTAAAATTGATTACACCGGGGGAACCTTCCATTCCTCCGGGGCGTGCCAGGAGGACTGCCATATTACTCGGCAACACGGATTCTACGGTCCGCGTGCCGCCCTTACGGCTAGTCACCTTTCGTGTTTCATCTACCACCACTGGATAACCGTACAGTGCCTCGGGCACACCGTAACTCACATTCGTGCGTTCACTCGCACCGCGCAAATAGTCCCAACCTGCCTGCCAACGGAGTAACTCGATCACCTCAGTGCTCTGTGCGATCGCCTTTGCCACTCCCGTGCCCATGACTAACACCAGATCGTCCTTTGTCACTGCACCAAGTGTATCATTCAAAATGATATCCGCTGCATCGTTCAGGCTTCTCAGAATCCGCTTACTGCTGAGATCCGATGTGGCCCACGTGCCGCCATATGTCGTACTTACGTTGATCACGTGACCGGACTCGTATTGTGTGGAGTCAAACAGGATATTCGCTGCCGCCTGTGTACGTGCGGTCATAGCGCGCTGTGCGGCCGCTTGTGCATGTTTTGCGATGATGTCCCAACTTGCCTGTTCGACCGCTTTCCATCCTAGCACAAACTCGTACGCATAGCGTTGCGTCCGATATGGCCTGAACTCAAATTCGCGATTGGAATCATGCCTACGTGGTGCATCCGCACCGTCATACCATACGAGGTCCCGGAGGTCAGAATACAAAATGCGTCCCGCCTCGTCGGGACTCAGATACAGATAGTACCCCGTATCGCGTTCGACCGGAACTACCTGCGAGTATCGCGCGATTTTAAAGCGCTTCGGATCGCGCGCGAAATCGACTAGGAGTTTGTCACCAGCCAGAGCGACTGGCACATATGTGTTAGACTGACCTGGCATCACCAGTGGCATAGCATACCTCCTTTGTGAGCGATTACGTCAGTGCTGGCCGCACCTTTCCAAATGGAAGAACCAACACCCTAACCTTTTGCCCAGCCGCTGTCGCCGGATCTAGCGCAACAGCACCATAGTTTTGAATGACGGTACCACTCGTGGCGATTGGGATCGCCCTGCCTTGCGAATCGCTCTTCAGCAGATTCCCAGCGCTAATCGTTGTACCGGCCTCCACGAGGCATACCTCCCCAGTACTGTACACAGCTACAGACTGCCCCGGTTCTGCCGCATATGGAGTGCTGACATAGTCTTGCAGCGGTGCTTTCTGAGTCCCTTCGAATGCAACCCCAATAATCTCCTCGTTATCTCCGGCCTGTGTCACCATCGCCGCACTAGTCAATTTGACGAATCGACTCGGCAAGATGTTACCGCCCGCACGAAACGACAGAACCGCCATGCCTGTTCTCCTTTACGCTCTGCCTGTTACCCGTGACAACGCCTCCTCGAACGTTAGTTCAACTCCTCGTTCGCGCTCACGCAGGACCAGTTCACGTGCGCGCCGCCGCTGATCTTCTGAATACTGTTCTGGTTGTACGTCCATCGGCGGGGAAGGCAAAATGGGCCACCGTTCCCCAATCGGAATCCTACGATAATTTTCGCGGATGCACTGAACGTGTTCCTCGAACTGAGCATCGCTCATTTTGGGCCATGCACAACGTTCCATTTCCCTTGTCAGGTCGAACGCGTACTGCTGACGAAGCGCAACGAGTGTTGCCTGCCTCTGTGCGTTGATCCTCTCCGCGCGTTCCGCCTCTAGCTCTTGTTGCAGCCGTTCAATCTGGGCTACGATGGCGCGGTAACTTTCGCGCGGAGTGTCACTTCGCTCCTTTTCTCGCGCTGCTGCTGCTCCGAACATCCGTTTTTGTGCTTCGGTGAGTGGTTGTCCGTGCGCTTCGCCGTGTTCGAGGATTTCCTTCGCCTTTTGCGGATCGACTTTCTCGGAAGGCAATTCCGTGTAAGTTTCCGTTTGTTCACGTTCGGCATCGCTCGGTCGGACATTGTTCTCGTTCGCCTCTGTCTCTTCTGCCATTTTCCGTTTGACCCACTGTACCCAATCAAGTTGTTCCAGCGCCTCGATAATCGCTTTCAGTTGTTCGTCGTTCATATGTGCATACTCCTCCGTCACACCATGCCTAGGCAGATACGTGTTGCTCGGCCCGGGCATCACCGCTGCATAGCGTTCTACCCGAGCACCATTTACGATCGCTGAATACAACAAAGTGACACCGAGGTCCAATCGCGGTACCTCCCCTCCCAGCAACGCGATAGGATCGAAGAAGGTCCGCGAGAGGTCTTCGTGGAGAATAAACTCCGCACTCCGTCGCGGGTATCGGCGTAGGGCATCAGCATGCTCCGGATATAGATGAAAATCCGCAAACACTGTTACACGCCCGTTCAGTATTCCGAGCGAGAACGGACCGGCGAACCCTATGATCGGAGGGTTGTCACCAGGACCCTTTGTGTGTCCAATTATTACCGTTGCATAACCGCCCGCTTCCTCGATCCGTCGGTTGCAGTTTCGCACAATGGCACTCAGCAGGCGCCAATCGAAGCGTACCCGCCTCCCGTCCGACAGCGTAGCCTCGTGTTCTACGAATACAGGGACACGTCGGACGGTCACAAAAACGCCTGGTGGCAGTTTGTTCCCTAATACGAGCGTAGGTTTCGTCATCAAGAGCCAGGATTTACCTGTCACCTAAACAGAGATATACGTGAACATCGCCAATGGCACTTTCAGCACTCCATTTATTATTATTGTGTGAACGCCTACGATAGAGAATGATAACAAAAACTGTCGTTACAAGCCCATCAACGGTCGTAGTTCCGGTCGTGGCGGCCTAACCACTTTGAGAACCTGCACGACTTCCAATGGTCTCTGGCTCGTTACGTACTGGCCGCCCAGAATAACGGTTCGCGGTGCAAACACCTCCGCCAGGTACGGTTTACCCGTCCTCGGATGCCGAATCCACTTTAGAGTGGCCTTTCTAGGTATGTATCCGCCACTGATACCGGCCAGAAAATAGTCCTTTTGATGACCACTCACAGTCCCGCGTATACGCAGGTGATCCCATACCCAGTTCCCCTTTGACGGTGCCGAGAGAAAATCGAGGAATTCTTCGGGTGTCACATTCCTATAGCCGTACAGACTACCCGGTGATCGGGTTACCCTGCCATCACTGATGCGTTCCACCAGGAACCGTACGTATAGAGTATGCGTGTTCAGGTCGTAACCGATCGAGTACACGTTGCTCGACTGAACCCGGACCATTTCACCAGTCACTAGTGGATGGTCCGCTGGATACTGCCGGGGACCATCAGCAAATGGCACAATAACATAGTCACCCTCAATTGCCTGGCGGCGCCGCTTTTCAATCTGCTCTGCCAGCATCCTCGCGGGTTGAACTGGCCGCCTTTCTGGAACATGTTGTAACTGCGATGCCCAGTCCAGGAACTGCCGTGCTGCCTGCACTGCACGTTGTAGTTCTTGCCGCGATAAGGGCATGCCTGGGCGCGGCAGCACTTCAAAGCCGAATGCCCGCAGCAGTTCAACCGCTGTCTTAACTGCGTCCAGCCGACCAGCAGAGGTTAGGCCGCCAACGATTACCTCAAGCAAGCGGCCCGCCGGTCCAAGTTGTTTTAGAAACTCCCGCAGATATCTCCGATAATCGAACGCGGAATAGCGTTCGATTAAACGCAACTCGTGCGCGATACGCGGGCCGTAGTCCCTAAACCCTCCGGCCGCGTCCACCAGTTTGAAGATTTCCGCATAACCCACTCGGCCAGTTCCTCGATATCGCTGCACCAACTGGCCGAATGGTGTCTGCCAAAATGCTGCCTCTAGCTGCCTACGAATCTCATTTTCCGCTTCGCGAAATAGGTCACTATCGCCCATATCTCGGTGTCCACGGCAAAACGGTAGGCCCTTCCCACGGAACTACCTGACGCTCTGGTGTAAATGCGGCCGTACTGGTGAGGATGCGCACGGCCATTTCCAGCGCATCAGGCCCATCGTCGTACCGTCCCAACGGGAACTCCTGCAGTTGCTCGACCAGCAGCCGACACGCGGGCGTATCACGGAAGCGCAATTCCCGATGTGCCAAATACGGAGCCAGGCGACGAATTCGCATAACCTTCGGTTCTACGTTGGTTATTGGCCATGCAGGAATGCGGATCCCATAGCGCTGCATGGACTCCCGTTCGAAGAGCCGCTCAAGAAGCCCGTGATACTGGTTTGTCTCTACCGCCACCCAAACTGGTCGGTACGTATCGTACAGTCGCAACGCTGTACGTATGAGATCCTCTGGTGGTCGTACCGCGATGTCCGCATCGATGTACAGTAACTGTCGATCAGGTGCCACACCGACGATGACGATCGCGGCATAATCGCCCGGTGAATCGCTCCGGCCCCTGGATGGATCGATAGCCATCACCCAATGGCTGACTGGTGGTGGCCAACGGTCCTCACCCAGCCACAACCAGTCACCGAAATAGGACGCGGGAAACTCAGTCCCCTCTGCCTCCGCTGGGTCTTGTTGGTACAGGGCCGCAAACGCGCGCGGATCCTGTCTTTGAATTTCCAATAATTTCGCGGTTGACAAAAACTCCGGCCATAGCGCGTCACCGGGTTGCCGCGGATCACCTACAGCATCTCGCTTGTCGGTGGCTATAGCGGGGAACGACAGAACGCGCCAGTCCTCCCTGGACATACGTAACAGTCGCCCGACGAGGTCATCTCGGTGCCAGCGTGTGGAACATACGATGATGCGTCCCTCGCGACTTAAGCGTGTATATAGGTCGGATGTAAACCATTCCCACAAACGTTCGCGGTACACCTCGCTTTCTGCCTCCTCGCGCGATTTTATGGGATCATCGATGATGGCCACATCACAGCGCAAACCAGTAATGGCACCTCCGACACCCGTCGCTCGCAGATAACCGCCCTCCGGCCACTCCCAGAAGTCTTCGCGATCGCGGCAGTCATGTGGTCTGTGCACGAAGCGAGTTGTCGGAAACACAGCCTGGTACCACGGATCTACCAGTATGCGACGAATGTCCCTGCTGTGCGCCTCTGCGAGTGTTGCTGTGTGCGTGACGAGGATGATCCGTGTTCCCGGATCACGACCAAACAACCATGCAGGAAAGCGCCTGCACACCAATTCACTCTTGCCATGCCCTGGCGGCATGCAGACGATCAAGCGCGTGATCGTTCCACCAGCCAATTCAGTCAATACGTGTGCCAATTGCCTGTGGTGCCAGTTGACGCGATAGTCGCGCTTCGTCAGCACTGTGAACGTTAGGAGGTCACGTCGTGCTCGTGCCAGTGCTGCGCGAGTCAGAAGATGGAGAATCCGTTTTTTGGTATCCCAGCGCGCTGAGCAGACGTGCGATTTCTGCATCGATTTCCGCTTCCGTTAACTCCCTCTCCCGCAGAACCTGAGTTACCTCAACACGGGAAACGCCAAACTCCGGACGCAGCCTTTTGATCAAAAATGTCAGCAGATAGGGACTCGCACGGTCGCGCCGATCGAGTGCCCGTTTATAGGCCTCAGAAATCAGCCGATCGGCTGCCATTTCCTGCGCCTGTTCATATGCATCACGGTACACCGGCTTTTTCAGCCAGACATAGTGAGTCTGTCGTGATATGCCCACGGAATCAGCAGCGCCCTGTACGGATCCACACTCGACGAATGCCCGCAGAAACTGGCGCTGCCGTCTGGTTAACCCAGAAGGAAAGTCGTTGCGTTCCACATCAGAAGCCCAGAAGCATCCGTACCGTACTACCCGCCGACACGGTCACTAAACCTGTGATCACCCATGCGAGCCATACAATCGTGTTCACCTTGACCGTTAGCCCGACTCTGCCGTTGCCCCACACCTCTCGTTCTAATCGCTCGACGCGCTGGGCCAGAATGGGAACCATGCCACTCACTTCGGCAAGCGACATGCGGATCGCATCAAGTTTGTCCTCGATGCGTTGTAGTCTCTCCACATCACAGTTCATTCGGGTCCCTCCGGATCAACGACGACGCGGACTGCCCATCCGTCGGTCCACACCACATCGCGGAAATACGACTCTGGTATGATAGCGTAGCCTTTTCTGCCCCACTTCTCGCCCCAGCTATTCACGACTTTTATTCCCCATACATCCCCCTTTCGTTCCAGACCTACGGCACACATAGCGTGACCGCCGGCACGACCTTTCCGGTCTGGAACCCACCCATCGGTTCCCGGTTCAAAATTCGTTCCTATCAGGATCCCGATGTTGACACCGAACCCTAGCTGAACCGCACTAGCGATATGGTCGAACGTAGGGCAGTCCCACGCTTCTAGAACCCTAAAGCGGATGGCATCCTCCTGCCAATTCTTAGGCCAGCGCCACGGCTGCCATTCTAGCTGGCCGACGAGTGCTGCACGACAGACTCCACGCCGTTCTAGTTCGCGAATCGCATCAACTAGTGTGGAACCAGCATCGCGTCCACCGTTGATTCGGCCGTACAGGTTTCCGGCCGATAGCTCGACATAAGGGAGGCCTGCCGCCGCACGCAACATGTGTATTGCCTGTACACTAGCGAACGCGTTACAGGCACCCGTACCATCCTGGTCGAGTACCCGAGTTATAAAATGGGACCAATCACAAGGAATCCACTCCGCGCGCGGGATGAGTCTCGCTGTCGGCCGCTCACCGAAAACCGGATAAACAGTCCCCGGTGGTATGGTGCGCGGCAGACATCCCAAAATCCGTTCGGTTCCGGCTATCAGTGCCCTTTGCGCCATATTATGGCCTCATGGTACACACACAGGACCGACACAGTACGGCATGACGTATTGAGGACTGTACATCCGAACTCGCGACTGAGTGTCTGGTGGCACACGCGTGTCGTCTAGCTGCAACTTCAACTCAGCCAAAATTCGGATGAACTCCTGCCGGTTCGCAGGAGCCCGGTACGACAGATAACGGCCGTTCTTGTCGATTACAAATAGCCGCGGCAGTCCGAGTTTTAGGGCTTTCTCGATCCACGGCTGTAAGTCCGGTGGCCTTCGTCCTCGCTCGTCCGTTACATCTTTGTCCACTACGCGCAGTGTCCAGCCGGCCCTTTGTAAAGCGTCACGAATTATCCTGTCGTTCTGCGCAGCAGCCTGTGCTGCTGTTCTCTCTGTCGACTCCTCTATCCAGAGCAAAATAAACGGCGGGGTGGGAGGGGGAGGCGTCGGTGGTTGCGGCTCTGGCGGTGGTCCAGGACTAGGGCCAGGAGGGTTCGGTGGGCAAGAGCCGTTCGAGAAAGAGTGAAGGGCTAGGCGAACCTCCCCCTCTACGCACCCAGCCGCGATGATTGTGACTTGTACATCGCGTGCACAGGCGAATACCAGCGCACGTTCTCCGTTCGGAAGACTAACCTCAAGAAAGCGGTCCCGAACCGAGCGCGGGATCACATCCCACACAACCACAGCACTTGCCGGTTTGATTCGGAAGACCGCTAGATCACCTGGTTCTACCTGCGTCGGGCCAACAATTTCCAATGAACACAGAATTAGAAGTGACAGAAGTTCACGTCCCATTTTGCTGACTCAGCCTTTCCTCCAGTTCTGCGGCCCACGGCCGGATCCCGGATGCGAAAATCTGGTACAGCACATAAATCACATCCGCCATTTCCTTCGCGATCCGGAGCGCCTCAATCGGAGAGATCCTGCCGTCGTCCAATGCAGAACGTATTTCCAGCACCAGTTGCCGCAATTCTCGTACGAGATCCATAGTATCCTCCTTTCCCTTGACAGGCTTTACAACTACCTATGACAATTGCGCCACAATGGCGGCACCTGATTCTCGGACGACTCACCGGCCAGTGCGGTCTCGGTTGTCGGAGCACGCGGACGACTGTAGCCTGGCCTATTCCGACAACCTCAGCTATTTGCCGAATAGGCAATCTGCCACGGTGGTGTAACGCCCAGACTCGCATCTTGACCCATTCTGGTAGCATAGACCTACCTTACTATTATGATAAGATGGAAGTGGGACCAAAACGAACACAATTTTCACTGGCACCATGAACCGGCTTGATCTTGTAGACACACTAAAACGGGCACTACGCCTGACGATGCCAGAGGCATGGCGGCTGGCGACGAATTTCGTGCTGTTCTCGTGTAAGGATCCGCCCTGTGAACCGCCTCCCGGTTCTATGGATACGGCGCGGATCCCTGTAGGAGTCGGCGATGAGTGGGTTTGTATCCCTCTCGGCGATTTAGCCCAGTTTTGTTACGAGGTTCAGAGGGCTATCTCCGGTGAGTACCTATGATCCTGCAAAAGGTAAAGTGTGCTCATCGTTCTGCCACGCGGGCCTCTCGTTCTCGTAGTTTTGGTCCTGCACTAGCTTGTCAAGAAACTCAAGAACATGGGTGAGTCGATACAACACTCGCCGGCCCAGCCCGATACACGGGCTCGGGCCCCGTGGATATGTTAGGTTCCATAGCGGACGGTAGCTCATTCCCCCTAGAGGTTGACACACTTCCCTGGCACTAACAAGCAGTCGTGCGGTCATGTTTCTGTCTTCGTACTGTACACACGTTGCATAGACAGTCTCGTGAATCCATGGTACACTCACTACCACTCTGTGCAACCCGACTGTGTCAAGTCAGCACCAATCGGAAATGATATGTGTCAATAGTGATAAGCCTAGTCATGGTTCTCGTTACAGTACGGTCGGTTTGGACAGACTAGATAGACTGGACGGGGAGCACACCTATGCCCAACCGGATTGTCAGGGACGGCTTCATAGACTCGGAACGGGTTAACCGACTCTCCTGGTTCGCTGAGTGTGTCTACCACAGGATGATCCTAATAGCCGATGATGCAGGCCGAATGGACGGACGAATCCGGCTTCTCAACTCGCGCCTGTTCCCTATCCGCACTGTGTCGGACACCGACCTGGAACAGGCACTGGCCGAGATCGAGAAGGCGGGCCTAATCACCAAATGGTGCTATGATGGGCTGACGGTTTTACAGATAACCAAGTGGCGGCGGTGCAGCAGAAGCAGGAATGCTCACTATCCCGATGATCATGGTGACTATCGCATACGATATGTCACCCTGCAAACATCGGACGGCATGGTCGAGTTCGTGGATACCTCGATACATCCCCCCAGTCGGGTGGCCCCCAGTTGCCTAATTCCTGATACATCCTCGGAACCCTTTCCGGACTGTGACCGAGCCACGATACCAGCTCCGTCACACTCCACTCCTACACCCGGTGAACTCATACCACATACGAAGCCCCTACCCACCCCGTCCGGACCCCATACCGACCCCATAGTGACCCCATCGGGACCCCATACCGACCCCATACCGACCCCATCGGGACCCCATACCGACCCCATACCGACCCCATCGGTATCTCATCCCTATATAAATACCCATATGAAGATATATATATCTACGTCGTCGTCGACGACGTATATAAAGGCTGGAAAAAACGGACACACGCACCCAACAGAGTCATCCCGTGCGAACGGCACTGGACACCTCGTTGCCGAGTATCGCCGACTGGCCAGTCACTGGCCTGGAGGCTGGCCTAGGCGCAGTCGGGACCGTGTACTCCTATCACGACTGGTGATAGCACGATCCTCAGGAAAAGCGTGGGCCTCTGCCATCCTCGATGCCTTTGGCAACGCCATCCGTGACGACCCTAGGCCGCGCTCCTATGGAGCGTACCTCCAGACACTGGCTGTACGCCACACCCCTCCCGAGGAGTGGGTCTGGCTCCAAACGATCCCTGTTCCCAGTTGGGCCGACCAATGTCCCCCGCGAAAACAGCGGACCACATCCCCCCCCACCGACACAACGAACCCAAAAAAACCTCACACATCGGTCTCTGAGTCGCGGGAAATCGTCCGCCAGTGTCTGGCCGCAGTACTGACACCGTCTAGAACGAGAACAGACCAACACCATCAACCCGATGAGTCATATTCGCAGTTCCTCACCCCGAATCAGAAAACCCTATCCAAGATCCCCTCCCTTTTATAAACCCATGTAAAATTCTGTCAAAACTCACAACTCAAACGCACTCTCCTAATCGGCCCTCCACTGTGGCCCCTCACTTGATCGGACTGACCACGCCAATCTCACCAGGGCCACTCCTGGTAACAGTTACACACGAATTTCACTGCGGTTTCACACGGTTGCAGCACGGTTGCAAATAGGTTGCGCAACCTGTTCGACCATGACAACCTCCTACATTTCCTCACCATTCGCCGTACACTCACTTACGACATTTCAAAAAACTTTTCCAACGGTGCAACCCGCACATATCCCTTCCTA
>Ga0308416_1000148_pt1 | contig 24880 bp, 27 predicted proteins | sample HotsprSampleOS60_FD_203468 | JGI IMG/M metagenome (GOLD analysis project Ga0308416, IMG submission 203468) | Hot spring phototrophic mat microbial communities from Octopus Spring, Yellowstone National Park, Wyoming, United States - 20090730_OS60 ... | reverse complement strand
CTCAGCGCATCATAGGGAAAGGGCTTGCCCTGAATCGTGAACGCACGCGGGATGTTTAGGCGTCTGGGTCAATGCCGGCGGCGCGCAGCTTGGCCGCCAGGCGCTCGGCGCGTTCCCGCTCGGCCTCAGCGCGCTCCTCGCCGGTCGGGATGACCGCGCCGGCGCGGTCGCACCAGCGCAGCCAAGTGTCCTCGCAGCCCTGATACTCCCCGCGCCACAGCGTCACGCCCAGGCCGATGTCGTCGAACCATGTCTCATCCGTGCGCACCAGCCGGCCACCTTCCAACGCATAGACGCGCAGCGGCTCGCCCCCCGTCTGCTGCCCTGGGTCATACACCACGTAGCGCGCCACTTTTATCCGCCCGTAGATGCCCAGCTTGCCGTCTGGTTCTTCCTCCCCGCCCTCGGTGTTGGAGACGATCTCAACCACAACGTCCGGCGTTATTCCCAGATGAAATACGACCGACTCGTCTTCTTCCACAGGTCAGCCGGCGGGGTCACGTCCAGGCTGAGGAACATGTCGGGGACGACCGGCGGTTGGTGAAAGGCGTAGAACACGCCGACGTTGCCTGTAGCGATGAAGCGGCGGCCAAACCTGGGATGTTGCCAGGAAGCGTAGAGCGAATTAATGAGCAGGTGCGCCTGTTTGGCGGAGAAGAGGTTGTCCACTGGCCGGTCGTCCTCCGTGACGAGGGTCTGCATGAAGCGCTCGTAGGCGTCGAGGTAGGCCTGGCTGAGGCGGGGGAGGCCGTCCGGGCCGATGACGACCTCGGGTTCTGATGCGGCGATGTCAGGCGAACCCATGCGCAGGATTCTAGCACCGAGCTAGCAAGCGCATTTGGAGCAGGCGTGCGGCCAACCGCAGGATGCGCGGGTCCAAGAAGCCGATGAGGTCAGGGGAGCAGAAGCAACTGTGTGAGCGTCGGAGAAGAAGCCCAAGCCGCACGTGCGTAGTCGTATGGATGCATGGTGGCTCAATGAACAAGCCTCGCTCGTTGGCCACGCCTTCGCTTTCGCACCCCTAGGCGTTAAAATGCGGATCGTGCGAACGCCAGCCGGCAAAGAATGTCGGTTCTACTACGCCGACTATCATCGTGGCAGCCAAAAGCAGGAGTGCCGCCTGATAGCGCGCAATCCTGACGGGGGGCGCTGGCATCCCAGCCATTGTCGAACCTGCCCGGTGCCGGACATCTTGCGCCAGAATGCCTGCCCACACCTCGCGCTGGAAGCCAAGGTTGAGCGCTCGTTCCTGGGCCTGCGCGAACGGGTCGCGGTCTTTGCTGTATGCACCAAACATCTGGTCGAGGTGCAAGCGCCCGCGGTGGGCTGTGGTCGCTGCCACGAGGAGATCATGCAGATCATCAACAATGCCTAGCGCTACAAGGGAAGATCTATGGCAGCACACGACTTGAAGGACAAATGGGCATTGATCCTGGGTGCCTCTTCGGGCTTCGGCGCGGCCACGGCTCTGGAGCTGGCGAAGTACGGCGTCAACATCATCGGCTTACACCTAGACCGCGGCCCAGCGCTGGAAGCAGTGCAGACCCTGGTGGCTCAGATCGCGTCCTTCGGCGTCCACGTTCACTACAGAAACGTGAACATCGCCAACGCCGAGAAGCGCAAAGAGACCGTCGCGCAGATCAAGGAATGGGTCGGCGAGGCCAAATTGCACTTGGTGATGCACTCGGTCGCTTTTGGTTCGCTTCAGCCCTTCATCGGCCCTGACCCTGAGCATCAGCTCACCCAAGCCCAGATGGAGATGACGCTCGACGTGATGGCCAACAGCCTGGTGTACTGGGTGCAAGACTTGTGGCATGCCGGCCTGCTGGGCAGAGGCAGCCGCGTGTTCAGCATGACCAGCGCCGGCAGCGAAGAGGCGTTCCTCACTTACGGGGCGGTCAGCGCGGCCAAAAGCGCCTTAGAAAGCCACACCCGCCAGCTCGCGCTGGAGCTGGGCAAACATGGCGTGATGGTGAATTGCATCATGGCCGGCGTGACGGACACGCCAGCCTTGCGCAAGATCCCAGGTCACGAGACGATCGTGGACATCGCCCTGCGCCGCAACCCCACCGGCCGGCTCACCACCCCGCAGGACATCGCCGTCACGATCCGCGCGCTGTGCGATCCGGAGATCGAGCGCATCAACGGCGCGGTGATCGTGGTGGACGGCGGCGAGCGAATCTCGATGTAGGCCTAGAGCACGCCCGCGCCGCGCAGCACGCCCTCGACGATCAGCCCGAGCAAGAAGAGCAAGCCGAAGGCCCGGTTGTGCAAGAAGGCGAACGCAGCCAGCCAAGTAGGCCAAGCGTCGGCTGGGAACCATTCGGGCCGCTCCGCCGGCTTGGGCTGCTGGAACATGCGCAGAGTGAACGCGAAGGTGGGCAGCGCCAGGGCAACCACAAGCATGACTGGTGTGAAGAAGCCGGCGATCACCAGCGCAACCGTCAGCACATACTGAAGCACCATGCAGCCGATCGCCACCGCGCGTGCGAGTTGGTCGCCCAGGATCACCGGCAGCGTGAAGATGCGCTTCTCTTTATCAGCGGCGCGCTTGTCAATGTGCTTGCCGAAGATCACCATCGTCGTGCCCAGCGCATAGGGCAGCCCGCCCAGCACGACGTTCCAATCCCACTCGCCTGCGATGACGTAGTAGCCGCCGCCGATCATCAGCGGTCCCCAGACCAACAGCACAGCCACCTCGCCCAGGCCGACGTATTTCAGCGGCCAGGTGTAGGCCAGCACGAAGAACGCACCGGCCAGCATCAAGGGCAGGGTGAGGCCGCCGCGCGCGATCACGAGCGCCAGCCCGCACAACGCCGCGACGCCGCCGGTGAAGATCGCGTAGCGCCAGGCATCGCGCATCGTCCAAAAGCCGGCCTCCAGCGGTTGCACGCCGTATTGGGCGCGGTAATAGTTGCCGCGGTCCACGCCTTTGGCATAGTCGGTCATGTCATTTAGCAGGTTATTGGTGGCGTGCGACATCATCAGGCCGATCGTCACCAGCGCCCACAGCCCAAAGTCGAACTTGCCCGCGCGCGCTGCGAAGATGCCGGCGATCGCTGCGGAGATGAACGTCATGATCAGCACTGCTGCGCGCGTGGCGATCAACCATTTGGCAATCGCATCCAGCCCGTTCCATTCCTCATGACTCAACCTCGGCACGCCACGTAAAGCGCGTCCCCATACTGAAGTATTCATAGCCAGTATTGTGGGCGTCTAGACTTAAGCTGTTCTAAAAACGTGATGAGGGAAAGTTAAGCCAACCGCTCATCGCACGATTGGCGAAGCCCGCAGTGAGCGCAGCGCGTTGCTTGGTTATGGTTGCGATGGGCTTCCCCTGCGCTCAGCGCATTTCGCATCTCGGTCAGCGTGTTCAACAGCGCGGATTTCAGCGCCGGCGTGTAGGGGATGACAAACTGCTTGTCGCTATAGCACAGGATGCCCTGCGTGACGCGCGCGCCGAGCGCCTCCTCGACCAGGAGGCAATACGCGGCCAACTGCAAGACGTGGCTATCCCAGGGTCGTCTTGGGGCGCGCCCCGACTTCACCTCAACGGGGGTGATCTCATCGCCGCGGCGCACCAGATAGTCCGGCTTGCCGATGAGCTGATAAGCGGGGGCAAAGAGGGTGCGGTCATTGCGCTGCCAGGCGTCGGTGTCGCTGTAGATCACCTGGCCTGCCGGCAGCCCGCTGCGCCGCCGCAGCCAGCGCGCCGCGAGCCAAAGCAGGACGGCCAGCAACAGCAGCGCCAGCGCGGTCAGCATCATTCAGAAGGTTGAGCGGCCTGGTGAACCCACTGCCGGCCCACGTCTATGCTCCAGCCGCCGTCAATCATGATCACCTGGCCGCGGATCATGGCCGCGTCGGGACTGCACAGAAAGGCAATCACCTTCGCCACGTCCTCTGGGGTGACCAGCCGGCCAGCCGGCGTGCGTTCCAGCGCCAGCTTGAGCATTAGGTCGCTGTCCTTGAAGAACTGAAGCGCATCAGTGTGGATGATGCCGGGGGCGACGCAGTTCACGACGATGTTCCACGGCGCGAACTCCACCGCGCAATAGCGCGTGATCGCCTCCAGCGCGCCTTTGGAGGCCCCGATCACGACGTAATCCGGGAGGGTGCGCGCACTGCCGATGCTGCTGACGTTGACGATCGCGCCGCCGCCGCGCCGGCGCATGATTACGGCGGCCCGCTGCGAGGCAAACAGCGCCGCCCGCGCGTTGATGTTCATCGTCCAGTCCCAGCCCTTTACCTTTTGCTCACTGATCGGCCTGATATATCCCGATGCCGCGTTGTTAATCAGAAAGTCCAATCCTCCCCACTCGCGCTCAACGGTGTCGAACAGTTGATCCAGCTCATCAGGGTCGCCGACATCCGCTTTGACCACCAGGGCGCGTCGGCCCAGCGCCTCGATGGCGCGCGCGGTCTCCTCCGCTGCGCTCTGCTTGCGCAGATAGTTCACCACGACGTCGGCGCCGAGGCGGGCGAAGTGCAGCGCGGTGGCCCGACCGATGCCGCGCCCGCTGCCGGTGATGAGGGCGATCTTGCCTGAGAAGTCGTATGTCATGTCCGTTCAGCAGTGCGCGTTATTTGACCAGCCGGATGGGCTTGAATAACTCGGGGGGGAACTCGGCGATGCGCTCAGGCCCTAGCCGCTCCAATTCGGCCTGCGCCGCTTGCGCGTCGGCGCGCAACTGGGCGATGTCCACGCCCTGGCACACATCCGGCAGGGCGCTGAGATACTGCCAAGCGCGCTGAAAGAGCCGGCGCGCGCCGACGTAATTGCGGCGCTGAATCTGATAATACGCCACGCCCACCTGGAGGATGCCCTGATACATCTGGCGCACCGGCCCCGGCTCATCCCGCCAGACGTGTTCAAACGTCTCGTGCTGCTCCCAGAACTCGCCGCGATTGAACTGTTCTATCGCCTGCAAGGCCAGCGCCGGCAGGGGCTGTTGGGCTTGTTGGCGGAGCTGTTCGCTCTCGTCCGGACGGGCATGTTGGGCAATTGCGCCGGCGGGGTCGGACAAGAACGCGCCATTGCTAAGCACGGTGTCGCAGCCGGCGCGCCGCGCTCGATTAGACAAAGCTTTGTCCAGATGCGGGCCGAAGGCGAGGATGGGCATCTTGCGCGTAGCGGCGTTGGCCTTTACCGTCATCACCCATCTTTCCCAGTCCACTGCGCGGGTGCTCAGGTCCACGAGGATCAAGACAGGCTGGCGGGCGACGAGGTAAGCGACCAGGTCGTCAGTTGGCCCGACGAACTCAACCCCATAGCCCAGATGGGCGGCGGCAGCTTCGATGCGGGGCTGGATGAGCACGTTATCCACCAGCGCGACGATGCACTTGGCCATAAGGCACAGCGGATTATACGAATCGCTGCCACAGTTACTCAGCACAGCATGACAGATGGCCCCTTTGGGAGTGCTCAAATTAGGAATTAAACCTCTTCTGATTGGTTCACTCCCAGCGGGATACGTTCATGATTTGGGGCGCATACGTTTGGTGTGACCAGTACTGAGCACATGAGGGTCACCCCAGCAATGTCTTGTCATCCCCGAGCGAAGCGACAGAAGCCGCTGTTTCCCCAAGCTAAATGACGGCCGTGCCATCATCAGATGTTGCGGGTGCATTCACGATAGGGGCAAAGCGCTGGGTGGGCGACAGCCTTGCCATCGCCCGCCCAGACCATGAACGCCCCTGATGTAACCAAAAGCGTTCCAACACTACGCAAAGCGCGTAGGGGGTTCATGCATTCGTTCTCACTCGCCATGCCGGCGTGTCATGCTTCGCGTTGGCGAAGCATCTAAACGCCCGCCTGACCGAAGCGCTGGGCCTCTCGTTCCGAATTGGAACATTCCCCATTGACAGCCGAGCGATGTTGGGGTATCATGCAAATGATGCTACCTTAGCTCAACCGGCAGAGCAATCGCTTCGTAAGCGATGGGTTTCGGGTTCGAATCCCGAAGGTAGCTTCGAGGAGGTCCTAAGTGGACCTCCTTCGTGTTTATCGGGCCACTTCCCAGGCCAAGTGCTGAATCTCCGGCATGATCAGCTTGTCCATGGCCAACTGGACAGCATTGGGCGAGCCGGGCATGGAGATGACCACGCGCCCGCGATACGTGCCGGCGGTCGCCCGCGAGAGCATCGCCGCCGCACCCACTTCCTGATAGCTCAACATGCGGAACAACTCGCCGAAGCCCGGCATCGTTTTCTCCAGCTTGCTGGCCAGCACGTCGTAGGTCGTGTCGCGTGGGGCGATGCCCGTGCCGCCGGTGAAGAGGATCAGGCGAGCGTCAGTCTCGTTGACGATTTGGTCCAGCAGCGCGCCGATCTGGGCCGGCTCGTCCTTCACGATCGTGCGAAAGACGACCTTGTGGCCGGCGACCGTGATGCGGTTTTCAATCAAATCTCCGCCGGTGTCGTTCTCGCGGGTGCGCGTGTCGCTGACGGTGACGATGGCCACATGCACCGGCCCTTGTCGGGCGGCGATCTCGCGGTGCTGTTGCGTGGATGGGCTACTCATCTTTACTTCAGTCACGAATTTTATCTTGAGGTGCAAGCATATGTGTGGAGGTCATTGAGTCATGATCAAGCATCAACGAGTTGTTGGGTTTGGCGTTGGGTTGGTTCTGTTGTTGTCTGCCTGTGCTGCGCCGCCGGCTGCTCAGCCGACTGCGCCCGCAAGTGGCTCGCCCGAGCCAAAGACGATCCGCTTCGGCTTTGTGCCGAACGTGATCAACGCCCCGGTATACGTCGCTGTGGAGAAGGGCTACTTCGCCGAGGAAGGGATCAAGGTGGAGTTCCTGCCCGTTGACGGCGGTTCAGATGCTGTGGTGCAGGTGGCGGCGGGCAACTTTGACGTCGTCGCCGGCGGCATCTCGGCCAACATGCTCAACGCGGTGGCGCGCGGCATCGCCTTCGAGATCGCGGCCTCGCTCCACACTGAGCGTCCGCCGCTGGCCAGCCCGTTCGTCGTGAGTAAGAAGCGCTACGAGAGCGGCGAGCTGACCAAGATCAGCGATCTGAAGGGCAAGAAGGTGGCGACGAACAACCGTGGCACGGCCACGGAGTGGTGGCTGTCGGAGGCGCTACGCCAGGGTGGGGTGGACATCACCGAAGTAGAGGTAATCGGCATGCCGTTCCCCCAGATCGCGCCAGCGCTGGAGAGCGGGTCGCTCGACGGCGCCATCCTCAGCGAACCGTTCGCCACCGCTGCTGAGGACAAGGGCCTGATCGTCCGCCTGAGCGAGGACTTCGTCAACGGCTTCAAGCCCACCTATCTCTACTTTAACAAGGAATGGGTGACAGCCAATTCTGAGCTTGCCACGCGCTTCATCAAGGCCTACCTGCGCGGTGCGCGCGACCTGCAGGGGGAGCGCTACTTTGAAGAAGAGAACGTGGCTGCGATAGCCAAATACACCAAGGTCGCCCCTGACGTCATCCGGCGTGCGCGCCGGCCACACTTCGATCCAAATGGGACGATCGCGCTCGACGACATCCGAACGCTCCAGCGCTTTTACCGCAAGCAGGGCCTGTTGAATCACGAACAGGACGTGGACATGACGCAATTCATCAATACGCAGTACCTGGAGGCGGCATTGAAAGCGCTGGGCGGCTCGGTGGACCCTGAGTAGGAGATGATCACGGCCCGCCAACTGGTGAAGACCTACCCAGGGCCGGATGGGAGCACCATCCGCGCCCTGGGTCCGTTGGACTTGCAGGTGGCCGCCGGCGAGTTCGTGTGCATCGTCGGCCCCAGCGGCTGTGGCAAGAGCACCTTGCTGCGACTGATCGCCGGCCTCGACCAACCCACCAGCGGCAGCCTGGAGGTCGGCGCGTCGCAGCCGGTGCTCGTCTTTCAGGGCGATTCCACCTTCCCTTGGCTCACCGTGCATGACAACGTCGAGTATCCGCTCAAGCTGCGCGGATGGTCCGAGCCTGAGCGCGAGTCGGCGGTGAGCCGTCAGCTCGCCCTGGTGGGTCTCTCTGACTTCGCCGAAGCGTATCCCTATCAGCTCTCCGGCGGGATGAAGCAGCGGGTGGCCCTGGCGCGCGCCTGGGTGAGTGACCCGCAGGTATTGCTGATGGATGAGCCGTTCGGCGCGCTGGACGAACAAACGCGCGTGGTGCTGCAGAACGAGCTACTGAAGCTCTGGGAAAGGCCGCAACGCGCAGAGTCGCCAACACAGCGGAAGACGATCCTCTTCGTGACGCACGCCATTGACGAAGCGCTCGCCTTGGCCGACCGCGTGCTGGTCATGTCCTCCGCGCCTGGGCGGATCGTCCATGAGCTGCGCGTGCCCTTCGCCCGCCCGCGCGACCCCATTCAACTCAAGCGCGACCCGCGCTTCGGCGAGCTGGCTTACGCGCTCTGGCAGGCGCTTAAACCCTAGTCCTGCTCAAAAGGCCGGCCTAGCGCAGCGGGCGGCGCAGTCCGCAGCGCCCGCATCAGCGCTCGGCGCGGGGTCACCGGCAGATAGCCCAACAGTCGGTCCAGCCAGCCAGCCGAGGTGAGCACCAACACGAGGATCATCAGGATGAACGGTGCCACGGTGAACACCTGGGTGGGTACGTCCTGAATGCTGCTCTGCGCCACGCTGGCCAGCGACTGGAGGATGCCGAACAGATACGCGCCCAGCGCGACGCGCAGCGGATTCCACCCGCCGAAGATGACGATCGCCAGCGCGATCCAGCCATAGCCAGCCGTGTGGCGATGGCTCCAGCCCGCCTTAAAGTCCAGCGAGAACGCCGCGCCGGCGATGCCTATCATCGCCCCGCCGATCAGCGTGTAAAGATAGCGCAGGGCAACCACGTTGTGGCCGCGGACGAAGGCCGCAGCCGGCTGTTCGCCGATCGCGCGGAGCGTCAACCCCGCCCGTGTGCGATAGAAGTAGAACCACATCCCGATGATCAGGACGTAGCTGGCATAGACCAACACGTCCCCCTGGCGGAAGAACAGCGGGCCAAGTACCGGGATGGCCTCCAGGATCGGGATGGGGAAGGCCGGCGGCACGGTCGGCCCTGGGATGCGCACGTAGGGATTGCCCAGATACGACGAGAGATCGCTGCACAGCAGGGCCAACACAAACCCAATCGCAATTTGCGATTGGCGCAGCGTGATCGCCCCATACGCGACGATCAACGCCACCAACATTCCCACTGCTGCCGCGCCCAGGAAGCCCAGCCAGACGCTCTCGGTGGTCTTGGCGACGACGAACCCCACCATCGCCCCCAGCATCACCGTGCCTTCGGCGGAGAGATTGATCACGCCGGCGCGCTCGGTCAGCGTCTCGCCCAGGCAGGCGAAGACCAGCGGCGTGGCCGTCGTGATCGCCGTGGCCAGGATGATCAGCAGTTGTGCGGAATCCATATCAGCTCGCTGCGTAGCGCTGGGCCAGGCCGCGACCGAGCAGCGCGAAGAGCACCAATAATCCCTGAATCACGCCGGCCAGCGACGACTCTAACCCCAACGAGAGCGGCAGTTGCAAGCTGCCGATGTTCAGCGCGCTGAAGAAGAGGGCCACCGGCAAAACCCAGAGCGGATCGAAGTTCACCAACATCACCACCAACAGGCCCAGGAAACCGAGGTTGCTGGAGATGTTGGGGATCAGGCGGTGGAAGACGCCGACGACCTGGATCGCGCCGGCCAGGCCGGCGAACAAGCCACAGATGAAGAAGGCACTCAACAACTGCTGGCGGGCAGGGACACCTAGCACATGCGCTGCGTATTGATTCTTGCCCACCGCCCGCAGGCGCAAGCCGAAGTATGTGTTGCGCATGACTACGATCGTGATCAGCAAGGCGAGCAGCCCCAGCCCCAGCCCGACCGGCGTGGCCTCCGTCTGGCCAAAGGTGCCCAGCCATAGCGATTCATCGAACGGTTGCGTGCCGCTGAGTGAGGCAACTCCCGGCCGCTTCCACGGGCCAAAGATCAGGTAGATGGCCACGCCGGTGGCGGCGAAGTTCAGGCCCAGGCCGGCGAAGATCTCGCTGATGCGCCCATAGACATGCAAGGCGCCGGCCAGCAGCCCCCATAGCACCCCGCCGAGCGCGCCGGCCAGGATGCCCAACGCGATGGTCAAAGGCGGCGGCAGCAGGCTGGCCGTCGCTTCCTCCGGATACAACAGGCGCAGGACGAAGGTGGTTGCGATCGCGCCAAACGTGACCTGTCCTTCCACGCCCAAGTTGTATAGGCCGGCGTTGAAGGTATAGACCAGCCCGGCAGCGCAAAGCAGTAGCGTAGAGAGGGTCGCCACCACCCGGCCAATCTGATCCGGCGTGCTGACCGCGCCGACCAGCATGCGACCGATCACCTCAATGGGCGAGGCGCCCGAGAGCAGGACGATCAGGCCAATCAGCAGCAACGAGATGATCAGCGCGCCGCTGCGATAAACCAGGGCTGGCAATCGCCAAAGCCAAGGGAGCGTTGTTTGGGAGGGAATCGTGCTGTTCATGAGCGGCTTTCAAAACCGTCCGCCGATCATCTGGCCCAGCAGCTCAACGTCAAGCTCGGCCACGGGGATGGCGGGCGACACGCGACCGCCGCTGAACACAATGACGCGGTCGCTGTATTGCACAATCTCGTCTAGATCGGATGAGGCGAAGAGGATGGCCGTGCCCTGTTGGCAGCGGGCGATCAACTGCTGCCAAACCCACAGCGTAGATTCGATGTCCAGCCCGCGGGTGGGGTGTTCCATCACTAACACGCTGAGCGGCGCAGGGAGCAGCGCGAGCTGGGTGCGCTGCTGATTGCCGCCGGAGAGGCGCTCGACGTATGTATCGGGCCGGCCACGGATGTTGAACGCGGCGATCGCGCGCTCTGCCTCGGCGCGCACCTCGGCGCGGTCAATGAAGAAGTGTCGGCCAGACGCCCGCAGGGCGACGTGCTCCTGGATGGTCAGGCCGGCGATCAGCCCCTCGCGCAGGCGATCAGCCGGCACGTAGCACACGCCGGCGCGCAGGAAGTCCGCGTAGGGCCGGTGGGTGAGGTTGTGACCGGCGATGTGGATGCTGCCTGCGGCGGGCGGCTCTAGGCCGGCGCACGCTGTGAGAAACAGTTGCTGGCCGCTGCCCTCTAGGCCGGCGATGCCGACCACCTCGCCGCGATGGAGCGAAAGCTGATCTACCCGTATTTCCAGCCGGTCGCTGCGCAGCACCAACCCCTCGATGCTCAAGACCACCTCGTCTCGCCGGGTCGGCGGCTTGGTCGGCATGGCGAGCGCTCTGCCGAACATGAGTTCAACGATGCGCGCCGCGATCTCCGGGTGATGGGAGGATGCTTGCTGCGCGCCTGCGTGCAACGGGCGCAGGTCCAGCTCGCCCGCCACCTGGCCGCGCCGCATCACTGTGACGCGGTCGCACAACGCCTCGACGTCCTCCAGCTTATGAGAGACGAAGATGATGGACTTTCCTTCATCGGCCAACCTCCGCAAGGTCTGAAAGAGCAGCGTCTTTTGAGAGGCCGAGATGCCGGTGGTAGGTTCGTCGAGGATAAGCGTGCCCACGCCGTTGGCCAATAAACGGACGATCTCCAACTGCTGGCGCTCGCCCACGGTGAGGTCGCCCACCTGGGCATGTGGGTCAATGTCGAAGTTAAACCGCGCGCACCATCGGCGAAACTCGCGCTCGGCAGCCCTGGGGTTCAGGATCGGCGGCGTGGATGGCGAGCCGGCCATGAAGTTCTCCACCACGGTGAGCGGCGGGAAGTCCAGCGGGTCTTGATGGAGCATGCCGATCCCATAGCGCAGCGCGTCGGCAGGGGATCGAATGTGCGCCGGTCGGCCATCTAGGAGGATGACGCCGCTATCGCGCGTGATGAATCCGCTCAGGATCTTGACCAGCGTGCTCTTGCCGGCGCCGTTCTCGCCCAGCAGGCCGTGGATTGTGCCCGCCTCAACCGTGAGCGAGACGTCGTTATTGGCGTGGACCGGGCCGAAATGCTTGTGGATGTGTTGTAGTTCGACCTTCACGCGAAGCCCAAAGCCCGCCGTGGCGCAGGCGAACAAGCCCACGCCACGGCGCTGGTTGATTTACTTGCTTGGGCCTTCCATGCCCTCCAGCAATTGCGGCAAGTACCAGATTTGCTGGTCCGTGGCGACCTCGCCTTCCTTCAGAAAGACGGTGCCGTCCTGGAAATTCAGCGGACCCTTCCAGAGAATGATCGAGCCATCCCCCAGTCCCTTAATGAACTGGTCGAGGAACTTCTCGTTCTCGGCGCCCAGCGCCTTGCCTTTGATGTAGCCGAATGCCGAGGTGTCGGGGTTGTTGAGGTCGCTCCAGTCGGGCTCCGCCCAAGTCCATGTGCCGGTGTAGGTCCCTGCCATGACCTGCTTGATGATGTTCAGGTAGCCCGGCCCCCAGTTGTAGTAATGCACGCCGAGGCAGATATCAGGCGCTGGTTCGCAGCCACCCTTGTAGCTGTAGTGGTGATATTTGACGGCTTTGCCGGCTTCCGCAGCCTTCTTGCCTTGAATGGCAGCCTCAGGCGTGTCGATCGCGCTCATCACCACATCGAAGTCGCTGTTGTAGAAATCGTCAGCCACCTTGGTTGGGTCAAGCGTGACGCCGGGGATGTTGAACCAGAAGCCGATCCATGTGATCTTGAACTGCAGCTCTTTGGGATCGCGCTTCTTGTAGTTCTCCCAGCAGTAGCGCGCGCCCAGATATGCCGCGCTGGCATAGCGGCGGGTCTCCTCGTTGATCAGCGGACCGACGGTGCCGATCTTGCCATTCTCACTGCCCAGGGCGGAGGCGCAGCCGGCGATCATCCAGCCCGGCTCCATCTTGGACATCAAGTTGCCCAGATTGGGCTGGCCCTTGTAGTTCTTCCCTTCCTTCCAAGCGTAATCGCCTGATGCGTGAATGACCACGATATTCGGATGTTTCTTCGCCGTCTCCAGCGCGTCGTCTTTGAAGTCGTCTGAGTTGAAGATGATTAACTTTGCGCCCTTGGCGATCATCTCGTCGGCTACCTGTGACCCCTTGACGTTGGGCCGGTCAGCAGGATTGACCTTGTCCACATACTCGAATTTGACGTTGGGTAGCTTCTCCACAACATACTGAGCGCCCTTGAAGTGGGCCTCATTCCAGCCCTTGTCGTTCACTGGCCCAACGATGACCATGCCGAAGATGAATGGCTCCGCAGCAGGCGGGGCGGCAGTTGGCTCGCTAGGAGCCGGCTGCTGTGGGGCGGCAGTTGGCTCGCTAGGAGCTGGTTGAATCTGGGGCGCAGCGCATGCGCTCGCGATGACACCAAGCAGCGTGAACGCTGCCAACGCCTTGAAACGGTTGTTGCTTCTGTTCATCTCTGTCTTCCTCCGATTTGCTGGGATATCTGTGTATTTAGGAGAAGGGGTCATCGTGGACGCCTTCGGATTATCTCGCAATTTCACAAGGACGCAAGCTATCGGGTGCGTTTATGGTCAGACCTTTGGGTGAGGGACGGCATTGCCGTCGCCGGCCCTCTACAGAAGATCACCCCTCACTGGTGACAGCCCGCAAGCGGTTGCCCGTACGAGGTGAACGCCCCCAACCCTCACAGTGCGTTCGCCGACAGGGGCAACCTGTCTGCGTTCTCCGCGCCTCCGCGGCGAGATCAGAGTAATGCATCCCTTCCGTCACATCTCACTTCCGCCGGCGGATTGGTTGACAAAGTTCATCGCGTTGTCAATGCCATCAGTCAGCCAGCGCTGGATGCCCGCAATGGCGCGCTCAAATGCCGGCTCTAATACAGCCAGCTCATCGGCGGTGAAGTCCTCGAGCACGTAGTCTTTAGGGTCGCGCCGGCCAGGTGGCCGCCCGATCCCGATCCGCAGGCGGGGAAAGGCGTCGCTGCCCAGCCGGGCGATGATGGACTTCATCCCATTGTGCCCGCCGGCACTGCCCTTGGGCCGCATGCGCAACTGACCCAGCGGCAGGTCCAGCTCGTCGTAGATCACCAACAGATCGCTGAGCGCGGCCTTGTAGAACTTGACGAGTGGGCCGACGGACTCTCCACTGAGGTTCATAAACGTCTGTGGTTTGGCCAGCAGCACCTTGTTGCCCGCGATCTCGCCCAGCGCGATGATGGCCTTGTTCATCATTCGGTTGAACTTCAGGTGGTGCTGATCGGCCAGCCTGTCCACGATCATGAAGCCGACATTGTGCCGGTGCTTGGCATACTCCCTGCCCGGATTCCCCAGGCCGACGATGATGCGACGGCGTTCTTCCATGACGAGCGAAGCAGCGTGGATTACCGGCCGTAATCAATCGGCCGTTGGGTGTAGCGGCCCAAGATGAATAGCGCAACGCGCTTGACCAACAGGTAGCCGCCAAAGGCGAGCAGGGCCAGCACGGCCAGGCGCGCGCCGCGCAGAAAGGCTTCGGGAACGCGCTCAACAGTAGAGATGAGCGTGCTGAGCACGTCGCGCGCGGTCTGTATCTCGGCCACCACGCTGCTGGCCGGCGGCTGGGCGGCAGGCGAAGCAGGCGCGGATGCGCCTGCCTCCTGCGCGTTAGCCAACTTGAGGTTGCGCGCCAGCGCTTCGCTCATGCTGCCGTCTAGGCCGAAGACTTGGAGGCGGAGCGCATACTGACCGTCTGGCAACGCACGGGTGTTCCATACACCTAGGAAGCCGGACTCCACGGGTTGAATGCCGCCCCCGATCACGACCCAGTTTGTCAGCTCGGGCTCGCTGGCGTAGGCCAGTTCGTAGCGCGCGAAGGCCGGCGCGTTTGCGCTGCCCTGGATGGTCACGCTGCCGCGCAACGTCTGATCGCGCACAGGGGTGATGATGCGCGCGATGGGCGCAGTGGGTTGTGCCCAGGCTGCTGTCTGTTCTGCAACCAGCAATAGCGCGAACAAAACGAGGCGCTCGGCGAACTTGTGCATGCTAATTCCGCTCGGCATTCTAGCCCGTGTGCGCCTCCGAATGGGCGCATTGGGCAGAACCTCAGATGGGCGACGGCACGCCGTCACCCACCTTGGGGTTAGCCCGAAGGACAACCCCATCGGGCGTGCTATGCTAGCGCTGATGGCATCGCTCCGCGAGACCCTGGCGCGCACCCGCAACAGCATCTTCGGCAGGGTTCAGGCCCTCCTCGGCCAGACGGATATCACCGACGACACATGGGAGGAGCTAGAGGCCCTGCTTCTGCAGGCCGACGTTGGCGCTGCGACCACAGCCAAGCTGCTTGAGGCGCTGAAGCGACGCGCAAAGTCAGAGGGCATCGTGCGCGCCGACGCGCTGCGCAGCGCGCTGAAAGAGGAGCTGCGCCGGCTGCTATCGCCAAATGGCGCTGACGACCACGCGAAACCCCGCTTGTTGGAAGTGATCCTGGTCGTAGGCGTCAACGGCAGCGGCAAAACCACCAGCATCGCCAAGCTCGGCAAGCGCTATCAGGCGCAGGGGCGCAGGGTGCTGCTGGCCGCCTGTGACACGTTTCGCGCTGCTGCCATTGATCAGCTCCAGATTTGGGGCGAGCGGGTCGGGATTCCTGTAATCGCCGGCGCGCCCAACAGCGATCCGGGCGCGGTGGCCTTTGACGCTGTACAGGCGGCCTTCGCCCGCAAATGCGACCTCTTAATCGTAGATACTGCCGGCCGCTTGCACACCAAGCACAACCTGATGAAGGAGCTGGAGAAGGTGCGCAACGTGCTGTCCCGCGCCGTTCACGAAGCACCCCACCAGACGCTGCTGGTCATTGACGCGACCAACGGCCAGAACGCCATCAACCAGGCCAAGGGGTTTGCTCGGGCGGTGGGTGTCACTGGCGTTATCTTGACCAAGCTAGACGGCACACCGAAGGGCGGTGTGGCCTTCGCCATCGCCGGCGAACTGGGCATCCCCATTCGCTATCTCGGCACCGGCGAGAAGGTTGACGACCTGGAAGAGTTCAACCCTCAAGCCTTTGTGGACGAGCTGCTGAGTGACTAGCGCATCTTAATCACTGCTCAGTAAGCCAAGAATCGAGGGGTGCAATTCACCAATGGGGGCAAACCCTCAAACCAGGCTTATGCTTCCAGTGCAGGTGAGTGTAGAGGGTGGGCGACGGCACTGCCGTCGCCCACCCAGGCTTCTGCCCCTAGCCGTGAATGCGCCAGAATCGAGCAGACGGATGATGCTTGGCGTATCCTGCGCCAGGATCACCACTACCTTGCCTCACCCCGTCATTCCGCGAAGAAGCTAGACTTGCGCCTGATCGAATTGCTCCCCAAGGCTGCTGCTTGGCGGCACAGCGACATAGATGAATCCGTGGGGGCTGGTTAGGCAGGCGTTTAGATGCTTCGCTGCCGCTCAGCATGACATGCTGACGCGATGAGCGATCAGCGCAAATGCACCTGCGAAAGGGAAGAGGGAGTGATTTTTGTATACTTGCGCCCGTTTGCGCGATGAACGTCTTCCCGGCGGATGCCCGGCTGGCCTACACGAGCAGCGTCGTGGCTGCCGCGCTGACGCTGGTTTTAGCCTCGGCGTTGGCGATCGCGCTCTTCCTCTTTCCGCTCTCGCTGCTGACCTTTTTGTTCGCCATAGGTGCGCTCACCCTGTTGGCGATCGCAGCGTGGCTGGGCTATCAGGCGTATCAATTGCGCGATGTGAGCTATTCGCTGGATAGAAACGCCCTGGTTATTCGCTGGGGGACGATGGTCGAGGTCGTGCCGACCGGCAACATTCATGAAGTCACTGAGGGCAGCCAAATTGCTGCCCAACTCCGGCTGTGGCGCCCTCCGCTGCCGGGTTGTTGGTTTGGCGAGGGTCGCCATCCTGCGTTGGGCCGCGTGCGCTCCTACGCCACCGAGCCGCCAGAGCGCCAGTTGCTGATCGTCACGCCCCAACGTAGCTACTTGCTCTCGCCGAATGATTTAGAGGGCTTCGTAGAGGCGCTGCACGTGCGCTTGGGGATGGGGCCTACCCGCGTGGTCGCGCCGAGCCGGACGCTGCCCGCCTTCGCCCGCTGGCCGGTCTGGCGCGATAGGCTGGCGCTGGTCTTGCTGGCGCTCGGATGGGCGCTAAACCTGACCATCTTCGCGGTGGGCTTGGCGCGCTATCCAGAACTGCCGACCCAAATCGCGTTGCACTTCGACGCCGATGGATTCCCCGACCGCCTGGGAAGCAAGCAACAGTTGTTCGTGCCCATCTTCTTCAGCCTCCTCATGCTGATTATCAGCACGGCAGTTGGTTTTGTAATATATAATAGAGACAAATTGGCAGATAGTAACGATCAGGACGCGCAGACATCCACGCCGCTGGCTGCCTACATGCTGTGGGCCGGCAGCGTTGCTGTGCAAGCGCTCTTCCTGATCGCCATCTTGACCCTGACGTTCAACCGCACAACATGATACTCGTCACGGGAGCAACGGGTTGCATTGGCCGCGCTGTCGTGGAAAGGCTTGTCTCCTCAGGCCATCAGGTGAAGTGTCTGTTTCACTGGGGGCGCGAACATTTGTGCCCGCGCCGGGTGGTGATCACCGGCGGGGACGTGCGCAACGAAGACTCAATCTACGAAGCGATCACCGACGGCGGCGCATGTGACACTGTGGTGCATCTGGCCTATATTCGCCGCGAGACCAAAGAGGACACCTTCGACGAGGTCAACATCGCCGGCACGCGGAACGTGATCTCGGCCATGAAGCGCGCCAACATCAAGCGCCTGATCGTGGTGGGCTGCCTGGGCGCGGAATCGCGCTCTCCCTATCCGCTGCAGCGCAGCCTGGGCAAGGCCGAGGAGATCGTGCGCGCCAGCGGCCTGAACTTCACCGTGTTGAAATCGGCGGTCGTCTATGGAGAGGGCGACTGGTTGACATCTTGGCTGGCCGGCATTGCAACCGACTTCCCGTTTGTGATGCCGCTGCCGCACAGCGGCGCCACTAAGCTCCAGCCGATCTGGGTGGGCGACGTCGCCGCCTGTGTTGAGCGCTGCTTGAGCACCCGCTCGACCTTTCGCCAGGTGGTGCCGATCGGCGGTCCGCAGGCGTTGAGCCTGAGCGACATCGCCCAGATCACGACCCAGGCGATGAAGCGCCGCCGGCGCATCGTGCGCGTCCCAAGCGCGTTGACCAAGCAGGTCGTCGCCTTCCTCAAGCGCTGCCGGAACGCGCTGACCGAGTTAGAGATGGACGCGCTGGCTTACAATCGCACCACGGAGATCGGCGGCGTGCACCGCGTCTTCGGCTTTGCGCCGGCCAAAATGGCCTCTAAGCTGGACTACCTCGACCCAAACCGTGAGCCGCCGCCGTTGCCGGTGCGCTTTCGCTCGCGCGCTCAGCATGCGTCTGCCTAAAGTATCTTCAGGCGGCAATAGAGACGAATTCGCTGTCATCGGCCTGGGCCGGTTTGGCTCCAGTTTGGCCCGCACGCTGGTCAGCCGGGGCGCATCGGTGCTCGGCATTGACCGTTCGCCGGAGCCAGTTCAAGAGCTGGCTGATGAGTTGACGCAGACGGTGGTGCTAGACGCCACCAACGAGGCCGCCCTGCGTGAGGTGGATATCGCTGCCTTCAGCACGGTCATCGTCGCCATCGGTTCGAACTTCGAGGCAAACCTGTTGACGACGGTGGCCTTGCGTGAGTTAGGGGTAAATAACATCATCTGCAAGGCGCTGAATCTGCGCCAGCGCGACATCCTGTTGAAGGTCGGCGCAAATCGCGTTGTGCTGCCGGAATACGAGGCCGGCTACCGTTTGGCGCTTGAACTCACCATCCCTGGCATGCTCGGACAGATTGATTTAGGCCCAGGCTATACGATCAGCGAGATCAAAACCCCCAGCCGGATCGCCAATCAGCCGCTGAATCGGTCCGACTTCGCCAAGCGCAACCTGAATGTGCTGGCCGTGAAGCGTGGCGATCACCTGATCGTCTCCCCCTCGCAAGACTTTGTCCCCCAGACTGAAGATGTGCTCGTTGTGCTCGGCAAACTGGCCGACGTTGAGCGCTGCGCAGAGGACTAGATGGTCCGCTCCCGGCGCAAAGCTTTTCACCCTCCACCTCCCCTACGTCTGGTACTGGGCTTGGCATTGCTGACCTTTATCGGGTCGCTGGCCCTCAGCTTGCCCGGCGTTGCGGCGCGGCCGCTGCAGTTCAACGAAGCTCTGTTTACGGCGGTCTCTGCCCTTTCCGTGACCGGCCTCACCGTCATCGCGCCGGGCCGCGACCTCACCCCACTTGGCCAGCTTGTGCTGATGTTGCTCATCCAGATCGGCGGTGTGGGCTTCATGGTGTTGGCCCTGCTGGTCTATCGGCTGATCGGGCGAGAGATGCTGCTGGAGGAGCGCTTGGCGCTGCGCGACTCGCTGGGTCTGGTGAGTTTGACGGAGATCATCACGCTGACGCGCCGCATCTTGCAAGTCGTCGTCGTTCTCGAACTGATTGGCGCGCTGTTGTTATGGCTGCACTGGCGATCTGTGCTGCCCTTGAGCGAGGGCGAGGTGATCCGCTATGCGCTCTTTCACGCCGTCTCGGCGTTCTGCAACGCCGGCTTTGACCTGTTCAACGGCCATCCGCGCTTCCCGGATGGCTTGCCCAAAGATGGCGTGACCTTGCTCATCTTCGCGGTTTTGATCGTGCTCGGCGGGTTGGGCATTCCCGTGATCGCCGATTTGCTCTCTTGGCCTCGCTCGCGGTCGCTTTCGCTGCATGCTCGCCTGACGCTGTTGATCGTGGGGTGGCTAAACCTGAGCGGCGCGTTGGCGATCCTGGTTGCCGAGACGTTGGCGCAAGGCGTGCTGAGCGAGCGGTCGCTGCTTGAGCGATCTGCCGTGTCGCTCTTCCAGGTCATCTCGGCGCGCACGGCTGGTTTCTCCGCCATTTCTGAGCTCGATACGCTCTCTCCCGGCGCGCATCTGGCGCTGATTAGCCTGATGTTCATCGGCTCCGCGCCGGCCTCGATGGGCGGCGGCATCACCACCGGCACCTTCGTCGCTATGTTGATCTCCATGTGGAGCTACGTGCGAGGATTCCCCAGCGCGCGCGTGCTGGGCCGCACCATTGGCCAGGAGAGCACGCGGCGCGCTGCCGCCGTGCTGACCGTCTCGCTCGTCGTCGTGATCACCGCGGCTTACCTCGTTATCCTCACCACGCCCACCGCCAGCTTTTTGGAAGTCATCTTCGAGGTCGTCTCGGCTTTCGCCACCTGTGGGCTTTCGCTGGGGACGACAAGCAAGCTCAGCCTAGCCGGCCAGTTTGTGATCATGCTGATGATGTTCTGGGGACGGCTGGGCGCGCTCACGGTTGTGGCGGCGCTGGCAACGCCTCGCCATAAGACCTTAATCACCTATCCGGAGACCACCATTCTGATTGGGTGAGCGGGCGACGGCACTGCCGTTGCTCACCCAGGCTCCGCCCTTAGCTGTGCATGCACCCATGTGCTTCGCATCGGCGCTAAAATCTCAGCATGGCGCAAGCACCGGAGGCCACTCGCCTGCTGCGCATCCTGATCGCCAAGCCCGGCCTGGATGGGCATGACCGCGGCGCGAAGGTGATCGCCCGTGCCTTGCGCGACGCTGGCATGGAGGTGATCTACACCGGCCTGCGCCAAACGCCGGAGATGATCGCTGCGGCGGCAGTGCAGGAGGACGTGGATGCGGTTGGTCTGAGCATCCTCAGCGGCGCGCACAACACGCTCCTGCCGCGCGTGGTGGCCTTGTTGCGCGAATACGGCCTTGGCGATGTGCCCGTCTTCGCCGGCGGCATCATCCCCGAAGAAGACATCCCCGGCCTAAAAGCTGCCGGGATCGCCGCCGTGTTCGGCCCCGGCACCCCGCTGAGCGAGATCGTGCAGTTCATCCGCGACCACACGCCGCCTCGTCACTGATAGCGCATGTCATCCTCAACGTCGCTTGAGTCTTCACCGATGGCGGCCAAGCGTGACTTAGCCCGCCTGATCACCGGCATTGAGAACGGCGAGCCGGCGGCGCTGCGCACGCTGCACGCCCGGTATGCCCTGACGGGGCACGCTCACGTCGTCGGCGTCACCGGCGCGCCGGGCAGCGGCAAGAGCACCCTGATCGCCGCGCTGACCAGGCTTGCGCGCAGGCGCGGTCGGACGGTGGCCATCATCTCGGTGGACCCCAGCAGCCCGTTCAGCGGCGGTGCGCTCCTGGGCGATCGCATCCGCATGCGCGACCTCTTTGAGGATCCAGGGGTGTTCATCCGCAGCATGGCCAACCGCGGCGCGCCCGGCGGCATCGCCCGCGCCACGGCCGATGTCGTGAGCGCGATTGACGCCGCCGGCTATGAGCTGATCTTCGTCGAGACGGTCGGGGCAGGGCAATCTGAGGTGGAGATCGCCCGCCTTGCCGATACCGTCGTCGTGGTCGAGGCGCCAGGCATGGGGGACGATGTCCAAGCCATCAAAGCCGGCATCCTTGAAATCGCCGATATCTTGGTGGTCAACAAGGCAGACCGCGAGGGGGCAGAGCGAACGCTCAGCGCGCTGCAGGCTGCCCTGGAGATCAGCGCGCCGCTTGCCGCCGGTCACCATGGGCCGGCAGCGCCGACATCTGTCGCTACGGCGACAACGACGGCCGAGCGCTGGCAGGTGCCGGTGCTGAAGACCGTTGCCACGGAGGACGTGGGCGTTGCTGACCTGTTGGACGCGGTCGAGCGCCACCGCCACTTCCTAGGTGACGGTCGCGCGCGCGCCGCGCAGCGCATGGAGCAGGAAGTGCTTCGGCGGCTGCGCGACCTGGTATGGCAGCAGGTGGCGCAGCACATATCGGATGCCCGCCTCCGCGCCCTGGCCGAGGCGTGCGCCAGCCGTCAGTTGCACCCCGACGAGGCCGCCGCGACGCTGCTGCGAGAGGTGTTCTCGCCGGCCTCCGCCGACTCACAGCCCTGACCGCAACGATGCTCAGGCTATCCCTTGTGCGCCATGGCCAGACCGCGTTTAACGCCCAGGGCCGCGTCCAGGGCTGGTTGGATGTGCCGCTGGACGAGACGGGCCGCGCGCAGGCCGAGAAGCTGGCGCAGCACTTCCGCGACCAGGGCGTCCAGATCATCTACACCAGTCCGTTGGTGCGGGCGGCCCACACCGCGCGCGTGATCGCCGAGGCGTGTGGCTGCCAGGTGATCGCCGACGAACGGCTGCGCGAGTATCACATGGGGGACTGGTCGGGCTTGACCCGCGAGGAGATCCTCGCGCTTCCCTCAACAACTTGCGAAACAGCGGACGTCGAGCTTCAAATCCCGAACGGCGAGCGCGCGGATCAGGTGCATGCGCGGGTGTCGGCTTGGCTGCGCGATGTGATCGCCCAGCATGAAGGCCAGACCGTCCTCGCCGTCTCCCATGGTGGCACGCTCGGTGCCCTCTTGGCGACCATGCTGGGACTGCCGGTCGCCCGCCGGCAGCCGTTCAGCTTCGCCAACGCTTCGGTGACTGAGGTGCATTACGACGGCCGGCGTTGGCACCTGCGCATGTTGAACAGCCAGTGCCATCTGCGCTAGCGCCTGCTCAGTGAGCAGCAGCGTGGGCGAGCATTGACCTTGGCTTGTAGGTGAGGAAGGTGCGCAGCCTATCGGCCATGTGGCGGAAGGCCTGTTGTGCGCTGTGCAGCCGCGATTTCTGGGCGTATTGCCTGGTGTAGTCGGCCGTGGCCTGTTCCGGCGAAACGTCTCGGCCGTATTGTTCCTTTAGGAAATGCCGGTGATCCATGATCCACAGATACAGGTCGGCCTCGGTGCGGCCGGGGAAGTCGGAGAGCGCGCCCGTCTTGCGAATTGCCTCCACGATGGGCATGTAGAGGTTGTCGTACCAATCGGTGACTGCCTCGTCCTCGCTCACCTCGCGCCGGCGCTCCAGCCCCATAAAGTAGCGATGCACCGCGATGTGCTCGAGCAGGCGCGCGTAGCCACCGCCGATCGAGAAGCGGATGTTCTGGCCTGGCCGCAGCAGGTGAAGGCGCGTGCGCTCCAGGAAGTCGGCGTATTCGCCCAGCAGCGTCAGCGACTCGGCGTCAATGTCATCCGCCGTCACCGGCACGGGCGTAGTTGCCTCTTGAACCTCCGCGTCAATGAATTTGATCCCGTGCTCGCGCGCCACCGAGACGCGATGGTTGCCGTCGAGGACGAAGTAAGCGTCTCCGACTTTGTACAGCGAGATGGGCGGCAGGTTAATGTCCTCGTAGAAGGCGCGATTGATCTTGCGCCAGCGATTGCTCACGCCGTCGTTGGTGGGTAGAAATGCGTCATCGAAGTCCTTATAGCGCCCGACGCTGCCCTTGATCTTCTCAATCGGCACGGTCTGGATGCCGCGCCGGATCAGCCCGCGCAACTTCAGTTTGTCGCGCACCTCCTCCCAGGGCAGCAGATCAGTCCTATGGCCAGAGAGCACGCCCCAGGCGCGCCGCAACAGGCACTTGGAGCGCGCCCGCCGAAAGTCCAGGTTATCTTGCATGGTCAGCGCTACGCTCATCGCTCGTAGACATAGTAGCGATCTGCGCGCGCTTGTATCTGACCGAACTTGTCCGCCGACTTGACAGCCGCTTGACAGATGTTTCTTAATGCTTGCTTTAGCTTTTCTTAACGTTCTGTATTTACTGTGTGATTGAAGCACACCAGACTTCCTCGCAGACTACACCCAAACAAGTGGCAGCACGCCACAGCCTCGGGGAGTGGTTGGTTTTTTAGGGGGTCGGAATGAGCGCGCAGATCGCGCGCTGATTCCGAAAGTAAAAGGAGGTAAAGGATGAATCCGGAGACCATCGCTCTGGTGGTTGTCATCATCGCACTCCTGGCTTACATCGCCGGCTACTCCAGAGGCGTCCAGGACAGCCGGCGGTGGTAGGGGCGCGAAAGCAGACGCCCTGCCACGAGCTGGGGCAGGGCGTCTTGATGGAGCGTTTTGTGCGCGGCGCCGGCCTATGAGCAGCCTGTCGTTGCTCCGCAGGTCTCGCACTTCAAGCAGGTGCCATTGCGCACCAGCGTCCAAGCGCCACACTCCGGGCACGGGTCGCCCTCGTAGCCGCGCATGCGGGCACGCCTGGCCAGTTCGGCGCGCTCTTGCGCGCTTGTCAGCATCGTGACCGCGCCCCCGGACTGCCCGGTCGATCGTCCGTTCGCGGGTCGGTGTGCAGGGCTTGCCTGCGCCCCATTCGTCGCATGCTCATCGGCATGCGCTTCCTCGGAGAAGGCGCGACTGGGCAGCCGAAGTTGGGTGGGCGGGATCCGCCGCTCGCTGATCACCTCTTCGCTGTGATATTCCGGCTCCGGCACCTCACTTGAGCCGCCGCTATGGGCCAGATCTTGCCGGCCCAGGTAGGTGATGGCCAGCTCGCGGAAGATGTAGTCGATCACGCTGGTCGCCATCTTGATATGGTCGTTGCCGACGACGACGCCGGACGGCTCGAACTTGGTGAAGATGAACTGATCGACGAACTCGTCCAACGGCACACCGTATTGGAGGCCGAGCGAGACGGCGATGGCGAAGCAATTGAGCAGGCTGCGGAAGGCTGCGCCCTCTTTGTGCATGTCAATGAAGATCTCGCCCAGCGTGCCGTCCTCATACTCGCCGGTGCGCAGGAAGATGCTTTGGCCGCCGATCTTGGCTTTTTGGGTATAGCCTTTGCGGCGGTTGGGCAGGCGGCGCTGCTTGGCCAAGTAGCGCACCACGACTTTCTCCACCACCTGTTGCTGTTGTGGCGGCGCCGGCAATTCTTGGCTGATCTCACCCACAAGCGCCGCGAGCGCCTCTTCATCCTCGCTGAGCGTGCTCAGCGGCTGGCTGAGCTTCGAGCCATCACGATAGAGGGCATTGGCCTTTAGGCCCATCTTCCACGATAGCATGTATGCGTTCGACACATCGGTAATCGTGGCGTCGTTGGGTAGGTTGATCGTCTTGCTGATCGCCCCGCTGAGGAAGGGCTGGGCGGCGGCCATCATCATGATGTGTCCCTCGGGCTTGATAAAGCGCT
>Ga0308416_1000147_pt1 | contig 24889 bp, 18 predicted proteins | sample HotsprSampleOS60_FD_203468 | JGI IMG/M metagenome (GOLD analysis project Ga0308416, IMG submission 203468) | Hot spring phototrophic mat microbial communities from Octopus Spring, Yellowstone National Park, Wyoming, United States - 20090730_OS60 ... | reverse complement strand
GGTCCCCCAGCTGACGGTCTTGGAGAATTTGGAGCTGGGTGCGTACGCGCGGCCGGACGGCCTCCGGGAGCGCCTGGCCGCGGTGTTCGACCTGTTCCCCAGGCTGGCGGAGCGGAAGTCGCAGCGGGCCGGTACCCTCTCGGGGGGCGAACAGCAGATGCTGGCCATCGCCCGGGCCCTCATGGGCAGGCCCAAGCTCCTCCTGCTGGACGAGCCGTCCACGGGCTTGGCGCCCCGCCTGGTGGCGGAGCTGTACCGCCGCCTGGACCTCCTGCGGCACCAGGGGGTTACCATCCTCCTGGCGGAGCAGCAGGTGGGGGCCGCCTTGAGCCTGTGTTCCCGGGTGTACGTGTTGAAGAACGGGAGCCTGGCGTTCGAAGGGGACTCCTCGGAGCTGCGGGGGAGCTCCCACCTGCACAGCGCGTACTTGGGAGGGTCCTGACCCGTGGGGGTGATCCTGGACGGGCTGGTCCTGGGCCTGCAGCTGGCCCTGCTCTCTGTGGGGATCGTGTTCGTGTACGGCCTGGGAGGGGTCCTGAACCTGGCCCACGGACAGGTGGCGGTGGCAGGGGGCCTGGTGGCGGCCCTGCTGGTGCAGGCCCGCCAGCACCCCGCGGTGGCGGGCCTGGTGGGTGTGCTGGCTGCAGGGCTCCTGGCCCTGGGGATGGACCGGACCCTCCTGCAGCCCGCCTACCGCAGAAGGGGGGAAGAGCGCCTGCTGTTGGCCCTGATCCTGACGCTGGGAGCGTCCTTCGCCCTGGACGGTTTTTACACCTTCCGCTACCCCAACCTGGCGTTGAGCCTGCGCCTGGCCAAGCCCTCTGTGGAGGTGCTGGGGATCACCGTGCGCACCGCCAGCCTGGCGGTTGGCGCCCTCAGCCTGGCCACCTTCGGCCTGCTGTTGGCCTTCCTCAAAGGGACACGGCTGGGGAAGGCCATCCGCTGCGTCATCCAAAACGAGGCGGGGGCGTGGCTGTGCGGGGTGGACGTGGACCGAGCGCGGACCGTGACCCTGTTCTTGAGCGGCCTGTTGGCGGGGGTGGCGGCGGTGGGCCAGGGTTTCTTCTCCTTCCTGGGACCGGACATGGGGCCGGAGTTCACCATCCTGAGCCTCATCGTGGCGGTGGTGGGAGGGGTGCGCAGCCTCACCGGCACCTTTTTGGCGAGCTTGCTCCTGGGGGTGGTGAACGCGGCCCTCAGTTACTGGGTGGGGACCTACCTCACGTGGATCGCCCTGCTGGCGGTGGCGGTGGCCACCCTCCTGGTGCGGCCCGAGGGGCTTCTGGCGTACTGGCCGTGAGCACCGGGTGGGCCCGCAGGGTTTTTCCGGTGGCCGCGGCGGCCGTGGTCCTGGCCGCGGTCCCCCTGGCGGTGGGTGGGAGCCCCTACCAGATGCGCCTGGCCACCCTCATGCTGGTGCTGGGCTGCTACGCGGTGGCCTTCAACCTCCTGTTCGGCCACACCAACCAACTGTTCCTGTGCGTGGGGGCCCTCGCGAGCCTCGGGGGTTACGCCTCCGTGCTCCTGGTACGGGACCTGAAGCTGCCCGCGGTGCTGGCGGTAGGGTTGGCGACCGTGGCCGCCGCGGCTGCGGGCGGGTTCCTGAGCTACGTGGGCGTGCGACGCGGGTTCGGAGTGCTGTTCGTGGGGATCGTGACCCTGGCGGTCTCCCTGATGATGCACAACCTCCTGTTGGGCCTGCGGGAGCTGACCAACGGGGAGACGGGTATTGTGACGCGGGGGTTCGGGGTGGGGCTGGGCGACGACCCCCGGCGCGCGTACTACGTCCTCTGGGCGGTCCTGGTGGCTTCCCTGGGCGGCTACCGCTGGCTGTTCGGCTCACCCCACGGGATGGCCCTCCACGCCCTCAGCGAGGACGAGGTGAGCGCGGAACTGTCGGGGATCGACGTGACCCGGTACAAGGTGGCGTGCGCCACGGCGGCTTCCGGGCTGATCGGCCTGGTGGGGGCCTTGTACGCGGACCTCAACGGGTTCATCAGCCCGTCGGTGTACGCGGTGGGCCACGTGGACATCCCAGTCCTGGTGGCCCTCTTGCTGGGTGGGGTGCGGACTCTCCTGGGGCCCGTGGTGGGAGCGGCCCTGTTCAGCGTGGTGGACGAGCTGGTGCGGCCCTTCGGCCAGCTCACCGTGCTGGCGTACGGGGCCCTGCTGGTGGTGCTGTTCCTTCTGTTCCGCCAGGGCGTGGTGCCCCTGGTGGAACAGCTCGCGGCCCGCGGGCGGGGATCTGCCGCAGAAGGTGCGCGGCTTTCCGCCCCTCCGGCCTCGAAGGAGGGAGTGGCGGGTGGGACGGGACGGTAAGCTGGTCTCCCTGTCGGAGGCGGTGGCGCACTTTGTCCCGGACGGGGCTACGGTGGTGATGGGGACGTGCCTGGAGAGCATGATCCCCTTCGCCGCGGGGCACGAGATCATCCGGCAGGGCCGCCGGGACCTCACCCTGGTGGGGCCCATCTCCGACGTGCTGTTCGACCAGCTCATCGGGGCCGGGTGCGTGGCCCGGGTGATGGCGGCCTGGGTGGGCAACGTGTCCGCGGGCTTGGGCCACGCGTACCGCAGGGCCACGGAGCAGGGCGTGCCCCGCCGGGTGGAGGTGTGGGACTACTCCAACTTCGCGGTGTCCCTGGGGCTGCTGGCGGGTGCTTTGGGCGTGCCGTACCTGCCCACCCGCTCCCTGCTGGGCAGTGACGTGCCTCGCAGGCGGGAGGCCTTCCACGCCGCCGCGGACCCCTGGACCGGCGAGCGCCTCCTGCTGGTGCGGGCCATCCAGCCGGACGTGGCCGTCCTGGCGGTGCAGCGTTCCGACCCCGAGGGCAACGCCCACCTGTGGGGGAACCTGGGGGTGACGGAGGAGGCGGCCTTGGCTTCCCGTCACGTGGTGCTGTTGGCGGAGGAGGTGGTGGAGCCCGAGGTGATCCGCAGCGACCCCAACCGGGTCCTGGTGCCCGGGTTCAAGGTCTCCGCGGTGGTGCACTGTCCGGGCGGCTGCCATCCGTCCCCGGTGCCGGGCTACTACCGCCGCGACCACGCGTTTTACGAGGAGTACCACCGGCGCAGCCGCACGGAGGAAGGGTTCCGGGAGTGGCTGGCGGAGTGGGTGTGGGGAGTGCCCCACCGGGAGGCGTACCTGGCGCGGCTGGGCCCCCGGTGGGACGCCCTGCGGCGGGTGCAGCCGGCGCCCGCCGCGCCCGTGGACTATGCGTGGTGAGGCCGTGCGGGACTGGACCGTGGGCGAACTGATGGTGGTGGCCGCCTCCCGGGAGATCCGGGACGGGGAAGTGGTGTTCGTGGGCATGCGCCTCCCTCTTCTGGCCTACTGCGTGGCCAAGCGGCTGCACGCCCCGCGGTCCGTGGGGGTGTTCGAGAACGGCGTGGTGCGGGACAGCCCGACCCCGGAGTTGCTGTACACCATGTCCGACACCCCCAACATCGTGGGGGCGGTGTGGTGCACCCGCATGAGCAACGTCATGGGGCTTCTCCAGCGGGGTGACGTGGACGTGGGATTCATCGGCGGCGCGCAGGTGGACCGCTTCGGCAACGTCAACAGCTCGTACATCGGGGACCCGGACCGGCCCGAGGTGAAGCTGCCGGGGAGCGGAGGGGCCGCGGACATCGCGTCTCTGGCCAAGCGTCTGGTGGTGATCCTCCCGCACGACCGACGCCGGCTGGTGGAGCGGGTGGACTTCCGGACCTCGCCGGGCTACGGGGACGGGCCGGGCTGGCGGCAGCGGGTAGGCCTCCCCCGGGGAGGCCCCAGCGCGGTGATCACGGACCGGGCGGTGTTCCGCTTCGACCCCGTCACCTGCGAGGCGGTGCTGCACCACTGGCACCCTCCCCAGTCCCTGGAAGAGGTGCTGGAACACACGGGCTGGCGCGTGCGGGTGGCGGAGGGCGCCTGCCCCACCCCAGAGCCGTCCCCCGAGGAGCTCCGAGTGTTGCGGGAGTACGACCCCGAAGGGGTGTGGACCGGTCGCCGGGACGACCGGGGGGAGCGCGGGTAGAACTGCAGGGAGGTGAGGGGGATGCTGCGTGGACGTGTGCTGTGGGTTTTGGCGTCGGTGGCCTTGGCCTTGGGGGTGTGGAGTCCGGGAGCCCGGACGGCCCCCGTAGAACCCGTGGTCCTCGGCGTGCCCACGGCCTTGGGGTCCATCGAGGGAGCGGACTCCTTGCGGGCCGTCCAGCTGGCCGCGGAGGAGATCAACGCCAAGGGCGGCGTGCGGGTGGGGGCGGTGCGCAGGCCGCTCCAGGTGGTGTCCATCGACACCCGGGAGCACGAGCCGGGCATCCCCATCCACGACGCCCTGGCAGCTCTGGAGAAGCTGCTCACGGAGCGGCGGCCCCACGCGGTGGTGGTGGGGGCGTTCCGCTCGGAGGTGTTGCTGGCGGCCATGGACGTGGTGGCCCGCTACCGCGTCCCCTACGTGGTGACCATCGCCATGACGCCTGCCTTCGAGGCGCGCATCGCCAGCGACCCTGCCAAGTACCGGTACCTGTTCCGGATGGGGTTGCAGAGCGAGTATTTCGCGGGCAACCTGGCCCGGGTTCTCGGCTACGTCAAGTCCCGCCACGGAGTCTCCCGCATCCAGTTCGTCCACCAGGACGTGCTGTGGGCGAAGGCCACGGTGGGCTTCCTGGAGACCTGGGCCCGGCAGGCGGGCTGGACGGTGGTCTCCAGCGACGCGTACCCCACGGGTGCCACGGACTTCTCCGCCAGCGTGCTCCGGGCCCGTACCGGCCGGACCCAGATCCTGGTGCCCGTGTTCGACATGCCGCAGTCGGGAGTGCTGCTCAAGCAGGTGAAGGGAGCCCAGCTGCCCGTGGCGGTGGTGGGGTTCATCAGCCCCGCGGTCCCGGCCACCGCGTGGCAGGCCTTCGAAGGGGCGGTGGACGGGATGGTGCAGTTTGTGGCGGAGCCTGGGCCGCTAGCGGTGCGGGCCTTGCCGAAGTCCGTGCACTTCAACCGGGCCTACGGGCAGAAGTACGGCGAGGAGATGCGGATGAAGCTCAGCGGACACGGCCCCGGCCCCTCGTACGACGCGGTGTACGTGGTGGCTGCAGCCATAGAGCGGGCGGGCACCCTGGACCCGGACCGCGTGGCGGATCCGGTTCAACGACAAGCACCAGGTGGTGTACGGAGGGCTGCCCCAGGAGACCGCCATCAGCCTGGCTTTCCAGTGGCGCGCTCCTGGGCGGCGGGTGGTGGTGTTCCCGGAGCTGGCTGCGGAGGACGAGATCCGGCTGCCCGCGGGGTTGGGCCGGTGAGCGGGGGCTAAGTGTCGGAAGTCCTCAGCGTGCTCCTGTACGGCTTGGTCCAGGCCGCGGTGCTGCTGCTGGTGGCCCTGGGGTTCAGCGTGACCTTCGGGCTGTCGGGGATCCCCAACTTCGCCCACGGCGGCGTCTACATCCTGTCCGGGTTCGTGTGCTGGTACCTGCTGCGGAAGCTGGGCTGGCCTCACCTCCTGGCCGCCGCGGGGGGCGTGGCGGTCGCCGCGGTGGTCGGGGTCCTGCTGTACTGGCTGGTGATCCGGCCCGTCCGCCGCTTGGTGCTGGCGGAGGTGATCGCCACCTTCGCGGCGGGAGTGGCCATGCTGGAGCTGTTCCGGTGGATGGGGCTGGTGACCTACGAGTTCAACCTCCCTCCCGTGGTGGCCGGGTCCGTCACCCTGGGTGAGCTGGCCGTAGACGCACACCGGCTGGCGGTGGTGGCGGCGGCCGCGGGGCTGGGTCTCCTCCTGTGGTGGTTCGGCCGTGCCACCCGGACGGGCCTGGCCCTCCGGGCCATGGCGCAGGAGGAGTACACCGCCCTGAGCCTGGGGATCCGGGAGGACTTTATGGCCACGGTGAGCGTGGCCCTGGGCAGCGCCCTGGCGGCGGTGGCGGCCGTGCTGGTGCTCCCCCTGGGGCTCATCTCCATCAACCTGGGCTATGACGCCATGCTGGTGGCCCTGGCCCTCACCGTGGTGGGCGGTACGGAGCGGACCGCGGGGCTAGTCCTGGCGGCTTTGCTCCTGGGCGTGGCCACGGTGGCCGCCAGCGTGGTGCTAGGCCCCCACTGGAGCGAGGTGATCTACCTCGCTGCCATCGTGGCGGTGCTCGCGGTGCGCCCTTCGGGAATCTTGGGACGGCTCAAGGAACTGGAGGAACGGGTGTGAGGACAGCACCCGCCGGGTACCGACGCGAGCGCCTGGACCGCGGCATCAAGGTGCGGTCCGAGGACGTGTTCGTGCTCGCCGGGTGGGGCGAGCTCCTGTACCGGGCAGGTCCGCGCTTGGCGGCCACGGTCCTCCTCCTCGTGTTTCCCCTTCTGCGGCCCTGGACAGGGGAGTACTGGCAGACGGTCTTCCTCGTAGCCCTGGCCATGATGCTGGCCGCGGTGAGCTGGGCCTTTCTGGAGAACGTGGGCCTGGTGTCCCTGGGCCACAGCCTGTTCTTCGGAGCCGGAGGCTACCTCACCGCCCTGGTAGCCCTGGAGCTCCGGGCCCCGGCCTTGGTGGCCGTGCTCGTGGGTAGCCTGGCTGGCTCCCTGACCTGCGCCCTGCTCCTGGCCCCCGTGCTGCGCCTTCGAGGGGTGTACTTCAGCCTGGTCACCTTCGCCCTGCCCCTGCTGTTCTCCCGCATCATCGAGGCCACCAAAATTCTGGGGGGCACCGAAGGAATCGTGGGAGTCCCCGGACTCGGCTCCCTGGCGGCGCGGCAGTACCTCCTGGTGGCAGCACTCCTGGCCGCGGTGTTCGGTCTGCAGCGGTTGTTGGACAGCGACTACGGGCTCGTGCTCCACGCCATCCGGGACAACGACGTGGGCGTGCGGGCTTCAGGGATCGCCGTGGGCCGGTGGAAGTTGGCCGCCATCGCCGTGGGCAGCCTGCCCACCAGCCTGGCAGGGGGCGTCCTGGCCACCCACTACCACGTGGTGGGGATGTCCGCCTTCGCCTTGGACTACTCCGTCCTCCCCCTGACCGCCGCGGTGTTGGGAGGTCCGGGCACCATGGCGGGGGCCGCGGTGGGTGCCGCGCTCCTGGTCCCGGTGTCGGAGCTGCTGCGGGCGTTCGGGACCCTGCGCGTGGTGGCGTACTGCGCCCTCCTGGTGGCCGCCCTGGTGGCGGTCCCGGAGGGGCTGTTTTCTCTGGCCCGGCGCCGCTACTACCAGTTCGAACGCTGGGTCCCTGTGTGACGGAACGCGTGGACGCCGTCCTCTCCGTGGAGCGGGTCAGCAAGCGTTTCGGCGGGGTTCAAGCCCTGCAGGGTGTCGACCTGGAGGTGCGCCGGGGAGAGGCGGTAGGAGTGATCGGGCCCAACGGCTCCGGCAAGACCACCCTGGTCAACGTGATCACGGGGTTCGTGTCGCCCGACCGGGGCCGCGTCCTGTTCCGGGGCGTGGACGTGACCGGCCTCCCCGTGGACGTGAGGGTGAACCTGGGGATGGCCAGGTCTTTTCAGACGCCGCGGCCCTTTTACCGTTTGCCCGCTTCCCGGAACCTGGTCATTCCCCTCTGCTCTTCCCGCGCCAGGGAGCGGCTGGGGACCGGGTGGGGACGCAGGGAGGAGGTGGCCTTGGATCTCCTGGAGGAGGTGGGCTTCGAGCGGGACGCCCCCGCGGTGGCCAAGCCTGCCGCGGAGCTCCCCCACGGCTACCTGAAGCGCCTGGAGCTGGCCCGCTGTCTGGCGCTGGACCCGGAAGTCCTCCTGCTGGACGAGCTCTTTTCCGGCATGAGCCCAGCGGAGACCGCGAGCCTCATCCCCCTCTTGACCCGGCTCCGCGACGAGGGACGGTCCTTGGTGCTGGTGGAGCACCGGCTGGCGGAGCTGTTCCAGGTGGTGGACCGGGTGGTAGTCCTGGACTTCGGACGCAAGATCGCGGAAGGGCGCCCCGCGGAGGTGATGGCCTCCGAGGAGGTCCGGCGGGCCTACCTGGGCCAGGAGGTGGCGGGCCTTGCTTGAAGTGGAGGGGCTGGTGGTCTACTACGAAAACGCCCTCGCCCTCAACGAGGTCAGCCTGCGGGTGGGGCCGGGGGAGCTGGTGGGTGTGTTCGGCTCCAACGGTGCCGGAAAGACCACCCTCCTGAACACGGTGGCGGGGCTCACCCTGGTGTACAGGCACAGAGAGGCCCGACGGGGAGGCATTCGGGTGACTTTGGCGGGAAGGGTCCGCCTGGAAGGGACGGACATCACGGCGTGGGACGTGCCGGAGCGGGTCCGGCGGGGTCTGGTGCTGTGCCGGGAACGCCACCCGGTCTTCCGGGATCTCACGGTGTCTGAGAACCTGCAGCTGGGCGGTTACCTGCGTCCTCGCCGAGAGGTGGAGGAGGGCATCGCCTTCGCGTGTAACCTGATGCCCCCGCTGCGGCGCTTGTGGAGGAAGCCCGCGGGGATGCTGAGCGGGGGCGAGCAGCAGATGGTGGCCATCGGGATGGCCTTGGCCGCCAACCCTCGGTGGCTGCTCATGGACGAGCCGCTTCTGGGCTTGAGCCCGGCCCTGCAGGGCGAGATCGTCCGGGTGCTCCAGGGCATCCGGCGGCGTGGGGTGGCGGTCCTGTTGGCGGAGCAGTACGCTCGGGTGGTGTTGCCGGCGATCGACCGAGGCTACGTCATCGAGAGCGGGGTCCTGGTCCTGGAGGGCACGCGGGACGACCTCTCCACGCGGCCGGAGGTGCAGGCTGCGTACCTCGGCGGCGGCTGGGCTGGGGCCCTGGGGGAGGCGCGGGCGTGAAGGACTCGGCGGTGTACGAGGCCTTGCGGAAAGTCACGCGGGACGCCCCGGACCGAGTCGCCCTCGTGTACCTCGGCGAAACCTACCGGTACGCGGAGTTGGGGGAGTTGGTGGACCGGCTGGCCCGGGGCCTCTCCCGGCTCGGGGTGGAGGCGGGGGAGCGGGTCGTCCTGTACCTCCCGCACTGTCCGCAGTGGCTGGTCCTCTGGCTTGCCCTGCGTCGGGTGGGGGCCGTGGCCGTGCCCGTGTCCCCGCAGTACGGGGCCCAAGGGGTGACGTACATCGCCCAGGACGCGGGCGCCTCGCTCCTGGTCTGCGCGGACACCCTGTTCGGCTACGCGCTCCGGGTCCAACGGCAGGTCCCCCTGCGGGGGCTGGTGGTGACGGGCCTCGGTGACCTCCTCCCCTGGTGGAAGCGGGCTGTGGGGCGGGCCCTGGACTGCTTGCCCACGGGGCGGGTGGCCTGGTCCCCAGAGGTCCGGGCCTTCCGCGAGCTGCTGAGGGAGGCGCCGCGGCCCTTCCGCACGGCTTCCGGGCAGGAGGCGGCCGAGGAAGGCCTGTGCGAGCTCCTGTATACCGGCGGTACCTTGGGGAGCCCGAAAGGGGTGCCCATCTCAGAGGAGGCCCTGCTCGAGAGCGTCGGCATCCAGCGGGAGGTGAGCGTGCCGGTGGTGCCGTTGGGGTCCGACGTGGTGGTCCAGGGCGCGCCCCTGTACCACATCCTCGGGCAGGTCGTGGGCCTGGGCGCGGTGTTGCACGGCGAGACCGTGCTGCTGCTGCCCCGGATGAACTGGGATGCCTTGCTGCATCACGTCCAACGTTACCGGGCCACGAGCCTGTTCGGCACACCCGTGCTGTACCGCACCATCCTCGAGCATGACCGCCTGGACGTGTACGACCTCTCCTCCCTCCGGTACTGCTTCTCCGCGGGGGACGCCCTCCCCCTGGAGGTCGCCCGGCGGTGGAAGGCCCGAGTTGGGTGCGAGCTCTACCAGGGATACGGAGCCACGGAGACCTGCGGGGCCATCTCCTTGATCCCGGCTGGGTCCCCCTACCCAGAGGGATCCGTGGGCCGGGTCGTGCGCTCCCGGGAGGTCCGGCTGGTGGACCCCCAGACACTCCAGCCCATGCAGCCAGGACAGCCGGGAGAACTGTGGGTTTCCGGCCCCAACCTTCCCCGCTCCTACTGGAACAAGCCGCAGGAGACCGAACTGGCGTTCGCTAGCCGCGAGGGCAAACTGTGGTACCGGACGGGGGACGTTCTGCGGATGGACCGGGAGGGCTGGCTGTTCTTCCTGGACCGGTCCGCGGACCTGATCAAAAAGCGCGGGTACCGGGTGGCAGCTGCCCGGGTGGAAGCGGTCCTGCAGGAACACCCCGCGGTGGTGGCGGCCTGCGTGGTCGGGGTCCCGGACCCGGAGGTGGGGGAACGGATCAAGGCCTTCGTGGTCCTAAAGGAGGGGTTGCGGGGGGTCTCTGGGTACGAGCTCCTCCGGTGGTGTCGGGAGCGGCTGGCCCCGTACGAGGTCCCGGACTCCGTGGAGTTCCGGGACATGCTCCCCAAGTCCAAGGTGGGGAAGTTGCTCCGCCGGGAGCTGCGGGAGGAAGAGCGGCGGAAGCTGGACCAGTCCGCGGGAGCCGGAGGGCGTTCGGTGGAGACCACGGCACCCGCGGCGGCGGCGGGCGCGCCGGGCAGCTGAACTCTGCGCCCGGGCCGCTTGACAGCCGTCGGCCTGCTGGTAGGATACGGGATGGCTGCGCGGCCGGGTCCGCCGCAGACGTGCAGGCGGATTCCCCCCACCCGGTTTTCCGAGGCGGGTGTAGGCGGAGGCGCGGTGCCGTTGACACGGGCGGAGGCCGCGTGGTACTCTAAAAACCCGCCGGTGGAACCGGCGCGGACCTTGAAAACCGAATCGTGGCAGGAACGACGCGGCCGGAACCTGCAGGATCCCCCGGGCCGGGAGAGCCCGGCCCGAGGTGAGTCAGGGATTGAACTTTCCGACGGAGAGTTTGATCCTGGCTCAGGGCGAACGCTGGCGGCGTGCCTAAAACATGCAAGTCGAGCGGGGGTTGGCCGCGGGGCAACCCGCGGTTTCAGCTCTAGCGGCGAACGGGTGAGTAACACGTGGGTAACCTGCCCCGAAGACGGGGATAACCTCGGGAAACCGGGGCTAATACCCGATACCCTCCTCCGGGGGCATCCCTGGGGGAGGAAAGGGTTGGGCGCAAGCCCTTCCGCTTCGGGATGGGCCCGCGGCCTATCAGCTTGTTGGTGGGGTAACGGCCCACCAAGGCGATGACGGGTAGCTGGCCTGAGAGGGTGGTCAGCCACACTGGGACTGAGACACGGCCCAGACTCCTACGGGAGGCAGCAGTTGGGAATCTTGGGCAATGGGCGCAAGCCTGACCCAGCGACGCCGCGTGGGGGATGAAGGCCTTCGGGTTGTAAACCCCTGTCAGGAGGGACGAAGCCCACCCCTCGGGGGTGGGTGACGGTACCTCCAGAGGAAGCCCCGGCTAACTACGTGCCAGCAGCCGCGGTAAGACGTAGGGGGCGAGCGTTGCCCGGATTTACTGGGCGTAAAGCGGGTGTAGGCGGCCGGGTAAGTCCCGTGTGAAAGCCCACGGCTCAACCGTGGGACGTCGCGGGAAACTGCCCGGCTTGAGGGCAGCAGAGGGTGGTGGAATTCCCGGTGTAGCGGTGAAATGCGTAGAGATCGGGAGGAACGCCAGTGGCGAAGGCGGCCACCTGGGCTGTCCCTGACGCTCAGACCCGAAAGCTGGGGGAGCGAACGGGATTAGATACCCCGGTAGTCCCAGCCCTAAACGATGCTCACTAGGTGTCGGGGGGTCACTCCCTCGGTGCCGAAGCTAACGCATTAAGTGAGCCGCCTGGGGAGTACGGCCGCAAGGCTAAAACTCAAAGGAATTGACGGGGACCCGCACAAGCGGTGGAGCATGTGGTTTAATTCGATGCAAAGCGAAGAACCTTACCAGGCCTTGACATGCCGGAAGTACCGAACCGAAAGGGGAGGGACCCGTAAAGTCGGGAGCCGGCACAGGTGGTGCATGGCTGTCGTCAGCTCGTGCCGTGAGGTGTTGGGTTAAGTCCCGCAACGAGCGCAACCCCCGCCTCTAGTTGCCATCGGTTCGGCCGGGCACTCTAGAGGGACTGCCGGCGATGAGCCGGAGGAAGGTGGGGATGACGTCAAGTCATCATGCCCCTGATGGCCTGGGCGACACACATGCTACAATGGCCGGGACAATGGGCTGCGAACCCGCGAGGGGGAGCCAATCCCAAAAACCCGGTCCCAGTTCGGATCGCAGGCTGCAACTCGCCTGCGTGAAGCCGGAATCGCTAGTAACCGCCGGTCAGCCACACGGCGGTGAATACGTTCCCGGGTCTTGTACACACCGCCCGTCACGTCATGGGAGCTGGCTCCACCCGAAGCCGGTGGCCCAACCCGCAAGGGAGGGAGCCGTCGAAGGTGGGGTCGGTGACTGGGACGAAGTCGTAACAAGGTAGCCGTACGGGAACGTGCGGCTGGATCACCTCCTTTCTAAGGAGCACACGCCTCCGGGCCCCCTGGGTCGCGGAGGCAGGTCGCGGCCGTTCCTGCCACGCTCGGTTTTGGGTCCCCGCGGAGGAGGTGGTTTCACCTCCTCCGCGGCGTGATACCCCCGCACCGCGGGGCGAACCTTGACAACTGTATAGCGAGAGCCGAACGCAAGGGCCGCAAAGACGAGGCTCCTTCCAGCTGCTCCTGAGGGGGAACCCGTCAAGCGAGAATGGGCGCACGGTGGATGCCTTGGCGTCAGGAGCCGACGAAGGACGCTGCCGGCGGCGAAAGGTCCGGGGAGCTGCCGAGCAAGCTGTGATCCGGACGTCTCCGAATGGGGAAACCCGGCGGGGGTCATGCCCCGTCACCCACCGCGGAATCCATACGCGGTGTGGAGGGAACCCGGGGAACTGAAACATCTCAGTACCCGGAGGAAAAGAAATCAACCGAGATTCCCTGAGTAGTGGCGAGCGAAAGGGGAGGTAGCCCAAACCCCGCGGGTGCCAAGCCCGCAGGCGTTGCCCGCGGGGGGTTGTGGGACGCGGTCGGACCGGGCTGCGGACCGGTCGGGAAGTTACCAATCCCCTCTCTAGGCGAACCGTCCTGGAACGGCGGGCCAGAGAGGGTGAAAGCCCCGTAGCCGAAAGGGAGGGGACTTCCTGGGCCGCGCTCCCGAGTACCACGGGACACGTGGAACCCCGTGGGAAGCCGGGGGGACCACCCTCCAAGGCTAAATACTCCTGACGACCGATAGCGCACGAGTACCGTGAGGGAAAGGTGAAAAGAACCCCGGGAGGGGAGTGAAATAGAACCTGAAACCGTGTGCCCACAAGCAGTCGGAGGGCTATGCCGGCCCGCAAGGGCCGGAAGGCCTGACGGCGTGCCTATTGAAGAATGAGCCTGTGAGTTGTCGCGTGTGGCGAGCCTAAGGCCTTCGGGCCGGAGGCGTAGGGAAACCGAGTCTGAACAGGGCGCCGCTCCCGGAGGGGAGGGCGAGGGGAACCTCGCCAGTCGCACGCGGCAGACCCGAAACCGGGTGAGCTACCCATGGCCAGGGTGAAGCGCGGCTAATCCCGCGTGGAGGCCCGAACCCGTCGGTGTTGCAAAACCGTGGGATGAGCTGTGGGTAGGGGTGATATGCCAATCGAACCCGGAGATAGCTGGTTCTCCCCGAAATGCATTGAGGTGCAGCCCCGGTGCGGAGCGCCGCGGAGGTAGAGCACTGGATGGGCTAGGGCGGAAGAATCCGTACCGAACCCAACCAAACTCCGAATGCCGCGGCGTGCTCGCCGGGAGTGAGACGGTGGGGGATAAGCTCCATCGTCGAGAGGGGAACAGCCCAGACCGTCGGCTAAGGTCCCCAAGTCCCAGCTCAGTGGGAAAGGAAGTGGCACCGCCCAGACAGCCGGGAGGTTGGCTTAGAAGCAGCCATCCTTTAAAGAGTGCGTAATAGCTCACCGGTCGAGTGGTGCTGCGCCGAAAACGTAACGGGGCTAAGCTGGGCACCGAAGCCACGGGTTCGGCGCGGGCGCGGCTCGCGCCGAGCGGTAGGGGAGCGTTCTGCAGTAGGGTGAAGCCGGACCGCGAGGACCGGTGGACGAGGCAGAAGTGAGAATGCAGGCATGAGTAGCGAAAAGGCGGGTGAGAATCCCGCCCCCCGTAAGCCTAAGGGTTCTTACGGAAGGTTCGTCCGCGTAAGGTTAGGCGGGAGCTAAGGCGAGGCCGAAAGGCGTAGCCGATGCACAGCCGGTCGACATTCCGGCCCCGCTCGGAGTTCGTTACGAGCCGCGGAGGGACGCAGAAGGGTAGCTCTACCGGCGACCGGTCGTGCCGGGCCAACCGCGTAGGCCGGGGCCTCAGGCAAATCCGGGGCCCCACCAAGGCCGAGACGGGAGTGCGAGCGGACTTGAAACGTCCGCGAAGGGAGTGATCCCACGCTGCCGAGAAAAGCTTCGCGGCCAGAACTCCGGGCGCCCGTACCGCAAACCGACACAGGTAGGCGGGCACTCAAGGTGCCAAGGGGCGCGAGGGAACCCTCCTCAAGGAACTCTGCAAGTTGACCCCGTAACTTCGGGAGAAGGGGTGCCTCGGTAGGGTGAGGTGCTCGCGCACCGAGCCCGAGGGGGCCGCAGAGAATAGGCCCAAGCGACTGTTTAACAAAAACACAGGTCTCTGCGAAGCCGCAAGGCGATGTATAGGGGCTGACGCCTGCCCAGTGCCGGAAGGTAAAGGGGAGGGGTTAGCTCGGGCTTCGGCCCGGGCGAAGCTCCAAACCGAAGCCCCGGTGAACGGCGGCGGTAACTATAACCGTCCTAAGGTTAGTCTCGGCTAGCCTTAGTAAAACCGAGCTGTATGCGGGAAACTCCTCACACAGCCGCCCGGTACTCGTCGGAGGGGTACCTCCGGCAGTAAAAAACCGGCGGACACGGGGACAATCCGCAGGGAAGGCCCGGTGTTGACTGAACCGGGAACCCTCAGAGACCAGACGCTCGGAGGCGACCATGAAGCTGACGCCGGAATGGGTGGTCGGATTCGTGGACGGAGAGGGGTGCTTCCACGTAAGCGTGCACCGGCATCCGGAGAGTTCCTCTGGGTACCAGGTGCTGCCCGAGTTCGTGGTCGTGCAGCACGAACGGGACGTGCAGCTCCTGCACGCCTTGAAGGCTTTCTTCGGGTGCGGGGTGGTCCGGAGGAACCACGGAGACCGGATGGCGTACCGGGTGCGCCGGAAGGAACACCTCGCGGAACGCATTATCCCGTTCTTCGAGAAGCACCCTCTCAAGTCCAAGAAGCGGGTTGACTTCATCCGGTTCCGGCGAGTGGTGTTGCTGATGGAACGCGGCGCGCATCTGACACCTGAGGGGCTAGAACGGATTCGCTCCATCGTGGCGCGAATGCGCGAGCGGTCGCCTAAGAGAGAGTCCAGGCCCTGTGGAAACACAGGGGGCTCCTGAGCGAAATTCCTTGTCGGGTAAGTTCCGACCTGCACGAAAGGCGTAACGACTTGGGCGCTGTCTCGAGGAGGGGCTCGGCGAAGGTGTACCACCCGTGAAGATACGGGTTTCCCGCAGCTGGACGGAAAGACCCCGTGGAGCTTTACTGCAGCCTGATACTGGATGTGGTTTTGGCATGTATAGGATAGGTGGGAGGCTGGGAAGCGGGGGCGCCAGCTCCCGTGGAGCCACCCTTGGAATACCACCCTTGTCAGGACTACGTCCTAACCGGGGCCCTACACCGGGCCTTGGGACCGTGTCAGGTGGGCAGTTTGACTGGGGCGGTCGCCTCCTAAAGGGTAACGGAGGCGCCCAAAGGTCCCCTCAGCACGGTTGGAAACCGTGCGTCGAGTGCAAGGGCATAAGGGGGCTTGACTGCGAGACCCACAAGTCGAGCAGGGGCGAAAGCCGGGCCTAGTGATCCTACGGCGGCAAGTGGAAGCGCCGTGGCTTAACGGATAAAAGCTACCCCGGGGATAACAGGCTGATCTCCCCCAAGAGTCCACATCGACGGGGAGGTTTGGCACCTCGATGTCGGCTCATCCCATCCTGGGGGGGCAGTACCTCCCAAGGGTTGGGCTGTTCGCCCATTAAAGGGGTACGTGAGCTGGGTTCAGACCGTCGTGAGACAGGTCGGTCCCTATCCACTGCGGGCGTCGGTGGCTTGAGGGGGGCTGCTCCTAGTACGAGAGGACCGGAGTGGACGCACCTCTGGTGTACCGGTTGTCGCGCCAGCGGCACGCGCCGGGTAGCCATGTGCGGTCGTGATAAGCGCTGAAAGCATCTAAGCGCGAAGCACGCCCCAAGATGAGGCCACCCACCGGGTCAACCGGGTAAGGCCCCAGGGAGACTACCTGGTAGATAGGCCGGAGGTGGAAGCGCGGCAACGCGTGGAGCCTACCGGTACTAATCGGCCGAGGGCTTGAAGGGAGCTCCCCTTCGGGGGCAGCTGAAAGGAGCTGGGCGCCGGTCCCTTGCGTGCGGCGAGGTGTGGGACGCTGGAAGCAGCCGCGGTTCTGTCAAGGCACCGTCCGTTGAGGCTGCCTGCTTCCGGCGCCGTGCTGTTTGGGTTTCCCGGTGGCAATGCCGGAGGGGCCACACCCGTTCCCATCCCGAACACGGAAGTTAAGCCCTCCAGGGCCGATGGTACTGCGCTGGCAACGGCGCGGGAGAGTAGGTCGCTGCCGGGAGTGCTGTGAGGGGAGAGGTACCGTACCTCTCCCCTCCGCGTTTTTCGGGGGTCACTCCCAGGACCAGTTCCGGTACTGCTCCCGGAGCTTGGCCTTCTGGAACTTCCCCGCGGAGGTCTTGGGGATCTCCTCCGCGAAGACGAAGGCGTCCGGCAGCCACCACTTGGCGAACCGGGGAGCCAAGAACTCCCGGAGCTCCTCCGGGGTGGCTCGCTGGCCCTCCCGCAGGACCACCACGGCCAGGGGACGTTCGCCCCACTTGGGGTGGGGGACGGCCACCACCGCGGCCTCCTTCACCGCGGGGTGACCCATCAGGGCGTTCTCCAGGTCCACGGAGCTGATCCACTCGCCTCCGGACTTGATGAGGTCCTTGGTGCGGTCCACGATCTTCACGTAGCCCTCCGGGTCGATGGTGACCACGTCCCCCGTGCGGAACCACCCGTCCGGGGTCCACTTGTCCGCGTCCTCCCCCCCGTAGTAGGAACCCGCGATCCACGGCCCGCGGACCTGCAACTCGCCCATGGTCTGGCCGTCCCACGGGACCTCGCCCTGGTCGGACACGGCGCGGATTTCCACCAGAGGGGCAGGCAGGCCCTGCTTGGCCCGGTAGGCGTACTGCTGGTCCTCCGGGAGTTCCTGCAGCGTGCTCTTCAGCCGGCTCACCGTACCCAAGGGGCTCATCTCCGTCATCCCCCACGCGTGGAGGACGTGCAGCCCCAGTTGGTCGTAGGCACGGATCATGGATTCCGGGGCCGCGGAGCCGCCCACCACCATGGTCCGCAGCGTGAGCTTCCACCGCCCCGGTTCCTTGCGGAGGGCGTCCAGCACCCCCAGCCAGATGGTGGGGACCCCCGCGGTGAGGGTCACTCCCTCCGCCTCGAAGAGGTCCAACAGGCTCGTGGGGTCCAGGTGGGGGCCGGGGAACACCTGCTTGCACCCCAGCAGGGTCGCGGCGAAGGGGATCCCCCAGGCGTTCACGTGGAACATGGGGACCACGGGACACACCACGTCTCGCTGGCTCAGCCCGATGGCGTCCGGCAAGGCGGCTGCCAGGGTGTGCAGGACGAGGGAGCGGTGGCAGTACACGACTCCCTTGGGTTTCCCGGTGGTGCCGGAGGTGTAGCACATCCCCACGGGTGCGTCCTCGTCCAGGGGCGGGTACTCCCACGAACCCGTGGCGCTGGCCAGCAGGTCCTCGTAGCTCTCGCAGCCCGCGGGGAGGGGCCTGCCGCTCAGCGGGACCACGAAGACCCGCTCAAAAAAGACCTCGGGCCGGAGCTGTTTCCACAGGGGGAGGAGGACGTCGTCCACGAGGAGGAACCGGTCCTGGGCGTGCCGTGCGATGTACGCGATGTCGGAAGGGTGCAGGCGGAGGTTGAGGGTGTGGAGGACTCCCCCCGCGCAGGGGATCCCGAAGTACGCTTCCAGGTGCGCGTGGTGGTTCCACATCAAGGTGGCCACCCGGTCCCCGGGCCGCAGGCCGGCCCGCTGCAGGGCTTCCGCCAAGCGCCGCGCCCGCCTGTGGAAGTCCGCGTAGGTGTACCGGTGGAGGGACCGATCCGGCATCCGCGAGACGATCTCCACCTTCCCGAAGAGCTTCGCGGCGCGCTCCAGGAAGTGCGGGAGGGTCAAAGGAACCCGCATCATGGTGTGCTGGAGGCTGCTTGTCGTCTGCACGCTTCCACCCCCTTTGCGCCCCGCCTTCGCCGGGGCGGGCGGGAAACCCTTCCGAACGATCGGTCGATGCGCCACAGGGGAGGCTACCGCTTCCCCGCCAACTCCTCCAGCAACCGGCCCAGGGCCTCCAGCTCCCGCTGAAAACCCGCCAGGTCCCCTTGGCGGAGCAAAGCCTGGGCCCTCCGGAAGCGCTGCAGGGCCAGGTCCGCGAGACCCTCCCGGCGCTGCCCCGGCTGCGGCGGGGGCGGTTGGGGACCGCCGCCCACGGCCTGGGAGAGGGCTTCCTCCAGGGTGGGCGCCATGGCCACCCGGGGACCGTGGGTGACCACCACCCGCCGGAGCTCGGGCAGCTGGCTGCGCTCCGCCTGGAGGAAGAGGGGCTCCACGTACAACAGGCTTCGTTGGACGGGCACCACCAGCAGGTTGCCCCGGATCACCCGGGAGCCCTGCTGGTTCCAGAGAGTCAGCTGCTGGCTGATGGAGGGGTCCTGGTTGATGCGGGACTCGATCTGCATGGGCCCGAACACCACCCGGTCCTTGGGGAAGGTAAACACCCACAACTCGCCCAGGTGCGGAGGGTCGTTCCGGGCCGCGAGCCACGCCACCATGTTGTCCCGGCGCTGGGGTGTCATGGGCAGGATCAAGACGAACTCCGGCCGGGCGGACTCCGCCCCCGGCAGGCGCAGGGTGACGTAGTAGGGCTCCACGGGTTGGGGCCGGTCCGCGAAGATCTCGTTGGCCACCGCCCAGCTGTCCTCGCGGTTGTAGAACACCTGGGGGTCCCGCATGTGGTAGGTGGCGTACACGTGCGCCTGGACCTCGAAAAGGTCCACGGGGTACCGCAGGTGCGCCCGCAGGGAGGGCGGCAGCTCCGACAGGGGCTGGAACAGCCCGGGGAAGATGCGGGCGTACACCCGGGCCACGGGGTCGGAGGGGTCCGCCAAGTAGAACCGTACCGTGCCGTGGTAGGCGTCCACCACGGCCTTGACGGAGTTCCGGATGTAGTTGAAAGAGCCTACGGGCTGGCTGTACGGGTAACGGTCGCTGGTGGTGTACGCGTCCACGATCCAGAACAGGCGGCCGTCTGCCACCACCGCGTACGGGTCCCGGTCGTAGCGCAGGAAGGGGGCGAGCCGGTGCAGGCGTTCGGGCACGGCCCGGGCGAAGAGAACCCGGCTGGAGGGCGTGAGGTCGGTACTGAGCAGGATCCGGGCGTCCCCGAATCGGGTGGCGAAGGCCAGCCGCCGCAGGGCGCCCCGCAGGGGGATCCCTGCCCGGCCCTGGTACCGGGTGGTGACGTTCTCGTCCCCCCGCGGGTAGTCGAACTCCGGCACCCGGGTGTCCACGATGACGTAGTGGCGGGTGAGCTCTCCGAAGTACACCTCCGGGCGGTGCAGCTGCAGCTCCGAGAACTCCGCCCGGGGCGGGATGTCCCGCACCCACAGCTCGGGCAGCCCCTCCGCGGACACCCGGTGCACCGGGGCCGCCACCACGCCGTACCCGTGGGTGTACACGAGGTGCTGGTTCACCCAGGTGCGGGCCTGAGGCGGCAGGCGGGTGGGTTCCAGCTCGCGCACCGCCAGCATGAGCTGCTGCTGGCGGCCCCGGACCCAGTACCGGTCGATGTCCACGTCGGAGAAGGTGTAGTAGGCCCGCAGGCTCTGCAGCTGGCGGTAGGTCTCCAGCAAGGGCCGGTAGTCCCACAGCCGGATGTTTTCCAGGGTGTCCCGCTGGGCTTCCAGGGCCGCGGGGTCCAGGGTGTCCTGGGGGTCGAAGGGGACGGTGCGGACCCGGTGCAGGTCGTAAGCCCGCAGGGTGGCCTCGATGTGCCTGCGGAGGAAGGGGGCCTCCCGGGTGAGCTCCGCGGGCGCCACCACCAGCTGCTGGACGACCGCGGGGACTACGCCCACCCCCACGAACCAGGCGCCCACCATCACCGCCAGCACCCCCGCGGCGAAGCGGAGGGTCCGCAGCCACACGTTGGAAAACAGCAGCGTCGCGCACACCACCGCCAGGACGCTCAGGAGGTTCAAGGCGGGTAGACGCGCGTGGGCGTCCGCGTACGTGATCCCGAACACCAGGCCCCGTTGGGAGGTCAGAAGTTCGTACGCGTCCAGGCGGAACCCCGCGGCCCGGACCAGGAGCAGGAGGCCGGCCAGCAGGGACAGGTGCGCCCGGGCGCCCGGCGGCAGGGCCCACAGCCCGCGGAGGCTCGGTCGGGCGGTGGCGGCCGCGAGGTACACGAAGAGGCTCACCACCGCGGCCACCAGGAGCCAGCCCCACGCCAGGTGCTGCAGGAACCGCGCGAAGGGCATCCGGAAAAGGTAGAAGGAGACGTCCAAGCCAAACACGGGGTCCCGCTCCCCCGCGGGCAGGGCGTGGAGGAACTGCTGGAAGGCCACCCACTGCCCGTTGCTGGCGAGCCCCGCCACAGCCGCCACCGCGGCGCAGCCCAAGCCCAACCACCTGCGCAGACCCGGCCTGGGGATGTACCGGGTGCCGTCCAGGCGGAGTTCGATGCGCGCGGGCGGAGGGAGGGCGCGGGAGGCCACCCGCAGGTTCACGTACAGGATTGCCCACACCACCGCGGCCACGAAGGCGAACAGCCCCGCCTGCGACAGCGCCGGCACCCAGAAGACCCTCGGGTACCCCAGTTCCACGAACCACAGCCAGTCCGTGTACCACCGGGCCACGGTGGGCCAGACCACCAGGGCTGCGGCCAGAAGGACGAGGAGGACCACGCGCCAGCCCACGGACTACCTCCCCCCGTGCGCCGTCCACCGACCCTCCCGGTAGCGGTACGCCCGGACGCGGCCGGCGGCAGGGTCGAAACCGTGTGCAGCCTCCAACTCCCAACCTCCCCGGTACGAGGCCACCACCACGGTGGTCCCCGAGGGGAGCCCGGCGTCCTCGAGGGACCTGGCCAGGTCCGGCAGGCTCTCGAGGGCGGTACCGACCTCCGAGGGACGGGAAGGGACGAAGCGGGCGCGCAGGATCACCGAGCCCACGTCCCACCGGAGCTGGAACTCGGGGTGGGGCTTGGAGCAGGCCCGGAACAGCTGGCAGAGGGCTTCCCGGGCCGGCCGGGCGGCCTCGGAACGCAACAGGTCCAGGAGGCTGCGCAACTCGGTCACGTCCCGGAAGGCGCCCAGGCTCAGGAGCACGGAGGCAGGGGCGTGGGCGTCCGCCCGCAGGAACTGCATGGTCCGGGCGGGGAGCAGGGCCTTCCAAGCGTCCCGGACCCTCTGCACCACCTCCCGGGGGAAGGCGGTCTCGTCGTAGCCCAGGACCAGGCCGTTGGGTTGGTGGAACCGGCGCACGTCCCGATGATACCCTGCCCGCCGGACCGAGCGCAGGCTGTGGTAGACTGCGGATGAAGAGCGCTCAGAGCCTGCGGTACGGAGCGGGACCGCCACAACCGCGGGGGCGGTCTCCAGGCCGGGTCTGGGAGCTTGAGGTGCGGGATGCCCACGCGGGAAGAGATCGTGGAGGTGCTGAAAACCTGCTACGACCCGGAGATCCCGGTGAACATCTGGGACCTGGGCCTGATCTACGACATCGCGCAGGAGGACGGGAAGGTCAAGATCCAGATGACCCTGACGGCCCTGGGCTGCCCCATCGGCCCGGTGCTGGCGGAGGAGATCCGGGACAAGGTGGGCCAGCTGCCGGGGGTGGAGGAGGTGGAGGTGGAGATCGTGTTCTCGCCCCCGTGGACCCCGGAGCGGCTGACGGACGAAGGCCGGCTGGCCCTGCAGAGCATGGGGTACCCGGTCTGACGTTTCCCGGAGGTGGCCCGACCAGGCATGGCCAAGCGCAAGGAGGTTCCCAAGGCCCCGAAGAAGGTGGCGGACCGGCTGTGGCCCTGGTTCTTCGGGGCCGTGGTGGTGCTGGGGGTGGCGGTGGTGGCGTACGCCATCCGGTCCCGGCCCCCGTACCCCCGGGCAGGCGCGCACTGGCACGCGCCCTTCACCGTGGAGGTGTGCGGCCGGGCCCTCGCCTTCCCTCCCAGCCCCGGCAACATCCACACCCACGGGGACGGGGTGATCCACGTGCACCCGGAGACGGACGAGGAGGGCCGTCAGGCCACCCTCCGCACGTTCTTCCAGTCCATAGGCGTCACCCTCACCTCGGACACCCTCACCCTGCCGGACGGGAAGCGGTTCCGGAACGGCGACCCCTGCGGGGACCAGCCGGGCCGCCTGCGGGTGTGGATCAACGACCGGGAGGTGGGGGTGGAGGAGTTCCTCCGTTACTACCCCCAGAACGGGGACCGCATCCGGGTCCGGTTCCAGTGAGGGGAGCGTGGGCGCGCGGGAAGGGCCGGTGAGCCGTTCCGGAAAAGGTCGGTAGGGAGACGGGGCCCGCCTACGCGGACGCCATGCGGTGGAACAGAGCCTCCAGCCGGGGCCCCAGGTGCACCGGGTAGGGGCCGTCCAGGAGGCTCCGGAGGGGTTCCGGGAGGGCCCGTAGCCGGCTGGCGGCGCGGGCCCTGGCTTCCTGCAAGCCTTCCCGCACGGACCGCACCCCGCCCACCATGACCTCCACCAGGAGCGGCTCGGCCCCCGGGGGGCCGGGCTCGTCCGCCAGGGTGATGACGTCCTCGGACAACACCCCGTCCCGGTACACGCGCCACACCTGTTTCCGGCCGGGCAGGGTGACCTTGCCCGTGCTGCGTTTGATCCGGTAGCCGCTTTGGTCCTCCACCAACTTGTACACGCCTCCCAGGGCGGGGGCGTCGTAGGACGTTCCCATCTCCGTGCCGACCCCGAAGGCGTCGATGGGGGCCTGGGCCTCCACCAGGTCCGCGATGCGGTACTCGTTGAGGTCTCCGCTGGCCAGGATCTGGACTTCGGGGTGGCCGGCTTCGTCCAGGATGCGCCGCACCTGACGGCTCAGCTCCAGCAGGTCCCCGCTGTCGATCCGGACGGCCCGGAGCCGGTGCCCGGAGGCCCGGAGTTCGTCCGCCACCTGCGTCGCCAGACGGGCCCCCTCCAGGGTGTCGTAGGTGTCGATGAGGAGGACGCACTGGTCGGGGAAGTGACGGGCGTAGGCGCGGAACGCGTCCAGCTCGCTGTCGAAGGACATGACGTAGGAGTGGGCCATGGTACCGTACACGGGGATCCCGTACACCATCCCCGCCAGGACGTTGGACGTCCCCACGCAGCCCGCCAGGTAGCTGCTGCGGGCCACCTTCAGGGCCGCGTCCACCCCGTGGTCCCTCCGGGGGCTGAAGTCCACCACCGGGCGCCCCCGGGCGGCCAGGACCACCCGGGCGGCCTTGGTGGCCACCATGACCTGGAAGTTCACCTGGTTGAGGAGGAACGTCTCCACGATCTGGGCCTCGATGCGCGGCGCGGTCACCTGCAACACCGGCTCGGGGGGGAAGAACACCTCGCCCTCCGGGAGGGCCCGGACGTCCCCCGTGAACCGGAACCGGCGGAGGTAGTCCAAAAACTCCGCGTCGAACAGGCCGAGGCTCCTGAGGTAATCCAGGGCCTCCGGGCTGAAGTGCAGGCCCTCCAGGTAGTCCAGGACGGTCTCGAGGCCCGCGCTGAGGAGGAAGGTCCGGTTGGGGGGCAGGGCCCGGACGAACAGGTCGAAGGTGGCGGGCTCGTTCTTGCCCTCCCGGAAGTAGCACTGGGCCATGGTGAGCTCGTACAGGTCCACCAGCAGGCCCACCGTGTCGGGGGTCACGAACTCTCGGCTTCCGCGCGGCATGGGTCCTCCTCCCGGACCCCCCCAAAAATCGCTGTCGCGATTTTGGGGACCCCGGTCTCCTTCCGTTCGGGGGTTTTCCGGGACACGCTCCGACACCGTCCGGCAAGAATGGTACGCCCGCCGGCGCGGGCCGCGCACCCTTGCCCGGAAGCCCCCTGCCCGGTAGACTACGGTTCGGCGGGAGCGGGGGCGTGGTGTAGCCAGGTTAACACACCGGCCTGTCACGCCGGAGATCGCGGGTTCAAATCCCGTCGCTCCCGCCAGAAGGGCCTGGGTAGCTCAGGTGGTAGAGCAGGGGACTGAAAATCCCCGTGTCGGGGGTTCGACTCCCTCCCCAGGCACCAGAAGCCGCTCGGGACAAGGTTTGCAGCACCTATACCCCCGGGTGTAGGCGCGGTTCTGCCGGCTTGTGCGCGCATAGTGCGCCTCATGGAGAATCCTTAGTCGGAGTACGCCTGAGTGAGGGCCTCTTGGCCGGCAGATCAGGAGAAGAGGAGAGCGGACCTGCTTGGTCCGAGTTTACCTGGGCAGGGACCTGCTACCGGGGCCAAGAAGCGGCTCTCCAAAACCGTCCACGGCACGCGTGAGGACGCGGAGGCGCTGCTCCGGAGAGAGGTACCCTCGAGGGGTGTGGAAACGGCGAAGGCGGTGTACCCTCCTGGTGAGACCAAAACTACGGGCTGTGCAGCCCGAGGAGGGAGGACACCGCCATGTACGAGCGCACCACATCGCAGGGTACGCCGTCAATCCCCACCTGGGAGACGCTCCACACCTGGCTTCGGGGGCGGATGCAGGAGCTGGTCCAGTGGGCCCTGGAGGCGGAGGTGACGGAGCTGTTGGGGCGGGCTCGGTACCAGCGCCGGGGGGAGGTGGACGGGGTGCCGGGGTACCGGAACGGGTACGGGAAGCCTCGCAAGCTGACCACGCCCCTGGGGACGGTGACGTTGCGGCGGCCCCGGGTGCGGGGGTTGGAGGAGCGCTTTGTGAGCCGGATCCTGCCGCTATTTGCCCGGAGGACCAAGGAGGTGG
>Ga0308416_1000145_pt1 | contig 24957 bp, 29 predicted proteins | sample HotsprSampleOS60_FD_203468 | JGI IMG/M metagenome (GOLD analysis project Ga0308416, IMG submission 203468) | Hot spring phototrophic mat microbial communities from Octopus Spring, Yellowstone National Park, Wyoming, United States - 20090730_OS60 ... | reverse complement strand
AACTTCGAAAATTGATTAGTCCGTCTTCGGAGGAACGATTTCGATGCGCATTTCGATTCCCGAACCGTGGCGATCGATTCTCGTTGCGGTCTTGACCGCGCTACTTACGGTTATCGGCGGTGGCACCGCGGTCCATTTCGGTTGCGTGCGCGTACCGCCGCAAGACGAAAAACGCGGTGACAAGGAGAAGTCACCCCGGCCGGACGACGACAAACCGGCAGCGAATCCGTGCGACGCGATCGCGAAGATTATTATGTCGGGCGGCTACTGCAGTGCGACGGTCGTAGGTCCGAAGCGTGACGATGGTCGATGGTATCTCGTCAGTGCCGCACACTGTCATCGACGTGTCGGCGAGGAGGTGACGGTAGTTCTTCGCAACGGCGTTTCGTTCGGCGCGCGTGTCATCGCGATCAATCGAAAGTCCGACTGTTCGATCTTACTGACGGACGATCGTTACGACAAGTTGCCGTGGCTGCGCGTTGCGGAGTCGTACGAGGTCGGCGATAAGGTGTTCCACTGCGGTTACGGCGTTCATATTCCGGGCAATCGTGAAGACGGTTACGTCGTTGCGAAGGAGAACGCCGACTTTCAGGTTCGCTACCGTTTATCGGTTTCGCAGGGTGATAGCGGCGGTGGCATTATCGCGACATCGACTGGCGAACTCTTGTCGCCGGTTTGCTGCACGACTCGGCTAAACGGTGTCGGCGACGTGTGGGGCGCCTCACCGCGAGTTATTCGTTCGATGCTAACGCATCCAACGAACTACTCGGACGATCTAAAGCCGATTGCGATGCCGGTGCGCGACTTAGCGGAGACTAAGAGCGATGGCAGCTAGGACGATCGAAGAGTACGCGTGTGAAGTCGCCGACGATTCGCTGCGTCGGCGACGTGTTATTTTGCGCGCTCGTGAGATCGGACCGCTGCCCGAGGTTGCGCATCCACGTCGGCGTGCGCGAGCGAGTCGATCGATTCTCGAGTGGTGCCGTACATATCTACCGTCGGTCTTTTCGTTACCGTTTTCGGACGCGCATCGATCGATCGCTCGCAAGTTCGAAGAGATCGTTCTTCGTGGTGGCTGCTTCGCATACGCGATGCCCCGTGGCAGCGGCAAGACTTCGCTTTCGCTCGCGACCGCGTTGTGGGCGGTCTTGCATGGTCACGCGAAGTACGTACTCGTAGTGACAGCGAACGGTCAGCGTGCGCGACAGACGATTCAGAATCTTATTCTCTGGCTCACGACGGCGCGTGAGCTCATCGAGGATTATCCCGAGGCGTGCTATCCGATACTGCGTGCTGACGGCAGCTTGCAGCGCATGCGTTTTCAGCTTTTCGACGGCAAGCCGACGCATCTTCGACTTACGTTCGATCGGATCGTACTCGCATCGATCGACGGTTCGAAGTGCTCGGGCGCGCTGATCCAATCGGTACCGCTCCGTGGTGGTTCGTTGCGTGGCTTGCAACACGCGTTGCCCGACGGTCGACTCGTGCGGCCGCAACTCATTCTAATCGACGACCCGCAGACTCGCGACAGTGCGATGTCACCGCGCCAGTGCGAGTATCGGCGTGCGCTCATTCAGTCCGACATCCTCGGCACCATGGCGCACGACCACAAGGCCGCGGTGCTGTGCACGTGCACGGTTATTCGCCGCGGCGATCTTAGTGACCAGTTGCTGTCGCTACCCGAGTGGAGTGGCGAGCGGATCGGTCTACTTCGTTCGATGCCGACCGATATGGCGGCATGGTCGGAGTACGAACGTGTGTATCGCGATGCGATCCGCGTGCGCGATTACCAGCGAATCAACGAGTACTACCTCGCGCATCGTACGCAGCTCGATGCCGGTGCGATTCCGTTCTGGGAAGCGTGTTACGATCCGCGCATCGAAGTCTCCGCAGTACAGCATGCGATGCATCTTTACTTCCAGGATCGTAACGCGTTCTACTCGGAGTATCAGAACGAACCCGCAGCGAACGTCGTTGCGGACGATTCGATCGCGATTGCGCCGGAGTCGGTTGCGTCAGCGTTCAGCGATTTCTCGATTGCGCCTTCGGAGCGAGTCGGGATTTACGTCGACGTACAGGAACGGATTCTCTACTACGCGGTCGTTGCGCGAGAGAACGATCGTGTGCGTGTGGCGTTTTCGACGTGGCCCAAGCAGCATGCGAATTACTACTCGGCAACGCGCCCGGCGCTGTCGCTCGAAGGCTTTTATCGCATCACGGCGCCACAGTCGATCGAACGAGGCTTGCACGACTTACTCGCGCAGCTTCGAGCTCGTTATCCGAATAGCTTCGTGCTCGTGGACGCCGGTTATCGCAGTGACATCGTATCGGCAGTGACCGCGATACACGATCGCGTCTATCCGGCTTACGGTCGCTACGTCGGTGCGCGTTCGAAGTCTTCGGTCGTTGAACTGACGAAGCCGGGCGACGTAACGGGCAGCGCTTGGCGCATGACGCGCGATCCGGACCGCGCTACGACGAGCGTGCTCATCGACACGAACCGTGCGAAGACGAGTGCTGCGAATCTCTTCGCATCGTCTTCGGTCGAGATTGCGCGTACCGTCGATGCGCCGGTCGTTATCGAGCATCTTACGTCGGAGACCGGCGTGGCCACGCAATCGATCTGGCGGCAGTGTGTCGAGTGGACGCTGCTACCGGCGCGCGAGAACCACTACTTCGACTGCCTCGTGGGCGCGCTCGTTGCACGAGAGATTTTCGATTCGCTCGAGTCGAGTTCGTCTTCGACTTCGGATTCGAGTTCGAACTGGCTTCTCGAAGGACTACTTCGTTATCGTGCGAGGACGATGCCATGATTGACGAGGTGCAGCGGCAGCAGATCATCGAGTCGTTAGTCGAGCAAGCACGGCAGCCGAAGACGGTGACTGTCGATGGCATGACAGTCCAATATCGCGACGTGAGCGAGCTACTCGAGTTCGTGCGCGAAGTATCGGAGCCGAAAGCGGTGGTTGTGAAGATGAATGCGCCGGGAGCGTTAGGATGATCGGCTGGCTGCGTCGAGTCTTTCGATCGGATGGCAACGCGTCGTCAGCGCGAGCGGATGTTTCGTTTCGCGCGCGTTACGATGCTGCGGCAACGACTCCGGATAATGCGCAGCACTGGTCGCAAGCGGATTCGCTATCGCCTTCGGCTGCACTGACGCCGAGTGTGCGTCGTACACTGCGGAATCGATCGCGTTACGAAGTCGCGAACAACAGCTATGCAAACGGCATCGTCTCGACGATCGCGAACTACACGGTCGGTACTGGACCAGTCTTGCAAGTTCGCACTACGAACGAAGAGTTGAATCTTCGTTTCGAGCGAGCGTGGTCCGAGTGGTGCGCTGCGGTCGATCTTCCCGAGATTCTGCGAACGATGCGTCGCTGCGTCGTTGTCGATGGCGAGGCCTTCGCGATCCTCTGCGACTATCCGCGGCAGCGAACGAAAGTGAAACTCGCAGTTCGACTCGTCGAGCCGGAACAGGTTAGCGAAGGTCCGATCTCGGCGCTCATGCAGCCGGTCGAGGGCATCGTCTTCGATGATTACGGGATGCCCGCGGCGTATCACGTGCTGCGGCGACATCCCGGCGACATCGCGATCGCGAACATCGACTACTCGTACGAGACGATACCGGCGGACTCCGTCATCCACTACTTCCATCGCGAGCGACCGGGTCAATGGCGTGGCGTTCCCGAGATTACGCCGGCGTTGCCGTTGTTTTCGATCTTGCGTCGATTCACGCTCGCGACTGCAGCCGCGGCCGAGACCGCAGCGAATCTCGCAGCTGTTTTGCAGACCGACTCGGCCGCGTATATTCCGCGTGATGCGGAACGATTCGCACGCGAACTCGTCTGGCAATTCGTCGATCTTCGACCGCGCAGTGCGACCGTGTTGCCACCGGGGTGGCGTCTGTCGCAGATGACGGCGCAGCACCCGACCACGACCTACGGCGACTTTGTGTATCACCTCATGAGTGAAATCGCGCGCTGTCTCAACGTCCCCGTCGTAGTCGCGCTCAACGACTCTTCGCGTGCGAACTTTTCGAGTGGTCGACTCGATTTGCGCAACTGGTATCGCGCACTCGAAGTCGAGCGTGCGCGGATCGAAGCGATCGTACTTGAGCCGATGCTACGAGCGTTTTATCGCGAGTGGCGCGTTGCTGACAGCGAGGCGTCAGCGCTCGTGGGCTTGGGTCGCGACGTACCGGATCACGAGTGGTACTGGCCTGCGCTCGAGGGCGTCGATCCGGAGAAAGAAGCGAAAGCACAGCGATTGCGCCTAGAAAGCGGCCTCACGACATTCGCATACGAGTACGCGAAGCAGGGTCGCGATTGGATGACCGAGTTGCGTCAGCGAGCGAAGGAGTACGCGCTCGCGAGCGACCTTGGTCTCGATTTCCTTTTCAAGAAAGGAGGTAATAGCGATGTCGAAGACGACGAAAAAGTTTCTTCGGATTCGAGCGAAGGCGAGGATTCGCGCGCAGGGTCCTGAAGACGAGCTCGAAGACGAAGAAGACGAAAACGAAAACGAAGTCGCTGCGCAAGACGAAGAGTCGCAGCCGGCGACCGAAGAAACGCAGCCGACTGACGACGCTGCGTCAGAGCTAAGAAGAATCCAGATCGTCGCGTACACCGGCGGTACGATGACGGTCGAGGGCTGGCCGCTACCGGTCGTAGTCGATCTCGACGGTCTCGAGATTCCGACTAGCTCACTTCCGATCCGTTACGCACATGACGAGTACGCCGGGATCGGGCACACAACGAATATCGCGATCGAAGGGAACGAGATCGTTGCGGACGCCGTGGTTTCGCGCGATACCGAGTACTCGCGGGACTTTCTCTCTTCGATCGAAAACGGTTTCCCGTGGAAAGCTTCGATCGGTCTCGAGGTCGTCGAGTATCGCGAGATTCCTGACGGTGCGGAAGTCGAAGTGAACGGTCGATCGTTTACGGGTCCGCTCTATGTAGTCGATCTTGCGGTTCTCCGCGAAATTTCGATCGTTGATGTCCCTGCAGACATCGGTACATCGGTCATTGCAGCAAAAGCTGCTCGGAGGGTTGAAATTGTGAAACGCATTCTCGGAAAGTATCCGCATCTTGCGGAACGAGCGATTCAAGAGAACTGGTCCACGAAGAAGTGCCAGCTCGCTGCGATTCGCGCGAGTCGGCCGAGCAGTCGCGTTGTGCACGCATTCGATGCCGGCATGGACACTACTGAGGTTCTTACCGCCGCGGTCATGCTCCGCGCCGGCGGTTCGGTTGCGAAGAGTGTCGAGAAGAAATTCGCGCCGCGGATCGTCGATGCCGCGTCGAAGTACCGCAACCTCGGTTTGCTGCAGCTAGCGCGCGAGTGTTTGCGAATGGAGGGCCATCGCGTCGATCCGTACTCTTCGCCGATGGACGTGATTCGCGCGGCGTTCAGTGTGCGGTCGTTTCCGAATCTCTTACGCGAGTCGGCATATCGAATCCTCGTTTCAACTTACGAGACGATGTCACCGACGTGTCTGCGGGTCGCTCGCATCGTGGAGACGGTCAACTTCATGCCGCACACGCTCGCACGGTTGAACGCGTTCGCGCAATTCGAGCCGGTGCCACCGAGTGGCGCGATTGCGCAGGAGCGCATCGGTGACAACGGTTGGCAAGTGAAAGTCGATACATATGGACGGCTTTTCACGATTACGCATCAAGACGTTATCAACGACGATCTCGGTGCATTCCTCGCAATTCCGCAGGAAGCTGCGCGAGGTGCGATTATCGCGCTCGAGAATCTCTTCTGGAGCACGGTCGTTGCGAACCCTGGTGGCTTTTTCAGCACTGCGAACGCGAACGTCGTGACGAGTGCGCCGCTTACGATTCCGAATCTTGATCGCGCGGTCGAAAGGATGTTGGCACAGAGAGACCAATTCGGTCAACCGGTTTTCGTGAAACCGAGTTTTCTAGTCGTGCCCGTGGGTCTAAAAGCGACCGCTGAAAATCTCTTCACCGGTGTGCGTGTCGTGATCGCAGGTGGCAGCAACGAACGCACGTTACCGGAAACGAACGCCTACGCCGGCCAATTCGAGCCGGTCGTTACGCAGTACTTGCCGACGAACGGTGCGAACTCGACATGGTATCTCGTAGCCGATCCTGCAACGACACCAGCATTCGCAGTCGCGTTCCTGCGTGGCCAGGAGACGCCGATCATCGAAGAGGTGCAACCGAGTCCGCAATTCCTCGGTTACTCGGTACGCGCCTACTGGCACTTCGGCGTCGCGTTGCTCGATCATCGCGCCGCAGTGCGTGCGACAGCGTAATGACAGCGAGAGACGATGAACGCGATACTCGATGACTTTTTCAAGACACTACTTCGCAGTCGCGGCGTTCGACTTCGGTTGCCGAACGGTTCCGAGATCGACGCCGTGGTCGCGCGCCGCGATTCGCAATCGGTGTCGCTCGGCGGTCAGGTCGCAGCCGATACGACAACGCAGTGCTTCGTTGTGCGCGCAAGCGACTTGCCCGCCGGATATTGGCCGCGTGTTGCAGACGAGATAGTGAACGTCGCGACATCGCAGCGGTATATCGTTGTGCGCGCTACCGGTGGCGCGCACGCAACGACTTCGAGTGATCCTTACGGTTTCCTTGTTCGTGTGTGGACGAGGTTAGCATCCTAACGGAGGTAAGCAATGAACTTTGTAGTCAAACATCACGATCTCGTAATTCCAGCCACGTTCGGTTCCGACCAATTCGCGGGCGCGCTCGTCTTTCTCGGCGATATGCCTGCGGTTACGCTCGAGCCAGTAAAGGCTAACGTTACAACCGGCGTTGCTGTCGGTGCCGTTATCGAAGGACCGCGCGAGACTGGCACCAGTTGGGGACAAGGCACAGTCGTCTATTGGAGCGCTGCGAACAATCGATTCACAACGACAGAGACCGGTAATAGACGTGTCGGCGTAGTAGTCGGTGGCGACGTTCCCGCATCAGCGACTCGCGCACTCGTGTTGATGGATCGATGATCGCGAGCTTACTAGACGCCGTTGTCGATGCGATTAACGGACCGCCGCCGGCGGCCTCGGTTGCGGCAACGAAAACGTGGGCACACTACTGGGTCCTCGCACGCGAGACACCCGACGTGTGCATCGTGACATTCGTTCGTTCCGAGCGCGAGCGACTTTCGCGATCGCGATTTCGATTCCTTCTCGACGTAGAGATTGTTCGCGCTCGGTCATACGTGGATACGTCGTCGATCGAGACTGTCGTCAACGACGTGCACTCGATCGCATCGCGGATCACGAGCGAAGAAGTGCTCGAACGTAGTGGCATTGCATACGCGTTCGATTCGATCTCGTTTTCCGATCCGCTTTACGAGATCGAGGAAGTATTCGACGAGAGTTCGTTCGTTCGCGCGAGTGTGACTGCGCGCTACACTGTGCTGGAGCCGTTGTGATGGCGTCGGAGTCGATCGTAAAAGTGAAGCAGCTTTTTCTCGACCGTCCAGCGATTACGCGTTACTTCGATCGCAAGACGCTACGCGTTTTCAAGCGGTTCGGAGCGTTCGTGCGACTGGTTGCGCAGCGAAGTATGCGACGACGTAAGACGGCGTCGCCACCGGGCCAACCGCCGTCAGTACGCAAGGGTCAGCTACGAAAGTTGATCTTCTTTTCGCTCGACGAGCGTCGAAAGAGCGTCGTTATCGGACCGACGTTACTACGTCCCGATTCGCCGGTGCCAGCGCTTCACGAGCACAGCGGCGTACGTCGATACGGCGCGCGTGTCGCGAAGTATCCGAAGCGCGAGTACATGAAACCCGCGTTTCGCGAAGGGTTGGCGAGACTATCGCAGTTCTTTAGGGAGGCAAACGCATGAGTCGAACACGACTGGGGCACCTCGCGAAGCTCTACGTCGATAGCGCGAATAACTGGACCACGCCGACGTGGGTCGAGGTGCCGAATGTTAATAACCTGACACTAAACCTCTCGCACGCGACCGCGGACGTGACGACGCGTGCGCATGCCGGTTGGCGCACGCAGGTCGCGACACTCAAGGAAGCGACGATCGAGTTCGATATGCTGGATGTCGCGGGCGACCCGAGTGTCGCGCAGATTCGTCAGGCGTTTTTTGCTCGCGGCCAACTGCACGTTCTCTGCTTGAACGGTCCGCGCACCGAGGTCGGTTCGTGGGGTCTGAAGACGTTGGTCGAAGTAACTCGTTTCAACCGCGCCGAGCAGATGGGCCAGGCCATCGTGATCTCGGTCACGTTCGTAGTATCGCCGTTACTCGACGGTACTGTTTATCGCTATCCCGAGTACTTCGAGGTAACGCCCTGATCGCGTGAGGACCAGCAACGATGCGACATCGATTTACGGACGAGCATGGCCGCGAATACGAGGTCGCGAGGATCAGCTTCGCGCGGTATCACGATCTTCGCGACCACGGATTCGATCTTGCGAAGTGGGCCTCGGAAGCGCTCGCGCGCGTAGTGCGGCCAGACACTACGAATGATAACGCGTTGTCGCAGCGATTCGACTACGAGGAGTTTGTGCGCATACTCGCCGACGGCGCCGTGTTCCGCGATCGCAAGACTGCAGAGGCGTTGCTGACAGTACTTTGTCGCGATTCGCTTGCGCGGCACGGTGTGACCGCGAACGAAGTTTTCGAGTCGCTCTACGGTCGATCGATCTGGGAAGCCGAAGTCGCGTTCATCTCGAGGATCCTCGATTTTTTCGAGGGCCACCCCATTATGCGCGAGATTCTCGGCGCCGCGTTGAAGCTGCTGCTGTCGAAAGTCGAAGCGAGTACTGCGATATCGAGTCTTACGTCTGGCACTTCGCCGGCTACCTCGGCGTAGCGCCGTGGGACTTCACACTCGGCGAACTGCGCGCGATGTACGAAAGTAAGCTATTTCACGATCACTGCCACTACGGTATCATTGCAGCGGCGATTGCGAACGCGTTTCGCGGTAGCGAGTCGCCGACGATTCGAGTCGAAGATATTTTCCCGGATGTCGTCGAGTATCTCGAGCGGTTCGGTGTTCGCGGTGACAGCGAGTTGCCGCTACTAAGTAAGGACGATCTAAAGTCGTGGCTAGCCCAGCAGAAATCCGAGCGGGTCGCGCGAGCGTCGAGCTAACGCTGACGGATCGACTGACCGCGGACCTCAATGCGGTTTCGCGTAAGCTCGCAACGTGGGGCGTTGCGCTGCAAGGCATCGGCGCGTCGATACTCGCAGCGTTTCGGCCAGCGCTATCGGTTTTCCAAGAGCAAGAAGCGATAGGCGGTTGGGCGCTGCGCCTGCGTACGTCAGTCGAGCAATTCTCGAAGCTCACGTCGCTTTTTCGCGTCTGGAACGTGAGCGTCGATGAACTCGGTGCATCGCTCGAGAGCATGACCGCGAAGCTCGATGCGAAAGCGGTGGCCGAGTTTGGAGACGTGCTCCAGAATCTCGGCGTTATTTCGTTCGCGCATCTACCGCTCGAGCAGCGACTCGAAGTCGTGCTCGAGGCGTTGCAGCGTATTCCGGACGAAACGCAGCGTGCACGCATCGCGGTCGAACTCTTCGGCGATAAGGTCGGCATGTCGCTCGTTTCGATGGGCATGCTCTCGAATGACGCGAAGGAGCGACTTGCGAATCTAACTGCGACTACGAGCGAACGAGTACAACACGCCACGCAGATCATGCAATCGTGGCGCGAGATTACGGCTTCGATCTCTGCGGTCTGGTACGAAGTCGCTGCTGCGATTGCGCCGGTGTTGGAGGCGATCGCGGCGTGGCTGAAGAACGCGACTGCGAATCTCGTCGAGTGGGTGCGCGCGAATCAAGGCGCTGTCATCGCGATAGCAGCGTTCGCTGCAGGCCTCGTAACCGCCGGTAGTGCGCTACTCGCTTTCGCGGGCATCGTGAAACTCGTCTCGATTGCAATTAGCGTTTTTAGCGCGCTCCTCGCTGCACTGAAACTCGTGTTGCTCGCGATCATGAGTCCGATTGGTCTCGTCGTCGCTGGCATCGCTGCGCTTGGCGTGGCCGCGGTCGCGAGCGGTAACAACACGATCGAGAAGTTCCGCGAGCTGAAGACCGACTTGCAGGGACTCGCGACCGACTGGTCGAACTCCATAAAAGCGATCGTGGCTTCGATAAAGTCCGGCGATATCGAGACCGCGTTCAACATACTTGTAAAGGCGTTAGAACTAACGTGGGCCACGCTGATCCGATCGTTGAAGCGCCTGTGGTGGTCGTTTGTGCGCGACATCTTCGAGTTTTTCGCGAATAATCCGTGGGTGCTGCCGCTTGTTGGTGGTGGTGCGGGTCTCCTTATCGGTGGGCCCGCCGGTGGCCTCGTGGGTGTCGGCGTCGGCGCAGTCGCCCAAGGTGCGCTTTTACTGAACGCGGAAGAGATCGATAAATTCCTCAGAGAGAAGATCGAAAACGTCGATCGCGCACGCGTCGACCAGCTACGATGGGAACTCGAGCAGATGATCCTGCAAGCGCTGCGAAGACAACAACAGCAGCAGCAAGAGCAGCAAGGGCCACCGCAAGGTCGCGTCGCGGCGATGGAAGCGGTTTTCGTACCGAAGGAAGACCTCCGAGATATGCTCATGATTGGCGAAGCGCGTGGCACATTTACGGCGTTCGCAGCGCGACAGCAATTCGCGTTCGGAACACGTACGCAGAAACGCCAAGAAGATTTGCTCGCGGACATTCTAAAGGAAGTGCGAAGAGTGCAGCAAGGCGTTGACGCAAACATGAAGGTGAAGTGACATGCCGCATCTTTTATTCAAGATCAATCCCGATGAGCTCTCGCTCTCGTATAACCGCACAAGTTATCGAATCAACGTACACGCGATCGACTATCCTGATGCGATCTCGGTTGCAAACGCGATCTACGCGTACACACCTCCGATCTTTCTTGGGCTTACGCGATCCGACGTAGATATTCGCGCAAACGAAGACGGTCGAACCTACGATGTCGTGATTACGTACTCCGCGGAGCCGAGTGACGAAGCGGTTGATGCGAGTCCACCGTCAGCAACGAAGTCGGCGCCGGCATCGGATACGGTCGATCTTTCGTTCGGCTACTCGATCTCCGCGGAAGCGCAACAGATTCACGTCACGAGTGCGATCTCGCAGGGTCGTGTTGGCGCTGGTAACGCGACCGCGAGCGGAACGAATCTGCAATGCGTTGCGTTCTCGGAAGTAGTCCCCGACGGCATCGCAGCGAATCCGGTACACGAAGGTCGAACGATTTTCGTGACCGGCGGTCCGTCGGCGTGGACGTACGGTCCGTATCGGATCGTAGCACTGAACGGTGTGCGCTGGGTGCTCGATCGCACTCCTGCGTCTGTCGGCGCAAGCGGCGGAGTGTGGACGATGCCAGCCGACGCGCCGGACTTCGAGAACGCGATAAACGTTTCCGAAGATTCGATCGAGGGTTGCGATATCGCTGCGCCATCGCTCTCGTTCGAGCGGCGCATTACGATTCCAGTCGTGAACGTTGCATACATTCAAACCGTGATGAGTCTAATCGGTAAGGTGAACAAGAAACGATTCTATCACTTCGAGCCGGGCGAGGTTCTCTATCTCGGCTGTGTCGCGGATAAAGAGAACGCGAGCGCGTGGAAAGTTACGCACAAGTTTCGAGTCGAGCGCAACCAGAGGAACGTTCGCATCACGAAGGAGATAACGGTGCCACTGAAGCGTGGCCACGACTATCTCTGGGTCAAGTATCGACCGGTTACGCGTTGGGGCATGGTTGTTCAGGAACCAGTCGCGGCGTACATCTCGGTCGTCTACGAAGAAGGCGACTTTAGTCTACTCGGTATCGGAACGTGAGGTGCGATCGTGAGCGATCCGTTATCGTTCGTTTCTCCCGGTGATCCGATCGGTGAGCTTGCGCGCGCCGATCGGATCAATCTTCTCATCGAGTCCGCGCGTCGTGTTCTGCGACCGCAGACTTCGCCGAGCGATATCGAGAAAGAGATTTTTCGCGCACTGCAACCGCACAATATCGTTTACGTGAAGACACCGGTGCCGGCGCGCGAGTACACGATATGGCGTATCGCTGGCAACCTCACGTCACCGAGCGCGCTTCTCGCACCGCAAGCGTATCGAGTCGAAGTGCCCGAGGACTCGTGCGATCCGTTTGTCGTGCTGATCGAACCGTCGGACGGCGTCACGCTTGCGCGTGCAGCGGTGAGCGGCGTCGTCTTCGGTTACGTTCTCGGGCAGGGAAAGTACGCGCACGCGATTCCCGGCGATCCGTATTTCCTCGAAGCGGATGACTACGGACCGGCGCGCATTCTTTATCGCGCAGGCAACTACGCGCTACTTCGACTTGGCGACTCGCGGCACCAGCGGCGATGCAAGAAGTTGAAGACGGACGACTACGGCTACGCGTACTACGGCCCTTACGGCTTCGAGATCGAAGACGAAGAAGAGCGAGACGAAGACGAAGAGCGGCAGTGCATCGACTGTCTCGCGAAGCTTTGCGTTGTTCGCGATTACTCGGGCGCGATCGTCGATATCTTCTACGAGGATGCAAGCGGCAATCGTGTGCGTGTTCCGGATTGTACGAGCGCGTCGTACGGCGGATCGATTTCGAGTTCGGGTGGTGGTGGTGGTGGTGGCGGCGGTGGCGGATGCTGTCCGCAAGACGGCAGCGAGTACGTGCTCGAATACGATTTTGTCGTTTCTGGAAGGTCTTACTCGGGAGTAACGAATTCGCAGAGCTGGACTGGAAACTTTATAGTGTGGTGGCTTCATACAACGTCCGGTATATGCGATGATGGACCTCCACTAACTTATCTATCCATAAATACTGAGTTCATTTGCAATTCTGGTTATTTAAATTTTTTCTTTGATTTCTATTGTGTCTTTTTGCTTTGCGCATTGAATGAAAACGATTTTGAGGTGACAGTAACCGGATGCCCTGGCAATCCTACGTTTTATCTCACGATTCTCCCTGGTCGTTGCGCATCAGGTTCGTTCGTACTTAGGCCCGCCTAAGTCGAGGTCGATATGCTCGATCCGCTCTCGCACGTCAGCGACCACACCGGCGATCGAAAGTGGGCGCACTGCCCAAATACAATTCGCGCTCACTACGAAGCGCTCGATCGCGTAATTGACCTCGCGCACAACGAACCGTACATCGGCCACGACTACGACTTCGGAGTCGTTTACGTCGGTGGCGGTCGATATTGGCCTGGCATCGTAGTCGGTGTTCGACTATTGCGTCACGTCGGCTATCGCGGACCGATCGAGGTCTGGCGCGGCCACTACGCTGACGAGGAATCGATTCGCGAGTCCGACCTAGACGGCTACGACGTTCGCATCGTTGACGCACGCGAAGTTGCGAAGACGACGCAGCCACGCATTCTTCGCGGGTGGGAAGCGAAGCTGCACGCGATCCGGCACACGAGGTTTCGTCGTGTTCTTTTTCTCGACGCGGACGCGTACTGCGTAGTTGATCCGACGCCGTACTTCGATCGCTTCTCGGACTTCGCGTTCTGGAGCGAGAATCGGCAGAATATCCGCTGGCACTACGTCTGGCCTTCGCACGAGCGACGCGATGTAGTCGGCGTGCAAGGCGGTCAGTTCTTCGTCGATCGCGAGAACGCGTGGCCACTGGTCGTCATCGCAGATTGGATTTGCCAGCACAGCGATTTCTATTTTCAGCACCTCTATGGCGACCAAGATGCGTGGCGACTTGCGCTCGCGATTACGGACTTGCCGTACACGATCGTCGGGCCAGCGGCGTGGCAACATCCCGCGTTCGTGTGCGCACTCGATAATCGAAGATTCGTAGTGCATCGTCCGGTCTCGAAGCTCTTTCGCGCATGCGATTGGAACGCCCGCGACTGCGCAGTCGATTTTGCGCCGCATTTACCGTTCGAGACGTTCGTGTGGCGCGAGTTTACGAAGCTCGCCGAACACGAAGTCGAAGAGTGCGAGCCTGCGTTCACGAGTCTCTATCGACGCGGTGCCACGCGTGTTTTCGACTCGTCATCGGTGGACGATCGTACATATCTTGCATGCATTGAGACTTTAGCTAAGACGCATAGTTGGAACAAGATCATCGATCTTGGTTGCGGCAACGGTCGCATCACGAAGGAGATCGCGCGTCGAACTGGAGTTGAGGTCGTTGGTCTCGACTGCGTGCGCGAGATACTACCGCAGAGCGACCTAACGAATCCTCGCTTCGAGTACGCGAACGCATTCGAGATCGATTCGCTTCCTGATGGCGACTCGCTCCTCGTGAAGGACGTTCTCGCGTACTGGCCGTTCGCACACGTTCGCAGTTGGTTGCGCGAAGTTGTGACGCGATCGAAGTGGCGGCACATCGTGGTCACGAACGATGTCATGCAGTTCCCTTCCGAGATGCCGTTCGGTCGATACCACGGTATCAACCCCGAGCTTTGTGATTTTTTGCATGAGATCGCGCACTTGCAGATTCGCCTAGAAAACAAGGCAATTCTGCTGATTTCGATTCAATGAGATGTCCCCTTTATAGGGGACGCGACTACAAAAAAATCGGGTGCGAGGTAAACTACGGTTGCGGGTTCGAGGAGTTGTGCGAAGTGTGGAGGTGTTGTGATGAAACCGGTTCGCGAAGTAGAGAAGTTGCCACCGCGAGTTATGCTCTACGGCGTCGAGGGCATCGGCAAGACGACGTTCGGCGCGTCGGCACCGAAGCCGATCTTCGTACTAACGGAAGACGGCCTCGGCGATCTCGATGTCGAGCACTTTCCGTTAGCGAAGTCGTACGATGACGTACGTCGTGCGCTCTGCTATGTGCGTGATGAAGCGCACGACTTCGAAACGATCGTGTTGGACTCGCTCGATTGGCTCGAGCGACTCATACACGATTATGTATGTGTAGAACACAATGTCTCAACAATCGAACGTGTAGATGGCGGTTACGGTCGCGGCTACGTCGCGGCTCTGAAAGTCTGGCGCGAAGTGATCGGCATTCTCGACGAGATTCGAGCTCAGCGACGGATGATCGTGATCGGCATCGCGCATGCGAAGGTCGAGCGATTCGAGGACCCGGAGGCGCCGGCGTACGATCGTTATTCGCCGCGACTGCATAAAACGTCAGCTGCGCTCGTAACCGAGTGGATGGACGCGGTGCTTTTCGCGCACTGGCGATACGCTGTCAGAACGGAGACGGGTAATTTCGGAAAGACCCGTGGTGTCGCGATTGCATCGAAGACGGATTGCGAGCGTGTTATTCGCGTTACCGGCGGACCGACGTGCGTCGCGAAGAATCGGTACGGGCTTACAGGTGAACTTCCGCTTAGTTGGGATGCGTTTGCGAAGGCGATCGGTTACTAAGAGAAAGGAGAGAAGCGATGGCACTTTTACCCGAAGAATTCGATGCGTCGAGTGTACCGATGCGGTTCGGCATGCTGCCCGAAGGTCGTTACGTAGTCGCGATCACGAAGACCGAGATTCGTTCTTCGATGACCGGCACCGGTCAGTATCTCGCGGTTGAGTTTACCGTGCAGGAACCTGCAGAGTATCTCGGTCGAACGATCCTCGTGCGCGTTAACGTCCTTCACGATAATCCGGTGGCGCGCGAGTACGCGAAGGCCGAGTTGGCCGCGATTTGCACGGCGTGCGGTAAGACGAAGATTTCGGATACAGACGAGCTCCTTCGCTCGCTACTCGTTATCGATCTTCGCTATCGATCGTCACCGAACGGTACGCAGTATCCGCGAGTCGTGAACTATTATCCGTATCGACTTCCGGAGCCGAAGTTAGGCGAAACTAAGGAATCGGCGCCGCGGCCACCACGGCGTGGCAACGCGCAGCGATGACATCGTAATGCCATCGAAGCGTAGAGTCGAGCTTGTGTTGCCGTATCCGCCGTCGGTAAACTCTTACTGGCGGCACGCGCGGGGTCGTCACTATCTCTCGCGTGCCGCGAAGAACTATCGAGAGCTCGTCGTGCTTTCGATTCCGAAAGACGTGCGGTTCGATCGCGAAGTCGAAGTTTTCGTTGAAGTGCGACCGCCGGATAATCGACGGCGCGACATCGATAACGTTCTGAAAGCGATCCTCGACGTACTCGAGTTTACGGGTCTGATCGCGGACGATTTTCTCGTATCGCGGATCGAAGTCGTTCGTGGCGAGGTGGTACCGCGTGGAGAATGTCATGTCATCGTCAGCGAAGTACGGTAATCTGCATGCTGCGATTCGTTACGCAGAACTCGGTTACGAAGTGCTGCCGGTCGTAGCGGGCGCGAAGAATCCACTCACGGAGCACGGCGTTCGCGATGCGACGCTCGATACGAAGACGATCGAGTCGTGGTGGACGCGTTGGCCGAACGCGAATATCGGCGTCTCTGCTGCGGGCCTCGTTATTATCGATATCGACTCGAAGGACAACGTACGTTGGCCCGAAGACGAAGAGCGAGCATGTGAGCTCGTCGAGAGTGCGCGTGCGATTTCGGTGACGCCGTCGGGCGGTCGTCACTTTTTCTTCCGTCGGCCGGACGGCGTTTCGTGGCGATGCTCGGTGCGCAAGCTCGCGGCCAACGTTGATGTGCGCACCGACGGCGGCTACGTCGTGGTACCGCCGAGCAAGCTACTCGCTGGCGCGTATGTGTGGCTCGAAGGTAAAGAGCTCGATACCGCTAAGGAGTTTCTTTCGACGCCACCGAAGTGGCTGTGCGATCTACTCGATGAACGAGAGCGAGAATACGCATCGAAAGTAAATAAATCCGCACAGTTAGATGAGACGCGAGTTATTGAGGAGGGTACGCGGAACGACGTTCTTTTTCGGATCGGTGCGAAGTTGCGTTCGATCGGTTTCGACTTCGAGGAGATTTACTCGGCGCTATCGGTCGTGAATCGAAGACGATGCAGGCCGCAGCTCGATGATGTCGAGGTGTGGCGTATTGCGGAATCGGCGTCGCGATACGACGCTAACGCGATTGAAACTGCGTTAGTCGAATGTCGCTACGCGCAGATCGTCGAGAGCGAGAAGGTCGAAGACGAGATCGTCGAATTCGCGAAGCCGAGCGAGGAGTTTGTGGAGCGAGCGCCGGGCATTTTGGCCTTGATTTCTAGGTATATTCTCGATACCGCGTATCGACCGCAGCCGATGCTTTCGCTTGGCTCCGCGTTATCGTTCGTGAGCGTGCTCTGCGGCGCGCACTACGTCGTAGACGAGTACGGCACAACGACGAATCTCTACTGTGTTGGCGTCGGGCCATCGGGATGCGGTAAGGAGCGAACGCGACAAGCGATCCGTGATATCGCGAAGGCGTCGGGAGTACTCGAGCTAGTTGGCCCCGAGGACATCGCGAGCGGTTCGGGGTTGCTGCGTGCACTCGAGCGAAGTCGCGCGCAGCTCTTTCAGCTCGACGAGTTCGGACGATTTCTTAGTACGACGCATAACGCGTATTCGAGTCCACATCTCTATAACGTGACCACACTACTTTTGAAGCTTTATACGTCTGCGAACGTAGTCTTTACTGGAGTCGCGTATGCAGACGTAGATAAGACGCGGGTTATCGATCGACCGCATGTCGCGCTCTGGGGCACAACGGTGCCTGAAGATTTCTTTCGATCGATCTCGCGTTCGTCGATAAAGAGCGGACTTCTTTCGCGAATTCTTCTTTTCGAGAGTCGTGATCGTACGACGCATCAGCGACCGGCAGACAGGATGGTGCCGCGCGAGATTATCGATTTCGTTCGCTCTCTCGGGAACGTAGTCGTGTCGTACTCGCGGTCAGCCGGCGAGATTTTCGACTCGTACCTCGAGAAGTTCGAGGAGTACGCGTTACGAGTACGCGAACCGTATTCGTCGTTGTGGGCGCGTGCGTACGAAGCGGCGAGGAAGCTTTCGATTATCGGCGCGGTTGCGGAGGGTAACGTAATCGTGCGAGACTCGGTTGCGCAGTGGGCCTGCGAGCTTGCTGAGGCGATCGTAGGTCGAACGATCGCGGTGGTTACGCATAAGCTCGCGGAGAGTGCGTTCGAGGCGAAGCGGAACGAGATACTTGAGTTTATTCGCGAGCGCGGTGAGGTAACGAAGACGGACCTTTGCGCGCGCTTTCGCGGGATTCGGCCGTCGGAGCGGGACGAGATTTTACGTTCGCTCGCCGAGGAAGAGGAGATCGAAATCGAGGTCGGGTCGCGTATCGGCGAGCGTGGCCGGCCAAAGACGACGGTTCGCTACGTTGGCCGTCGGCGAGCGTAGCCGGGGATTATTCGACTTTTACTGCAGATTTTACTACGGGGTCGTTTTGCAACGAAATTTTTGACACAAGTACGTACGCGATAAGAAGATACGACAGCGAAGGGCATTTTTCTGCAAACTGCACCCCTGCCTTAAATAAGACCCCCCGGAAGCTGGGTTGCGGGTGCGAAAAAACGGCATCGGGGGTTGCACGGGGCGAACGTCGGAGGTAGACTGAGGGCGACACCTCCGAAGCCTCGCAGGGCCCGGCGCTTAGGCGCGTAGCGGGTTCGCGGGGGAGTATTGTCCGCGTATCGCTATCGCTCTTCGCGGACGATCTTTTTCTCTTCGACTTAACTTAAGGAGGTACGTTATGCGTGCGCGATTCCAATCGGATCTCGTTCGCGATCGACTTCGCGCGATACGATCGATCGTACGCGAGGTCGTACTCGAGCGTCGTATCGTTTTCGTGGAGGCTCGTGATGGGAAGTTATCGTTTTCGACTCGTAGCGGTATCGCGATCGGCGAGGTGCGGTTCAATGCCGACGACACGAAGATTGTAATCGTAGAGGAGGGTGCAGCGGCGCTCGATGCGAACGAGTTTTTATCTTCGATCGATCGAGCAGCGGACGAAGTAGTCGAGATCGCGAGCGGTCCGGATCGCGACTGTATTCGGTTCGCAGCGACGGAGTACGCGTTTCCACGTGCGTGTGTCGCTTCGCTCCCACTTCGTGTGTCGCTATCGCTCCCCAAGGTCGCATACTCGGATTACGATCGAGTTAGCGTTTCGTCTTCGGAGTCTTCGGTCGTTCGTTTCGCGTTCGAACTCGAGGGTATTTTCGCTCGCACGGTTTTCGCGTCGAAGGCACGAGCGCAATCGGAATCGCGGTTTGTTCTTTTTCGAAGCGGCGAGAGTGGCCTTATCGTCTTTTCGACCGACGAGAAGCGATACGCGATTGTGCGCAGTCGCGTGGATGCGGACGCGGAGGCGAAGGCGAAGGTTTTAGCGTATCTCGATTACGATTCTGCGGCGCTTGCGCACTCGTTTCTCGACTCTTCGGACGAGCGGGTAGAGGTAGGCGTCGATACGAACGGTTGGCTCGTGTTGGCGGGCGAGTCGTTTACTGTCGGCCTCGCGACGTTATCGATGCCGTTGCCAGCGAATCGTATCGACTATCTCGGAATCGATCGCAAGTTTCGCGCTCGCGTGCATCGCGCGGCCACGGTGCCTTACGAGTCGTTTGCGCGGGCGTATCGGAGTATCGAGCCGGTCGTATCGAAGGAGTGGCGCACGATCGGGTTTGAGTTCGGTGAGTCTTCGATTACGCTTTCTGCGACTTCGGATCTCGGCGTGTCTGCGAAGTCGCGGATCGATTTCGAATCGATAGTGCCCGCGAATTTGCGAACCACGATCTATCTCGACTCGAAGTACGTAGGCGATTTTCTCGCGGCGGTGCGCAGCGTCGTATCTGCGGAGGCGCTGGAATCGACGAAGATCGTATTCGAGCGCAAGGAAGATTCGAAGGGTATCGTGTTCCTCGGGATTGAGTCGGACGACTGGCGTTACGGGATGATGCCGATTAGTCGAGACTAAGGTGGAGGGCTGTTGATGCCGAGAGACGTGTTTACGACGGGCGAGATCGCGAGGATATGCCGCGTGGCGCCGCGGACGGCACTTAACTGGCTTTACTCGGGATTGCTCGGAGGATATCGGTTGCCTTTAAGTCGAGATTGGCGCGTTACGCGGGAAAGTCTAGTTCGATTTCTCGAGGAAAACGGTATGCCGATTCGTTTTCTTATCGAGTACGAGATCGAGAAAGCGTACAAGCGAAGGGCGAAGATCGCGAGTAAGAAGTCGGCAACGACTTTGGAGTAAACGAAAACCGGCCGGTCGTGGGAGGATCGACCGGCCGGTACCAACCCGAAGGGAGAACAACGCTATTATCGTAGAACGCAAGTCTCCTTTCGGCAAGTCGAGTTTTCTACGAAAGGAGCGAAAGCGATGCGAAGAAAAGACGTTTTTACGACGGGCGAGGTTGCGAGGATATGCCGGGTTTCGTCGCAGATGGTTGCGAAGTGGTTCGACTCCGGGCTCCTTAAAGGATATCGCATACCCGGCAGTCAGGATCGGCGTATTTTTCGAGAAGATCTAGTCCGATTTCTAAAAGAGAATAATGTACCGCTGCGCGTGCTTGAAGGTTCGATTAAGTACCGAGTTCTCCTCGTGGCTATCGACTCGATGTTTGACCGCTTACTTCGCTATTCGCTTTCGAAGATCGAAAACTACGAGTTCTGGCTTGCATCGAGTGCATTCGAAGCTGGTGTGATCGTAGCTGGCATTCGACCGGACGCTATCGTTATCGACTTCTCTTTAGGTCGCCGCGAGGCGGTACAAATCGTCAGCTACCTGCGCAAGGACGATGCTTACGCCGCCACTTTGATCATCGGCCTGGCGAGCGAAGACGAGGCGGAACCGGAGCAGCTTCTCGAATACGGCTTCAACGTCGTTTTCAAGAAACCGCTCGATGTCGCAGCTATTTCAAAGCGGATCGAGCTCGAGTGGGAGTCGTAGCGATGGGCGGCAAACTCGTAGTCGGCGATTGCGTCGAAGCGATGTCGCGGTTACCCGCGGAGTGCGCCGATCTGATTTTCGCTGATCCGCCGTTCAACATCGGATACGAGTACGACATCTACGACGATCGTCGATCGCGGGACGAGTATCTCGCGTGGGCAGAGACGTGGTTGCGCGTTGCGATTCGGTTACTGAAACCGAGCGGATCGTTCTGGCTGGCGATTGGCGACGCGTATGTCGCGGAGTACAAGATTCGACTCGATGCGCTAGGCCTGACGATGCGAAACTGGATCGTGTGGCATTATACTTATTCCCGCTGGTGCACGAAGCGATTCGCACTTTCGCACGCGCACATTCTCTTTTACGTTCGCGATCCGAAGCAGTACACGTTCCACGCGGATGCCGTGCGTGTGCCGAGCGCACGGCAGACCGTTTATCGGCATCCGAAGGCTAAGCCTTGCGGTCGCGTTCCTGACGACGTATGGATTCTGCGACCGCAAGAAGCAGCGGAGCATTTTCGTTCGGAGCACGACGTGTGGTTCGAGCCGCGAGTTTGCGGCACGTTTCTCGAACGCGTGGCGCATCCGTGCCAGATGCCGGAAGCGATACTCGAACGCATTATTCGCGTAGCTACGAATCCCGGCGATCTCGTAGTCGATCCGTTTTCCGGCAGTGGCACTACGTTGGCAGTCGCGAACCGACTAGGTCGTCGTTTCTGGGGCTGCGAGTTGTCGCCGCGATACGCGCGAGTTATCGTCGATCGACTTCGAGGCTTGTTCGCTGACGAAATCGAGGTAGAATATCTTCGGTCGCAGCGAGAGGTGAACGCGCTGCGTGCCGAGCCTAGTTGAGCGCCGGTCGGTTAGGAGAGGGCCCGACCGGCGTGTTTTTTTCCAACCCGGAGGGTAGAGCGATGTCGAGAACGAGTGCACATCGATTCGTTATCGAGAGCACGCAGTTTGCGAATCTCGAGCGTGCGTTATCGGTCGCGTTGCCGGCAGCGAAATCGTTGGGCGTCGACGCAGGCATATTTTGGCTGCGCGATTCGATTTTCGCGGCGACGCCGTACGCTTCGATCGGGCTCGCGAATTTCGATATCGAGTTCGCAGAGTCGCCGGAGTGCATCGCGATTTCGCAGCTCGCTGCGAGACCGCTTCTTTTCGAGTTGCGAACGCGTCGTGTTAGCTGCCTCGAAAGGATTGACCTCGTGGCTACGCGCGATCGAGTCGTCTTTATGTTCGAGTACGACTGGCGTTCGCGCGAAAAAACGCCGCCGCCGTTGGTTTCGCGTTATTCGAGCTCGTGGCGCCCGCGAATGACACCGAGCGAACACTACGAGCTACTGACCGCGCATCGACCTTATTTCGAGTGCGAGCTTTCGATAAAGGATTTACGAGCGAAGTTGCAAGGCCACGAGGACTACGGCTACGTCGTGCTCGAGGACTTTCCGAACGTTATCTCGCACGTAACGGTTAGTCGTTCTCTTCTACTCGCGTTTCTCGAAGCTGCGAAGGACGAGGACACGACGTTTCGACTTGCTTATTACGAAGGTCAGCGTTGCGTCGTCTGTCGTGCTGGTGACGTGATCGCGATTTTATCCGTAATCGACTAGTGCGAGGTTCGTGTTGTTTCACCCTAAAGGGAGGTACACTATGGTCAGCATTGGTGGTTATCACTTCGTGATTGAGAAGTCGCAATTCTCGAAACTGGAACGCTCGCTTTCAGTCGCACTAGCAGCGTCGCGTTGGATGGGTGCCGAATCGCGCATCTTCTGGCTCCGCGATTCGGTCTTCGCGGCGACACCCTACGCTAGTATCGGTCTTATGGACTCCGACCTCGAGTTGCGACCAGAGCGCATCACTAAGGACACACCCGATTCGTTTGCAATTTCGCGTGCAGTGGCCAAAAGGCTGATTGACGAGTTGCGGTCCCCACATTCGCACTTCTTCGAGCGAATTTGCCTTCTGTGGACACCAGACGCGGTTCTCTTTCGATTCGACCACAGTCGCGAATCGAAAATCGAAAAATCCGCGCTCGAGTCGCGTTACAAAGGATCGTGGTTGCCGCGACTGACACCGCGTGAACACTATGAGCGAGAATTTGATTCTTCGTCTTGTTTCGTCACCGAGATTTCGATTAAGAGCATTCGCAGAAAGTTACAGAAAGCAAAAAGTTGTGGATACATGGTTTTCGAGGATGTCGCGGGCGTTGTTCCACATATCGCGGTCAGTCGCTCCTTTTTGGGAGCCTTCTTGCGTATAGCGAAAACAGAGAGCGATAGGTTCCAAATCTTTTACCGATCCAATCGATACTTTATTGCCTGTCGCAGTTGCACTAGTTCGAATACACCAGGTAACGTGCTCGCGATCTTGTCTATTGTCAAAGGTTAGTGCGAGGTTCGCTATGCGCGTTTACGTTCTCGGTCGATCGATCTTAGACGATCGCGAATTCGAACGATTCTTGCGCGATCACGGCATCGCGTGGCCGAGTGACATCGCGATGTCATCGGATTCGTCTGGGCCCGGGCGGATTTGTGACAGCGAGGTGTCAGCGGAGGTGTTATGCGAGGTAGCCGGCAGAGTCTGCTACATGTCGTTCGCTCGGCCGCGGCCTGGTGGCAACCGGGTGTATCTCGAGCACATCAAGGAGTCGGGGCACGGGTCGGTTTTGGAACACGCTGTCTGGAACCTGTTGATCACGGGCGTCAGTCGTAGTCTCACGCACGAACTCGTGCGGCATCGCGCGGGCTTCTCGTACTCGCAGTTGTCGCAGCGTTACGTCGACGAGTCGGACGCGGAGTACGTCGAGCCGGACATCATCGCGTCCGACGCCGAGTTGCATGCCGAGTGGATGGCCGCGATTCGATGCGCACGCGAGGCTTACGTTCGACTCGTTCGACTTCTCGAGTCGAAGCTCGAGGACGAGTCGTTCGCGTCGCGGTGGTTGCCGTCGGACGCTTCTATTAAAGATAGGAGGAAGGTGGCCCGGCAGGCGGCGCGTAGCGTCCTGCCCAACGCCACGGAGACGAAGATCTTCGTCACGGCCAACGCGCGGGCGTTGCGTCACTTCCTCGAGCTTCGAGGCAGTCGGCACGCTGAACCGGAGATCCGCAAGTTAGCCAACATCTTGCTCGAGGTTCTTCAACGAGAATCGCCGCATCTGTTCGGCGACTACCGGCGGATTCCACTTCCCGACGGCACATTCGAGATCGTCACCGACTATCGCAAAGTATAACCGCGTACACTACGAAAACGATGTACGTGCGTACACGATTTTCGTAGTTTTCGACGCCGCGAAGAGCTGCCGCGGAATTTTTTGGAAAAATTTTTTCGCCGCAAGTGCCTAGAAAACTAGGCACTTACGTCGATCGGCGATTTTTTTTCGATTTTTCTGCTTGACGCCTTGCGGACGGCTTATTAAGATACCGGTGACGACAACGAAGAACGGTAACGAGATAACGAGGTAACGAGTAACCCGAAAGGAGAACGACGATGAAGCACATGCGACACAGCTATCACAAGGCGACTGGTTGGGCGACTCGGCCTAATTACGGCAAGGCTCTCTACCAGACGAAGGCCGGAAAGTGGATAACGGTCGTAGTTTACTGGCGGGGAATCTGCAAAGACGGTAAGGATCGGGCCAAGGTCGGCTTTCCAGGGAAAGGACCAAGCGATGACTTCTGGGTCGATGGCTGCCGGCTCAAGATGATCGATGAGGGGCAAGTAAGCCGCGATTGGAAGGACGACAACGACATCTTCGAGTAATCGATTATACCGAGCAGGTCAGGGACGGCCATTTGCAGTGATGCCGAAAGGCGATAACGTTTCACAATCCGAAAGGAGGACTTACGATGAACCGAGTGGACCTGCAGATCGCAGTAGCGAACACAATCGAAAAGGCCCGTGCAGCCGTAAAGTCTCGAAAAGGTCTTCGCGCCGCGATGCGTGTCGGCGTGTATCGCGTTGGTAATCGAGTCTTCGCATGCCTCGACGGCGAGAATGCCGTCGAGGTCAAGGGTAACGAGCGAATTGCTCTTACGAGCGAAGAGTTCGGTCGGTACGTTCGACCGGAGAACGACCTAACGATGTCCTACGAGTTCAACGGTATCTCGATCGACACGTTGAACGCTCTCTCGCGCTTGTTCCGCGAAGTCGCTGCTAGCTAACGAGCGAACCGAAATCGCTATGACGTGATCTTCGATTGCAGTGACGCCTTCGGGCGATTCGGTATCC
>Ga0308416_1000140_pt1 | contig 25682 bp, 21 predicted proteins | sample HotsprSampleOS60_FD_203468 | JGI IMG/M metagenome (GOLD analysis project Ga0308416, IMG submission 203468) | Hot spring phototrophic mat microbial communities from Octopus Spring, Yellowstone National Park, Wyoming, United States - 20090730_OS60 ... | reverse complement strand
GCTCCGGAAGGAGGGAGACGAATGACGACAGAAACGTACACCAAAGAGGTTCCGCCGGAGCTCCTGCGGATCATGAACGAAGCCGATCACGCGGAGCTCGAAACCACGATGCACGAGACACGCTTCACCATCAGGGCCAGGTTCCTTGCGGGTGACAGCGCCGCCGTGATCACCACGACCATCATGGGCCTCGCAAACTGGACGAACTTCACGGTCCTCACACCGGAGCGTAAGTTCTGGGGCGTGGCCTGCGAGGACACGCTCCAGCTCTTCGAAGACAATGAACCAATGGAGGAAGAGGCATGAAGCCCGAAATGATCTCATGGAGCCGCCGCGCCGCACGCCTGAAGGAGGTCCCCGCTGAACTCCTGCGGATCCTCGAGAGCTGCGACAACTCCAGCGCCAGGGTCAACGTCTACGAAGACGGAGCCACTATCATGCTCCAGTTCTTCAGCGGCGAGGAATCCGTCTACCTCGTCCTGACGATCCGCGGCTACGACAACCATTTCGCCTTCCACGTCTTCTCGAAGTCCGAACCGTGCTTCGGGAGCATCAACCCCAGGAACATCGAGGTCCGGCGGATGGAGCTGGACTGGGAGGCCAGGTGGGAGGAGGTCCCCGCCGAGGAGGAGATCTATGGTGCGTGCGTCACCTGCACAATCATCGACCACAGCAGGTGCATCGACCCGGCATGCACCTGCTGCCACGGGAAAGGAGCAGACGCATGATCACCAGGGAATCCATCGAGCTCAGTGAACTCGCCCGTTGCATGCCGACACCAGCCCGGGCCAGTGCGCCGTGGGTCGAGTTCGTCCGGTTCAAGGTCCTGCCGGCCACCAGCACGAAAGGTACCCGTGTCGTCGTTGAGGCCTACGACGGCGGCGGCAGGCGTACGCACCGCTTCGTCGTCCCCTGGCGCTACGATATCGAATACGGGGACCATTGCGAGGCGATCGCCCGGATGCTGCTCGACAGCGTGAGGGGACGGTTCGAGATCGACGACTGGCGGTACTACTTCTAAGGAGCGCCTCGATGCTGATCTCCAGCGTTGCCGACGTCTGCAGCCTTGCGCGCGAATACCTCTGCTGGGCCGACCGCGCCGGCGCCCTCAGCGACGAGGAACTCGACCAGGTGGCCTTCGAGGCAGCTGGCCGCTGGTGGGACCAACACGGCCCGGGCCGGTTCGACTGGGAAGAAATCTCAGAGCTGTACGAAATCGTCCATGACGAGCTCCTGAAGCTCGCACCGGACCTTCGATAGCCCTGCGGCACCATTCCCACGTACGGGGTATCGGTTCCATCCGGTACCCCGTATTTTTTTGTACATGGATGCTTACCCGACCGATGAGTGGTCCATCGAGATCGAACTGCCCGGCGGCAGGGTCATCACGCACGTGTACCGGCCGACGCCCCGCCAGCAGGAGTTCCACAGGGCCAATGCACGGTACGTGCTGTTCGGAGGCGCCGTAGGACCGGGCAAGACCCACGCTCTCTGCCAGCATGCTCTCATGCGGATGCTCCAGTGGCCGGGCATGCCGGTCCTCATGCTCCGCCGGGACCTCAAGGACATCAAGAAGTCGACCGAGGTGGAATGGCGGAAGGTGTGTCCCCCGGAGCTCTACAGCCCCCGCTACGGCGGGCAGCACAATAAGAGCGAGCACTGGTACCGCCTTTACAACGGCAGCATCCTCTATTTCGGCGAAGCCAAGGACTGGGAGTCCTACAAGTCGATGGAGGTGGGTCTCATCGCCATCGACGAGATCAGCGAGATCAGCGAGGAGATCTTCCTCAACCTCGACACCCGCCTCAGGTGGAAGACCGACGGCGCCTGCACCATGAAGAGCTGCGAGCAGTACCAGCGGCTCCACGCCCGTCACCCCCGGTACCAGATCGTCGCAGCCACCAACCCCGCACCCAACTGGGTAAAACGGCGATGGTACGATCCGTGGGCGCACAATAACCAGTTGCCGCAGCACGCGTTCATCCCCGCCGCAACACGCGACAACCCGTACCTGTCCCCCGACTACATCGCTTCGCTCACTGCCAACCATTCCCGCCGATGGATCGAGAACTACCTCGAGGGAAACTGGGATTCGTTCGAGAACCAGGTATTCGAGGTCAACCCGGCCGTGGTGGGATTCACATCGTCGCCTCCCGATTTCGTGGTGGCAGACGGCGGAATCGACTGGGGCTCCCCGACTGCCCGCCACGCTCACCGGACGGTTGCAGTCGTGGTGGGACGGGATGCCCGCGGGACGCTCTGGGTCGTCGATATGTTCAGCGAAGCGGGTCCTGCGTCAGACCGGGTGTTCGGATGGATCGCAAACGCCACCTCCCGATACGGCATCCGCCGATGGTGGGCGGATTCGTCACAGTCGAGGGCGAACCAGCTCCTCCGCGAACGCGGCATCCCCGTGATGGACGCAGACCGGAGCCCGCATTCGGTCGAGGACGGCATCGCAACCATCCAGCGCTACCTCGACCGGGGAGCCCTCCGCATCGCCGCCCACCTCACGCGTCTCTGGGACGGCCTGACGATGTACAGCTACGACGCCGAAACAGGAAGGCCCGTGAGGAACCAGGACGACGACGAGGTTGATGCTCTCCGCTACGCCGTCATGAGCGTTACCATGGGCGTGGAGGCGCCGCCGAGGATGAGCTTCATGCCGACCAGGCCGTACGTGGCGGCCGGACGGCAGCAGCAGCCTGTGAGCACGATCATGGCGTACCACCGCCAGCGCAGGAGGGAGATGATGCGGCGCATGCTGGAGACAACCGCGTGAACGACCAGGAGATCCTCGCAGACATCGAAGCAGCCCGGAGGTTCGCCTTCGGAATCGAGAGCCTCGGCGCCGACCTGAAAGCCAGGCACGGCGGGCTCCAGGCCGACATCGCCTACATGATCGACCTGTTCCTGGGCCGCCACGACATCGGGATGCCCGAGGACAGGCGGTTCGTGGCCTTCGACGTGAAGAGCTCACGCCCTGCAGACATCATCTTCCGGGTGCTCTCGGCCCTGGCCGAACCGGTCCGCCTCTCCTACATCACGGTCGGCAACTCGTCCCGCGAGCGCGAACGGGCTGCGCAGATCGACGCCCACCTGAACGCCCTCCAGTCCTGGTTCGCCCGGTCCTCGCCGACGCGCTACGACCTCGCCGCTCTCTTCTGGCAGCTGCTCGTAGGACGCTCGTACGTCCAGCAATCCTACATCCCGTACTACTGGGACAAGCAGATCGGCGAGTTCCGGGAAGGCGAAGAGGACAACCCGGCGGCCTACCTCGAACGGATCCGGGTCTACAAGGCGCGCAAAGGGCCGCCGGTTCTCCGTGAAACACTGGACCCCCGCATGGTATTCCCCGTCTACGGCCCGGGCGGTATCCGCGCCTACGTGAAGATCTACCGGGTCGCCCGGTACGAGTTCGAGCGGAACGCACGGGCTGCCGGGCTCGTCCCGGTCTACGGGCAGGACGGCCTCCCCACGCAGCTGATCCACCTGTCCGACATCCCTGAAGGCGAGTACCCGGAAAGCACCACGGCGCCCGCGTCGGCAATCACCTACTACGAGTACATCGACGACGAATGGATCGTGTACGCGGTCGACCGGCGCGTCCTCTACCGGCACCGCCACGGCGGAAGCATCGCCATCTTCCCCGCCTACGGTCTCCAGACCGGCTTCCGCGAAGTCGAGTACCAGTCGTTCGGGCTGCTGTGGCCGGTCCGGAACGAAATTCCCCAGCTCGACTTCTACCGGACGCTCGTCGCGCAGAAAGCCTACCTCGACGTGTTTCCCCCGCTCGTCGCCCAGCTGCGCGAGGGCGAGACGATGATGCGCGACGAGACCGGCCTCCCCAAGTCGTGGGAGCTCGTGCCCGGGACTATCACGCAGATCCAGGGCGAGCTGCGGAACGCCCTCCGCGAAGCAGCCTCGTCGATGGACCTCCTTACGATCCTCAACTACCTCGCAGGCGAGATCGACCTCGCCACGATCCCGGCACTCCTTCGCGGAACCGCTCCCCAGTACCAGACCGGGTATTCGGTGAACCAGATGCTCGCCGCGACCCGGACGCACTGGAAACCGTTCATCCAGTCCAGGGAGAACCAGGAGGCCGCGCTCGCCGAGCATTACCTGTCCATCGTCAAGCACCACATCAAGCAGTCCGTCATCGCCTACGGCGAAGTCACGGACGACCGGACCGGCAGGACGACCAGGCGGCACGTGGAGCTCAGCCCGGAGATCATCGACGACATCCCGCGCGTCGACGCCCAGACCAACATCGACCTCCCGGTCGACCGCGCAGCCGCAGCCCAGCTCTACTGGAACCTCCACAAGGAGGGCGGTGCGACATGGGAGGACTACGTCAAGCACGGCCTCGGCAAGATGGACCCGGAGAACTACCGGAAACAGGCAGAGCGCGACGCAGCCCGCCGCCAGCTGTTCGCTCCCGCCATGCAGGCGGCAACCGCCCTCGCCCGCGTCAAGCTGGTCAACTCCCTTATCGCCGAGCGCGGGCTGGACAAAGCTAACGTCCTGCTCACCGCCGATATCGAGTCGCTCCTCGAAGGACTCGGCGAAGTGCCCGGCGCACCACCGCCCACGCCGGTCACGATCAACCAGCCGGGCGCGCCGCTCCCGGTCAACCCGTCGCTGGGCCAGGTCCCCAACTCCGCAACCGGTCAGCCGCAGATGCCGGGCGCAGCCCCGAACTCGCTCGGCCCCGGATCCGCCGCCCGCAACCCGAGGGGGATGTAGATGGCGAACGAGTACCAGCTCCTTGTCGAACGCATCACCGACGAGTTCGTCACGATGGTCCAGGAGCTCCTCGACACCATCGCCCCGGCCGGCCCGTGGTGGACAATGCAGTCGACCAAAGAAGAGCGCGTGCTCCAGTGGCTCGACATCAGGGAGCCGTCGATCCAGTGGCTCCAGCAGATGAAGACTGCCGGGGCGCCCATCCCGGAGTCCAAACCGCTGGGCGACCAGTTCGCATTTGTCTTCACGGACCAGGAATGCGCCGACATTGCCGTCGCCTACCGCCTCGTACCCCCTGAGGGCCTCCGCAGGCTGTTCCGGTTCGCAGGGTTGAAACAGGCTGCAGAATTCATCAACAATGCGGAGAAGAACGCACCGCCGCTGGCGCGTCTGCTCCTGCGGCGGCTGCAGGCGGCGCCGCAGGAACCGCCCGAACGGCTCCCGAAGGCGCAACTGATAGGGCTCGCCGCCGGTGAACTTCCCTCCTGAAGTCGAACGCTGGCGTCCGCTTGTCGCCAGGTACTTTCCCCCGGAGCTGGTGAACAAGGCGCTCTGGGTCATCATGTACGAGAGCGGCGGGAACCCGCGGGCTGTCGGCGACGGCGGCAACGCCATCGGCCTCTTCCAGATCCACCACGGCGGAAGCATCCCGGGACGCCCCGACGCAAAGAAGCTACTGGATCCCGAATACAACATCCGCTACGCAGCGCAGGCTTTAGGTGCTGCCCGGGGTAACTGGGCGCCGTGGGGCGAGAACAACACGTACAAAGGGAAACCGTTCGGGGCGCTTGGCCATCACCCGTTCCCCGGCGACGGCATCCCTGCCCCAGGTGCGGCCGTAGCCGGCAGGGCATCCGGGGCAGTCAATTCGCTGCTCTCCACGCTCTTCGGTGCAGGACTGAGGGAAATGCAGAACCGGCCGATCGTCGGCAACCCCGGAACGCGAGGAGCCTTCGGCAGGACCGTGGTGGTCGGCCCGCCCTCAGTTCCCGGCTCCGCCCCGGCGCCCAGCCTGGATTCCGGACCGGCGAGCAAAAAGGGGAAGAAGTGGCTCGAGAAATATCAGAGCTACGTGACCGCGATTCAGCGGCTCGAGGAACAGCTCGCGCAGACGCCAGGCGACAGCTACCCGGCGCGCAGCATCATCGAAAAGGAGCTGAGATGGTACAGGGCCGAGCTCGCGAGGCACCTTGCCAAACGGCCGGCGGACGTCCCCGAATCGCTCGCGCCCCCGCTTCCGGCCCCCGCGCCCGGCGCGAAGCCCCAAACGCCAGTACAACCCGGTGGAAGCGGCTCAGGCGGATGGCTGACCACGCTCATCAACTCACTGGTGAACCCGCCCGGGCCTAAATCCCCGGAGCCCGGCTACACCCTCTTCAACCCGTCCAGCCCGGACGAGTACAACCTCCTGCTCTGGCAGATCGAACAGAGCCTGGGCCCTTACGTCGACAGGTTCCGAAGGATCGCCCCGTGGATCAGCGTGAATGCGCTCCTCGCCACACCGAAGGGTCTGCCGCAGGACGTCGAATACATAACGGAGCCGCCAAGGAGCCCGACGACCGGCAAGCCGATCACAGACGGCTGGAAAGGCCCCGGCATCTACTACATGAACGCTGACGGCAAGTCGATCACCAGGCTTTTGGACGAGGCTGAGACCAGGGCCTATTACCGGATGCTGTCCGATTACGCGAAGGTCGTGAACACGTTCGGGCCCTATTTCGGGAGCGAAAGGGAGTTCGACCCGGCCACCGCGTGGGCGAACAGCGCCGAGGTGATTGGGTGGCAGGACGCTGCAGACCGGGCAGCGTACGACCAGGCCCTTGCGCAGGCGGCCGAGCAGCTTGCCGACCGCGAGGCGATGCACTGGGCGAGCACGTGGGAGAAAGGCGGCCAGCAGCAGAAAGACCGCGACGCGATGATCTTCCAGGCCGGCATCGGCCGCCTGATGCCGGTTATGATGAACTCGTTCATCGCGCCGCCGCGGGACCAGAGGATCGCCTACTGGAAGGAGTTTTTGCAGACGATCGCACCGCCTCCGCCGCCGCGGCCGGTGCCGCCCCCCGGCCTGTTCGGGAGTCCATCCGGCGTCCCGAAGCTTCCCGGTATCCCCACCTACGAAGAGCTGCAGCGCAAATACTCGCCCGAGGCGTTGTGGGGAGGCGGGCCAATCCCCTCGGTGCCGTTCTAGGAGCCGACCATGACGATGCCGAGCATCCGCGAAGTGATTCCGCCGAACCCGACGAACAGCAAATCGTCGTGGATCGACCAGGTCGTGGCCTATTACGTGACGTCCATCCTGTTCGGGAACGACGACAACGTCCCGCCCGTCGGGCCGAAGCTGCCCGAGCACATCATCCGGCAGTACGTCGGCCTCGGGACGCGCGGCCAGGATTACAACGCTGGTCCCCTGATCAACCTGGTCAGGCAGTGGGCGAGCTGGGTCGCGGACAACTGGACAGCCGCAGGCCCAGCACTCGCAGGCATGGGCTGGTCGCTGGGTGCTCCCCCCGCCCAGGATCTCCCCGACATCCAGACCCAGCTTACGATCCGCGGCCAGGACATCGACCTCGCCCGCTCGCAGATCGAAGCCGACGCCACCAAATACGTCGCAGACCAGCAGCTTGAGGCCGCCCGTGTCCACGCCCAGGCCACGATGTATGCGGCAGACAGGCAGAAAGAGGCGACCATCGCCGCTGCCGATATCGCCGCAAAAGCCCAGATCGAGGCGGCTGCGATCCGGGCAAGAGCAGACGAAACCGTCGCGCGGATCCAGCAGGAGACCGCCATCGAGGTCGCAAGGATCCAGACCGAAAACGAATGGCGGATCTTCCTTGAAGCGGAGGCCGGCGCTTCGATCTCCAGCTTGCCGAGGACCAGCGGCAGTTCAACGCGCTCCTTGCCCTCGACCTGTACAGGCTGGGCATCGAGCTCTCCCGCAATCCCGTCGACTGGATCGCATACCAGTACTACCTCTCGGGGATGGGCGCCCCCACGACCTACGCAAACCTCACTGCCTTCGCGATCGTCCTCGGAAGCATCCCGCCCGTGGGCCCATCAAACTACGGACCGGTAACCGGCGGTCCGGCGACCTATTCAGGACAGTGGGTCTCGGCGGCATCCACCGGCGCCATGCCCGCATTCGCCACCATTACCGGCGCCTCCCGGTTCACCGGGCTCGCGGGCAACGCCCCGTTCGGGTTTACCGCCCGGTATGACCTGCAGCAGATCGAATCTGCGCTGGCAGAAGCCCGCGAAGAGATCGCCGGGGCTACCGGAATGCAGATCTACATGTCGGCCGCAAACGCCGGAGTTCAGGCCGCAAGCGGGATTCCCGTCACCCTCGTGCTCCCCGACGGCGACATGATCACCCGCACGCCCGACGCGAGCGTGTTCAACCTGCTCGCCAACTCCGAGCTTGGGCAGGACCAGAACCTCGTAAGCGCTCTCGACCAGTCCATGCAGGCCGAGTACGGCATCACCCTGCTGGAAGCGGCCGACCTCACGCAGATGCTGTACGACTACAGCGGCGACCAGCGCAACGGCCAGGTCCCGCTGGAGCAGTTCATCCTGACCTACCCGGCCCCCGGCACCACGCGCGGCGGCGTCGCACAGGCGTACGATGACGCCCTCAAGGCAGCAGGCCTCAAGTACCAGGAGGTAATGGGGCAGGCAGCGAACCAGCAGCAGCAGAACATCCCGCTGCAGTCGCCGCTGCCCAACCCGCAGACCGGGCTGCTTGAGCAACTTGCCGTTCAGACCGGCCTGCCGACGCAGCAGCTCGCCTCATCCGCGTTCCTCCCCGGCAACTGGGGCTGGCAAGGCGTGATCCAGAATCCGTTCACGCGTGCCCTGGTGGCCGGCACAACCACGCCGCTTTTCCGGAAGACCGATCCCACAGGCTGGCAGCGTTTCGGGGCCGTACCGGCCATGGGAGGATTCCAGACGGGCATCCGCTCCGGCCAGGACATCAACGCCAGCGCCTTCCTCCGCATGCTGCCCGGCCAGCAGGAAATGACCCGCGGCCTCATGGAAGCCACAGGACAGTACTGGCCCGACGTTGTAGAGCAGATGCTCCGCGCAAGCCCGGCCGGAATCTCCCCGTTCGCACCGGGCTCGATCGGCCGAAGGAGCTAGCCCGTGGAACCCTGGAATCCGCTGACGAGGCCGTTCCAGCGGCCGTACGCTCCCATCGTCCCGGCGCTCAAACCTGACTACGAGGAACCGGCGAGGCTGCCCAAATGGGCAAAGGCGCTGATCCCAATCACCCGGGCCCTCAGCATCGGCGAAGGCGTCGGCGCTGCCTTCATCGAAACCATCGACCCGTTCAACGTTCTGCCCGGCCAAAAGGACGACCGCCCATTCAAAGAACGCCTCAAGACAGCGGCGTACACGCTGCGGGACATTTCGGGGCCGATCGCCGGGGCAGTGGGCCAGGTCGCAAGCCGAATTCCCGGCCTGGGAGACGAGGCGCAGGCCCTCAGGCCGTTCGACAAAAGGACAAGTGCGCTCCGGGCGGCCGCTGAGTACGGCGTAAAGCGCGTCCCGAGGCTCCCGGGCGAAGACGTGATGGAGATCCCGGACGACGGCTCCCCGCGTGCCCTGGGACTGCAGACGGCAGAACGGTATTACAACTGGCAGGACGCCCCTGGCGGCGATTTCAAGAAGACCGTAACGGGTATCCTGATCGACCCGACAACCTATATCCCGGGGCTCGGGCCTGGCAAGGCTGCAAAGGTCGGTACCCAGACCGCTGCTAAGACCGCGGGAAAAGAACTGGCAGAACGCGCGGCGAAGGAAGCAGCAGAGCGCCAGGCCGGCAGGCTGATCATGCGCGAATCCGCCCAGCAGGCCGCAAAAGCCGGCGGGCGCAACTTCGCAAGGGGAATCGCCCCCACCGTAGCACGCGGCACGCTCGAGGTCGGGCTCGGCGTCGGGCCCAGGCGTGCTATCCCGTTCGCCCTCGGAGCGGCGGCGGGGCAGGAGGTCGGGCGCTGGATCAGCGAGCAGCTGCCCGGCGACAACGCGTTCCTCGAGACGGCAGGTCCGCTGGCAGGCGCAATTGCAGGCGGCGCAATCGGCGCGGGATCGATCAGAGAACCGCGGACCGTTCGCCTCGGCGTCATCGACGAAGGCGCAGAAGCCGCCGCTCGACGCGCCGCGCAGCAGGAGGCCGCGCAACCGCCTCCCGCAATCGGACGTATCCCGCAGCTCGGCGAACGGGAGAACCGGCTGATGGAGGCGTACGCTGCCGAGCTTGAGCGCGTACCGGGGTGGCAGAACAGCTACTACGCCAAGCACCTCCCGCCCGAGCACGCTGCCATCCTTGGGATCCGACCGAGTGAGCTGGCGGTCATCTATTCGTCAGAGCCGGACGATCTCTACCAGAACCTGCGCAACGAGTTCCTCCGGCGCCGCCGCGAGCAGCTCCGGCAGGCTGGCAGGCAGATCAACGACGCACAGCTTTCCGCCGAGGCCGACGAATACGCCCGCGCGACCAAGGGGATGCTCGACCAGTTCCTCAACCTCAAGCAGGCGCGCGAAGATATCGAGGAGGCCAGGAGCACGATCTCAATCGGACGGGCGCGGGCCGCCGAAGAGGCACAAAAGCGCGGAGTTCCCGAGGCATTCAGATCCGTCGAGGCGGGACGGACAGAGGCAGAACCGACAAAGCCCGAACCCGAGCCGGCGCGCGTCCCGGAAGAGCAGCCCCGGACAGGAGCAGCCCGCGCGCGGAGGCAGCATGACCGCACGATCCCGGCAAGGGCCAACCCGTTCTGGCGGCCCGGCGACCAGGACCCCGAAGACGTGCTTGCGCGCGCCGATTCCGAGGGATTGCGCGACGTCGAGAATTCAAGCCGGATCGAATTCGACATCGAGGAAGGCGAAGGCTATTACTACCTCGACATCCACCACGCAAACCGGGATCCGTACGACAGGATCGACGAGGCGGCGAGGAAGCTCGTCACCGACGCGTTCGGCAAAAGCGAAGCGGAGATCAACGACGACCCTGTGCTGAAGGCGCGGGCAGCTCGAGCGTACGAACAGCTTCGCGAGGCGATCGAAGACTATTACTACAGGACGGAGATCCGGGCCTACAGGACGGGCGAGCAGCTGACCGACGAGCTCGGCCTGCCGTGGAAATCGATCACGATCGACAGGAACGGCGACGTCTCGTTCGAATTCAGGCGCCTCCAGGGCGAAGACCTCGTCGTTTCGAGAGAATCCGCCCAGGCAAACATCGCCCTCACAGGCAGGAAAGCCGCCCGCATGCCGGAGGAGAAAGTCGAGCAGCTCAGCCTGCCGGCTATCGAGATGGCGCCTGCCGGCCGGGAAACCGTGACACCAATCCGGCCCGCGACAAAAGACCCAGGCCTGAAGATCGAAACCCCCGACGTCGCCCCGCCCGGGCGGCCGTCAGCGCTCTCGGAAAACGTGGCGTGGAGCCGCAAAGACATCGAGCGCAACGCCCCGAACACCGTGATCATCACGAACGCCGACAACGCGCTCGGCATCCCGGATCCGCGCCTCGTGCTCAGGGGCCCCGACAGCAACCCGAACGCGCTGCCCAACGCCGCGGTGATCCGGGACAACGCGAAGGAGATGGGACGGACCATCGCAAACGCTCTCGCAGAAAAGGAGCCCGAGGGCCCCGTCGTCATCGCCGTCCGCAACGAAAACCGCCGCCTGTCCAACGCTGAGTACGCCTTCGCCCGGGATGCCGCAGCGCGCCTCGGGGCGGAGATCCGGAAACAGCTCCGGGCTATGGCTGAGGCTGCAGAAGGAGATGAGGCTGAGCGGCTCCGAAGGCTCGCCGAAAGGGTCTACGTGATCCCCAACCTGGTCGACCGGGAACGCCCCCGCGCCGAATTCCGGAGCGCAGTCGTAGATGAATCCGATGCGCCTTTCTCTTTCGTCGGTCTACGGGAATCCGCCGTGCCGCATGCCGCCCGGACCAACGAAGAGCTCGTCAGCCGGCGAGAAAAATACCTGTCCGAATTCGAGAAACGGAAATCCCGCGCCCAGGACGAAGAGCCGGCCCGGCGGGAGATTTCCAGGGACGAGATCGAAGAAACCCCGTTCGAGGGAAGCAAAGCACGTCCTGAGCCCGGGCTCGAAGGCCGGACCCCGCGGAGATACGAGACCGTCCGGATTCGCCTGCGGAAGGGGAGCCGAATCGCCCGTTACGAAGGAGGGCATCCCGAGGAGGTCAAGGTCGCGACGGTCGAAGAGATCGTTTACGGTCGCCCGGCTGGAGACGCGGTTGAGCGGGACGAGATCGCCGAGGCGTTCGAGGAAGCCCGCAACCGCCCGAGCGCCAGGGCCCGGCAGCAGGCAACGGAAAAGTTGAAGGCAGCGGCCTACGAGATGCAGGACGTGGCGGCGGACCTCCAGAAGTTCGCCGCAGGGTGGTCATCGCCTGCCGACGACCAGCGCGCCGTGTTCGTCACGAGCCCCGGACGCGGGCGCGACGCAGGCGGCGAAGACGCCGGGCAAAGGCTGGTCGAAGAAGAGAAGATCGCTCGAGCCGAAGAACTCGAAGAGCAACGCGCGCAGTTCGCCCAGGCGACCGTAAACCGGATCATCAGGGCAACCAAGTCGCTGCTTGCAGGTGCGGAGGCCCCGAGGGAAGAAACAGGCGGCCTGAGGGAGTCGCATTTCGACGTCGCTGACCGCACCATCCGCCCGGAAGCAAGCCCGAAACCGGCCGACAGCAATTACATCGAAGGCGTCCCATACCAGGAACCCGATGCCGATGGAACCTGGCGTCCCATGAAGTTTCACCCGGACACCGGCCGGTGGGTGCCCCAGTCCCACGACGCGTCCGTCAGAAGCTTCGCCCCCAAAGGCGTGAGGGGACCGCAGTCCGGCCGGATGCGCGTGACGGTCGTGGAGGCGAAGAACCCGTACTACCTTTACCACAACCAGCGGCTGAACCAGTACCGGCCCGCCTACATCACGATCTGGTGGCGGGACGAAGACGGGACGTTCCGGCCGTACAGGACGCTCTACACAGTCCACGCCGACGCGGCGCCGCGGATCGCTTCGCTCCTCACCGAGATCACCACGGCGATCAACACGCTCTTCGACGTGAAGGCGCTCGCCGCCGAGCGGCGGACGGGCATGGTCCGGGCCGTCGTGGACCCGGTCTCCGCGCTCGCCTACGCGCTCGCCTTCGCCAACCGGAACAGGAACTACAACGCGTACCAGGTGGCCACGCACTTCATGAGGAGGCTCGAATCAATCCTCTCGGACCCGAGCCCCTCCCGGGTGAACGAGGCCCTCCTGATTCTTGCGTCGCTCCGCGATAGCGCATTGCGGAACGCCGGTTACGTGGTCACGCAGAAATCCGTGGAGATCCCTATCGACGCCATCACAAAGACGCGCCGTCAGATTGCCATTGGCACGCGCCCGCCGAAAACGGAAAAGGCGCGAGGACCGACAGCAGCCACAGAAGAAGCCGCAGCCAGGCCGAAAGAGGAGGCCGCCGCCGGGCCACGTGCCGCCGGGGAACGCAAGCCAGCGATCCGGACGCCGGAAGAAGAGGCACGGGTACAGGAATACCGCGACATCGTCCGCAGAATCATGGCGTCCGGTGTGCCCGAAAAAACGGAGGAGCCGGGGGCCCGGCCATCGAAGCCCGAGCAACGGCCCCAGGAGACCAGGCCCGCAGAAGAGCCCGCGGAGATCCGGGCAGAGCGCGTTCCTGCCGAAGAGCCGGAACGGGTGCTGCCGCCGGATGCGAGCAGGCACGGGCCCGACGGCCGCGTGGACGCCGACATCGACGAAATGAGCGAGGCTGCGATCCGCGAGGCTGCCGCCGACGGGACGCCCATCGCAGAACCCACATCGTCAACGCGGCAACCAGTTGGGCCGACGTACGGGCAGCTCATGCGGGATTTCGGCTACCGCAAAGACCCGGACGGGACATGGACGCTCGCCGACCCCAGGAGCTGGCCGTGGACAAGGATCAGGATCCTGCGGCGAAACTCGTCGCTCCGCCGCCGCGCTGCCGTGGTCGAGGAGAAGTTCCGGAAAAGGAACGAAATGGAGGGCGAAGAGTTCATCTACCCGGAGGAAAGCGGCTTCGAAAAAGCCATCAACCTCGGGGACTCCCGGGCGCCTTCGGAACGCGCCCAGGCCTTCATTTCCGGCCGCCGACCGATTGATGACGAGGAACGGAAGCTTCTCGAAGCGGACATGCGGCAGGCAGCCGAGATGTTGCGCTACCGGATCCATCCGTTCAACGCCCGGATCCGGCTTGCCGACAACGACCCGAAGAAGCCGTTCAAGGGCCAGCGGATCTCCGACGTGCTTGAGGCCCACGCCCGCAAACGGGCCGGGCGCGTCGTCGGCTCCTTTGACGGGACCATCGAGGATTTCCGGCAGGTCATCATCCGCCGCGGCGTGAACCAGGGCGTACTGGGATTCCACGGCCCGAACAAGACCGTGATCCAGGTCGACCCACGCGACAGGCTGCGCCCCGGCGAGCTGCCGGAGGAAATCCAGATGACGCGCCTGTACGCCCTCTACTTCTCGCAGAACCCGGGCAACTGGGAGATCCTGAGCACGCTCATCGCCAACGGCTACAGGCTGACGGACGAGGCCTTTGCCCAGAAGGCCTGGAACACAAGCCCGGCGGTCCCCATCGCCGTGCTGTACGAATCCGGCTTCAAACCGGACCCGCGGTTTACCGACTTCCGGCCGTCGGGCGAGGATGTGGTGGCGTACATGCAGGGCCGTAAGAGCCTCGACGAGATCGCACCGGCGCCGAGGCCGGATATCGAGATGTCGCCTGACGCAGCGATGGCCTGCGTGTTCGACGCGATCAGGCTGGAGGCATAGATGGCCAAGCGCAAAAAAGCCTGCAAGCCCGCTCCCGAATCCATGCTGAACGCCGGGGCGCGCGCCGCAGACATTTCGCCTGAAGCGATGGATGCCGCCATCAGGGAGGCCGAGCTCGAAGCGGGATGGTCGCATCTCAAAAAGGAGCTCCTCGGGAAGGAGGACCATTTCACCGAGGTGGTCGAGGTCCCGGCCCTCAGTGCAGTGACTGACGACACCGACCTGAAGGATCTCCCGTGGGACGACGCCGTCCGCGAGCCGCTCCCCGACGACCTGCCGCCCGAGATCGGCATTACCCGCGAAGAGATCGAGGACCTGCGCGAGTTCTTCGACGACGTGGTGAAGGACGAGCTGGACGACTTCCCCTCGATCGAGTCTGTCACGCTCGAAAACCTCGACTTCTTCCGGACCCCGCCGAAGGACCCGGAGTTCGTCCCGCCCGCGCCGGGCGACTACAGCTACAGGAACAACATCCTGATCCGCACAGACTACCGGCTCGAGAAGAAACGGTTCTTCCAGGGCTCCCGCCTGATGATCTGGTGGAAGCGGCTGGCGTACGCCCTCGGTGAGACGCTCCAGTCAGGCCGTCCGGTCATGCCGTGGCGGGATTTCCGGGACCTGATGACGTTCAACGGCATCTACCGCCACTCGTCAGCGATCACCACGCTCCAGATCGAGCGCCAGCTCGACGACCTCCTGACGCTTTGGGAAAAGATCCCGGAGCAGGACCGGAGCCTCGGACGAATCAAGGAGCTTGCTGAAGCCGCCCCTGGCCCCGCCCGGGACTTCTGGTACGCCTTCGGCAACCACGTCAACGACTGGGCCTACACGATCTACCACTACCAGCTCGGCCAGGTCCCCATCCTCTCCCACAACACCAGGCTGCCCAGGTGGCTGGAGATGCTGTTCGACCCCCGCCAAAAAGACATCGTGATCGCCCGCGGGCCGGACGGATCAGTGCTCGTCCGGGAGGCCGGGCAGAGCTGGATCGAGGTGGGCGGTAAGCGGATCTTCGACCCCCGCACAACCTACGAGCCGATGGGCGAGCTGGAGGGTATCCACGGCGTCCTGGAGCACCTGGCAGCCATCGCCCGCAACGCCGTCATGGAGCAGGCAACCAGCCAGTACTTCACCGACAGGCGGATCAACCCCGCAGTGAAAGCAGTCAGGGTCGGCGCCCAGGAGGTGCTGCTCCCGGCGAACCTCGCGGACCAGGTGGCAAAGCACAACACCGACCTCGGCGTCGAGCGGTGGATCCAGTCCACGCTCCCCTGGCAGATCGACTCCGCCCTCACCACGTTCTCGATCACGGGCGACCTTTCCGCGCTGTTCAACCAGATCGGCGCGCTCCTCGCCCTGAGGCCCAAACGGTTCGCCGAGATCGCATTTTTCGGGTTCCTGGATGCAGCCTCCAACCGGGAGGGGATGCGGAAACTCCACGCACGCGTGATCGAGAACCTCGGCAAAGAGCTGTCCAGGCGCGGGATCAGGGAGGATCCCGAGTCGTATCTGATCTCGTTGGGGCTCTCGCGCACGGGCATCGGCGAAGACCTTGCGGGAATGGGGATCCTCTACCGGGTTCCCGTCGCAGGACGGTTTTTCAGGAACACCAACATTGCATTCTCGGACATCGTGTACGCCGCGCGCCTCAGCCTCATGGAGGACGTGCTCAAAGCAGCACGCGGCATCGAGGACAACGACGAGTGGAAACGGACCATCCACAACTTTATCCAGAGCGTGAATGACCTGACCGGCACCACCAACCTCCGCACCACGTCGCTTGAGAAGCTCACATTCCTCGCGTCCAGGCTTGTGCGCTCGCAGATCGCCACCCCGTTCCTCTCGCTGGTGCCCGGCCCGCGCGGGATGATGGCCCGCCGCCTCCTTCTCAAGCAGGGAATCGCAACCGCAGTCCTCACCTACCTCTGGAACCGCCTCCAGGGCGAAGAAACGAACTTCGACCCCGGCAAACCGAACTGGCTCACAATGCGGGACGTGTTCGGTAACGACATCCGGCTCGTCCCATGGATGAGCATCATCCCCGCCCTCTGGAAAACCGCGGCAGAAGAAAGCCCTGAGCCTCTCGCAAGATGGGCGCTTTGGAAAGCCCGCCCGACGCTCCGCACAACCGTGTTCGCCATCCGGCAGGAGGACGCAGGGGGATACCGGTTCCCGGGCCTCGACGACCCGGAAATCGTGCAGCAATACCTCCTGAACTACGTCCCGCTCTCCGTCCGGCCGATCTACGAAGACCGGCCCGGTGCGACAGGCCTCGACCTGAAAGGCAGACTTGTCGAGACGCTGGCATCCGGTCTCGGCGTGCAGGCCAGCCCCCTGACGGTCAGCGAGCGGCTCGCCGCAAAACGGGACGAGGTCGCAAAGGACCGGTTCGGCACGACCTACGACGAGCTGACCGCAAACGGCCGCGCAATCGTCAACCGCCACCCGGACGTGGCAAGGCTCATCACCGAACGGAAGCAGATGGCGACCCGCAAAGCCGACACATACGAAGCCGAGCGCGCCCGCCGGAGCCTCGAATTCGACGAGAGGCTGAAGACGATTGAGCAGTGGGTAGCAAAGGGACGGCGCCCGGACGGAACGCTCTACACCAAACGAGATGCCCGCGAGGCGATCAACGAGGCGTATGAGCAGCTCCTGTCGGACGTGAAGGGGAACGACCCCGTACTGACCGGGTATTTCGCCCTACGGGAGCTCGCCAGGCTCGGCGACGGGACCGTTGATTACGAGCTGCTGGAACAGCTCCGGGCCGAGTACCGCCTCGAGCATCCGTCGCTGGAAAAGAAGCTCGAGGAGATCCAGGGCCAGTACGACACGCCGCTCCTCGCCGAATACCGGAGGGCACGCGACCTGGCACGCCAGTACTACAACATCCCGCCCTTCAAAGACATGGACCTCGAGACCGGCACGATCGCCCGCCGGACGCTCGCCCTTGCCGATGCCACCGTCCGGGCAGGCCAGGCGCGCAACCGGACGCATGCCCTCGACCTGCTCGTCGAACATGCAATCATCTCCGCCGAGGAGCGCGCCGCAGCAATCCTCGCCGTCCAGAACGGACCGAACCCCGCACGGAAGGAGTTCGCGAAGGCCAACCCGCTGTTCGCCGAGTGGTATTTGGGCGCCGTCGAAAAGCCCGGCCGTTCGATCATTGCGCTTTCCGGCCGCGGGCCCATATCCCCGTCCCAAAAACGCGACCGGCGTTCGGATCCGATCGCTAAGGCCCTGCGGCTCGGGGGCCGATGACGCTGGAATGTGATAGCCTATCGCGCAGACAGCATCGAGGAGGACGCGATGCAGACCGACGAACTGGACCCGAAGGAACAGCCAGAGGGGACCTCAGAACTGGAGCCCTCCGGGCTGCAGCAGGCGGAAGCTGCAGCCGAGGAGACCTCCGACCAGAGCCCGCCCGAAGCTGATTCCCCGGCCCCAGAAGTCGACATCGAGGAGCTCCTCAAGCGGCCCGAGATCCAGCAGATCATCGAGCGAAGAGCAGCGAACCTCGCCGGCAACCGGCTCCAGGAGCAGGTGCAGCAGGAGCGTCAGTGGAAGGCCGCCGAAGAGTATTACCAGCGGCTGGCCGAGGACGACGACTTCTACGAGGAGGAGATCCGGAAACACGGCAAAGCAAGGATCCTGCGCTGGCTCGCCGACTTCGAGGCTGCCAAAGAGGCACGGGAAAGGCAGCCGCAGGTCGAACCCCTGCTGATCCAGATGGCCGAGCAGTTCAACACGGCTGCGATCGGGGTCTTCAAGACGTACGTGAAGCAGAGCCCGCTCTGGCAGATCCTTTCCCCGGACGCGAAAGAGCGGCTCGAATCGATCGCATACGACCCCGAAACGCCGTGGATCGAGGAGGCCCTCAAGCTCCTCGTCGATGCTGCCGCAAAGGGCAGCCAGCCGCGTCTCGCACGCCAGGCCGAACAAACCCGCCAGGCGTTCCAGCGCGCAGCTGGCGGTCCGCTGCCTGCCCCCGCTGCGAACCGCGCATCAGTCGACCCCCGCAAGATCATCGAGGATTACGCCTACGGTCGCGGGAACTGGACAATCGACGATTACGACTGGGCGCGCCAGCAGCTCCGGCAGGACTGGTAACGGGATAGAGCATGGCGAACTACGCCCAGGCGCCCACCGGGATCACCACATCCCAGGATTTCGCCGCCCTCGAACCGGTAGTCCTTTCCCGGGCCCGCGAAGTCGCAGAACGCGACACGCTCCTTACCAGCTCCAGCGTCGTGACCAGGATCACGATGCCCCAGGGCCAGGGGCGGCGCATCCACATCCCGCGGTTCACCCAGCGCTGGGTGGCCCGCAACATCCAGGAAGGACAGCCGATCAACAACCCGCAGCGGCTGCTCCCTGACGTCCAGTCGTTCACGACCTACGAGATCGGTCTCGACTTCATCGCGACGGACCAGACCGAGTGGTACATGCCCGAGCAGATCCTTGCCCGGGCAGGCCGCATGATGGGAGCCGCGATCAAGCGCCGGCAGGAGGAGGATATGCTGAGCCTCTTCCAGCTCCCGACGCGCACCCTCGGGGCTCCCGGGAACGTGTTCAACCCGAACTGGCTCGCCGCCGCCAGCATGCGGCTCCAGGTCAACACGGAGATCTTCCCGTACGACCCGGCCACCAAGAAACCGCTGGCGGTCCTGCACCGCTACCAGGTCTATCCGATCCTCCAGCTCTCCGGCACCATCGGCTCGAACGCCTTCTCCGGCGGACGGGCGCCGATCACCGGGTGGACGGAAAAGCTGATCCAGCAGTTCGACATCCGGGAGCTGTACGGGCAGGCGATCGCCTACCACGACATGATCCCGATCGACGCTAACGACGACGCCACCGGGTGCGTCTTCACGCCCGACGCCTTCCTGTACATCCAGACGTCCCGCTCGTTCTTCACCGAGCGAGAACGGGACATCAGCCTCCGCGCGACGCTGATCACCGCGACGTCGCATTACGGCGTCGGCTACCTCGACGACCAGTTCGCGATCCGCATCGTCTGCGACGCGAGCCTGCCGGTGTAGGAGGAGGACGATGAGCTGCGTCAACTACCCTGGCTACAAGGTGACCTTCGAATCCGACGTGGCTGCCGGCGCGACCCAGACGTATTACCTGCCGCTCCCCCGCGGTGGGACCGTGGAACGGATGAGCGTGACCAGCTCCGTCGCCATCAACGCCTCCGGAACGGCCGCCAACGTGATGACCGTAACGCTCCAGAACAAGAACGGAGCGACCCTCGGCACCATCACGAACCACAGTGGCACGGCCTCCAACTACAACCCCCCGATCCTATCGCAGGCGTACGCAGCACACGTCCCCAGCGTGCTCGATTTCGAGAGACGCCCGGGCATCAACTACACGCTTGTGAGGCAGGGCGACCGGCCGACCGTCGCGATCGCAAGCCAGTTCAACAGGGCGATCGCATTCGACATCCCGCAGGGCACCGCCTACGCTCCGACGCTCCCCGACGAGACCAACGCCGCAAGGATCGTCATCGCGAAAGGCGACTCGGTTCCTGCCGGCCAGGTCACCGTCGAGGTCTGGGTCCGGGAGGGATAGCGTGAATCTGGAGGGCCTCCGCGCCATCGAGGACATTCCCCGCGACGCACGCCCTTACATGGTCGTCGAGCAGGACTCGCCGCGCCTCCAGCGCGTGGGCGGAGTCGTTCTCCAGGTTCCCCGCCGCACAGCCGTCCTGTTCTTCCTCAGGGACGACGGCACGGAGTATCAGACCGTGGTCGACATGGGCCCTCCCACGAAACGGGCCCCGGCCATCTACTGGCTCGGGAAGAACGAGTGGGCCCAGTTCATCGACCTGCAGAAATGGCGGGAAGCCGAAGGGGGCCCGGAGCGCCAGTCCTTCGAGGAGATGACCCGCCAGTGGCTCACAACGATCATGGAGGCCCAGGAGGAAGCGAGGAAAGCCTACGTCGCCGCTTCCACTTTTGGGCCGGGAGGGAAGGTACAGCGTGAATAGGTTCGCCATCGACGACGAGCTGATCAGCGACATCGACGACGCCCTCGAGGACCAGCTCGCGTCCGAGTCAGGTATTCCGCCGGCTGACATGGAGGAGGCAGAGGGGCTCGGCGATACAGCGATCCGCCACGAATTTGCCGATCTCCCCAGCCGCCCGCTCCGCCAGGACGAGGTGGTGTTCCAGTCGGGCAACATCTCGGTCATCAACCGGGCGGCCCCCGGCCAGTACGTCAGGGTGTATGATGACCAGGGCTACCCGCGGATTGTGCTCCGCGAGCTCGCCACGTTCGCCCTGTCGATCAGAAAAGGCGACGGCTCCCGCGCATACACCACCAGGCCGCTCGTGGTCCCGAAGGAGCCCGAATATAAATGCCGGGCTCCAGGCTGCAAGAAGCGGCTCGTGACGGCGCTCGACCGGGAAACGCACGAGAAGGCCTACCATTCAGCCTACGCTGCGGAGCTCGCGTCCCGGGAACGGCGGAAGAAGGAAGCCGAGCAGCGCCGCCGCGACGAGATCCTGAATGCCGCCCTCACGGCCGTGCTGAAGAAAGAGCTCGGCGAGCCGCTCGTGGCAGGCCTGTCGGACGACGGTGAAATCTCCGGTCCGCCGCCCGAGGACGCATCCCGCAAGGACCTCCTGGCGTACGCCGCCCGCCTTTTCCCCGGCCGCCAGAAAGAGTATTTCAGGCTCAGCAGGAACGAGCTGTGGCAGCTGTGCGCAGAGGGATATCGCGCCCTTTACGGCGAGCAGGATCAGAGTGAACAGGAGCCATCAGAACCAGCCGTCGAGGAGCTCTGATGCAGCGCCAGTACCGCTTTATTGATACCCAGGCCATCCTGAACGAGCTGATGGCCGCCATGGAGCGCCTGGAACGGGACCATTACCTCCTCAGTCTCCAGATCGAGACCATGCGCCCTGCGATCGGTGAAGGGGAGGAATCGTTCAACCAGCGCAGGCAGGCCATGCTCGACCAGCTGGAGATTATCGAGAGCTCGCTGCAGGCCTACGAGGCACGCATTCCCGCGCCCGTGCTCGAGGAGATGGAAGTACGGGCACGGGCACGCCGCCCCAACCCGCTGCAGCCCGTTGGAGGCCCGAATGGGACAGGTTAGACTCAAGACGACCATCACGCTGGCGTCTTCGATGGGCGTCGGCGATCGGCCGCCCGAGCGGCGGCCGCGTTCGTAAAACGCAGGGTCTTTGCAACCGTAACGTCCGCATCGTCAATTCTTGCGGCCATAACCCGACAGCCGGTCCTGTCGGCTGTTATCCAGTCAACTTCCTCGATCACCGCAGCCCTTACCACAGAGGCATGGCGCTTCGCCGTCGCTGCCACTTCGGCCGTGTCGGCATCAGCGCGGGCCGTCTACTCCGTTTCGTTCCCCGTCTCCGCATCGTCAACCACCACCGGGACACTGACGCGACGGGCCTTCGTATCGGTATCCGTCGCGGCGACCGCAGCCCTGGCCTTCACCGCCATGGCACGCCGACTCCTGGCCGTTTCAGTGCAGTCGACGTCGGCGGTGCTGGCGTCGTTCTTGAGGAAAGTTCGGCTCTCGGTCTCCTATGCAGGCGCATCCGCAATCACATTCGCGCCGCGAATCCTGAGGCGGATAGCAGCGACCGTAGCGTCGGCTTCGGCGCTGGCGGCAGGCCTGAGCAGATGGCGCCCGCTTGCGACGGCTGTTGCGGCGACGTCCGGCATGACGATCACGGCACGTGTTTACCGCGTACTCGCCGCGTCAATAACCGGAACGTCGCAACTCGTCGCGGCCGCGCGAACAAGGTTGCGTCTCGTCGTATCTGCGGCTGGGTCGGGCTCTTTCACCCAGGCCCTCAGGCTCGTTTTCGGCTCGTGGCGCAAACCAAGACCCGGGTCCTCGATCCAGCGCAGGAACGGGCCCGGCTCGAGCCTCTAGAAGGATGGCGGCGGGTCGATGCCGTCGTAAGATGAGGGCGGAGGGAACGCCATGCCACAGCAACAGGTCCAGCGACAGATCCCGCCCGCCGCACTGCAAACACGGCCGCCTGCGGGCCCACGAGGCCAAAAATCGGGCATGCAGCTCGCAGAAGAGGGAACAGTCGAGGAAAGCCTCGTCCGGGCGCTGCAGGCCCGTACAGAGCGCGTACGGCAGCTTATCCAGGCGTTCCAGGCCCGACGCCAGCAGCGGGCAGGACTGGCGGCGCAGCAATGGGCCCAGCAGCAGCAGATGCAGCAGACCCAGCCCCAGGTCTCGGTGAACCCGTTCATGCCGCCGCAGGGGCCGATGATGCAGGCGCCGAGAGCCCCGCAGCCGCCGATGATGCCGGGGATGTAGCATGCCTTACCCGAACGTTTGGGTAACGATCGCCAACCCGGACGCGCTCTATGACGGCGTGGCGCCGGGCGTCGGGATGAAGGTCAGGAAGATCCACCTCGCCGCGTTCTCCTCCAGGGCAAACGCCGAAAGCGGCACGTCGCCGACTCTCCTGACCGTTTGGAATCTCATCCGAACCTCGGACCAGCCCCCGGCCGACCATTACGGCCCATTCTCTTACGGCTACTACGACCCCGGAGCTGCACCAGGCCGGTGGTACGCCTACCGGTTCGAGTCCGACACGCTGGACCTCGGGCCGTGGTCTGCGCCGTGGCCTGCGGGCCCTGAACGGCCGACGCTCGAGCAGATCCTTTCCTCCCTCCCATCGGTGCTCGGCGATCTGTTCCGGGCGACAAAGACCGAAGGCGGCACCAGGACTACAATTCGGCTTCCGATCCTCGGTGAGCCGGGATACTCCCCGGACTATTTCCTCCACTGGCACCTCATCGTGCGAAGCGGCGGGCAGTATTCGTTTACGCGAATCGCCTCTTACTCAGGGATCGACGCCTCCGTCGCGCCAGACATGCTGACGGATCCGGCACCGGGAGCGCCGGTTTACATGACGCCTTTGCTTTCAGGCGACCAGGTCATTGCAGCGATCAACCTCGCTCTCGACGAGATGGAGGGAGAAAACGAAGTCGACATCCCCGCAAATCAACCGGTCCTCTGCCCCGAGGGCCTGACGAGGTCCTCGTTCTTGCGCGCCTACGCGGTCCGTGCGGCCGACCAGCGCGAAGTTCCCGTGCGAGCCATGTTCTCAGGCGTCCCCCCGAAAATCACCGTGCTGGCGCCCTCGTGGTCGGCTTCGGCCCGCGTCGCCTACCTCGCGCCGTTCTCGTCCATCGACGGGCCGCTCGAGCTTCCTTCCGACGTGACGTCGGCGCCCCTGCCGTGGGTGCGGGCTGCAGCTTCGGCAGCCATCGCCCGGATGGTGATGGAGCAGGACCCGGAAGACACCATGGCGCGGGCACTGTTCGAGCGGATGGCGACGCGCGCAAAGGAGATGGCCGGGAAGTGGGCCCCCGAGCGGACCGTGGGAGCCGGACGCATCCAGCAGCGCGGTCCGCTCCCGGGCCCGAGGATGGTGCCCTAAATGGTCCGGGAAGCGACAAGCCGGGCTCCGACCATCAGAATCGACGGGCGGGATTTCCGGCTCGCCGACCGGAACCTCCTCAACCAGCCGCAGGTGCTGCAGATCCAGGAGGCCCCGGCGCAGCGGTCCGAAAGCATCGAATGGGACCGCACATTCACCACGGACGGCACGGGCTGGGGAACCACGCTTGCAACCCGCCCCGGCCAGTACAGCTGGGGCACCCCGGCCATTCTCCACATTCCGTTCATCATGCGGCCCGGCTGCCAGGTCACTCAGGTCACATGGCCGACGTACTCGCCGCTCAGCGGCTCCCGGGTGTCGTTCGCCCAGCTCCAGCCGGACGTGGCGAGCGTGGCGATCCTCATCGTTGTGACAGCCCGCCACGTCTACGAGTTCCGGCCAGACGGGACATGGGTTGCCTTCGACCTCGGCTCCAGCTTCACGCTCGCGCGCGGGATGTCCAAGGCCGTCCAGTTCCGGAACGTGGCGATGACCCAGGCCAGGGTGTATATTGCCCGCCCCTCGCAGCTCGCTACCGACTACATGGTCGAACGAAGCGGAGGCTTTTCCGGTACCTACTCGGTAAGCCCGAACAACCGGTACGCCGAGGCCCTCGGCATTGGGCGTGACGCCGCCGGGATGCTGGTGCTCTGGCGCGTCGACGAAAACGGGCGCCTCAACCAGTGCGTGGCCGACGGGGACCCATCCACGCCCGGCGCATGGCAGGCCACCTCCGCCTCCACGCCCATCTCCACGACGCTCGCCTACGCCAACGACATCGCCCAGGTCGGCCGGAACCTGGTCGTAGCGCGCTCAGACGGCTTCTACACGTTCGACAGCCTCGCCAACCCCGTACCGATCACCCGGGGACATGAGATGGCCCACCGCAAAGACGCAGGCATGTGGATCCGGGACTTTAACGGGTCGCTCATCGCCCCGTCCGGCTTCGGCATCATCGCCATCGACGGCCTCCAGTGGCAGATCGTCGGGCCTGTCTCGGCCCACCGGACGCAGCGATTCATCCCCGGGCTCGAAGTGGCTGTGACCTCCATGGTCGGCAACTACATCTACTCGGCCGTCTACGACGGGCTCGTCGACCTCTCCTACATCTTCCTCGGAACGCCGTTCGTGGACGGCGACGAGTCCAAAGGGCCCATCACGTGGCACGGGCCCATCGCCTTCGTCGGCGGCAGAGTCACGGACCTCTACATCGCGACGGTATACGAGAACCGGCTCTGGATCGGGTGGCTGGAGGGAACCACGCCCAGGATGGGCTATATCAGGCTCGATTCCACCTTTCAACCCTACCCGACCTCGTCGAGCGGGTACGTGTATTTCCCCGAAGGGCTCCTCGACGCATCGGGCCATGGGCTCGTCAAAGAGATCCGGAAGGCAGAGCTGGCGTTTTCCCCGGACTACCCGTACCACCCAACGAACAACAGCTGGACGGTGGAGATCTGGGACGACCAGGCGCAGCAGTGGCGCGCACCCGACGCCATCACGCCCTCCTCGTCCACGATGGTTGAGGCGTGGTTCACCACGTCCTACCCGTTCTACCGGTCGAGGCTCCGGCTGGGGTACTCCACGGCAAGCCCCGCGTCGTGCGGACTCCAGGGCGTGACATTGCGGGGAATCGAGCGGCCG
>Ga0308416_1000137_pt1 | contig 25755 bp, 23 predicted proteins | sample HotsprSampleOS60_FD_203468 | JGI IMG/M metagenome (GOLD analysis project Ga0308416, IMG submission 203468) | Hot spring phototrophic mat microbial communities from Octopus Spring, Yellowstone National Park, Wyoming, United States - 20090730_OS60 ... | reverse complement strand
AGCAACTAAAGTGGCTCAAGGGCTTTTCCGCCCCGTCCTCAAGTACGGGGCTACCAAGCTATCCTTTTGTGTCAAAAGGAATGTGTGGGCACTGCCTGCCTGCTTGGGAAGACGACAGGACACAGCTCCTTACCGCTGGGTGAGGGCGGCCAGGAGCGATTGCACCTGCTGGACATGGGCGCTGGCCGTGGAGCCCCTTTCTTGATATTGAGCCAGCTCTGCCTCCAACTGAGCCAGTTGTTCCGCTAACTCCGCCCACCGATCCCGCTCTGGATAGAGGGTGGCCTGCAGGTGATTCAGGCGACCCCAGGTTTCTGCCATGGCCTGGGCGCGGGCCCGCAGGGATCCCTCCTCTTGCTGCAACTGTTGCCACTGCTGCTGCAATTCCTGCTGCTGGCGGGCCAGTTGCTCTTGTTGAAAGGGCAGAGAGGATTCCAGTTGGTGGACGAGGGTTTGCAGGCGGCTTTTTTCTTGGAGAAGCTCCTGCTTCTGGCTGCCGATCTGCTCCAGGATCGGCCCGATATCGACCTGAACTGGGGCGGCAGCCTGATTTTGAAGCTGCCTAAGGCGGGCTTCCTGGCGGGCCAGCTCCTCGTATTCCCGTTGCAGGTTTTTCTCCTGAGGCAGCAGGGCTTCCTCTAGGGCGCTGCAGGCAGACTGGGCGTAGTCGATATCCAGTTCGATGTCGAACCGCTCCTCCGGAGAGGCGGTGGCCAGCCGCTCTTGCAGCTCCCGCAGGGTTTGCCGGTTTTGCTCCAGCTCGGCCCGCTGTTGGCTGACTTGGGCTGCCCGCTGCTCGTAATCTCGGCGCAGTTGGCTCACCAAGGCCGCCAGCTCCTCGACCGAGATCGCAGACCCTGAGGCACCTGACCCGCCGTTGCTGCTGCCATCGACGATGAAGTCGTACTCCTGCACCAGGCGATAGGCTTTTTGGTACAAGCTCTCTTGGGATTGCAACTGCTGAAGGATCCTCTGCAGTTGCTCCTGATAGGCTCGCAGGGATCCCTGGCGGGCATGCCATTCGGCTTGGCTCTGCTCCAGGGATCGTTGGGATCCCCACCAGGCGGCGCAGCGCTCCCGCCAGGCATGGTAGTCTCGATCCAGCTCCTCCTGTTGAGCGTGGGCCTGCTGACGTTCTTGCTCCAGTTGGGCAATCTCTTGATTGAAGTGATCCTGCTGCTGCTGAACCTGGCTTTTTAAACTCTGGAGAAGAGCCAAGGGATTCGCGGAGAAATGTAAACTCTCCTGAACTTCTTGCAACAAAATCTGGAGCTGGACCGCTTCTGCTTCCCCCAGCCGGCTGGAGCGGGCCTCTTGCAACTGAGCTTCCAGTTCCTGCCGTTGCCGGTTCAGGGCTTCTCGCTGTTCTCCGATCAGGCGCTGCTGCTCGGCCAGGTAGGCCTGCTGGGCTGCCAACTCCTCTTTGAGGCTGTCTAGAAGCTTGCGCTCTTCCTCCACGCCCTTGTATTGCTCGTACAGCCGCCGCACCTCCTCTTCTTGGGCTGCCAGCTCCATCTCGCGGCGGGTCAGCTCATGCGCCTGAAAGGTGAGGGACTTGCGCCAATTTTCAATCTCTTCCTCTTGGCTGCGGGCTTTGAGCTGAAGTTGGCTGAAGTTTTGTAGGTAGGTCACCAGTTGGCGAGCGGCTTCGTTGATGCGGGTAATCTGACGGCTGCCTGTGATTTCTGCCAGCACCAAGGCCCCATCCTTGAAGCGCCCGGCCTCCTGGGCGATGCGGCCCTCTAGAGTAATCGATTCTTCGTTCACGGCCACCCAGGTGTTGTCCTGCTGCTGCTTGGCTAGCAATTGCAGCGACGATTTGGCAAACCCAATCGGCTTGGATAGCTCTGCCAGGTACAGCACGCCCGAACTCCTTCAAAACAGCATGGACAGCAATATCCCAAACTCTGCCTCAGCCGAGCCTTTGTCCACAGTTGGGCAAGATGGGGAGACGAAACGGCTGCCGGAGCAAGGCACCCCGGGGCGCGAAAACCTGCGTCAAGCCTCTCGCTTGACCCGGGTTGACTTGGATCTGTCTCGAGCCATCTCGTCCTGAGCAGCACCTTTGTCTTGCCTCAAGCAGCGCCTCCGCCGGCTCTCTGCTTAACTGGCAGTCTAACCGGCATCGGCTGCTGCTCAGCCCTAAACTCAACCATAGAGTAAAAAAAACACCTTTGCCAGAGGCGGTTTGGGGATATTCGGAGTAGCTATTCAAACCGACAGCAGCACACTAGAGTAGTTTAGGGTGAGGTGTAGAGTTCTGTTCAGGGGTGGTATGGAGCTGGAAGGTGAGCTGCTTGCCGTTCGTCGGCGTTCTCCTGCCCCGCCGGTGGTGGTGGCCTCGCAGGTGTACCGGACAAAGGCTCCAGAGGCCGAGCCACGCCACATTTTGGAGGAGATCGTCTGGCACAAAGAGCAGGAGGTGGAGCGCCAACGGGAACAGCTTCCTCTGAAGCAATTGCAGCAGCAACTGGAGCAAGCGCCACCGGTGCGGGATTTTGTGGCGGCCCTCACCCAATCCCCTCACCCCGTTTCCCTTATCGCTGAGGTGAAAAAAGCTTCCCCCAGCCGTGGGGTTCTCCGCGATCCCTTTGATCCGGTGGCCATTGCCCAAAGCTACGAGGCGGCGGGAGCCAGTTGCCTGTCGGTGCTCACGGATGAGCGGTTTTTTCAGGGCAGCGGCGAGTACTTGCGCCAGATCCGCCAGGCGGTAGGGATCCCCATCTTGTGCAAGGAGTTCATCCTCTACCCTTACCAAATCCTCTGGGCCCGCACTCTGGGAGCGGATGCGGTGCTGTTGATTGCCGCCATTCTCTCGGATGCGGACTTGGGCTATTTTCTCAAGCTCATTCAGCAACTGGGCATGGCGGCTCTGTTGGAGGTGCACACTTGCCAAGAGTTGCAGCGGGTTTTGGCCTTGCCGCACCTGCAACAGGCCAAAGGACGGGTGCTGATCGGCATCAACAATCGGGATCTCAAAACCTTTGCGGTGGACTTGAACACGACGCGGGATCTCTTGGTCGCCCATCGGGAGCGCCTCGGCGATCTGCCGGTGGTCAGCGAGTCTGGCATCCACACCCCTGCTGACTTGCAGCAGTTGCGCAGTTGGGGGGTGCGCGCTGTGCTGGTGGGGGAAGCGCTGGTAACGCAGCCGGATCCCGGCCAAGCCGTCCGCTCCCTGTTGTCATCCCAGTAAGCCCAGGATTGTCAATGGATCCCAAGAAGGGCCTAGATCGATGAAACGTATTCCTGTGCCGGCTCACGTCCACTACGAATTTCTGCTGCGGGTTCTCGAGCGGCAAACGTTTCCCACTGTCGAAGAGCAGGATTTCGGCAACCGAGGCCGCACGCAAGAGCTGATCAACTCTCTGCGCAAAGCCCTGACCCAACAGTTGCAACTGGAAGAGGACTGGCGACAGCGGGGCTATCAGGTGGACTACCGCTGGAACATAGAGGAGCCTCAGCCACCCTCTTGACCTTCCAGCCCACTGGAAGGTTTAGCATCAAGCTGGTGGCATTGGGCTGGGGAGGTTTCCCAGGATGCAAGTTGTTTTGACGGTGCCGAAGCTGGCCTGCTCCGCTTGTGTGGACACCATCACGCAGGCGGTGCGGCAACAGGATCCCCAGGCGCAGGTGGAGGCGGATCCCAAGACCAAGCAGGTGCGGATTACGTCTGAGCAGCCGGAAAGTGTCTGGCGGCAGGTGCTCGCCCAAGTGGGCTATCCGCCGGCCTAGCGATTTTTCCCTTGCCCGTCGGCAGTAGCGGGACAAGGTTCACAGGTGTGGTTTTCCCCTGGTTGGGGGAAAGAGGGCTTTTGCTATTAATTTTTGCTCTGAGGACAGCCATGTCTGATTCGGGTTCCCATTCCGCTGCCCCCGGCCTGTCCGCCTCATCTGCTGGCGGCACTTGGCGCTTGGCTATCCAGGGCATGAGCTGCGCCTCCTGCACTGCCGTCATTGAACAGGCCCTCAGTCGCGTGCGGGGCGTTACGGCACAAGCGGTCAACTTTGCCAGCGAGCAGGCCATCGTGCGAGGGGATCCCCGGCTGGTGAATCCGCAAGCCTTGATCCGGGCGGTGGAGCAGGCGGGGTATCAGGCGCGCTTGGTCGAAGACGATTGGCAACAGTCCGATCCGACCGACCCAGAACGGATCGCCCAACGGGCGGCAGAACGGGAATTGAAGCTGAAGGTGGCAATAGGAGTGGGCCTCAGCACGGTGCTGCTGATCGGATCCCTGCCGATGATGCTGGGGCGGGAGATCCCCGGCCTGCCCCCCTGGCTGCAGGATCCGTGGTTGCAGTTGCTGCTGACGGCGCCGGTGCAGTTTTGGGTGGGCCAGCCTTTTTATCGTGGCGCCTGGGCGGCTTGGCAGCGACGCTCGGCGGATATGAATACCTTGGTAGCTTTGGGAACGAGCGCCGCTTTTTTCTACTCCCTTTTTCCAACCCTCTTTCCCAACTTCTTCCACCAGCAGGGCCTGCACCCGGATGTGTACTACGAAGTGGCGGCGGTGGTCGTCACCCTGGTGCTGGTGGGCAAATGGATGGAGCAGCGGGCCAAGGGGCAGACCTCCGAGGCCATTCGCAAGCTGATCGGGCTGCAGCCGAAAACGGCAAGGGTCATCCGCGACGGGGTGGAGCAGGATATCCCGATTGCGGCGGTGCAGGTGGGGGATCGCATCCGGGTGCGCCCCGGTGAGAAGGTGCCAGTAGACGGGGTGATCCTGGAAGGATCCTCCAGCCTGGACGAGTCGATGGTGACGGGCGAGAGCCTGCCGGTGAGCAAGTCGGCAGGAGATGAGGTTATCGGGGCCACCCTCAACCAGACGGGCAGCTTTGTGATGGAAGCGCGGCGGGTGGGCAAAGATACGCTTCTGGCCCAGATCGTGCGCCTGGTGCAGGAGGCCCAGGGATCCAAAGCTCCCATTCAACAGGTGGCGGATCGGGTGACGGCCTGGTTTGTGCCGGCGGTGATCGGGGTAGCCATCCTAACTTTTGTGCTCTGGTGGGGGCTGGCGGGCAATCCGACGCTGGCTTTGGTGAACACCATTGGGGTGCTGATCATCGCCTGCCCTTGTGCGCTGGGGTTGGCCACCCCCACCTCGATCATGGTGGCGACGGGGCGGGGGGCAGAACTGGGGATCCTGGTGAAGCGGGCCGAAAGCCTGGAATGGCTGGCCCATCGCCTGGGCACAGTCGTCCTGGACAAAACCGGCACCCTCACCGAGGGCCGTCCCAGCGTCACCGAGATCTGGACGCCAGGATCTTCCCCCCTAGCCCTGTTGCGCCTGGCAGCAGCGGTGGAACAACACTCGGAACATCCGCTGGCCCAGGCAGTGGTGCAAAAAGCCGAAGCCGAAGGCATCTCGATCCCGCCGGCCCAGCACTTTCAGGCAAAAGTGGGCGAGGGGGCAGAAGCCTGGGTGGAGGATCAGTGGGTCGGCATCGGTCGGCTGAGCTGGTTGCAGGCGATGGGGATCGCTTGGGATCCCTCTTGGTTGGAGCGGGTTCAGACCTGGGAAAGCCAGGGCAAAACGGTGATCGGCGTGGCGCAATCCCACCGTCTGGTGGGGCTGTTGGCCATTGCCGACCCCATTAAACCCACCTCCCCTGTAGCGGTGCGCCAGCTTCAGGAGATGGGCCTGGAGGTGATCCTGCTGACCGGGGATAACCCCACCACCGCCCAGGCCATTGCTCGGCAGGCAGGCATTCGCCGGGTGATCGCCCAAGTCCGCCCTGAGCAAAAGGCAGCCTATATTCGCCAGCTCAGACGGCCCCGCCACCGGGTAGCGATGGTGGGAGATGGCATTAACGATGCGCCGGCACTGGCAGAAGCCGATGTGGGGATCGCCATCGGGACGGGCACCGATGTGGCCATAGCCGCCAGCGACATTACCCTGATATCCGGCGATTTGCGGGGCGTGGTTACCGCCATTCAACTTAGCCGCGCCACCCTTGCCAACATCCGCCAAAACCTCTTCTTCGCCTTTATCTACAACACGCTCGGGATCCCGATTGCCGCCGGGGCGCTCTACCCCTTCACCGGTTGGCTGCTCAACCCCATGCTGGCGGGGGCGGCCATGGCCTTGAGCTCTGTTTCCGTAGTGGCTAATGCCCTGCGGCTGTGGCATTTTCGGCCCTCACCCCCAACCCCTCTCCCTGAGGTACCCTCACCCCCAACCCCTCTCCCTGGGGGAGAGGGGAGCTAGGGATCAAGGCAGGGGGCCGGGGCTATCCCCCCAGGGGGGCTTGGTGAACGGCAGGCGGCAAGCTAACCTAAGAAGCTCAGGCAGACTGGGGAAAGCGCGGTGCAAATCCGCCACTGTGACGCAACTGTGATGGGATCCCTCCCTCAGCCAGAACACCCACCTGCCGTTGTCCTGTACCCCTTGCGATTCACAAGGAACGGAGTTTTTTGTGTTGGATGTCCTCAGTTTTTCCCCTCCCCGTGCGGTTGGGCAGTTTTCTTCTCCTGCCTTGCCCCTGTTGCTCATCGGCCATGGATCCCGTGACCCTGAAGGGCAGCAAGCCTTTCTGGAGCTGGCCCAAGTTTATCAATCCCTCACCCCCCATCGGCCGGTGATCCCCTGCTTTTTGGAGCTAGCCCAGCCCAGTATTGCCCAGGGGGTGGAACAATGCTTGGCCCAAGGGTGGCAGGAGATCGTGGCCCTGCCGCTGCTGCTTTTTGGGGCGCGCCACAACAAGTTCGACGTGACGGTGGAGCTGGATCGTCTGCAGGCCCTCCACCCGCAGTTGCGCATCCACTACGGCGGGCCGCTGGGGATCCGGGTCGAGATCTTGCAACTGTTGCGGGAGCGATTGGCCACTCTGCTGGCTGCCCAGCCGCAGCAGATCCCAGGGGCGGAAACGGTGTTGCTGTTTGTCGGTCGCGGCTCCAGCGATCCCGAAGCCAACGCCGAAGCCTGTAAGCTGGCCCGGCTGCTTTGGGAAGGATCCGGGTTTGCTGCCGTGGAAACCTGCTTTATCGGCATCACCCATCCCCGCCTGCCGGTGGGTCTGGAGCGGGCCCTCTCTTGGCAGCCGCGCCGGGTGGTTGTGCTGCCCTATTTTCTCTTTACAGGGGTGCTGGTGAAAAAAATCGAGGCGGCGGTGCAAGAACGGCGACGCCAATACCCCGAGATCGACTGGCTGATGCTGCCGGAATTGGGCCTTGTGGACGCGGTGCTGCACAGCCTGCAGCAACTGGAGCAGGAAGCTCTCCAGGGCCAAACCCTGATGAACTGCCACCTCTGCAAGTTTCGCCTGGCGGTGAGCGCAGAGCTGGGAGCGGGGCATACTCATCACCATGACCATGACTCCCATGGGCACGGATCCCATCACCATCACTCTCACCATCACCACAACCACGGCCATACCCCCGCAGCAGCAGCGGATCCCTGGGCCGAATTGCAGAGCTACCACCAGCGGGCTTGGCAAGTGCCCTAAGCGAGAAACAGAGGCTGCCGGCGGGATAAACTGAGATGCAGGCAGGCGATCTGTGAACCTGACCTCTGGTTCTCCTGCTCCGGTGGTTCTGCTAGCGAAAAAACAGAAACGATGATGTTCTCCCGCTCCTCTTGGGTCTCAGGTGCCGCTGCCGCGGGGAGCGGGATCTTTGTCTTCGCGTTGGTGGTGGGCCTGCTGGATCAGATCCTGCCGACCCTGCCCAAGGTTTCCCTGTCCTTGGCCGGGATCCCTGGGCTCCTGGCTGCAATTGGGGCCTCCTACGGGGTTTGGCGGCTGGTTCAGATGGGTCTGCAGTCGCATTCCTGGCCTGACTTTCGAGAATCGCTGTTGGCGGCTGTGTCTCCCTTCGATCCTGCCGATCACGGTGGTAGGCCGCGGCAACCCGAAGTGGATCCGCGTCCTCTGCAAGTGGCTGAGGAGATCCGCCAAACCCAGCTCCGCCACCAAAAGATCCTCGACCGCACCAAGCAGCAGGTGAAAGCCGAAATCCAAACCTGCGAACGCCCCCAAGCGCAACTGCGCAGCGAGCAGCAGCGGTGCCGAGTTCTGCAGGCCCAAGCCCAACGGTTGCAACGGCACTTGCAAAATCTCCAAACATCACCCCCGCCCTCTTCCCCAAACTCCAAACCGGCCAAACCCACACCAGAGCGGGAACTGCGCCACAGGCTCCGCCAACTTCAATCGCAAGTTACCACCCTAAAAATAGAGCTGGAACGGCAAGGGATCCAACTGCAGCAGTCGGAAGCCGAGCGGGCCCAACTCCAGCAGCAGCAGCAAAAACTTAAGCGCCTCCTGCAGCGCACAAAATCCGAAAACCAAAAGCTGCGCTCCCAACAGGAGGAATGGGCCCGGCAACTGGAGCAATCCCAACAGGAGTTGCGGACTTTGCGGGAGTCCTACCGCGCCCTGCAGACCCTCTGGGAGATAGGCTCTACCCTAACTCCCAAGACGACTGCTTCTGAAATTGCCGCCGCCGAACTCTCTGGCACCTCCGGCTAGCCGCAGCCTCGGCTCACCCGCTGCAGGACAAACACACTCCCTTCGCTGCCACGCCCAATCCGCAGGTCCTCATCCAAATAGGTGATATCCAGCCAACCCCTTGGCTCGCGGCGGCGAACGTCGATCTGCACCGCCGGGATCCGTTTGGGATCCCGCTCGAGCAGATAGAGAAAACTCTCGATCTCGTAGCTCATCAAGGCCTGGGATCCGAGCACCAAGCGCTCGAAAATGACCCTGACCCGGCATTCCGACTCTGGGTAGAAGCGGGCCGCCACCGCCACAACTCCCCGGGGCAGCCAAGCCTGCAGCCAGCCGGATCCCTGGATCTCCGCCACGTTAAAGACCCGCCCAGCTTTGGCCCGAATGCACTGGTAGATCTCGCCGGTGGTCAGAAGGGGCAACTGGGCCAGCCGCAGCAGGTCTGTGCTGGTGGTAAATAGGGTAAGCCAGTTCCCCTCCAACTGTTCAGGAACAGAGGTTGGCCTGGGGGTGGGGTTGAGCGCCTCCAAAGCAGCAATGTGAGACAAGATCTGGGCTTTCTGGTCAGGGGAAACCTTCCGGCCTCGGTCAGCCCCCTCCAGCAGGCGCAACAGGGCCAGCTTTTGCTCAGCCAAAGACTCAGGCATGGGCACACTCCACAGGCACCGGCCCTATTCTAGAGAACACGGGATCCCTCTGCCCTCAACCCTCCGCTTCCACCGGCTTCAGATTTAGATTTATTAGATCCGCCACCTGCTCGTACCCCAAGCCGGCCCGCACCAGCAGCGGCTCCGGCCCCGTGAGATCGATCACCGTCGAGACCTGGGCCCGATAGGGAGCCTCGTCATCCAGCACCAAATCCACCTGTTTCTCCAACTGTCGCATTTCCTCGGCGGTAAAGATTCCCCCCTCTTCCCAATCCCCAGCAGAGTCAAAACCCACCTCCAAAGAGCCGACGGGATCCCCGCCCAGCTTGGCCGAGGTGGAGACGATGGGATTGCCCAGCTCGGCCAACAGCGCCTGACAGATGGCCGAATCGGGCACGCGGATGCCGGTGGTTTTCCGCTTGGGATCCATGACCAACTTGGGCACCAGCTTGGTGGCCGGCAGCAAAAACGTAAACGGGCCCGGGATCAGCCGCCGCATCAGCCGATAGGCGGGATCGCTCACTTGGGCATACTGGGCAATTTGGGAAAGCGAAGGGCACAAAAAGGTGAGGGGCTTGTCGTTGGAAAGCCGCTTGAGACGCCTTACCCGCTCCACCGCCTGCTTGTGGGTGACATCGCAGCCAATGGCATAGACCGTATCGGTGGGGTAAAGCATGACCGCCCCTTCCCGCAGAGCGGCTGCAATCCGTTGGATGGAACGGGCCTGGGGATGCTGTGGATGGAGCTTAAAATACTCGGCCATTCGGGAGAAAAAAGCAAAACCTCAAGACTCGGAGCGGCTAGGGCTTTCCACCACTTCCGCAACTCCCCCAGAACGAGGGGTAGGCGGCACCGACAGGGATCCCTGCGGCCAATCTTTTAGCCGTTGCATCAGCGCTTGAATATGCAGACGAGGCAAATAGGGCCAGTCGCCTGCTTCCTCCAAATCCTGAAGCACCCGATAGAGCTCTTGCCGGGTGTTGGGCAAAGACTCTCGGAAGGCCCCCTCCAAAATCGTGCGGTGCAGATCCTCCAACAACCGCAGGAGCATCAACAGCTCCACACAAGCTCCCGCCCTCGCCTGGGCCGCCTGCTCAATGGCCAACTTGATCTGGCGCAAATCGGGGGGCAGATCCTCCGCCGAGATATACATAGCCGCTCATCTCTGAGTTTTGGGAAGGCAGGGGCACTCCTATTCTAAGATTCTCCTGCCCCCGAACTGGCTGGATTTTGCTAGCCGCCGCGGGTCGATGGAGATCCGGATCCCGGCCCAGGCACTGCCACACCCGCTGCAACAAGGGCTCCAGCCCCTGCCTGGCAACCGCCGAGATGGCCGATACCGGGGCACCGGCAGCCATTGACAGCCGCTGGGTGCGCTCGCTCACCTCCTGGGGCTCAAGGGCATCGATCTTGTTCAAAACCACAATCTGCGGCTTGTCGCTTAGCCCGTGGCCGTAGGCGCGCAGCTCCTGCTGAATGATTTGGTAATCCCTGACGGGATCTGCTGCTGTGCCGTCCACCAGGTGGATCAACACCCGCGTGCGCTCCACATGGCGCAAAAAGTCGTGGCCCAACCCCACCCCTCGGTGTGCCCCCTCGATCAGTCCGGGAATGTCGGCAAACACCACCCCATCCCCGGCAGGATGGGGCACCACTCCCAAATTGGGCTGCAGGGTGGTGAAGGGGTAATCGGCGATCTTGGGCCGGGCGGACGAGACCACCGAGATCAGGGTGGATTTGCCCGCATTGGGCATACCGACGATCCCCACCTCGGCAATGAGCTTTAGCTCCAGGCGCAGGCGTCGCCGCTCTCCCGGTTGGCCCCTGGTAAATTGGCGGGGAGCCCGATTGTGGTTGCTGAGAAAATGGGCATTGCCCAGGCCGCCTTTCCCGCCCCGAGCCACCAGCAGCCGATCCCCGGGCTGCACCAGATCCCCCAGCAGCTCGCCGGTCTCTGTGTCGAACACCATTGTGCCGCAGGGCACCCGCACCAGCCGATCCGCACCACTGGCGCCACTGCGATGGTTGGGCCCCCCTTTGGCCCCATGTTCTGCCTTGATCACCGGCTGAAAGCGAAAATCCAACAAGGTCTGCAGGCCGGGATCTGCCACCAGGATCACCGAGCCGCCCCGTCCTCCATTGCCCCCTGAGGGCCCTCCGGCGGGCACATACTTTTCCCGGCGAAAGGCAACAATGCCATCTCCGCCGTTCCCCGCCTGCACTTCAATTTCCGCCTGGTCGATAAAGTGCAATCGCCCCTCTCCCACCTGTGGCCCTCTCTCTCTAGCTTGGCAGGATCGCGAGGAAGTTTGCCACAAAAGCTGCCCTCTTAAGCTACTATAGTATTTCCCAAGCCATTGCCTGTCCCGCCTGGGAGGGTGAGCGAGTATGGGAGCTGTTCCTTACAAGTTCAACTGCTAATTCGCATCAACTGCTCTGCTGTTACACCCCTATGAGTCGATTCACCGCTGCTGCCGATGTAGGTTTCACCACCGAGGACTTTGCCGCCCTCTTGGATAAGTACGACTATCACTTCAGCCCTGGCGAAATTGTAGCTGGCACGGTATTTTCGGTGGAGCCGGGCGGTGCGTTGATCGATATTGGGGCCAAGACGGCTGCCTTCCTGCCTTTGCAGGAGATGTCCATCAGCCGGATAGAGGATCCGCACGAGGTGCTGCAGCCGGGAGAGACGCGCGAGTTTTTTATCCTCACCGAAGAAAATGAAGAGGGGCAACTGACCCTCTCCATCCGCCGCATCGAGTACATGCGGGCCTGGGAGCGGGTGCGGCAGCTACAAAAAGAAGACGCCACGGTGCGGGCCACCATTTTTGCCACCAACCGCGGAGGCGCCCTGGTGCGTATTGAGGGACTGCGCGGCTTTATCCCCGGCTCCCACATCAGCAGCCGCAAGCCCAAGGAAGAGCTGGTGGGCGAAGAGCTGCCCCTGAAGTTTTTGGAGGTGGACGAAGACCGCAACCGACTGGTGTTGAGCCATCGCCGCGCCCTGGTGGAGCGGAAGATGAACAAGCTGGAGGTGGGCGAGGTAGTGGTCGGCACGGTGCGCGGCATCAAGCCTTACGGTGCCTTCATCGACATTGGCGGCGTCTCTGGCTTGCTGCACATTTCCGAGATCTCCCACGAGCATGTCGACACGCCTCACAGCGTCTTCAACGTCAACGACGAAGTGAAGGTGATGATCATCGACCTAGACGCAGAACGGGGTCGCATCTCGCTGTCTACCAAGCAACTGGAGCCCAATCCCGGCGACATGCTGCGAGATCCCAAGCTGGTTTACGAAAAAGCAGAAGAAATGGCGGCCAAGTACCGCGAGCAACTGCGGGCTGCCAAGCAAGGACAAGTCGAGGAGGCGCCGCTGGAGGTTTCGGAAGAGGAGCTGGAATACGCGGCTGCGGCGGTGGAGTAAAGCCATCTTGCGGAGAGCCTTCGGCGGCCAAGGCTTGCCGGTTTGTCTCTCCCTTAGCCTAGCTGGGATCCCTGGCCAAGAGGGGTGTCGGGTGCGGGTACAGCAGCGGTGAGAGTTTGCTTGTCCATGAGCGTTTGCGGCTACCTCTACACGCCCGCCCATGCCTCTTGGCCAGACCAGGAGCTGGCCTGGTTGAAAGCACACGGGGCCGATCCCATCTGGCACGACTGGGGATCCCGCATCCATCTGGAAGAGCTGTTGCAGGGCATTGCCGCCGGATCGGTGCAGCAGGTGCTGCTGGTGCGCCTGGCGGATCTGGGGGATCGAGTGGAGGAAGTCCACCAACGGCTATTGCAGATCCAACAAGCGGGGCTCCGCCTCAGCTTGGTCAACGAGTCCGGCCTGCACACCCCCAGCGCTGCTGCCGATTGGATCCCGCTGCTGGCCGAGCTCCCCCATCAATTGCAGAGCCGCCGCCTCTGCTGCAGCCAAGCCCAAAACCGTCTAGCGGGCAAGCCTCCCCCTGGGCCTGCCCCCTTTGGCTACCGCCGCGAAGGGGATCGCTACGCGCTGGATCGCCGCCAAGCCCCCATTGTTCAGGATTTTTTCCAGCACTTTCTTCTCTACGGATCCTTGCGCCAGGCGGTGCGCTTCATCGCTGAAAAACACCACAAGCGCATTTCGGTGGCCACCGGGCGCAACTGGCTGCTCAACCCGGTCTATCGTGGAGATCTGGCCTACGCCGACGGCACCGTTCTGCGCGATACCCACCCGGCTCTCCTCAGCCGCGCCGAGGCCGCCCAGATCGATCGCTGGCTCAAACGCAACCAAAAGATCCCGCGCCGCAGCGCCAGCGCCCCCCGCGCCTTGGCCGGCCTAGTCCATTGCCGCGTCTGCGGCAGCCTTCTGCGCATTGTGCAAACCACCCCTCGCAAGGCCAAGAAGAACGGCTCCTCCTACCTCTACCTGCGTTGCCAAACCTGTCGCTACAGCCTCCACTACGCCGCCGTTCTGCAGGAGGTGATCCGCCAAGTCTGCCAACAGCTCCCCCAGCGGGCCCAAAACCTGGATCGGCAGGCCCTGGATCAAACCCGCCAACAGCTCCAAGCCCAGATCCAAGCCAACAGCGAGCGGCTGCGACAACTGGAGGAGCTGCAGCAATCTGGACTAATGGACGAACCTGCCCTGGCCCAGCGCTGCTACCAGTTGCGGGCGGAAACGGCCCGCTTGGCCCAAAAGCTGGAACAGCTCCCCCCCGCCAACTTCCTCCAGATTGCCCAAACTCTCTCCATCCCGCCCTTCTGGCAAGACCTCAGCGAGAGTGAGCGCCGCGCCTACCTGCGGGAATTCCTGCGCAGGGTTGAGGTGGATTCTACAGGGGCCGTGCAGATGACCTTTGCCTTCGATCCCTAAGGGATCCCTTTTGAATTGCCGATTCCGCCGCTCCTCTGGACATTGAGACAATTCTTGAGACCCGCCCTCACACCGGGAACAGGGATCCCGCCAGCCGTCTCCATCGGGTTGACGGGAGGACGTTTGTCGTCAGCGCTCGTCAGAGGCGAGGAGAGAGGCATCATTTGCTTTTGATCTACTTTTATACAAAAACAAAAAACAAAAGCTGATAAACAGCTAAAATCTAGCTCTAAAAATCTTTTGGACGGAATTTTGTCTGTCCAGCGATTTAGGAAACTCCTTTAACCTGTTTTAGACTTCCCTTAACTCTTCTTAACACTTCTCAGGAGGTGGATGGGCTGCCGATAATGGCCTTTGCCAGGCTTGTGGAGGAACGTGCTGTGAAGTTGGCAGTTTACGGAAAGGGTGGGATCGGCAAGTCCACCACCAGTTGCAACCTCTCGGTGGCTTTGGCCAAGCGGGGCAAAAAGGTTCTGCAGATCGGCTGTGATCCCAAGCACGACAGCACCTTCACCCTGACCGGCTTTTTGATCCCCACCATCATCGACACTCTGGAGGCCAAGGGCTACCACTACGAAGACATCTACCCGGAGGACGTGATCTACCGCGGCTATGGCGGCGTAGATTGCGTCGAGGCGGGCGGTCCACCGGCGGGGGCCGGCTGTGGCGGCTATGTGGTGGGGGAGACCGTCAAACTCCTGAAGGAGCTAAATGCTTTCGATGAATACGACGTCATTCTCTTCGACGTGCTGGGGGACGTGGTGTGCGGCGGCTTTGCTGCCCCCCTCAACTACGCCGACTACTGCGTGATCGTGACCGACAACGGCTTTGACGCCCTCTTTGCCGCCAATCGCATTGCCGCCTCGGTGCGGGAGAAGGCCAAAACCCGCAAGCTGCGGCTGGCCGGGTTGATCGGCAATCGCACCAGCAAGCGGGATCTCATCGACCAATACGTCTCGGCAGTGCCCATGCCCGTGCTCGAGGTGTTGCCACTGGTCGAGGACATTCGCATCTCGCGGGTGAAGGGCAAAACCCTCTTCGAGATGGCAGAGACGGATCCCAGCCTGGAGCCCGTCTGTCAGTACTACCTGAACATCGCCGACGAGCTGCTGGCCCGCCCGGAGGGGATCGTGCCCCGGCCTGCCGAGGATCGGGAGCTGTTTGCCCTGCTTTCGGACTTTTACAAAACCCCCGTGCGGGAGCCGGCGCTGGTGTAAGGGATCCCAAGCCTGCCAGCTTGCCGGTGTGTCTAAAAGTGAAGCAATTGTTTCGAAAAACCGTCGCAAACCTTATCAATTCGTTGTCTGGCCCGCTTTCCACTCCAAGATGGATTGTGCAGGAAATCCCTCTTGAGGACATGGCAGAGGAGTTGGATATGCAAGCACAAGCGCAACCCACCGTGGTGATTACCGGAGCTTCTTCCGGCGTCGGCCTGTATGCGGCTTTGGCTTTGGCCAAGCGGGGCTGGCACGTGGTGATGGCCTGTCGGGATCTGGACAAAGGCCGGCGGATGGCCCAGCAGGTGGGGATCCCCCAGGGCAGCTACACCTTGATGCCGATCGATCTGGCCAGCCTGGCCAGTGTGCGGCAATTTGTCGAGCAATTTCGCCAGTCGGGCCGCTCTCTGGATGCCCTGGTGTGCAACGCCGCCATCTACATGCCCTTGCTCAAGCAGCCCCTGCGCAGCCCGGAGGGCTATGAGCTGACCATGGCCACCAACCACCTGGGGCACTTCTTGCTCTGCCATTTGATGCTGGAGGATCTGAAGCGCTCCACTTACCCGGATCGGCGGCTGGTGATCTTGGGCACCGTCACCCACAACCCCAAGGAGCTGGGGGGCAAGATCCCGCCCCAACCCCACCTGGGGGATCTGCGGGGTTTTGCCCAGGGTTTCAAGGAGCCGATCAGCATGGCCGATGGCGGCAAGTTCGATCCCGTCAAGGCCTACAAAGACAGCAAAGTCTGCAACATCCTCACCATGCGGGAGCTGCACCGCCGCTTCCACGAGAGCACCGGCATCACCTTCCTCTCCCTCTACCCCGGCTGCGTGGCGGAAACAGGCCTCTTCCGCCATCACTATCCCCTGTTCCAAAAGCTCTTCCCCTGGTTTCAAAAAAACATCACCGGTGGCTATGTCTCCCAGGAGCTGGCCGGCGAGCGGGTGGCCCAGGTGGTGGCGGATCCCGAGTTTCGCCAGTCAGGGTTCTACTGGAGCTGGGGCAACCGGCAACGCAAGAATGCCAAGCCCTTTAACCAAGAAGTCTCGGACGAAGCAGGGGACGAGGCCAAGGCCAAGCTGCTCTGGGATCTGAGCGAAAAATTGGTGGGCGTGCCCCAGTTGGTCGCCCTCTAGCTTGACAAACCCTTTTCTAGGAGCCGACGATGACTGCTGCTGTGGATACTTCCAATACCCTCCACTTTCAATGCGAGACCGGCAACTACCACACCTTCTGCCCGATTAGTTGCGTGGCCTGGCTCTACCCCAAAATCGAAGACAGCTTCTTTTTGGTGATCGGCACCAAAACCTGTGGCTACTTTTTGCAAAATGCCATGGGGGTGATGATCTTCGCCGAGCCGCGCTATGCCATGGCCGAGCTGGAAGAGGGAGATATCAGCGCCAAGCTCAACGACTACGAGGAGCTGAAGCGGCTGTGCCTGCAAATCCAGCGGGATCGCAACCCCAGCGTCATCGTCTGGATCGGCACCTGCACCACCGAGATCATCAAAATGGATCTGGAGGGCCTGGCACAGAAGCTAGAGGCCGAGATCGGGATCCCGATTGTGGTGGCGCGGGCCAACGGCCTCGACTACGCCTTTACCCAGGGGGAAGACACGGTGTTGGCTTCCATGGCCCAGCGCTGCCCGGAGCAGGTGCAGGAAGAGGAGCGGGAGACGCGGGGCGGCCTGCAGGCCCTTTTCTACGGGCTGCGCTCCGGCAAAAAGAAAGAGGAAGAGGGCTTCCACCCCCACCCGCCGCTGGTCATCTTCGGCTCCGTGCCGGATCCGGTGGTTACCCAACTCACTCTGGAGCTGAAAAAATACGGGATCCGCGTCTCCGGCTGGCTGCCGGCCAAGCGCTACGGGGAGCTGCCGGCCATCGAGCCGGGCACCCATGTGGTGGGGGTGAATCCTTTCCTCAGCCGCACCGCCACCACGCTGGTGCGCCGCAAAAAGGCCAAGCTCATCCCTGCTCCTTTTCCCATCGGGCCAGATGGCACCCGCGCCTGGATCGAAGCCATTGCCCGCGAGCTGGGGATCCCGACTCCAGGCCTGGCAGAGCGGGAAGCGGAAGTGTGGCGCCACCCCCAAGTTCAAGAGTACCTGGGCCTGCTGCGGGGCAAGAGCGTCTTCTTCATGGGGGATAACCTGCTGGAGGTCTCCCTGGCCCGCTTCCTGGTGCGCTGCGGCATGACGGTGCAGGAAATCGGGATCCCTTACCTCGACAAGCGCTACCAAGCCGCCGAGCTGGCCCTCTTGGAGCGCACCTGCGAGGAGATGGGGGTGCCCAAGCCCACCCTGGTGGAGAAGCCGGATAACTACCACCAACTGCAGCGCATCAAAGCCCTGCAGCCGGATCTGGTGATCACGGGCATGGCCCACGCCAACCCCCTCGAGGCCCGCGGCATCACCACCAAATGGTCGGTGGAGTTTACCTTTGCCCCGATCCACGGCTTCGGCAACACCCAGGCGCTGCTGGAGTTGGTCACCCGCCCGCTGCGGCGCAACGCCGCCCTCAAAGGCTTGGGCTGGGAACAGTTGGTACGCGAAGAAGCTTCTGTCTAGCCCTCTGGCTCCTCGTTGTCGAAGAGCAAGCCGTCCAGGTGATCCGGAAGTTGCTGCCGGTCGATCCAGACCATGCCCGCCAAAATCGCCTCGGCCTCATTTTGGAAGTAGCCGTAGGCTTTGGCAGCAGGCTCCACTGAGCCATCCTGACGTAGCCGCTGGCAGCAAAAGATAAACCCCTTGTCGGTAGTTTGGGTGGTGATGCGCCAGTTGCGGTGGATGTGCTCGGCCATGGTCGGGGATCCCAATGCAGCAAGGGAGCTCCCTCACCCCCAACCCCTCTCTCAAGGGGAGAGGGGAGAAAAACCCTAGAGCGTGCGCAGCACCTCTCGCGCTGCCTCTAGGGTTCTCTCCACATCGGCCTCGGTGTGGGCCAGGGAAGTGAAGCCGGCCTCAAATTGCGAGGGCGCCAGATACACCCCCCGCTCCAGCATGCCGCGGTGGAAGCGGGCAAACTTCTGCAAATCCGAGCGCTTGGCCTCCTCGTAGTTGCGCACCGGGCCGGCGGTGAAGAAAAAGCCGAACATGCCGGGCAAATAGCCCCCGCACATCTCATGACCGGTCTCTTGTGCAATCTGCAGCAGCCCCGTCGCCAACTGCTCGGTAATCCGCTCCAGATACTCATAGGTACCGGGTCGGCGCAAGATGTCCAGAGTGTGGATCCCGGCCGTCATGGCCAGGGGGTTGCCGGAGAGGGTGCCCGCCTGGTACATGGGCCCCGCCGGCGCCACCATCTCCATAATCTCCCGCCGACCGCCGTAGGCCCCCACCGGCAGGCCGCCGCCGATCACCTTGCCCAGGGTGGTCAAATCGGGGATGACGCCAAACTTGGCCTGCACGCCGCCGTAGCTGATGCGAAAGCCGGTCATCACCTCGTCAAACACCAGCAGGGCGCCATACTTTTGCGTCAGCTCCCGCAAACCCTCCAAAAAGCCCGGCTGCGGCGGAATGAAGCCGGCATTGCCCACCACCGGCTCCAGGATCACGCCGGCAATGGAGTCGGGATACTGCTCAAACAGAGCCTTGACTGCCTCTAGGTCGTTGTAGGGGGCGGTCAGCGTGGCACTGGTGGCAGCCTTGGGCACCCCCGGCGAATCTGGCAGGCCCAGCGTGGCTACCCCCGAGCCGGCCTTGACCAAAAACATGTCCGCATGGCCGTGGTAGCAGCCCTCGAACTTGATCACCTTTTCCCGCCCGGTGTAGGCCCGCATCAGGCGCAGCGCCGCCATGCAGGCTTCGGTGCCGGAGTTGACAAAGCGCACCATCTCCACGCTGGGCACCGCCTCGATCACCCGCTCGGCCAGCTCGTTTTCCAAAACGCAAGGGGCGCCAAAGCTGGTGCCTTTCTCCAGGGCCCGCCGCAACGCCTCGATCACCTCGGGGTGGGCGTGGCCGACAATCGCCGGCCCCCAACTGCCGATGTAGTCGATGTACTGGTTGCCATCCACATCCCAGGCGTAGGCGCCGGCAACGCGGTCGAAGACGACGGGATCCCCGCCCACCGACTTAAAGGCACGCACCGGAGAGCTGACGCCCCCCGGCATAAGCTGCTGCGCCCGTGCAAAGATCTGCCTGGAGCGGCTGGTGTTAAACGAGCGAGTGGGGAGAGTGCTGGTCATACTGGGAGCTGTTCAACGCATCTTCTAGGCTAGCAGGCAAGGAGACCTGCTGGTGGACTGCTGCCCTCTCTTTTGGTTTTAGTTACTTGGGCTTCCTTCTGGGGGATCCACCCACCGCCCATCGGCTTTGATGAGCTCGATCAGCGCCTGGACGCCCTCCGACTCGGGCACCTTCTTCACCTCCTCCTTTCCGCGGTAGAGGGAGATGTAGCCGGGGGTTTTCCCCACATAGCCGTAGTCGGCGTCGGCCATTTCCCCCGGCCCGTTGACGATGCAGCCCATGACGGCAATGTCGAGGCCCACCAGGTGCTGGGTTGCGGCCCGCACCTTCTGCAGTACTTCCTCCAAGTTGAAGAGGGTGCGGCCACAGGAGGGGCAGGCCACATATTCCACCATGGTTTTGCGCAGGTTGAGGGCCTGCAAGATGCCGTAGGCCACCGGGATCTCTTTTTCCGGGGCTTCGGTTAGGGAAACCCGAATGGTGTCACCGATCCCCTCGGCCAGAAGCGTCCCGATCCCCACTGCCGATTTGATGCGGCCATATTCTCCATCGCCGGCCTCGGTCACCCCCAAGTGGAAGGGGTAGTTCAGGCCCAAGGCATCGAAGCGGCGGGCCGCCAGCCGGTAGGCCGCCAACATCACCTGCGGACGGGAAGCTTTGAAGGAAAGAACTACGTTGTGGAAGTCTTGCTCGGCGCAAATCTCGGCATATTCTAGGGCCGACTCCACCATGCCCTCTGGAGTGTCTCCATACATGAAGAGCATGCGCTCGGCCAGGGATCCGTGGTTGACGCCGATGCGCAGGGCTTTGTTCTGAGCTTTGAGGGTCTGCACCAGGGGGGTGAAGGTTTCGCGGATCTTATTGCGGATGGCCTCCAGTTCGGCTTGGGTGTACTCGGTGCGACCGGGCTGCGGCTTTTCCAGGACGAACAGACCCGGGTTGATGCGCACCTTGTCCACGTATTGGGCGACCTCCAGGGCGATCTTGATGCCGTTGTGGTGGACATCGGCCACCAGCGGCACCGGCTTGTAGGTTTGGATCAGCTTGCTCCGAATCGCCTCCATCGCCTTGGCATGGGCCATGCTGGGAACGGTAACCCGCACGATCTCCGAGCCCGCCTCGTGCAGACGACGGATGGCCGCCACCGCCGCATCGATGTCGAGAGTGTCTTCGTTGATCATGGACTGCACCACCACCGGGTGCTGGCTGCCGATCAACACGTTGCCTACGGCTACGGTGCGGGTAGGACGACGGGGGTAGACCGGTTCTGGGTAGGGCTGCTGAGAGGGCGCGTTGGGCCGATCTAGAGTCTGCATGGCTTGCTAAAAAAGGGCTGCTCTAGCTTGATTGTAGGCCGAAATGCCAGCAAGACCGAGGATCTCCCCGCTTGGCCCACAGCTCCGACCCCCCGGCTTTGGCTAAAAAGCGCGGCACAGGTCTAGGGGTAGAAGGCGCAAACGAGCTGACTTCTCGGACAAATGGCGCAATAAAGAAAAGTCAAGCCAATCAACTGCCCCAGGGGAGCAGGATCACTCTCGATGAAGCCGTCCTAGCCGCACAAGCCGCACAATTTGCTAGAAACTAGGGTGTCGGTACTCCCTTTGTCAAGCTGGGCAAACTCCCCTGCCATTCTTGCCAGGGGGACGGTGGCTTTGAAGCAAGCCCGCCTGCCTTGGACGGCAACAGGGTGTCAAAGCAAAACACCCTGAGTTCCAAGATGAGCCGTATGCACCTGGGAGCTCTAGAGGGAGAGAGAGCAATCCCCGGTTAGCGGTATAACCTCGGTCTCAAAGGTTTCTAGAGAAATCCCTCCGCACGAGCAGGCAGCGTTTTGGCTAGGGCCGATAAGCAGGAATTAAAATGCTCCCCTTGGGCTGGCGCGAGGGCGTCCTTTGCGGCCAAGTCTGAGGTGGAGGCAAGCCGCCCCTGAAAACGGCACTCAAGGGCCTAGGGGAACTGTCTACAGGGAAAGAGGCAACTGCCGGCGCTGAGGGTGCTCTTGGAGCCGCTCAGCATCTGTCCTAGCGGAGAAGACAGGGCTTCAGCCATCCGATTCCGTGGGCTGATCCCTGAGGAGGTGGCTGCGAATAAAGTCTTTGGGCGTCACGCTTTCCACAAACTTATGGAAGGCCTCCCGCTCTGCCTCGTCGGCATCTTGGTTCATCGGGATCGAAGCTTCCGCAATCACCTCTTCTACGGTCCAGATGGGGGCATGGGCCCGCAAGGCAAGGGCAATGGCATCGCTGGGGCGGCAGTCGATCTCCTGCTTTTTATCGCCGCAGACTGTAACAAGCACTGCATAGAAGGTGTTGTCCAGCAGCGCGTGGATGATAACCCGCTCCAGCTTGATCCCCCAAGCTTTCCAGGAGTTCAGAATAAGGTCGTGGGTCATGGGGCGGAGGGGCTTTTGGTCGTCCAGCGCCTGCAGAATGGCGTTGGCCTCCGCTCTTCCTACCCAGATGGGTAGGGCACGCCGCTCATGGGTATCGCGCAAGATGACAATGGGAGCCTGGTTGACAGCGTCGACCGCGATCCCAGCCACATGCATCTCGATCATGAGCACTCGCCTCCAGCCTTCAGACCTCGATCGTATCCACTGGTAGCAAACTTTGGCAACACAGCATGGGCTCGGTTCGTACATCACTTGAAGTGGCCCTCATCGGTGGCACCAGCGAAAGCCGCAGCTTGGCCCACGTCCTCAGCCATGAGGGGATCCCTTGGATAGCCACCGTCACCACCGAGGGCGGAAGAAGGCTGTATCGGGATCTGCCCGGCCAGGTGGTGGTGACGCGATTTTCGCCGCCATCTTTGGCACAATTCCTACAGGAACACGGGATCCGCGTGCTGGTAGATGCTTCCCATCCCTTCGCCCAGGAGATCTCGCAACTGGCCATGCAGGTGACCGCCCAACTGGGGATCCCCTACCTGCGCTACGAGCGCCCCCCGGTGGCGTTGGATCCCTGGGTACAGGTGGCGCCGGACTGGCAGGCGGTGCTCACGGATGGCGTACTGGCGGGGCGGCGGGTGCTGCTGACGGTGGGGGTGAAGGCATTGCCCCTGTTTGGGCCCTGGCAGGATCGCTGCCAACTGTGGGCGCGGGTGCTGCCGGAGTCGGTTCCCCAAGCGGTGCAAGCCGGGATCCCTGCCGAGCGGGTGATCGGAATGCGCCTGCCCCTCAGCTTTGAGCAGGAACTGCGGCTTTGGCAGAGTCTAGATCCTCAGGTAGTCATCAGCAAGGAGTCTGGAGAAGCGGGTGGGCTGGCCGTCAAGCAGGCAGTGGCCAAAACCCTGGGGATCCCGCTGTGGGTCATCCGGCGGCCACCCTTGCGCTATCCCTGGTGCAGCCAGGATTTGACAGCGGTGGTGCAGGAGTGCAAGCGCCGACTGGCCGGAGCTCACGCTCAAACAAATCAAAACGGCTCCTCGGCGGGCAGGTCAGCCTCCCGGTCTTGACGGGATCCCAGGAGTTCGAGGCGATCTACGGCAATGACGGGTCTTTGGCGATCCTCACCGGTGGATTTGTCTTTCCAGCGATCGAACTTGAGGCTGCCGGTTACCCCAATGAGGCTGCCCTTGCGCACATATTCTCCGGCCACCTCGGCGGTGCGCCCCCACAGCTCTAGGTTGAACCAATCGGGCTTGTCTTCGCCTTTGCGGAAGCGGTTCACCGCCAAGCTAAAGGTACACACCACCCTGCCCGACTCAAAGTAGCGCACCTCCGGATCCATGCCGGCTCGCCCCACCAAGGTCACCAAGTTCAGGCTCATGGGCTTTTCTCCAGACAGTCTGCAGCTTTCAGCCTTTAGTTGTAGCGCTTGCAAGGGATCCCTGTCATCTTGGCAACGACAGTCTCAGCCGATCCCGTCAGCGGGCCGTAGGCCTTGCGGATCTGAGCTGGGGGAGAGTCTTCAGGATATCTCCCGATTCTCCTGCGGGGATCTCGGTTGATCGGGAAGAAGAATCTTTGCTCTCATGGACTGGGTGGTTGCAGGGGGGGCGCTGATCGTGTTGCAAAGATTTACAATATCAGAAGCTCCAGAGCACCTGCCGGCCTAGGCCCCTGATCCCGACAGACAGATTGCCACCGGCCAGCAAGAAGGGCTCATCACTGCAAGAGGACGCATTCAGCACCAGTTCCTATGGAATTCATCTACGCATACGCCTGGTTGATCCCCGTTTATCCGTTGGTGGCGGCTTTTTTACTCGGCTTGGGCATTTTGCTGTTCAATGCCTGGACAAGGGCCAACCGCTCTCTGGCCGCCTTCTTGAGCGTGTTCGCGACGGGAACGGCGATGGTTCACGCCTTTGCCCTCTTGGCCGGCCAAGTGCAGGGCCATGAGACCGTTCTCAAAACCCTCACCTGGGCTCAGGCGGGCTCCTTCTCCCTGGACATGGGCTTTGTGGTGGATCACTTGAGCGCCATGATGCTGGTGGTGGTAACCACGGTGGCCTTTCTGGTGCAGATCTACTCCGACGGCTACATGGCCCACGACCCTGGCTATGTGCGTTTCTACGCCTACCTGAGCCTGTTTGCCTCCTCGATGCTGGGCCTGGTGGTCAGCCCCAACCTGGTGCAAATCTATGTCTTCTGGGAGCTGGTGGGGATGTGCTCCTACCTGCTGATTGGCTTTTGGTACGAGCGGCAGGCAGCGGCGGAGGCAGCCCAGAAGGCGTTTGTCGTCAACCGGGTGGGGGACTTTGGGCTGTTGCTGGGCATTTTGGGCTTCTACTGGATTTCCGGCACGTTTGGGTTCGAGGAGCTGGCTCGCAATGTGGAGCAGATGGTGGCCAACGGCGCGGTGAGCAGCAGCTTGGTTGCCCTGTTTGCGGTGTTGGTGTTCTTGGGCCCGGTGGCCAAGTCGGCCCAGTTCCCGCTGCACGTGTGGCTGCCGGATGCCATGGAAGGCCCCACGCCCATTTCGGCCCTCATCCACGCAGCCACGATGGTGGCCGCCGGGGTGTTCCTGTTGGCGCGCATGTTCCCGCTGCTGGAAGGGATCCCACCAGTCATGGACCTCATCGCCTGGACAGGGGCGGGCACGGCCTTTTTGGGGGCCAGCATTGCCATCACCCAAAACGACATCAAAAAGGGCCTGGCCTACTCCACCATTTCCCAGCTGGGCTACATGGTCATGGCCATGGGATCCGGTGCCTATGGGGCAAGCTTGTTCCACCTGATGACCCACGCCTACTTCAAGGCGCTGCTCTTCTTGGGCTCTGGCTCTGTAATTCATGGCATGGAGGCGGTGGTGGGCCACGACCCGGTCTTGGCCCAGGACATGCGCCTGATGGGAGGGCTGCGCAAGTTCATGCCCGTTACGGCCTTCACGTTTTTGATCGGCACGCTGGCCATCTGTGGGATCCCGCCCTTTGCCGGCTTTTGGTCTAAAGATGAGATTTTGGCCGCGGTTTTTGAGCGCAACCCGGCCCTCTGGGGGGTGGGCTTCCTCACGGCGGGGATCACCGCCTTCTACATGTTCCGCATCTACTTCCTCACCTTTGAAGGGGAGTTTCGCGGCACCAACCTGAAGCTGCGGCAGGAGGTGGCCGTCAGCCAAGGCCGACCGGTGCCGGCTTTTGCCTACGCGTTTGCCGGGAAAGAGGCGGCCTATGGTCCCGGAGCCATGAACATTTACGAAAAGCCCCAGCCCAGCAGCCATCCCGAAGCTGGGGGAGAGGGACACGAAGGGCATGGCCACGCTGCCGAGCCGCATGAATCTCCGGCATCGATGACGATTCCGCTGGTGGCGCTGGCCGTTCCTTCCGTGCTGATCGGCTTGGTGGGCACTCCCTTTGCCAACTTCTTCGAGGCTTTCATCCATGCGCCTGGTGAGTCTGCAGCAGAAACTGGTTGGGCCCAGGTGGCCGCCGAGTGGCAAGCGGTGCTGGCCGGCCACTTCGATTGGGCAGAGTTTCTGATCATGGCGGGCAGCTCGGTGGGCATTGGGCTGATCGGCATTGCCCTGGCGGGTCTTATCTACTGGCAAAAACGTATTGATCCCAGCACCTTCCCCCAAAGTCTGCAACCCCTGTACTACTTCTCCCTCAACAAGTGGTACATTGACGACCTCTACGAGCGGGTCTTTGTGCGGGGCACCCGCTTTGTGGCGCGGGAGGCCTTGGAGGTGGACAGCCGCATTGTGGATGGGGTGGTCAACTTGACGGGCCTGGCGACCATGGTCGGCGGCGAAGTGATGAAATATCTGGAGAACGGCAAGGCGCAGTTTTACGCTTTGATCATCTTTGCGGCGGTGGTGGTGATGGTGGTGCTTTCTGGGGTTGGGGTCTAGCCCAGGAGCTCGGTTGCTGCTGATCAAGGTTTTGCCATCAGCAGTAAACTAACCGGCTCCGACCGCCCCCCTCAATCCCCTCGTATACGGGGGGCAGGGGGGCCGGGGGGCAAGTCTTCCAAGGCAATAGGAC
>Ga0308416_1000132_pt1 | contig 25955 bp, 24 predicted proteins | sample HotsprSampleOS60_FD_203468 | JGI IMG/M metagenome (GOLD analysis project Ga0308416, IMG submission 203468) | Hot spring phototrophic mat microbial communities from Octopus Spring, Yellowstone National Park, Wyoming, United States - 20090730_OS60 ... | reverse complement strand
GCCAGCGCAGGAAGTCCTCGCCGAAGAGCGGCCGGCCGGTGCGGGTGCGCTGCGCGCGCAGGTAGGCGATGTCTTCATCGCGAAAGCCAACGCGCTGCATCCATTCGATGAGCGTGCCCAGCCCGGCATTGACGCAATAGCCGGCCTGATGCTGGCCGTAGTCGGGATAGCTGCGGAAGAAGTGCTCGAATTGAGCGGGCTGTTCGTGAATGCCGGCGCGGAAGTAGAGCTGCGCCATCGTGAGCTGATATTGGTCGGTGAACAAGATGCCCTCGGCAATGGGATGCATAACCCTATGATAGCCAGACAGGTCGCGCAGCGCACGTCCACGGCGAGCAGCGAGTTCCCTCGGCGCAGAAGTGCCAAGGTGAGGGTTGCCCAATTTTTGTAACAACGGCGTCTAAACTCACCCCTGACCCACGAGTCACCCCGAGGCTTCCTTCGTCATCCTGCGCGCAAGCGGAGGAGCGAAGCTCCGGCTAAATCAGAGCGCCGTGGAGTCATCGAGGCCGGGCAGCTCCCTTGGCGGACGCAGCCGCTGAGATGCTTCGCTGCGCTCGGCGCGATAAGGCAATGACACGGGGTCACCCGCAGGATTGCTTGGCTCAGCGCGTTGCAGAGAAACGGGCTGCTCCCCGACTGCGAACGGGCCAGTGGCATGTCTAATCTTGACAAAGGACGGCAGATGACGTAAATTAGGCTGCTGTTAAGACGGCTCGTCTTACCAAATTGTAGAAAAGGAGTGAGAGAAGCGCTATGAGATACCAGACGAAAGGGAGATTTCTACTTGCATCGTTCCTGATTGGCGTATTGGTTGCTTGCGCGCCGGCCACGCCCGCACCGCAGCCGACCGCCCCTCCGCCTGCTGCTGAGCCGACGACCCCGCCGGCTGCTGAGCCGACCACACCACCGGCTGCCGAGCCGACGGTTGAACCGACTCAAGCGCCGCAGACGAAGGGCAAGATCAAGATCGCCACGCAAAGCCCGCTCTCCGGGCCGCAGGCTGCGCTGGGCGTGGGCATCCGCAACGGTGCGGACCTGGGCCTGCGCGACATGGGTAAGATGCTCACCGACATGGGCTTTGAGGTAGAGCTGGCGCCCTTCGACGACCAAGCCAAACCAGAGGTTGGCGCGGCCAACGCAAAGAACATCGCTTCGGATCCCGACATCCTGTGCATCGTCGGCCACCTGAACTCCGGCGTGGCGTTGGCGTCGCTGCCGACCTACAGCGACAACGACTTGGCGATGGTCTCGCCGGCCAACACTAACCCGAAGATCACCGAGAGCGGCTACAAGAACGCCTTCCGCATCGTCGGTCGTGACGACGTGCAGGGCGCTGTTGGTGAAGAGTTTGCTCGCACCGAGATGGGGGTCAAGAGCGTATACATCATCCACGACAAGACCGACTACGGCCAGGGCGTGGCTGAGTTCTTCCGCCAGCAGGCCGAGAAGAACGGCATCACCGTGGCCGGCTTTGAGGGCACAGAAGAGAAGGCCAACTTCGAGTCCATCCTGACGCCGATCCTGGCAGCCAACCCTGACTTGATCTACTTCGGCGGCATCTATGACCAGGCTGGCCCACTCTTCCGCCAGGCCCGCGACCGCGGCATTACCGCCAAGTTCCTCGGCCCCGACGGTCTGGACTCGCCAGAGCTGCTGAAGCTGGCCGGCGACGCAGTGAAGGGGATGTTCTACACCTCGGTGGCTGCGCCGGTGAGCCAGTTCCCCGACGCGGCGAAGTTCGCTGAGGACTATAAGGCCGCCTTCAACGAGGACGCCCCGCCGTTCTCGGCACAGGCGTACGACGCGATGGGAGTCTGCATCCGCGCCATCATGCAGGCCGCGGAGAAGGCCGGCGGCAATAAGCCCACGCGCGCGCAGGTGGTGGAGGCTATCCGCGCCGGTGGTGAATACAAGGGTATCACCGGCAGCTACACCTTCAACGAGAAGGGCGACCCGGTGAAGTCGGTCTACTTCGTGCTCCAGGTGAGCGAGGACGACGGTGACCCAGCCGAGGTCTGGAACAAGAACGCCGTGGTGAAGAAGCTGGAGATTCCAGCGCCCTAAGTCGCTCGTCGCCTCTTGTCCGCTATTCACAAGACGAGCAGAGAGAGGGCCGACTCTCCTCTGCTCGTCTTGTCATCAGGGTTTCGTAGCGGCGCTGTTGGCATATTCCATTTGCTTACTCTTCTGACATCAAATGGCCATCGCACAAGCCATTCCCCTGCGCCTGAGTCAACGCAGCGTGCGCAATACCCTGGTCGGCGTCTTCGGCCCACTTGGCCAGGTCTTCCTCTTCGTCGTCGGCAGCGCTGTCGTGCTTAGCGCAATCATCATCGTGATAGCGCTGCTGTTGCGCGGGACGCGCACGGACACCGACCTGCTCACAGCCACGCTCGTCATCTTGCCCCAAGTGATCGTGGATGGGCTGGTGCGTGGCTTCCTGTTCGCCACGATCGCCCTGGGCTACACCCTGGTGTATGGGGTATTGGAGTTCATTAATTTCGCCCATGGCGAGATCTTCATGGTGGGCGCCTTCTCGGGCGCGGCCTTTGGCACGGTTCTCGCTGCAGCCGGCCTTCTGCCAAATATCCCGCCGCTGTTGTTTGTCATTGCATCCGTAGCCGTCGGCATGGTGGTGAGCGGCCTGCTGGCCGTAATTATTGAGCGCGTTGCGTATCGCCCACTACGCGGGGCGCCACGCTTGGTGCCGCTGATCTCGGCCATCGGCGTATCGCTCCTGCTGCAGGATGGCGTGCGCTTGATTGCCAACGTGACCGGCCTGGGCTTCAACGCCCGCTTCCAGACGCCCAACTTCGGTCCGCCGCTTCAGCTTGCGCAGATCCCCGTCACCCCCGAGCGCAACATCCCGCTGATCCTGGACGTGCGTGCGTTGATCTTCATCGTCGCGGCGGTGATCATGCTGCTTGCGTTGAACTACCTGGTCAACGCGACCAAGCTCGGCACAGCCATCCGCGCGGTCGCCCAAGATCGGCCTACCGCCAGCCTGATGGGCATTGACGTGAACAAAATCATTACGATCACCTTTTTGATCGGTGGCGCGCTGGGCGGCGCCGCCGGCATCCTGTTCGGCGTGCGGGTGGGCACGGTGAACCCCTACGTTGGCTTCCTGCCGGGGTTGAAGGCTTTCACCGCGGCGGTGCTCGGCGGGATTGGCAACATCACCGGCGCGATGGTGGGCGGGATCGTGTTGGGCTTCCTAGAGGCGTTTGTGGCCTCGTACTTGTCGCTGCTCACCGCCGGCGCGCTCTCCGGCGCGAGCTACGCCGACATCGTGGCCTTCACCATTTTGATACTCATTCTGATCTTTCGCCCATCGGGCCTGTTGGGCGAGAGTGTCACGCAGAAGGTGTAAATCGTGCGCGCGCTTTCAGCCTCTTCCCCGCTTTCCGCCCTCAACCGCGGGCCGCTGGCTTACGTGTTGCTGACCGCTTACCTGCTCCTGACCAGCGCCCTGCTGCTCACCAACACGCGCACCAGCCTGGGCACGGATATCTTGTTCATCCTGTTCCTGCTGGGCTTTCTGCTGATCTACCGCGCCCGCGTGGCTGGCCTGTACAAGCTGGCCTTGGGCGCGATCATGCTGCTCGCCATCGTGCCGTACTTCGGCGCGCAGAACGCCTACTACATTGAGCTGGCGATCCAGGCCGGCATCTTCGTCGCGCTGGCGTTGGGGCTGAACGTGGTGGTGGGCTTCGCCGGCTTGCTTGACCTTGGCTATGTCGCGTTCTTCGCGGTCGGCGCGTATCTCTGGGGCATCTTCAGCACTGACCAGGCTGCCCAGTTCCTGCCGGGCTTCACGCCGCTGGCCGCGGAGAGCTTCTATCTCTTCCTGGCTTTGGGGTTGTTCATCGGCGCGTTCTTCGGCGCGCTGCTGGGCTTGCCGGTCCTGCGCCTGCGCGGGGATTACCTCGCCATCGTCACCCTCGGCCTGGGTGAGGTGATCCGCGTGTTGGCAGTGAACCTGGACCGGCCAGTGAACATCACCAACGGCTCGCAGGGGATCAAATCCATCGCCCGTCCGCCGCTGCCGGACGTGATGCGGACGCTGCTGCCCGGCCTGAGCGATCCGCAGCTCTATCAGCTTTTGATCTACCTAATGGCGCTGTTGGTGGTTGGGCTGTCTGTGTTCGTCGTCTATCGCTTAAAGAACTCGCGGATTGGCCGAGCCTGGGAGGCAATCCGCGAGGACGAAACCGCCGCGATCGCGATGGGCGTGCCCTTGGTGCGTATGAAGTTGCTGGCCTTCGCGGTGGGGGCATCGTTCGCCGGCGCGATGGGCGTGCTCTTCGCCGCCAAGCAGCAGTTTATCAATCCGCCCACCTTTGACCTGCTGCGCTCGATTGGCATCCTCTCGATGGTCATCCTGGGCGGGATGGGCAGCATCCCCGGCGCGATCCTCGGCGGGATGCTCGTCACATTGTTGGACCTACAAATTCTGCCGCGCATCGCCACCGAGCTGGGCGCGCTCAAGCGGCAAGGGGTGGTGATCCCCGACTGGTTTGACCCGGCCCAGTATCAACGCGCGCTGTTCGGGCTGCTCTTGATCATCATGATGATCTTCCGCCCAGAGGGCATCTTGCCGGACCAGCGGCGCAGTGAGGAGATGCACGCTGGCGCGCCGGCGCGGCCATCGGGAGGACCAGACCAATCAAACTGACAAGAGGAGTTGCCCAACGTGTTGCTGGACGCACAACATGTAACGAAGACCTTCGGCGGCCTGGTGGCCGTGAACGATGTTTCGCTCACCGTTGAGCCGGGCAGCATCGTCAGCGTGATCGGGCCGAATGGCGCGGGCAAGACCACTTTCTTCAACGTGCTGACGGGTATCTACAAGCCCACCAGCGGCAGGATCCTCTTCGACGGCGCAGAGATCACCGGCCTGCGCCCCGACCAGATCACCCAGCGCGGCATCGCACGCACCTTTCAGAATATCCGCCTATTCAACAATATGACCGTGCTGGAGAACGTGCTGGTGGGGATGCATGGGCGCCTGCACGCCGGTCTATGGGGCAGCCTCTTCCTCACGCCGGCGGTGCGCGCCGAAGAGCAGTCGGCGCGCAAGCGCGCCTTTGAGCTGCTGGCGTTCGTCGGGTTGGAGCGCAAGCACAGCGAGCTGGCCAAAAACCTGCCCTATGGCGATCAGCGCCGGCTGGAGATCGCCCGCGCGATGGCCACGCAGCCCAAGCTCATCCTGCTCGATGAACCCACTGCCGGCATGAACCCTCAAGAGACCGGCGAGGCCATCCACCTCATCCGCCGGCTGCGCGATGAGCTGGGCATCACGGTCATCCTGATCGAGCACGACATGCGTGTGGTGATGACCATTTCAGAGCGCGTCACCGTCCTCGACTACGGCGCAAAGATCGCCGAGGGCAAGCCAGAGGAGATCCGCAATAACCCGCAGGTGATCGAAGCTTACCTGGGGCGCGGCGCGGTCGTCGCTTAAGCATTTGCACGAGGTGAGCACGGCATGGCACTGCTCGAACTTCAAGATGTCCATACTTACTACGGCAGTATCCACGCCCTCAAGGGTATTTCGCTGTCCATCGAGGGCGGGGAGATCGTCACCCTGATCGGCTCGAACGGGGCGGGCAAAAGCACCACCCTGCGCACCATCTCCGGCTTGCTCCGCCCGCGCCGTGGGGCGATCCTGCTGGAACAGCGCCGCCTCGATCAGCTCTTGCCTCACGAGATCGTCTCGCTGGGCGTGATCCACGTGCCGGAGGGCCGGCGCATCTTCCCGCGCCTGACGGTGCAGGAGAACCTGGTGATGGGCGCATATCAGCGCCGCGATAAGGACGGCATCCAGCGCGACCTGGAGCGCGTGTTCGCGCTCTTCCCTCGCCTCAAAGAGCGCCTGCATCAGAAGGGCGGCACGCTTTCCGGCGGCGAGCAACAGATGCTGGCGATCGGCCGCGCGCTGATGAGCCGGCCGCGCGTCTTGCTGCTCGATGAACCGTCCATGGGCCTCGCCCCGGTGCTGGTTGAGATGATCTTCGACATCATTCGCGAGATCAACCAGCAGGGCATCACCATCCTGCTGGTGGAGCAGAACGCGCGGATGGCGCTGAGCGTCGCGCACCGCGGCTACGTGCTGGAGACTGGCCGGATCGTGCTCTCTGGGCCTGGCCCGCAGTTGGCCGGCGACCCGATGGTGAAGGCAGCCTACCTCGGCGAGGGCGTCTAGCTCACGCCGGCCGCAGCCGGCCGTTGTCCAGGATGGCGTTGCTCAGGATGCGCTTCTCGAAGCGCTCCTCTGGGTTGATCGAGGTCACGTGCACCATCACGTAATCGCGCAGCGGCGTGGCGTTGATCTTCTTGATCAACGTCTCTTGCACCTGGAAGATGCCGGCCGAGTTGCTCATCAGCACCTCGATCTCCACCGGCATCTCCCCGTTGGAGGGCCGGATGTTCACTTCCTCGATGGCCAGGGCGGAGACGGCGTGAATATCCAGCTTGCCGAGGTCAAACGGCATGCGCGCGCGGCCCTTGGTCATGTCGCACCCGTCAGCTACCGCCACAACCGCGCCTTCCATGAATAGCGGTGGCGGGTTGATGTCGTGACACTGGATAGCCGAGAGGATGAAGTCGGTGATCAGCGTCCGTTGCTCGTCGTCGTCGTAGATCTCGGTCAGCACGTCGTTCAGGATTGGCTGGGCCAGGATCACGCTCATCAGCTCATGGCCGATGCGATGGGTGGCGTTGCCGATGTCGTGGAGCATCACGCCGGCCAACGCGACCAGGCAGGCGTCGTCGGCATCGCCGGCGCCTGATTCAATGACGTCCATTGGCGCATTCGCGTCGAGCAGCAGTTTCATGATCTGCATCGCGTACGCCGCGGTGACGCGGGCGTGGATCGGCCCATGGTCGTTATAGTTCAGCTTGCCCACTGTGGTGTAGTTCGAGAGGTTCCAGTGGGCGTCCACGCGCGGGTCATGGCGCAGCATCTCGTAAATCTGCGCCGTGCGCGCATAGGGCCGGCTGAGCTCGCGAATCGCCAGATCGGCGCGCATGTCCAGCTCACCATAGTCGTCGGGCAGAGGGGTGTTTAGCTTTGTGCCATTCCTTGAGGCGGGATGAGGGAGCGAGATGCGCGACATGATGAACGAGACGTATTTTTGCGCGTAGTCTAGCGGCGATTCTTTAGGAACGACTTAACTTCTCTTCGTGCCTCCTCTAGCTTTTCAAACAGGGATTCATCACTGCCTTTATAGCCTTGAATGGTGCGCCGCGCGCATTGCGTACAACCAAGGCTGGCACGGTAGCTATCCAGGTCGCAGGTCAGGCAGTTGTTGAGTCGGATCATCATCAGCGAGAAGGCCAGCACCTCCTCGCTGGTCTCCGGCAGTTTGCTCAGCTTGTCAATCAGCGCCTGCCAGGCCTGGCTGGGGCGCGCATTGCGCAGCTCTGGGATCGAGCGCGCGGGAAAGAGAATCTCGCTATCTGGATACATCGCTGGTCTCGTACAGATTCTACATCCTAGCGAAGCGGGGAAGTTATTCTGAAAGGATGAACAAGCACGTGTCAATCCGAACCGACGCTAATCACGCTCCTTCAGGGCGCGTTGCACCTCGCGCTGGGCGTCGCGCTTGGCGATCGCCTCGCGCTTGTCGTAGAGCTTCTTCCCTTTGGCCAGCGCCACTTCGACCTTCAGCCACCCGCGCTTGAGATAGGCGCGGGTGGGGATGGCAGTGTAGCCCTTCTGGGCGATCCCCTTCTCCAGCTCGGCGATCTCGCGCTTGTGCAACAGCAGCTTGCGGTCGCGGCGCTCGTTGCCCTTGGCTGCGTCGCGGGCGAAGCCGGTGGAGCGCTCAAAGATGGGGATGTAAGCGTTCACCAGCCAGGCTTCGCCGTTGCGCACCTGGACGAACGCATCGCGCAGGTCCAACTTACCGGCGCGGGCCGACTTGATCTCCCCACCGGTGAGCACCACGCCGGCCTCGAAGCGCTCGCCCAGCGCGTAATCAAAACTCGCTCGACGATTCGAGGCGACGACCTGGAAATCCTCTCCCTGCTTGTGTTGTGACATGGTGAATCGCGGCGTTAGCGCTGGCCGAGCAGCGCAGCATCGCCGTCCAGCACTTCGTAGATTGTCACGCCTGGGTTCTGATAGGCCACCCGCAGATCGCCGGCTTCGACCATCGCAGCGAACTTGTCCATGCCGATGGGATCGTTATACAACCGCTCCATCGCGCCGAGGACGACGTAGCGCACACCGTATCGCCGCAAGATCAGCTTCGCTCGATCAAGATCAACCGTGCTGTAGAACTCGCGCACGTCGGCCACCCGATCCTCCACCACCGGCGCGGCAAGCGCGGCGCGCTGCTGGCGCTGGTGCCATTCCCAGCCCACGACGGTGGGCAGGCCGGTGTAGATCGAGAAGCGCGCGCTCCAGCGATATTGATTGCCGGCGGCCGCGCCTTCTTCGATGATCGTGGGCGAGCCGATGATATTGTCCTGCATCCAGCGGATGGCGTCATAGTCGTGGCGCAGCGCGAATTCGGCGCGTCGGCCGGCGAACTCCTCGCTGCGGAGCGCATATCGCATGTAGGCCATGCCGTCCAGCCCACGCGGGGCCTCCGGCGCGTAGCGGTCGTTGACCTTGGCAGGGATGGCGAACGCCGGATACAACAATCCCAGCAATAAACCCACCCCCAGAGCGCCCCTGAACACCCAACGGCCCAAGCTGAACAGCGGACGCCAGGCTGTAGCGCGTGGTGCGGCAAGCGCTTCGGCCACCCACAGCGTGGTCACTGCCGCTGAGACGCTCAGCAGCAGCCAGACCTGGATATAGAACTTGAACTGGGTGTTCATGCGGCCGATGTCGCCGCGCAGGGTGAACAGCTCGACGAACAGCGTCAAGGCCAGTGCGCCGGCCGTCGCCAGCCAGAACAGGCGCGTCGGCCCGTTGAGCGCGGGCCGAATGATGGTTGACGCGGCGAGCGCGGTCAAGGGCAGGGCGACGACGGCGACAGGTATGCCGTTCGCGGCCAGGAATAAGCCAGCCGCTGCGCCGAACAGCAGGGCAGCCCGGCCCACCGCTCCTGCCCAGCCGCGCGCGACCAGGTGGCGCAGCAGGGCGAAGCCAATCGGGATCAAAAACAGTCCATGGATGATCAAATACGTGTCCAGCCGGGTGCGGTCGCCGGCCCATGGGTCGAGGGCGTTGTAGGCCGCGCCGTAGTGGGCCAAGTAGGGCAACATGGCCAGCCGCGAGAGGGCCAGCCAGCCGACGAGCGCCGGCAGCGCGCGGACGGTCGCGCCCAACAGCTGCTGAATCGGATGACCGTGGACCTCGGCCAGCGCGCCCAGGAACAGGCCGGCTGCCACCAGCAGCGAGTACGTCGGGTAGTCCCACGAGTTGGTGGGCCAAAGCATGCTGGCGGCCAGCGCGCCCAGCGCGACCCCTGCGAGCGAGCGCGTGCCCGCCGCATAGCCCAGCGCACAGGCCAGCGTCAGATAGGCCAGCGGCATCGCCATCATGTGCGCATGGAGGTCGGCGTAAAGGAAAGTGAAGAGCGGGAACTCGGCGATCATCACCTCCGGCGCCGGCCGGGTTGGGTTCCAGTATGGCCACCAGGGGGCGATCGGCAGCGGCGCGCCGCCCAGCCAACGCAAGAAACCGCCGACGAGCGCCGGCAGGGCGGGCGTGCCCTGGTCAATCCCGCCCAGCTTTTGCCAAGCCGGCCCGACGACGTTGATCTGATCGGCGTTGCCGATGAAGACGGCGAACAACGCGCTGAGCAAGCCGGCCAGGGCCATCCGAGATGGTGATGGACTGCTGTCCCGCTGACCGAGGGCGTAGAACGACGCGCCCAGGCCGAACGCGCCGCACGCGGTGAGGGCGAAGAGGGTCGGGATGATCAGGTTGTAAGCCATGGCCGGATCGATCCCCAGCGCCTTCACCGGCGCCCCGACCAGGACGAAGCCGAAGTAGTAGTAGTTGATCGCGCCGCCGGCAAACCAGGGGTCTTGCGGCGGGAAGTAGGTCGCCCGCAGGACGGCGTTGAGATAGGCGAAGTCCATCGGCTTCTCCCCGCCGAAATAGGGATGCCACAGATCGGGGTTGCCGGCTCGCACCAGCAGGAAGAAGACGAACGCAAAAATGAACAGCCCCTCGGCAGCCAACATCAGCGGCCAGCGCGCGCGCACCAGCGCGAGCAGCGCTGCTCGGTGGCGCAAGCCAACGCCGGCAGCGCTCATCAACAGGCCGGCGATGACCAGCCAGATGACCGCCGGCGTGAATGGCGCAACCTTCAAGCTGGCCAGCCACCAGGCGATGAACGCGGCGAGCAGCACGCCCAGCGCCTTGCCGAAGGCGTAGCCACCGTCGGCGAGCACCGGCCCATCACCCCTTCGCGCCAAGGCCGTGGCGATCAGCACGAAACCGGCGATGCCTAGTGCTTCGATGAAGCCCACCCAGGCGAGGATTGCCAGCAGCGGCGAACGGTTCAACAGCGATTCGCGCGGGAAGAGCTCGCGCCACGTCCCGCCGGCTTGCTGTGCCTCCAGCGTCGCTTGATCCAACAACAGGCCGCCCGGCGTCGCGCTGGCTTGCAGCGCAGTCTGGCGCAAGGTGCGCACTTCGACGTACGGGGCGAGCGCGCGCCTGACCAAAGCGGATGAATAGTCGGCGGTCTTCTTGAAGATCAACACGCGCGGGTGGTCGTAGACCGAGAAGGCTTCCTCAGCTTTTGGATAGGGCAGGGCGATGCCCGGCGGCGTGCCTTGGACATCCGCTGGCCGCACCAGGCGCTGCGGCATCTCCTGGTCGTCAAAGACGAAGGGGCCGATGCGCGGGAAGCGGTGAAAGTCGGCCACCAATGTAAAGCCCAGCTCGCCGGCCATCAGCGCGCGGTAGTAAGCATTGGTCATCGGGAAGCGCCAGGGTAAGCGCGCCACTGAGGCATAGTGTCGGTTGCTGTTGAGGATCAGATAGTCGGCCTCGTCCAGCGCTGCCAGGAAGACCTCGAACTTGGCGGGGTCATCCTCGTGATAGACGGGCAGATCGCCCCATGGCGTGCTGCTTAGCCCGCGATAGTATTGGCCGAAGCCGTCCTTGCCATCAAGCCGGAAGGGGATGCCCTCGTCAAAGTGCTGGTTGGCGATCACGCTGGTGCGCGCCTGTATCCCCTCGCCCTCGATCAGCGCCAGCGCCAGCAGATAGGTTGCCTCGGCGTCGAGCGTCACCCCCTCTAGCGCCACCGCCGGCTGGAGAACGGAGACGCGCCCTTGTGCCCTGGCCAGCTCGGCCTGGGTGCTTAGGTCGAGCAGGCGCACCTGGAGCACGCCCTCACCCACCAGGTAATTGAGCACAACGCGCGGATCGCGCAGCGTGGCCGGCGCGTCGCGGTCCTCGGCGCGCACCCGCAGCGGGATCACCTGTGATTCGCCAGCGGCCAGGCGCAGCTCGCGGACGGGCAGTTGAATCCGATAGTCGTCCGCGGCGACCAGGGTGAGCGCCGTCGGCACGTTGCGGTATATCCAGCGCGAGGCCTCGGTGCGGGTGAGTTCGCCGTCGTAGATGCGCATGAAGGCCAGCGCCCAGGCCGCCGTCCCGATCAGGGTCAACAGGATCAGCCCGCGCGCCATCCCCTGGTAGGGGCGCATCGTGATGCGCCCGCGCGTCATCGCGTGCCCATCCCATACTGCGGCCTGCCGCAACAGGGCCAGCAGGGCCACTGCCGCTGCGATACAGAGCAGCGGGTAGATCGGCAACTGATAGCGCAGCGATTTGACGAACTGCGTGCCCTGATACAGGAAGAAGCCGAAGATCCAGACGACCGGCACGACGTAGGCGTACCAGCGCCGGCCGCGCCAGAGCTGGGCCAGCATGTAGAACGCGCCGGCCAGCGCAGCGATGCCCAGCGGCACCCCCAGGCCGTAGAAGACGATGTTGATCAGCGGGAAGATGACCGGCAGTCGGCCGGCCCATTGCCAGCCCCACGGTGGGTCGGCTGTGCCGGTGGATTGCGCGGCGGCTGATTGCAGCTCGGCCACCCAACGCGCGGAGGGCGCTAGGATCGGGCGGGCGAAGGCCGGCAGGCGCTCAACAACCGACGCAAGCGGATCCGGCAGCGGCGGGGTGCGCAGGCAGGTCTGGTAGTGAGCTGGATCGGCCAGCGCCTCGCAGTCGCGCACCGTGTATGCCCACTCCACCGCGCTGCTCCCTACGAAGCCGTAGGGCTGCATTAGGCGAAAGCTGGCGAAGGCGCTCAGGCCGGCGATGGCGACGGCGGCCAGCGCGGTCAGCAGGGCCGGCGCCGGCGGGCGCCGGTCGCGCACCAACGCCACCACGACCGAGAGCACGATCAGCGCCGCTGTCGGCCAGGCGCTGATCTTGCTGGCGACGGCCAGGCCGGAGAAGAGGCCGGCTAGAGCGGCGTTGCCCAGCAGCGCCGAGGCTTGGCGGCTGTTCTGCACAGGCTGGGTCACCAGGCGCGCGCAGAAATACAGACACCACGCCACGCACATCGTCAGCATGCTCTCGACCACGAAGAACTTGCTGTGCTGGATCTGGAGCACGGCGAAAGCATTGAAGGTCGCGGCCAGCAGGCCGGTCCGCCAGCCGAACAGCCGGCGCGCAGTGAGATACACGACCAGCACAGTGATCGTGTCGGCCAGCGCCGAGAGCAGCCGGCCCACCAGCCGGATATGCTCGTAGCCGGTGAAGAAGCCGCGCGCGCATCCTTCGGCGGCTGGCCCAAAGAGCAGGCGGCCCAGTAAGCGCGGGACGAGCGCGTCGTCCGGCGCGCAGCCTTGGTCAAGGAACTCCGCGAAGATGCGACCAGCGAACAGCGGCAGCGTGCCATAGACCCAGCTCTGCTGGTTGTTGTAGGGGTTCAGCGGCGAGGCTGTCGGGTCGAGATACTCGCTTAGGCTTGCCGGCAGGCGCAGCGCCGTGATCACGTTGGTCACGTGGCGCTCGTCGGGGTGGTTGTATTGACTCTGGTCCCAGTTGAGGTCGTAGAAGCGCAGCGCAGCGGCTAGGACGATAACACCTAACAACAGAAGTGAACGCAGATGACGGCGCAAGGTGGGCCAAGAAAGAGCGAGCGTGGCACGGCGCGACGCATCGCCATCAGCGCGGATAGCCATCACTGGCGCGGATTATAGGGCGTATACTGTGCTTTTATGGACCTGCACGCCGTCACAGCGACGATCAAAGCCAGCCGCGTGATCGCCATCTTGCGCGGCGATTTCGCCGGCTTGTTCGCGCAGATCGCCCATACGTTGGCCGAGGCCGGCATTCGCGCGATGGAAGTCACGATGAACTCCCCGGCTGCCCTGGATGGCATTCGCGCGATGAAAGCGGCTGTGGGGGATTCATGCTTGGTGGGCGCGGGCACGGTCATGGATGAGCAGCAAGCCGAGGCCGCCATCGCCGCCGGCGCCGCGTTCATCGTCGCCCCGGACACCAACCCGCGCGTGGTTGCACACTGCCTAGAGCGCGGGATATGCGTCATCCCCGGCGCCTATACCCCGACGGAGATCGTGCGCGCACGCGCGCTGGGCGCACCGCTGGTCAAGCTCTTTCCGGCGGAGCTAAACTACTTCAAGGCGATTCGCGGCCCGCTTTCCGATGTGCCGTTTGTGGTCACCGGCGGGGTCACTCCGGAGAATGCCTATGACTTCCTCTGCGCCGGCGCGGTTGCAGTGGGACTGGGCGGCCAGCTCATCGGCGCGGACGTGAAGCGGGAGGGGGGACTGGAGGCGCTGGCGCAGCGCGCGCGCCAACTGATGGAGCGTTTGAGCGGTTGAACCGCTGATGGATCCCGACGCCCGCGTCACTGCGCTGACCTCCCGCTATGACCAGTTGCGCGCCGTCCCTCAAGGGATCATCGAGGCGGCCAGCACCACCTTTCTCCTGCTGATAGCGGTCAAAGCGCTTAACGCTGACCCGACCTCCAAGGCGCTGATCGCCGCCGCCGGCAACGTGGGGCTGCTGCTCTCGCTCTGGCTGGTGCCGGCGGCTGAGCAACTGGGCCGGCCGGTGATGCGGGTGGCATCCTGGCTGATGCTCGGCGGCGCGGTCGCCATGCTGCTTGTCGCGGCCGTGCCCGTCGTCCCCCTCCTGGTGCTGGCTACGTTGGTCGGGATCGGCGCGGCGAATGCCATCATCCCGCTGATGACCTCGATCTATCAGGATAACTACCCACCCCGCATGCGTGGTCGGCTGGTCTCGCGCGCCTTTGTGATCCGTGTCATCGCCGCCTCTGTCTGCGCTGAGCTGGGCGGCCGGCTGTTGACGGAGGACATAGCGAACTTTCGCTGGCTGCTGCTCTGCTTCGGGTTGGCCTTCGGCGCGGCAGCCTACTGTCTGGCTCGCATCCCCTCGCAGGCCCTGCGCCGCGCATCGCTCAGGCTCACAGGTCAGTCGGCGCTGGGAGCGACCTTTTGGGGCGCGCTGGACTCGCTGCGCTATGTGCGCGCTGATCGCACCCTGCGTTGGATGCTGGCCTCTTGGATGCTGATGGGGTTCGCCAACCTGATGATGCTGCCGCTGCGCGTGGAGTATTTGGCCAACCCACGCTATGGGCTGGCGCTCAGCCCGCAGCAGATCGCGCTTTACACGCTGCTGATTCCGGGCCTGGTTCGCTTGCTCCTCTCGCCGCTATGGGGACGGCTGTTTGACCGGATGGACTTCTTCGCGATGCGCATCACCCTCAACACCGGTTTCGCGCTCAGCATCCTGTCGTTCTTCACCGGCACCAGCCAGTTTGGCTTGGCGCTTGGCGCAATCATCTTCGGTGCGTCGGCGGCGGGCGGTGAACTCGTCTGGAACCTGTGGGTGACTAAGTTTGCGCCGCCGGAGCGCGTGGCTGAATATATGAGCATCCACACCTTCTTCACCGGCGTCCGTGGAGTGCTGGCCCCGCTGGTCGCCTTTCAGCTTACGCAGCAGTTGTCAATCAGCCAGATCGCGCTCATCTGTGCCGGCTTGATCGGACTGGCCTCGGTTATCTTGGTGCCCGAGTCGAGGCGCAATGACCGGCACACCGCTCGAACAAAAGGAGAGGCAACACGAGCCGGCGAGGAAACTTCGAGGGTGCGCGAATGAGGAGCTCACACACCGAGCGAGGACCGGCGCTGTTGATGAGCGCTGTGGTTAGGTGCGGGTTTGGGCAGGTGCGCTCACAGCCAGGATTCCTCACGCGGCGGTCATAGGAGCGCGAGGGTTCTGCCAGCAATCCCCAAGGCGCAGTGCTCCCAAGAGCGCACCAAAACCCAGTGGATTCAGCCGGCGCACTCTCTACGCCAAGGGCCTCAGCGCGCCCAACCCAACATGCCATCGGGTCAACAACACCGTTGTCACTGTCCGCGCGTCACGTGCTGGCTGCCGCCACGCCCTGCTTCCAAGCGATCCAGTCGCCTACCTCAAGCGGCCGTGAACAATCGTAGAGCTTTGGGTTGCACTCGTATAAATCAGCGGTGATAAGCCTCCCGTCTTGCATCAGGACATGGTGTGTCCGTCGGAAGTAATAACAGACGGTCGCATCGCCGGGAAGACAACCTTCTATCTCATCTATCGCGCGCAGCGTCTGCGGATCAACCTCGTATACCTCTCCCAGCACGTCTAGACCGTTTGCGTCGAGGAGCAGACCGGGATATTCACCGAAGTCGTATAGCCATCCCTTCACCATGCCCAAGCCCAGGAAGCGCGCGGTAGGAAATAGGTGAGGGATCGCCCGACAGCCTCCGCGCCTGAGCGTGCCATAGACAAATAGCGTGTGCCAGGCGTCAGCTCGCTCAGGTGCGCCGTGGTTATCTTGCGAGTGCATAAACTTCAACCAATGATCGATATAGGCACAGCGCTGCCTTGTTGGTAGTTGATTACGCTGACCCGCGCGGCCACTTGTTTGGCGATCTCGATCAACCGCTTCGCGGCCTCGCTCTCGGGGTAGGCTGCTACGATTGGCCGTCCGCTATCGCTGCCCACGCGGATGGTCGGGTCGAGGGGGATGCTGCCGAGGAAGGGCACCTTCTTCATGGCGGCCAGCCGCTCCCCGCCACCTTCGCCGAACATAGCCACCTTCTGGCCGCTGACCGAATCAATATAAGGCCCCATGTTCTCGATGACGCCGATAATCGGGATCTTGAGCTGCTCGAACGCGGCCAGTCCTTTGAGCGCGTCGCCCATGCTCACCAACTGCGGCGTGGTGACGATCACGCCCATCACGCCCTGCGCAGTTTGGGCCAACGAGAGTTGTGAGTCTCCCGTGCCCGGGGGCATGTCAACGACCAGGTAATCCAGCTCGCCCCAATCCACATCCTGAAGGAATTGGCGGATCGCGGTGTGCAACATCGGTCCGCGCCACACCAGCGGCACCTCGGAAGGGTAGATGAAGCCAATGCTGAAGATCTTGATGCCGAACTTCTCGATCGGGATGAGCTTGCCGTTTTGTTGAGATACGCTTGGCACGGCTCGGCCGTCCGGCAGCAGCTCAGCGGCGGGCAACCCTACCATCAGCGGCACGTTCGGGCCATATACGTCGTTATCGAGCAAACCGACTCGCGCGCCGGTCTGGCCCAGCGCAATAGCCAGGTTCACCGATACGGTCGTCTTGCCGACGCCGCCTTTGCCGCTGGCAACAGCAATAATGTTCTTGATCGGCAGGTTGAGCGCGCCGCGCATGCGCGCGTTGGCGGCCACGTTGCTCGTCCAGCGAATCTCGATCTGGCCGATGCCGGGGATGTTGCTCAGCTCGGCGCGCGCCGCCTGCTCGATGGCGTCCTTCAGTGGGCAGGCCGGCGTGGTGAGCTCGATGGTGAAAGACACATCACGGCCCTGGACGCGCAAGTCCTTGATCATGTTCAGCGTGACCAAATCCTTGTGAAGTTCTGGTTCAATCACGCGCGAGAGCGCGGACATCACTTGCTCGTGGGTGATCGTCATCTTGGGTATCGGGCATCTCCGGGTGGATTTACCAACGCGATTCTAGCAAGCCAGCTGAGGATGCGCTGAGCTCCAATTTCGGAGCAATCTGACCCCACTGATTGACCTTGAACTGCTGGGATCAAACATTCATGGATGCGCAGAGGGTGGGCGACGGCACTGCCGTCGTCCACCCAGGTTTTGCCCTCACGGTGAGGGATGCGCCCGCAAGCGCCTTGCATGATATGCTAGGCAGCAGCACGCTCATTCCGAAAAAGGAGTGTTAGCCATGGCCTTTACCCTACAACTTGGAGAGAAAGCCCCCGACTTTGAGTTGCCGGCGACGGATGGCAAGACCTATCGCCTAGCGGACTTCGACGATGCGCCGGTCTTGGTCATCTTCTTCACTTGCAATCACTGCCCTTACGTCAAAGGGTCCGACGAGGTCACGCGCCAGACAGCGCTGCGCTTCATGCCATACGGGGTGCGCTTCGTGGCCATCAATTCCAATAGCCCCAACACCTATCCAGAGGACAGCTTCGAGAACATGGTGAAGCGCATGGAGGAACACAAGTTCCCGTGGGTGTACTTACACGACCGCACACAGCAAGTGGCGCTGGCCTATGGGGCGCTGCGCACGCCGCACTTCTACGTGTTCGATAAAGACCGCCGGCTGATCTATACCGGCCGTGGGGTGGATAACCCGCGCGAAGGACACAAGAGCACAGTCAACGACCTGGCCAACGCGCTTGAGGATCATCTGGCTGGCCGACCGGTGCGCGTGCCGATTACCAACCCGATCGGATGTAACGTGAAATGGGAAGGCCGCGACCCACACTGGATGCCGCCGGAGGCCTGCGACCTGGTGCCTGTCAGCAGGTGACGCGCAGGGGCGCGCCTTGCGTCGCGGGGCGCGCCTCCTACGAGGAATACACGCGCTCCTTCCACGTCACGCCGCGCCGGAAGAGCACCTGTAGCGTGCCGCGCACCACAATAAACAGGTAGATAAGCCAACCTAGCGCGGCCAAAACCCCCATTCGCCCCGGCAAGGCATACCATTGACGGTAACGCTGCGCCCAAAAGCCCAGCGTAACCCCCAGCGCCCCGCCTGTGACAACCAAGGCCAACCCACTATGCCAAGCTAAAGGCTGGGCCGCGACATGATTGATGGCCGCAATGCTCAACAGCCAGGGGGCCAGCAAGGTGAGCGACATGCGCAGCACCGCCCAAAACGCGCGCCAGCCGCTGGCCCGCCGCCCGGCCGCTGCGTGTTTGCCCAAGCCTTGGACGACTTCAGCAAGGTTGTGATACATCCGCACGCGAAGGTGATCGAACGCTGTAGCCAGGCCGATGCGATAGCCGGCTCGGCGCATCGCCTGGGCGAACTCAATGTCCTCCAGGACTTTGTCCTTGACCACTTCATGGCCGCCCAATGACCAATACGCATCCGCCCGAACCAACAGACATTGACCGTTGGCGAGCACGTTGCTGGCCGGCGGGTCGGCGCTTAGGTTTCTCTGGAGCGGAAATGCGGTGAGGGCGAATTGATAAAACACGGGCAGCACAAGTTGCTCCGACCACGTGCGCAGCTCGTTAAACGGCAGGACGCTGACCAGGTCGAGGCCGCGCTGTTGCGCGAGGGCCAATAGCGCAGCGATCAGATTGGGCTGCGGAGCAGTGTCGGCATCTAGAAAGAGCATCCAATCGCCGCGCGCATGCTGTGCGCCGTGCAAACAGGCGTTGCACTTGCCCACCCATCCGCGCGGCAGCGGACGGCCGGTCACCACCGTTAGCTTATCGGAAAAGCGCGTCGCATAGTCGTGCAAGATGCGCGGCGTCGCATCGGTGGAGCCGTCGTCCACCACGATCACCTCGTAAGGGGCGTAGCGCTGGCTGAGCGCGCCATCAAGACAGCGGGCGATGTTAGCGGCTTCGTTGCGGGCAGGGATGACGATGGATACAAAGGGACGAGAAGCGAGCACCGGTGAGTGCTGCAGGGCCGGCAGACGCCGAGCGCGCTGCCAGTCGCGAACGATCAAGACGATGACCAGCCAGGCAAGCGCTGCAAGGGATAACGAGAGGAACATAATAGCGAATCGGCAAAAGTATAATCAGGCAATTATCCTGCGGCAGAGCAAACAGCTCGCCCGCCAATTCCGGCAATTGCTTTGCCGCGCGACTAAGGAGTTTTGTCAGATGAACAGCAATAAACCTCTGCGCATCCTTATTGCTGATGACGAATCCATCATCCGCATGGGCCTGCGGACCATCCTGACCGAGCTGGGCCACATTGTTTACAGCGCTGCTGATGGCGTGGAAGCAGTGACGTTGGCGCAGCGTGAGCAACCTGATATCGCTCTGCTGGATATCCGCATGCCCTTCCGCGATGGACTGGAAGTCGCGGCAGAGATCAACAAACATCGCCCGATCCCCATCATCATTCTTACAGCCTATAACGAGGCGTCGCTCATCGAGCGGGCCACCGAGCTGCCGGTGCAAGGTTACCTGATCAAACCCGTCAAGCGCGACGATTTGATCAGCACCATTCAGGTCGCCATCGCCACCTTCAACGAGCGCCGCGCGCTGCGCGAAAAGGTGGATGAACTTGAGGAGAAGCTCACCACGCGCAAGCTGATCGAGCGGGCGAAGGGCTTTCTGATGAAAGACGGGATGAGCGAAGAGGAGGCTTATCACCATATCCAAATGACCGCCCGCTCGCGCCGCACAACCATGAGCAAGGTCGCCCAGGAGATTATTGATCGCACGCTGAAGGAGAGGTGAGCAACGTGGCCAACACGTTGCGCATGTCGTCGGGCAACGGCGCGTGCACCTTGACCTCTTGACCGGTGGCCGGCGAGACAAACGTCAGCTCGCTGGCGTGGAGCATCTGGCGCGGTTTCAGCACGCGGGTCAGCGGGTCGCGCCGCGAGCCGTAGAGGGCATCGCCCACGATCGGATGACCCAGCGCAGCAAAGTGGACGCGGAGCTGGTGCGTGCGACCGGTGAGCGGATGAGCGCGCACCAGCGTGTAGCGCGACCCATCCGGCGCGCTCAAACGCTCCTTCACTAGATAGCGCGTGACCGCCGGGCGGCCACTCGCCAGCACAGCCATCTGCTGGCGCTTTGTCGGATGACGACCAATCGGTTGGTCAATGATGCCCTGGTTCAGCGCCAGACAGCCGACGCACAGCGCCAGATACGTCTTTCTAATCGTGCGCGCCTTGAACTGAGCTTGTAAGGCCGATAGCGCATCCGCGTGTCTGGCGATCAGCATGAGCCCGCTGGTTTCCTTATCTAGGCGGTGGACGATGCCTGGCCGCTGGGCGTCGCCCACGCCGGCCACCTCCGGCGCATAAGCCAGCACGGCGTTCACCACGGTGCGACTGGGATTACCGGGCGCAGGATGCACGACCATGCCAGCCGGCTTATTGATGACGATCACGCTGGCATCCTCATAGAGAATGTCGAGAGCAATCGGCTCAGCCTGCGGCTGTTTAGGAGACGGCGGGGGCAACACCACCGAGATGGTCTGGCCGGCCTGAACGCGAAAATCCGCATCGCGGACGCAGCCCTCTACGCGCACACTGCCTTGGGCTATCAGACGCTGAGCGGCGCTGCGGCTGAGCGTCGGGACGAGAGCAGCGATGAGCTTGTCCAGGCGATCCGCGCGATTCGCGGTGAGCGTGATGACCTCGCCGCTCATCGTCGCGGATCATAGCGCGAGGATAAGAGCAAGGGTGCATTCACCGGGGGTGGGTGACGGCACTGCCGTCGCCCACCTGGGATCTGCCCCTCACTATGAGCGCACTCGAGGGAGCCGGTGAACGCTTAGCATCCGCCGGGCCTCAAGAGATGCGTTTTATCAGGTGTGTTCACATGCGGGAGCGCGGGCAACTTGCTTGCTGGGCTGGTCCATGACGTTATGGCGAAGCGAAGTGCCCCCGCTCGATTGGGTTTATCCGAACGCACCTTGGTTAGCGCGGCGCGGCGCGCTCGCTTACGCCTGGCTGGGGTTGATCGGGGCGGATCAGCAGCACCGGCGCTTTTGCCCCGCGCATGACGCGCTCGGCCACGCTGCCCAGCAGCCAGCGCTCCATCCCGCTGCGGCCATGCGTGGACATGACGATCAGGTCTGCGTGTGATGCGGCGGCGTGATCCAACAGCGCGTCCGCTACGGGCCCTTCCAGCACGGTCGTCACCACCTCAAGCCCGCTCTCGCGGCGGACGCGCTCTGCCACACCCTGTAGGTATGCCTCGCAGTGCGCGCGGTCGCTGTCGTAGAGGCTGGCTAGGGTGGCCGGGTCACTCACATACACATAGCTGGAAGGATGCACGGCGACGCGCACCAGCTCGATGCAACCGCCGCTGAAGCCGGCCAGCATCTGGGCATAGGGCAGCGCGCCCTCGGCAAAGCGCGACCCATCGAGCGGGACCATGATGCGCTTGAAAGGGGAGAGTGTTTGCGATGTCATGTCGCGCATAGGATACACGCCCACTGCGCTCGTGCAACCGGCGATAAGACAGTTTGTGGCCTAGGCAGGCGAGCAGGGGATGCTTGGCGATGCTCACGCGCAGGCAAGAAAACTTCAGCACACTGATGGGCCTAAACCGCAAAACACGCAGTGCGCATACATGCATATTTATTTTAGGAAGCCTGGGCGCTGATTTGGTGCTTGGAAATCAACCGCATCAGCCCAGCGTGAGCACTTGATCTTCACAAGTAGGCGTGCTATAGTCAGATTGCTAATTTCTATCTCCTAGGAGATCGTGATGTATCAAAGGAGCACCTTGATCGCTGCTGTCGCAGCAAGTGGTTTGATCAGTCTCTTTACCTGGGCTGCGATCAACATCCAAATGAACCACCCTGCACCTATGAGCGCGCTCAATAGCCCGCTTGCCAGCCCTATCAAGTTCGTGAGCGACCGAGATGAGGGATTGGGAGTAACAACCACGACAAAGACACGCGACGTGATCACCTATACGCTGGTCCTGAGTGGCGTGAACGTCGACACCACTGCCCAAGTGACGGATACTGTTGGACCTAACGGCAGCATCGTACCAGGCTCAGCCGTTGCCTCCAGTGGCCCGGCACCGTCTGTCAGCGGTAACACGGTAACATGGTCGGGCAGTGTGCCAGCTGGTCAATTGGTCACCATCACCTTCCGGGTAGAACTCACCAGCACGCTGGTCGTGACGCAACTGGTCAATAGTTTTAGCGTTGAAAACGGCTCAGTCCTGAACGTCTCGAATCTGGTGACGACCACGATAGAACCTTACCAAGCTTATCTGCCGATCGTGAAAGGGCCACCTTATCGAGTGTATATTCCGATCGTATTCCGCAGTTATGCCTACCGCGCCTATCTCCCCGTCGTGCGTCGCTAGCATGTGCCGAAGCCTGCCAGGGGGATGACCCCTCTACTCGTCTGGCTCGCAGGTGAGCATCAAGGGAAAGCCTTCCATACGGGCGGCGAAGATGGCCTGACCCACCAATCGCTCCGCTTCGCTGCGTGGCCGTACGCAGACCAGCGCGATCCCGTTGGTATGGGTAAGCCAGGCGATGTGTTCGGCCATCTCTCGTGAGAGCTTGAAGATCGTCTGCAACATGCGCTCGACGAACTCAAAGGTCGTCACGTCGTCGTTGTGAATGAGCACGCGCCACAGCGGCTCGGTCCATACCATCTCCTCTTCGACGACATCAACCTCCGGCGTGCGAGCCGGCATTTGCGTTCCCGTGGCCATGGCAGATGAAATTATAAAAGTTCGTCTGCTGCGAATGGACATTCGCAGGTGCGTTCATTTGGGGTAGGGAACCCCGCGCTCGGCACAACGAGTGTTTGGCGGCTTTGCGTGAATGCAATCCGATTCGCCTCCCTATAATCTGCCGTAGCCATGCCCTCATCCGTGCACACGCTCGTGGTCAAGGTCGGCACCAGCACCCTCACCGCCGGCACGCCGCACCTGAATCGCCGGCGCATGCTGGAGATCGCCCAGCAAATTGTGCGGGTGCGCGAACAGGGCGTGCGCGTCGCGCTTGTGTCCTCCGGCGCGATGGCCGCCGGCCGCGAGCGGATCGGGCTGAACGGCGCCAAGAAGGTCTCGCTGCCGGAGAAGCAGATGCTGGCTGCCGTCGGCCAGAGCTACCTGATGGCCATCTGGGAGCAGGTGTTCGGCATGTTCGATGTGCGCGTGGCGCAGGTGCTGCTCACGCGCGCCGACCTAAGCGATCGCCGGCGCTACCTGAACGCCCGCGATACCTTGCTCACCATCCTGGCCCACGGCATCGTCCCCATCGTCAACGAGAACGACGCCGTCACGACCGAGGAGATCCGCGTGGGGGATAACGACAATCTCTCGGCGCTGGTGGCGAATGTGCTGAGCGCAGACTTGCTGTTGATCCTGAGCGACATCGAAGGTTTGTTCACCGCCGACCCGCGCAAAGACAAACGCGCCCAGCTCATCAGCGAAGTGACCGAGATAGATGACCGCATTCGCGCGCTGGCCGGCGGCAGCAAGAGCGGCCTGGGCGTGGGCGGCATGCTGACCAAGATTCAAGCGGCTGAGCTGGCCACGCGCTCGGGATGCATGACCATCGTGGCCCACGGTGGGCGCCCGGACATCATCGTCGACGCGGCGAACCTCAAGCCGGTGGGCACGCGTTTCCTGCCGACCGTCAACCGCATCGAGAGCCGTAAGCGTTGGATCCTCTCAGAGCGCACGAGCGGCGCCTTCATCGCCGATGACGGCGCTGTGCGCGCCTTGCGCAGCGGTAAGAGCCTGCTGCCTGTCGGCGTCCAAGAGGTGCTCGGCGAGTTTGAGCGCGGCGAGTTCGTGGCTGTCCACGATCTGAACGGCCGCGAGGTCGCGCGCGGCATCACGCGCTACAGCGCGCGCGACGCCGCGCGCATCGCCGGCAGGCGCTCAGATCAAATTGAGAAGGTGTTAGGCTATAGCTACGCGCCCTTGCTCATCCACGCCGATGACCTGGTCGTTCTGTGAGTTATGCCAACGCCCTCTGGATGAAGGCGGGCAGGGCAAACGCAGCACGGTGTATCTCGGGCGTGAGGTAGTCGTTCTGACCGGGCGGATAGGGACGGTCCAAGCCGGCCTGCCAGGGCACGTCGGAGAGGTAGACGAAGCCGGCGCCGCCGCCAGAATAGGATGGCACGAAGGCGTAGTAATACGCCGGGTGCTTGACCAGATCGCGCGCAGCTCGAAGGAGCGATCGGATCCGATCCAGGCTGAAGTAGGGCTGATCGCCCAGCAGCGACGCTGCGCCGTTGGGCGCCAGGGCCTGTACGACGAGGCGATAGAAGTCCTCCGTGTATAGCCTTTCGGCCATCCCTACCGGATCGGTAGTGTCGGCGCAGATCACGTCGAAGGCGCCGGGGCGTTCGGCAAGGTAGTCGAAGGCGTCGCGGACGACCAGCTTCACGCGCGGGTCGTCCCAAGCCGGCGCAAAGCTGGGGAAGTATTGCCGGCAGACCTCGACCACGCGCCGATCGATCTCGCAGACCACGACCTCCTCAAGGGAGGGGTAGCGCAGCAGTTGCTTCAGCGTGGCGCCGTCGCCGCCGCCGACGATGAGCGCCCGCTTGGGGGCGCCCACCGCCAGCGCCGGCACGTGCGCGATCAGCTCGTGATAACCGGCATTGTCCAGCTCGGTAATCTGGATGATCCCGTCCAGGATCAGCGTACGACCAAAGTACGCCGTCTGCAGGACCTGGATGCGTTGATATTCGCTCCTCTCCTCGTGCAGGATTTTCTCCACGCAGAGGCTAAGTCGGAGCGTCGGATACAACTGCTCTGTGACCCAGATGTTGCTCATACCACTGCTCCTGCGAGGATGGACGTTGGCTCAGCGACCTGAGCAGCGCGCTCAGCCTTGCGCACGGCGATGTGCTGTGCCTTGAACAAGCGCTTCAGTTTCCGGATCAGAGGTTTCAGGTCAATCTTGGGGTTGCACGTGAAGAGGTCAATTGCGCAGTAGCCATACTCAGGCCAGGCGTGCAAGCCGGCGTGAGACTCGGCCAGCAGCAGGAAGCTGGTGAAGCCGTGAGGGCTGAACTTATACAGCCCCTCGTCCACCACTGTTAAGCCTGCGCTGCGCACCGCTTCGGCGAATAGCCCATGGGCCCGTTCGCTGTTCAAAAGCAACGCCCGATCGCAACCGGAGAAGTCGCAGATGTAGTGGATACCAAGCTTAAGGTTCTTCATCTCTCACCTCCAACAGATAAAGTCTGTTCACCCTAACCGCCAGAGGCTGCAAAGCTCATGGGCTTTACCTGGCAGAAACTTAACTATACCACGTCAACATGACGCGCAGGTGAAAACCAGCAGAGGCTTTAAGTTTGTTAACTTCGCACTTTGAGGGCCGAATCCCTGCCTTCTGTCCAATGCGTGCCGACGCCGCGAGCGCGCTGCTTGAACGCGGTGAGACGACTAAAGTCCTGCCCAAACAAATGACAACGGTGTCATCAAGGCCACGCCCCATCACTGTTGTACTTCGCAAGGCGAAGCATCTAAACGCCTGCCCGACCTACGCAGCCGCCAAACACCCTGCCTCTGTAATCCCGCAGCGCCTCGGTCAACCGCGCTTCTAGACTCTTCGCTGCGCTCAGGGTGACGAGGTGAGGCAGGATACTGATGACCCTCGTGCGCTCACGCCAAGAATAAAACCGTCGTTTTTACTTGACAACGGGGCGCACACAACTAAAATCGGATTGTTGAACAAGCCTAGGAGGGTGCTTCTGTGAGACGAGTATTTGCTTATCTTGCTGTGACAATGTGCATGATCGCATCTGTGGCAGTGCCGCGTGTTGCGCTGGCGGCAGCGATTACGCCGGAGAACGCCGGCCAAGTGATTGAGCTAAAGCGCACCGGCGGACCGACCGTGAACAGCGCAGCTATTTCGCCTGATGGCCGGCTGGTGGCGGTGGCGACGAGCCTGGCGATTGAGCTGCGCGACGCGACAAAGCTCAACACGATTGTGCGCACGCTGGAGGGCGGCGTAGCCTTTCGGAGTGTGGCCTTCAGCCCAGATGGGCAGTTGATAGCC
>Ga0308416_1000127_pt1 | contig 26510 bp, 24 predicted proteins | sample HotsprSampleOS60_FD_203468 | JGI IMG/M metagenome (GOLD analysis project Ga0308416, IMG submission 203468) | Hot spring phototrophic mat microbial communities from Octopus Spring, Yellowstone National Park, Wyoming, United States - 20090730_OS60 ... | reverse complement strand
CTACCTGGCGTACTACAACGGCCATAGACCCCACATGGCCCTGGAGGGCTTGGCTCCCCTGGAGTTCCTGGCTAAACTACAGGCGGAGTCGGTTCCCCAAGAGTCTCAGATGTGTTGACCGATTACACAGATTTGACTTTTGCTCGAGTTGCCATTATCGTTGTTCGCAGATGGTTTGGTATACCACCACTACCTAAGCGGCGGCTCGCTCGAGTTGCCGCTACCTGCCAGTTGTGGCAGGTTTTTTGTTGAAGAAAGGAGCGTGCTATGAGAATTGGGATTGTAGGGGCTACCGGAGCGGTTGGAAAAGAGTTGTTGAATGTGCTGGAGAAGCGCAACTTCCCGGTTTCGGAGCTGCGGCTCTATGCCTCGGCGCGCTCTGCTGGTCGAAGCCTACTCTTTCGGGGGAAGGAAATCCCTGTGGAAGTCCTGCCCGAGACCCCCCTGCCGGTTGATGTGGTGCTGGCGAGTGCGGGGGGGAGCATCTCCAAACGCTACGCGCCTATCTGGGCTATGCAATCGGTGGTGATAGATAACTCTTCCGCTTTCCGCTACGAACCAGACGTACCTCTGATTGTGCCCGAGATTAATGCACATGCCATGCGCCACCACAAGAACATCATTGCCAACCCCAACTGTACCACGGCCATCTTGCTGATGGCCCTTTATCCGCTGCACAAAGCCTTCAGGGCCAGGCGGGTGATCGTGAGCACCTACCAAAGCGCCTCGGGAGCTGGCGCAAGCGGAATGGAGGAGCTGCTTCATGGCACCAAGGAGTTTCTGGCGGGGCACCCAGTTGAACACAAAACCTTTGCCTACCCATTGCCCTTCAACGTGATCCCACAAATAGATGCCTTCCAGGAAAACGGCTATACCAAAGAAGAAATGAAGGTTTTGTGGGAAACCCAAAAGATAATGGAAGATCCGCAGATCAGGGTCTCCTGCACGGCAGTAAGGGTTCCTACCTTGCGGGTTCATTCCGAGGCCGTAACGGTTGAATTTGAGCATCCGGTCAGTCCTGAAGCCGCTCGAGAGGTGTTGCGTGTGGCCCCTGGGGTAGATCTGGTCGATGATCCGATCGGCAGGCGCTATCCCATGCCACTTACCGCGACGGGCAAGTTCAACGTTGAGGTGGGGCGTATCCGCAAAAGCCTGGCTTTTGATAACGGGCTGGATTTCTTTGTGGCGGGTGACCAGTTGCTCAAAGGGGCTGCTTTAAATGCGGTACAAATTGCGGAGTTGTTACAAAAGCCGATAACAACCTGAGTCTTCCCAACCCCCTTTGGACGTAACAGCGGGTTTGACCTGGCCGACAGAAGATAGCAGAAACCCCAGCCATTTATCACAGCAAATGAGCTGCCCTGGCCCGTATACTTGGCGCGGAGGTTTTTATGCACAAATGGCTCATCCTGATGGTTTTGTTGCTCAGTCCGGCTTTCGCTCAGAGCGTACAGGTAACTGCCGGTAGCCCTTTTGGCATCAATGGAGGGGTGCGCTTTCCACTGGTGCCTTTCCTAGTGGATGGGCGGGTTTATGGTGGTGTCAACCTTTTCACCGGTGGCCCTGCTTCGCTGGGCGGTGGTGCGGATGTGCTGGTCTCGGTACCCCTGACCGACCTTTACGCAGGGGCTGGCCTTTTTTATGCCAGTGGAACCACCGCCTCGCTTTTCGCCCAAGGTCCCAGCAGCGGGGGCTTGGGGGCCAGGGGAGTAGTTGGAACCTATCTGAATGTGGGCCTACCACTCATTGGTTTTTTTGTTGAAGTGCATCCTATGCTGTTTTTTTCAGGCTCGAGCGCCTTTGGTCTGGGTGCGGCTGTGGGTGTGAACATCGGCTTCTAGCTTCCACAATGTTGGATATCAACCTGGGGGCTGTTTAACCCTGGGTTTTCTTGCTTGCAAAGGCAAAGCGCTATACGCGGATATTGACTCTTGCGCCGCTCTCAAACAGATGGATGGAGTCAATAAAACGCACCACTTTGGTCTGATAGCCCATCACGATGGAATGAGTACGGGCTCCACCGCCAAAGTAGCGCACGCCCTCTAGCAGCTCCCCGTGGGTGATGCCAGTCGCAGAGAAGACGATCTGCCGTCCGGGAGCTAGGTCGTTGGTGCGGTATATCTTCCTTTCGTCCAAGCCCATGGCGTGTAAGCGCTCGAGCTCGGCCTGGTTGCTGGGCAGAAAGCGTCCTTGTATCTCGCCACCCATGCACTTCAGCGCAGCCGCTGCTAGTACCCCTTCGGGGGCGCCTCCGCTGCCCATCATGACGTGGACACCGGTTCCACGAACAGCTACCGAGACGGCAGCCACCACGTCGCCATCGGTGATGAGTTTGACCCTGGCGCCCGCCTCGCGCACCTCGCGGATGAGCTGCTCGTGCCGTGGCCGGTCCAGGATGACCACCACCAGGTCCTCCACCTTGCGCTGTAGGGCATCAGCGACGATGCGCAGGTTGGCCTCAACCGGAAAATCCAGGCTCACCTTGCCGGCGGCGGGAGGGCCCACCACCAGTTTTTGCATGTACATGTCAGGCGCGCCCACCAGACCGCCCTTTTCGCTAATAGCGATGACCGTAATGGCGTTGGGGAGTCCTTTGGCGGTGATATTGGTGCCCTCCACCGGATCTACCGCAATGTCCACTTCGGGGCCACCCCGTCCGAGGAGTTCGCCAATGTAGAGCATAGGGGCTTCATCCATCTCGCCCTCGCCAATCACCACCCGACCCTGGATGGGTAGCTCGGAGAGCACCCGCCGCATGGCCTCGGTTCCGACGGCGTCTACCTCGTCCTTTTTGCCCATCCCGGCTAACCGGCTGGCTGCCAGGGCGGCCTGCTCGGTTACACGCGCGATCTCGAGTACCAACAACCGCTCAATGTCCATCTCGCTGTCGAGTTGCATATTTAAAGCTTACCAAGGTTCGCCGGGGCCCTGGCCCCTGGTAGCATTTCCAAAGTTTTTTAGCAGATTCGGTTGGCTTGTCGCTGAACAGTAGCGAACCTACCCAGAGGTTATCCGCTTTGCCGTGAGCAGGGAGGGGTGTGCTCTAGAAAGAGATAGCCTCTTAGGGTTTTCTGTTGTTTTCGTCTGCGCCCTGTACAGCCCGTGATAGGCTAGGGCCGGTGCCGACTCCAGAGGGTACGGGCCAGGTCGGCAGGGGTAAGCCCTTCCTCGGCCAGCAAGAACATCAGGTGAAAGAGCAAATCCGAGGCCTCCCAGGCCAGCTCCTCGCGGCTTCGGTTTTTAGCCGCGATAATCACTTCCCCTGCCTCCTCTCCAACTTTTTTGAGTATTCGATCCAAGCCCGCCTGGTGCATTCTGGCCACATAGGAGCCCTCCGGAAGGGTTGCTATTCGCTTTTGGATGGTCTCAAACACCTTTTCCAGCACCTCGCCCAGTGTGGGTTGGGTAGAGGAGGTCAGGGGGTGGTGAAAGCAGCTCTGGGCCCCGGTATGGCAGGCCGGGCCGTGTGGGATGACTTTGTACAGTACGGCGTCCTGGTCGCAGTCAAGTGTCACCTCGAGCACCTCCTGGGTATGGCCCGAGGTCAAGCCCTTGACCCAAAGCTCACCCCGGCTGCGGCTAAAAAAAGTGCTCTGGCGGGTTTGCAAGGTTTGCTCGAGGGCCTCGAGGTTGGCGTAGGCCAGGGTTAATACCTGCCCCGTGCGGGCGTCCTGCACAATAACAGGAACCAGGCCGCTGGCATCAAAACGAACATCGGCGAGATTCATAAACTACCCGAGGCCCATTCTCGGGGGGAGAATCCTGGATTGCAACCGGTGCACGCGTCATCTCGGCCCATATTCGATTCGCATGGGAATGCCCTGCTGGGCCAGGTAAGCCTTGAGTTCCGGAATGGAAATCTCACCAAAATGAAAAACGCTGGCGGCTAGGGCGGCATCGGCAACGCCATCTTGTAAAACTTCTGCGAAGTGCTCCATGCGACCCGCCCCACCCGAGGCAATCACCGGGATTCCTACCACCTGCGAGACCGCCCGGCATAAAGCCACCTCGAACCCCGCTTTGGTTCCGTCGGCGTCCATGCTGGTCAGCAAGATTTCACCTGCGCCCAGAGCTGCCCCCTGCTCGGCCCACTTCAGCGCATCAAGTCCCGTGGGCGTACGGCCTCCAGCCACATACACCTCCCAGGAGGTTCCTTTGCGCCGGGCATCAATGGCCAGCACCACGGCCTGGTTGCCAAAGTGGTCGGAAAGCTCCCGGATTAGCTCAGGCCGCTTGACCGCCGCCGAGTTGACCGAGACTTTGTCAGCTCCGGCCAGCAGCAAGGCCCGGGCATCCTCGAGGCTGCGCACACCCCCGCCTACCGTAAAGGGAATAAATACCTGCTCGGCCACCTGGGTGGCAATCTCCAGCAGGATGCCCCGCTCTTCGTGGGTGGCGCTGATGTCCAAAAAAACCAGCTCATCGGCCCCGGCCCGGTTGTAGGCTTTGGCCGCTTCTACAGGGTCGCCTGCATCGCGCAGGTTTACAAAGTTAATGCCCTTGACCACCCGCCCCTGGTGGACATCGAGACAGGGGATAATGCGTTTAGCCAGCACAAAGACGATTCTCGAAGAAGGCCGCGCAAAGTGCAAGGGCATCTGAAAGGGGGCTTAGGCGGCTTGTTCTGTGATTATTCGCGCGACAAAATGCTCAGCACCTCGACATGGTGGGTGAAGGGGTAAAAGTCGTAAGGCCGCACAAAGCGCAGGCGGTACCCCCCCTGCACAAGCCGACCAAGGTCTCGAGCCCAGGTGGCCGGGTCGCAGGCAATGTACAGGATTTGCCGGGGCTTTTCTTGCAGCAGGCTGGCCAGTACTTCGGGTGCCAAGCCCGAACGGGGCGGGTCTACCATCACCAGATCGGCGGGTAGGTATCTGGCGAGAACCCTGGCGTCGTCTTGCTTGAAAACCAGGTTTTGCACCCCCAGCCTATCCCGGTCGGCCTCCCCACGCTTGACCGCACTGCGGTTGATCTCGATGGCCACCATCTCGCTAAACAGCGGGGCCAGGTGCAGGCTCAATACGCCGCTGCCGGCATAAAGCTCCACGGCTTTGTGCCCTGGCTCCACCACTGAAGCGGCCTCCCGAAACAGCAGTCCGGCGGCTTTGGGATTGACCTGTGCGAAGCTCTGCACATTGACCGTAGAGAGTACGCCGCCAAAGTCCTCGAGCAGATGGGTGGCCCCGGCCAGGTGCCGGACCTGGCCCCGGAAGCGGCCCTTGGGGCTAGACTCACCCCAGACCACGCCGGCAATGCCCTCTTGCACCAGGGCCTGGGTGGTTTTTTCGAAATACCGGGCGGTCCCCCCAATGAACCCCACCTGCACCTTTTGCTCGTAGATTGAGCCCCTGAGCACCACCTCCTCGAGGTTGGCGAGCGGCCAGTTGCTGAGGAGTTCGAAGGCTGGCTGAAGTGGTGTGGCGATGAGGGGGTCGTGCAGGATGCGCAATAGTTCGTTGGTCTGGGGCAGGCGGTAGGCCAGGCCGCCCAGGGGGTGCAGGGCATACTGGGCTGCGGTGCGGTAGTAGAGGCCGGGCGTGCCGTAGCTGGGGGAGGGCGCTATGGGGGCCACCTCGAAGTTTAGCTTGGCGATGCGCTCGAGTGCCTCTTGCACAAAGCCCTGTTTGACCGGCAACTGAGCCTGGTACTCTAGGGGTAGGTCGGCGGAGGGCGGCAGGGGCTCTCTGTAGCGCGCGGGGTGGGCCTCCAAAACTTGGGTGACCCGGCCCTCAAGGTGGTTTTTGCGGGCCGTTAGTCTGGCTTCGACCACCTCACCGGGCAGTCCCCCACGCACCAGTGCAGTTCCTTGGGGGGTTCGCGCGAGGCCTATCCCGCCTATGACCAGCTTTTCAATCTTGATCCGTGCCACACCTCACCTTACCCCAGTCAGGGCGGGTGGGTTATGAAGGTTGACGCAACGTGGGTGGTGGGGAATAATCAGTCCCAAAGCTAGGGAGGAAGCTTAGATGAAAAAGATTTTGCTGTTCACAGCCACGCTCGCTCTAGCAGGCCTTGCTCTGGCCCAAACCTTCGTGACCATCGGTTCGGGTGGCACCACCGGGGTTTATTTCCCCGTCGCTACCGGCATTGCCAGGTTGGTGAACGACGCTAACATTGGGGTGCGGGCCAATGCGCGTTCTACGGGTGGGTCGGTCTTCAATATCAACGCTATTGCCTCAGGTGAGCTACAGATGGGCCTGGCCCAGAACGACATCGCCTACTATGCCTACAACGGGACGGGGATTGCAGCCTTCGATGGCAGGCCGGTAAGAAACATCCGGGCGGTGGGCATCCTCTACCCTGAGGTGGTGCACGTAGTGGCCCGCGCGGGGGCCGGTATCAGCTCCATTGCAGATCTCAGGGGCAAGCGTGTGGTAATTGGTGATGTGGGCTCCGGTACCGAGCAAAATGCCCGCCAGGTGCTCGAGGCCTACGGGCTGAGCCTCAGCGACCTGCGCGAGGCCATCCGGGTTAACCCCAATAACGCCTTGGCCCTCATGCAGGACGGCCAGGCCGATGCCTTCTTCTTTACTGGGGGTCTGGGGGCGGCGGTGGTGAGCCAGGCAGCCCAAACCATTCGGGTGGAGCTGGTGGCGGTAGACTATAACCGAGTAAAAGAACTGGCTAAAAAGTATCCTTTCTACCGTGCCTTCAACATTGATGGGGGTATTTACCGGGGCGTGGATGTAACCACCCCCTCGGTGGCGGTACTCTCGATGTGGATTGCAGCCGAAAGCTTGAGCGCCGATGTGGTCTATAACATGCTCAAGGCTACCTTCGATAACCCTGAGTTCAAGTCCATCCACCCCAACCTACAGCGCTTCTTCAACCTCAACGCAGCAGCCCGCAACCTTCCGATTCCCCTGCACCCCGGTGCCGAGCGTTACTATCGCGAAAAGCGCATCATACGCTAGGCACTTCTGGACACCAGGGCCGACCCTCGAGTCGGCCTTCCTTTTTGCTGGTAGAGGCGAGCAAAAAATGGACGCAAATGGCCTTTGGGTGTAAAACTATGCAAGCCCTGAGGTTTTCTGGGGCATCTTTGTTGCGTCCCCGGAAACTGCACGACCGAGTGTGCAGCTTGCTGAAAGGGCCAGAAGCCTCACAACCCGGTGGGGTGCAGTTAAATCGCACGAAGGCGTAACGCGCAGGAGGTGGTGGATGCATAAAGATAAGCCGGAGGCTAAAGCGGCAGATCTGGTTGAAGAGGTAGAGCTGGGGGGTCGAAAACCCAGCGACTGGTCCCGCTGGCTCATTTTGGGGCTGGCGGTAGGGTGGAGCGTGTTTCAGGTCTGGGCTACCTGGATAGGTTCATTGGATCAGCTGTTTTTCCGGGCAGCCCACCTGGCCTTTGCTTTTGCCCTGGTATTTTTGGTATACCCCTTTAATCGCCGCAGCCGCCGCGACCGGATTCCGCTGTTCGACTGGGTTCTGGGAATTACCGCAACCCTCTCGGCGGGCTATGTAATGTGGCAGTACAAAGAGATGATCGAGATCCGGGGTGGGCTGGCCAACCAGACCGACCTGATTGTTGGTAGCGTGACCATTTTGATGCTGCTGCTGGCCGGTTGGCGCGCTTTGGGGCCAGCCATGCCCATCATCTCCCTGGTGTTTATGCTGTTTGCCCTCACCGGGCCACAGGGCCTCCTACAGTGGCAGTTGCCTGGGATCCTGGGCCAGCTGCACGCCGGGGTGCAGTGGCGCTCACTGGTTAGTCAGCTCTTTATGAATGCCTCAGACAGTATCTGGGGAACCCCCATCGGGGTAGCAGCCCGCACGGTGTTTGTCTTTGTGCTGTTTGGGGCCATTCTCGAGCGGGCTGGGGCGGGCAAATGGTTTACCGACCTGGCCTTCAGCCTGTTGGGGGGGGTGCGTGGGGGGCCAGCCAAGGCTTCCATCGTCTCCTCGGCGCTCACCGGGGTGGTTTCGGGCTCCTCGATTTCCAACGTGGTTACCAGTGGAACCTTTACCATTCCGGTCATGCGGCGGGGGGGCTATTCTGCCGAGAAGGCGGGTGCGGTCGAGGTGGCGGCCAGCTCCAATGGGCAGCTAATGCCGCCTGTGATGGGAGCAGCGGCCTTTATCATGGCCGACTTTTTGGGGGTGCCGTATTCGGCCCTGGTCTTGATGGCCCTTGTACCGGCCTTGTTGGCTTACGCCACCTTGTTCATTCTGGTGGACCTCGAGGCCGTCAAGCTTGGTCTGAAGGGGTTGCCCAGGTCCGAGCTGCCCAGTTTCTGGCCCACCTTGCGTGCTGGCTTGCACTACGTTTTCCCGCTGGCCTACTTGCTGTATGCCCTCCTCATCATCCAGCTGTCGCCAGAGCGGGCTGCCCTCAACACCATTTTTTTGATGATTGGGGTTGCCCTGCTGCAGGAGCTTTACCTTGCGCTGCGCTCAGGCCGGGGGATAGGTAGCGGATTGCGTTCGTTCACTCAGATCGTAATCGAGGGTTTTGCCAATGGGGCCCGTAACATGGTGGGTATTGCCATTGCAACCGCTATGGCGGGCATCATCATCGCGGTGGTACTCATCACCAACATCGGCTTTGGCCTTGCCGACCTGCTCCAGACCATATCTGGGGGCAACCTCCTAGTGGCTTTGCTCATAGCACAGCTCATTAGCCTGGTTTTGGGAATGGGCCTCCCCACCACCGCCAACTACGTGGTGATGGCCAGCCTGGTGGTGCCGGTGATTACCAAGATTGCCTCACAAAGCGGCATAGACTACGGCACGCTCAGCTTTGCAGGCCAGGAAGTGCCCATTTTGAAAATCGTGGCCCATATGTTTGCTTTCTACTTTGGCATCATGGCTGACTCCACTCCGCCGGTGGCACTGGCGGCCTATGCGGCCTCGGCCATCGCTAAGGGGGATCCCTTGAAGACAGGTGTCCAAGGCTTCATCTACGAACTGCGAACGGCCTTGCTGGCCTATATGGTCTTTTTCAACCCCGGCCTGCTGTTGATTGGGGTGGAGGATGTTCTTGAGGGCGGGCGCATCATCGCCACAGCCCTGCTAGGGCTTACAGCCTTCTCTGCAGCCACACTGGGCTACTTGCTGGGCAATGCCAACTGGCTGCAGCGCCTACTTTACCTGGCTGCGGCTTTATTGCTTATGCCTAATAACCCCAGTGGCGAAATCGTTGGGCTTGGGTTGATGTCCTTGACTCTGGGCTGGCAGTGGTGGGCTCGCCGTGGCAGATAATCCGGGGCCTTATGCAGCTTTACTGGGCAGAACTACTAGATGATAAAGCCCCCCTAGCCCTGCGGCGGCGGGGCTTGGTGCAGATAAGTGGGCTAGCCCTAGCAGTTCAGTTCTTGCACCTGGGCCTGGCCTGGCTGGCTCTGCCGCAGCTATTTGGCTTGCCGCAGTGGCTTGCCTGGGCAGCGAGCGGTTTTTTCCTGTCGTTGCTACTGCTTGTTGGTGTGCTTTATTTTCGTCCGGGTTCCCGTAAGCCTCGGCTCGAGCCTGCAAGGAGGGCTTTTCTAGCCGCACTGTGGTTAGGCTTGGCCTGTTTAGCTGCAGTCTTTGCGGCACGCATGGGCTTTGAGTTAGGAGTAGCGTTGTTTTTGAGCCTGGGCTTCGCGGGTTACGGGGCTGCCCTTAGGCACACGTGGTTTGACCTGGGCAAAGCGTGACCACCAGGGCACAGGGGTAGACTTCGCCAGCAGTTGCCTGATCTTGGGCAGGGCTTCCTCGGCCCGCTTGCGACCCAGTTCATAAGCCATCTGGGCTTTGGTGTGGTCGAAGGTTTCAATAGGGGGGTCAGCTTCCAGTGCAATCACCAGGTCGGCCTGGGACAGTGCCAGGTGCAAAAGCCGGCGGCGCGAGGCCTCGCCTGCCTGGAGGGCTGCTTCCAGCGCGCTTCTGGGCGCGTTGGGCACCATCCGGTTAGATATGTCCACAGCCACCACAGGGCCTGCCTGTAGGGCTCTAGCTGCGGTAACCGGTACTTTTTCGGCCACATCACCATCTACCAGGAGCCTTCCGTGCCATCGCACCGGAGGGAAGACGCTGGGTATTGCGCTGCTGGCAGCTAGAGCCTCGGCGACCGGTCCGGCCCGCAGCATAACGAGCTCGCCGCTGCTCAGGTCGCAGGCCTGAATCACCAAGGGGATAGGGCTTTCCTCAATGCGGCGCTGACCGAACAAAGCACTGTAGCCCTGGCGGATTTTGCTGCCCTCGGCCAGGTAGGGCCGTTGCACGAGGTCAACCAAGCGGCCCACCTGGTACAAGGCACCGTTTTTTTGCAGGCGCTCGAGCTCGGGGTCTTTGAGCCATTCACATAGCGTGCTATGGTGTGCGGAAATACCAAAGGCGTACAAAGCAGCGGCCAGCGCACCAGCGGAGCTGCCAGCCAGTCCGGCAATGGGTATTCTGGCCTCGGCGAGTACCTCGAGCAGTGCCAGGTGCGCGCTGCCCCGCACGCCACCGCCTCCCAGTGCCAAAACAATACCACCCATATTCTTGATGCTAGCAGAAAAGTTGTACCAGGTACAGCGATTTTGAACGGATTTTGCAGCTTTCCCGCAGGCCTTGAAGCAGTTAGGATAGGGGCTATGGTTCCGGAGCTATCGAAAGTACCGGGTGTGCTGGGACAGATTTCAAGGCGGCGCCTGCGCGATGTGGTGGCGCGGGAGGCCCAGGAGTGGCCCAAGCCAATGGTTTTACCCTCGTTCAGTCAGGCCCTGCGCTTGCCAGGTTTATCGCTTATCGCCGAGGTCAAGCGCAAGAGCCCTTCACAAGGCGAGATAGCTTTAGAGCTCTCGGCAGCTGAGGTGGCCCGGGCTTATGTAGCAGGCGGTGCTCGAGCCATCAGCGTGCTGACCGAACCGCACTACTTTGCCGGCTCGGATCAGGACCTGCAGGAGGTTCGTGCAGCGGTGGATGTGCCCATCCTGCGAAAGGATTTCACTGTGCACCCCTTTCAGATTGCCGAGACCAGGGCCTTGGGTGCTTCGGCGGTGCTGCTTATTGTGGCCCTGCTAGGCCGGCTGACTAGTTCTTACCTGCAACTGGCTAGGCAGGAAGGCCTGGACGCCCTGGTGGAGGTGCATGATGAGGCCGAGCTCGAGCTGGCCCTATCGGCGGGGGCCTCGATCATCGGTATAAACAACCGCAACCTGATCGATTTGAGCATAGACCTCAGCACCGCCCCGCGCCTGGGACGCCTGGCTCGAGCGGCGGGGTTTAGGGGGCTGCTGGTGGCAGAGTCGGGCTACAACGATGCTGCACAGCTGGCCGAGCTCGAGGGGCTTTTTGATGCTGTGCTCATAGGCACCCACCTAGCCCGCAGCAAAAACTGGCAGCTGGCAACAGCGCAAATGAACCGTTCGCCTTATACCTAGCAGGCCCAACGGCTTATAGTCGGCTGGCTACCTTGTCCCAGTTGATGACGTTCCAGATGGCTGCGAGATAGTCGGGGCGGCGGTTTTGGTATTTGAGGTAGTAGGCGTGCTCCCACACGTCGATTCCCAGAAGCGGGGTGTGGCCTTCCATCAGGGGGCTGTCCTGGTTGGCGGTGCTGTAGACCTGCAGCTGGCCCGAGCTGTCCTTCACCAACCAGCTCCAGCCTGAGCCAAAACGGGCCAGGCCGGCCTGGGTTATCCTGTGCTTGAGCTCCTCTAAAGAGCCAAAGGTGGCCTTGATGGCTTCGGCTAGCTGTCCACTGGGTTCTTTGGCGCCGCCAGGGGTCAGGATGTCCCAGAACAGGGTGTGGTTGTGATGGCCGCCACCGTTGTTGCGCACAGCGGTGCGGATGTCTTCGGGTACCTGGTCAATTTTGCTCAGCAGTTCCTCGATGCTCCAGCCATGCAGCTCGGGGTGCTTCTCCAGGGCCGCGTTAAGGTTGTTCACATAGGTGGCATGGTGCTTGCCGTGGTGGATTTCCATGGTCTGGGCATCAATGTGAGGCTCGAGGGCGTCCTTGGGATAGCCGAGGTCAGGTAGTTTGAAAGGATAGCTCATGGTGAACCTCCCAAGCGTACTCTATGACCTGAGGTACAGGATCTGCTGTAACTGAACTTCCAAAATAAACATACGGCTTCCAGCCACTAGTTGCGCGTCATTTCCAGAGGCACCACCCATCGGTCAAACTCCTCCTCGGTCAGGTAGCCTAGGGCCAAGGCGGCTTCTTTGAGGCTGGTGCCTTCCTTGTGGGCCTTCTTAGCAATGGCCGCGGCCTTGTCGTAGCCGATGTGGCGGTTGAGAGCAGTTACCAGCATCAGGTTTTTCTCGAGGTTCTCCCGGATGCGCGGCAGATTGGGTTCAATCCCTACGGCGCAGTGGTCGTTGAAAGCGGAACAGGCATCGCCCAAGAGCTGGATGCTGGTCAGGACGTTGTAAACCATCACCGGTTTGAACACGTTTAACTGGAAGTTGCCCTGGCTGCCTGCAAAAGCTACCGCCGCATCGTTGCCAAAAACCTGCACACAGACCATGGTCAGGGCCTCGCTTTGGGTAGGGTTGACCTTTCCCGGCATGATGGAGCTGCCGGGCTCGTTTTCGGGGATGATAATCTCCCCGATTCCGTTACGGGGGCCGGAGGCCAGCCAGCGCACGTCGTTGGCCATCTTCATGAGCGCCCCAGCCAGGGTACGTAGGGCCGCACTGGTGGTAACCAGGGCATCGTGTGCAGCCAGTGCGGCGAATTTGTTCTTGGCTGAAGTGAAGGGAAATCCGGTTTCCCTTGCAATGTAATGTGCTGCGAGGTCGCCAAACCTGGGGTGGGCGTTGAGCCCGGTACCCACCGCTGTCCCGCCAATGGCTAGCTCATACAGGCCCTGTTCGGCGTGGCGAACCTCGTCTAGGCAGTAGTCTATCTGGGCTACCCAGCTCCCGATCTCCTGCCCCAGGGTAATGGGGGTGGCATCTTGCAGGTGGGTCCGCCCAACCTTTACCACATCTTTGTAGGCTTCGGCCTTGGCGGCCAGGGTGTCACGCAGCTTCTGCACATTGGGGTAAAGCTGGCGGTGCAGCTCCTCCACCACGGCGATGTGCATGGCTGTGGGGAAGGTGTCGTTGGAGGACTGACCACGGTTGACATCGTCGTTGGGGTGGATGGGTTTTTTGGAACCTAGCACGCCACCGGCCAGCTCGATGGCCCGGTTGGCGATGACCTCGTTGGCGTTCATGTTGGTCTGGGTACCCGAGCCGGTCTGGAAGACCACCAGCGGGAAGTGATCGTCTAGTTTTCCCGCGATGACTTCCTCAGCAGCCCGCACGATAAGGTCGGCCTTGTCGCGGGGCAGTTCACCCAGGTCAGCGTTGGCCAGGGCGGCTCCTTTCTTCAGTATGCCCATAGCCCGGATGATGGAGCGGGGCATTTTGAAGCGCTCCTGCCCAATGGGGAAATTCTGTAGCGAACGCTGGGTCTGAGCACCCCAGTAGCGGCTTTCTTCAACCTGGACTTCGCCCATGGTGTCGGTTTCGATGCGGTATCCCATAGCGGCTATATTCTATTGGGCTTCTGGGACTCGGGTATAGGGACGGGCTGCCCAAAGCGACCACAGACCTTGCTCAGAAGCGTTGCATGAGTGCAGATGTGGCCGTACAGCACCTTATTGAGCAGGGTTGCGGCAGGCTCGAGGTGTGCCGATCTAAACCGTGACGTTTCCCCGAATCTTCCAGTACACGTAACCGTAAAAGATAATCAGCAGGCCGCACACCACTGCGCCGCCCAAAAATGGGCCGCTAGGCCCCAGCCAGTCCCATAAAAAACCCCCCACCGCGGGGCCGGTGGCGGCTCCAAGCCCTTCAACTACCATCAATGAGCCCCAGATGGCCGCGCGGTTTTCGGCGGGCAACAGGCGTACCAGAAGGGCATTCCAGCTAGGCACAAAGGTCGCAAAGGCCACGCCACCCAGCAAGCATAGCAGCAGGAAGTAAGGGTAAGAAGGCCGTTGGGCAATGAGTAAGAAGATGGCTGCTAAAACGGCTAGGCTAGTGACCAGCGGCAGCCAGATGCCTTTTCGATCGGGCAGTCGGCCAAGAACTCCTGCGCCCAAAAAGACCACCACCGCGGCTAGGCCGATGGCCAGATACAGCTGCCACTCAGTGAACTTGAGCTGGTTTAGGGTGAATTTGAGGATGACCAGATTGAAGAGGTTTTGCAAGAAGAGCTGGCCAAAAGCGGTCGGAACGATGATCAGCACTGGCACTAGTTGCTTCAAGCTCAGGCTTTGCTTGGGTAAGGGCTCGCGTACACCCAGGCTTGCAAGACCCAACAGGGCGACCAGCCCTAGCACCACGAAGAGAAGAACGGGTGTGCTGTTGGGTAGATTTTTGATGAAGAAGGTTCCCAGAACCCAGCCCAAACCAATCCAGGGCATGACCAGAAACTGGGAATAGGCAATGGCCCTGCCTTCTCTTCCCGGAACTGCAATTCGGCTGGCAAACGATAGATAACCCGGTTGCAAGCCCGAGATACTGATGCCCCACAGCAGCATGCTGGCCAGTAAAAACCAGCCGTTGGGGTGGAGAATTGTGCCGGATAATGCCAGCAGACCCACCAGGCCTGATAGAACGCCCACAGCACCAAAGCCGATGCGCTGAACCAAAAACCCGCCGATCCCTCGACTCAAAGCTTCGGTAAGGGAGTGCACGACCCAGGCCAGGCCAACCAAACTTAGGCTGAGACCCAGTTCATTGGATGAAAAGGGCATGTATACCCAGAAGAAGGCCGAGCGGGTGAATTCTAGAAGCCCCAGCGTGGCGAGCATAGTGAGGAACTGTGGTAGGTTTTGCTTCTGCCAGGGAAGTTTGTCTAGGGCTTTCATCTAGCGCTCCTTAGGAAGTTGGTATGCTAGTATAGTGGCTTTCCTGCGTCGGGTGATTTCCTAGATTGCTCCCCTGAAGATGTGCTTGAGGCAAGCAGCTTTGCCTTAGGAAGAATCATGGTGTGATTTTAGTAATATTTCTAAGGCCATTGAAAATGTAAGCAGAGGAAACTATCGGAAATACAGCAATGTTCTAGCCAATTCAAGCGCGCTTTGTTCAAGCGTGCGTTTCTCAAGCACATGTCGCCGTGCTGCAGTCCCGAGTTTTAGCAGGCAATCGTGGTTATGGGCTAAAAAATTTAGCGCACCTGCCAGTTTCGAGGGTTTAGGAGTTACAAGTAAACCGTTTACTTTATGTGAGATGAGTTCAGCTTGTGCGGGTATGGGCGATGCAACCACTACTAGCCCACTTGCCATAGCTTCGATTGTTACTAGCGATTGGTTTTCTGCCAGTGTAGGTTGCAATACAGCATCTGCTGCTGAGTATATTTCGGGCATGTCCCACCGTCGGCCCCAAAACCGGCAATTTCCAATTCGCATTCGTTTAGCAAAGAATTTAACCAATCTTCCAGTGTATGAGTCATCATCACCAACAAAAACAAAATCTAAGTCTGGGCATAGCCTTGCAGTCAGGAGCGACGTCAAAGGGTTCTTCTCAGGAGACATACGCCCTGGAACCAAAACTGTGAAGCGGTTAAAACCAAAGTTTTTTCTTAGCTCAGAGCGTAGCTCATGTCGAGGCGTAAAGCGTCGAACGTCTACACCATTGCGTATAGTTAGCACTTTTTTCAATCTTAGATTTTTCAGGAACTGTGTTCCCCATTCTGATACTGTGATTATGGCATCAGCTTGGCGCAAAAATCTGGCTTTGCTAATTTGATACCCTAGGCGATAGAGGTGGCGCAAGCCACAGGGGTAGAAATACTCGAGTTGATCGTGAACTATAGAGACGTTTGGGCGTACAAGATGGCTGAAGGACCAGGCGTAAGTTGAAGCATTCCAGGCCTGAATAACTCGCAAATTTGCTTTATTCATGTCTAATGCGATTGATTCTAGGTTATAATAGCGTTGTACAGCCACTCCAGCTTTATCTAGATGCGTGGCGTATTCGTCCAGAGCGCTACGGGCAGTAATGTAGACAGTGGGTTTGATTCCGTGTTGCTTCATTTGGGGCAGGTAAGCCAGTAGCCAGTTTTCGCTCCCTGCTATGCGAGGGGCATCTGTCAGAAATGCAACTTCAAACATTTAGCACCTTCCGAATATCTAAGGCTATATGAGGTATGGCTCCTCGCGGCCCGTTGCGCTCGAGGCCATCCCGACGGGCTTCCTCACGGGCTACGGGGTCATCAACAAACTGCCGAACAGCGCCCGCTACCACCTGGGGACTCGCTTCAACTAGGCGCATGGCTTTACCCAACAAGCGGCTTTGCCTGAGGGCATTGGGGTAGATGTACTGGGGGCCTGGGGTGGGGAAGGCCACCACCGGAATACCCATTCCGGCGGCCTGCTCGTTGGCGGTGCCGGCGGTACCAATAGCCACATAGCCCGTATGCAGTATAGCCGAGAAGGCCCCGCGCAATAGCCATACCTGCTGCGTGTCTTTGCGGGCAATGGCGGTCTGTTCATCTTCGATTTCGAGCGCCCAACCCTCGGCCAGCGGCACCGCAGAAAAGTCGGCGGCCCAGGCCACCAGGGGCTGCAACTCGGGCAGCAGTGCCGCACTTTGCAGCATCAGGGGTAGGCTGAAGCGCACATCGGCCCGGGTGCCGGGCAGCAGCACCAGCACCTTACGTCCATCCAGCAGGTGGCTTAGGTCGCGCTCGGGGGGGCCCAGGGTGTCCATGGCCATGCTCCCTACGAAGCGGGCCTTGTGCATACCAAGCTGGTGAGCCCGCTGCTCGCTGGGTTTGTCCCGCACGTACACCGCACGAACAAAGCGGTGCATCCAGCGTTCGTAGAAGATGTAATCTTCTGCAAGAAACTGGTTGGGCTGGCGCAGCCGCTCCCAGACGCTTCGTCCGCCCCAATAGTAGTGCGAAATTTGCGGCTGAAGGTGGAAAAGAGGCAGGCGGCCCCAGTCCGAAGCCAACACCCCTACCGCCAGCGCGTAGGCATCACCCACTACGGCCACAGCCCGCACCTCGCGCCTTGCGAGCTGGGCCGCACGTATTTGTAGGGCAATCTCCTGCAGGAAACCAGCGCGCAGGTCGGCCAGCAGGTTGGCCAGGCTATTGAAGGGAAAACCGCCGGAGGGCATTTGGGTGCGGGGCCCTAGAATGCGCTCTACGCGGCCTTCGTAGCGCTTGCCTGGGCCTACCAGCGGCAGTGCAGCCAGGCGCAGGCCCTCGAGCTGCTGGCAGAGCGTGGCCGCAATCAGGTCTTCGGCGTTACCGCCCGAGATGAGGAGCACGTCGGTCATATGGCTACCACGGCAGACTTCAGGGCTTCTTCCAGGGCCAGCTCAACTGCTTGCGTCTGTAGCTCTAAGGGCAGGTAGGCCTGGGGCTTTTGCAGGGCCAAGGTTTCGTCCGGGGGCAGGTGGATAAAACCCGCCGACACTTTGACGGGCAGCCAAGATAAGGCCAGATACATCACCTGGTTGCACAGGTAAAGCCCAGCGCTATTGCTAATGACCCCCGGGATTCCGGCCTCGGCCCAGCGCTCTTTTATGGCCCGCAAAGGCAGCCGGGTAGCCAGCGCCAGGGGGGCCCCGGGCAGGATGGGGGTGTCCTGTAGACGCAGGCCTGCGTTGTCGGGCAGGTCAAAGTCGAGCAGGTTTACTGCCAGGCGCTCGAGCGTAAGCAAAGCCCGCCCCGTGGCCAGCCCCAGATGCAGGGCAACCACGGGCTGATGCGCTTTGTATAGCCGCTGCAACTCGACCGGGGCCCGCTGGGTGTCAACCGGCAAGGTGGCCCGGATGAGCTGGGCCTTACCTAAGGTTTCGGGTAGATGTGCCAGGAGGGCACTGCTCGGGTTATGCGGCAGCCCGGCAAAGGGCTCAAAGCCGGTAACTAAAACCTTCACCTCGTTAGTGTAACAAGACCTTATGTGAGCCTCCAGCCTGGGAGTAAACTAACTTGCCCCCCCAGGCGCTTCTGGTGGAGGGTTTTTTGACGATTAATGCTCGGCTTGCTTCAAGGTGGCAAAAATAGCCAGCGTGCAGCAATCTGACCCCCAGGCAACCCAGACCATGAACCTAAAGGCAGAATCTATTTTGAACCACTACTTACCCGGCCTGCCCCAGGTAGCCCGGGCGCTGCTTTTCGCCCAGACCGCTGGCCCCCGGGTGCTGCTCTGTCCAGCAGAGCGGCTGGCCCAGTATGCCGACCTGGCCGCGCTGGGTGTGACGGCCTACTTGAATCCGGGCCTCGAGGCCTTTGGGCAGGCTCAGGTCGTAGTGATGAGTTACGAAGAAGCCCTCGCCCCTTTTCCCGAGCAGCCCGAGCAGTGGCGCCTGGTGCTTACGCCAGGCCAGCAGTACTTGCGCGACCAGCTTTTAGAGCTGCTGGCCCGCATGGGCTATGTCCGGGGCGAAGACTATGCGGTGCGGGGGGACCTGCTCGAGCTCGAGGAGCTGCGGTTGGAGTTTTTTGGCGATGTGCTGGAAGCAATCTGGTTTCAGGGTACCCCCCAGCCGCGCCACGTGCTCACGGCCAAGGCCGGCAAGGCCGAGGCCTGGACCTCCCATAAAATCCTGCACTTCCCTGGAGCGGTTTTCCTCGACACCCCCTCACTCGCCCCGGCCGAACTCTGGCCCCTGCTTGCCGGGCGGGACAGGGTGAGCTTTGGCCTGGGGGGCCCGGAGCTGCCCCCGCTGCACCTGCCCTACCAGCCCCTACCGCCCTACCGGGCCCGTCTTTCGCGGTTTGTGGAGGACGTATGTACCTGGCTGGGCCAGGGTTACGCGGTGGTCTTCTTCTACCGCCATACCAAAAGCCGCAGCTACCTGCTGCAAAAGCTCGTACAGGCACCGCTTGGCCCAGGCGCCCTGCGTTCTACCCCAGCCCTGGCCCCCCAGCCTGGCACCCTGAACCTGGTTCCAGCGCCCTTTGAGGGGGCGTTTTTGGATACCGAAGGCCGTACTGTATACCTGAGCGAGGCCCATCTGTACGCTTTTGGTGGGGCCGAGGTGCTGCGCAAGCGAAAACTCTTGCTGGGTGAGGCCGACCCGGGGGCCCTGGCGGAGGGCGATTACCTGATTCATCCCGAGCACGGCATTGGCCAGTACTTAGGGCTCGAGACCCGCGAAGTGCTGGGTGCGAAGCGCGACTACCTGGTGTTGCGCTACGCCGGCGAGGCCCGCATCTACCTGCCGGTTGAGCAGCTTCCCCTCCTCAAGCGTCATCCAGGTACCACCGACGACCCCCCCACGCTTTCCTCCCTGGGGAAGGGCGAGTGGCGGAGGAACCGAGAGAAAGCCGCCAAAGATGCGGAAGAGCTGGCCCAGCGCCTGCTGGTGTTGCACGCCAAGCGCGAGGCCACGCCGGGCCGGGCCTTCCCCGCACTGCCGGAGTGGGATGCGCTTATCGAGCAGAACTTTCCCTATAAGCTCACCCCCGACCAGCAGAAAGCTCTCGAGGATACCCTGCGCGACCTCGAGGCCCCCCGCCCGATGGAGCGGCTTATCTCGGGCGATGTGGGTTTTGGCAAGACCGAGGTGGCCTTGCGGGCAGCCTTCCGGGTGGTGGGTCACGGGGCCCAGGTGGCCCTTCTGGGGCCCACCACGCTTCTGGCCGAACAGCACAAAGAAACCTTCCAGAAACGCTTGGCAGGTCTGCCGGTGCGGGTGGCGGCGCTCTCGCGCCTGACCCCCGAGCGCGAGGTCCGCGAGATTCTGCGGGGGCTCGAGCAGGGCACGGTAGATATCGTCATCGGCACCCACCGCCTGCTTTCACCTGAGGTGCGCTTCAAAGACCTAGGCCTTTTGGTGGTGGATGAAGAGCACCGCTTTGGGGTGGGGCAGAAAGAGCGCATCCGCGAGCTAAAAGAAGCGGTTGATACGCTTTACCTTTCCGCTACCCCCATACCCCGTAGCCTCTACAGTGCCCTGGTGGGCCTGCGCGACCTTTCCAGCATCCAGACCCCGCCCCCCGGGCGCAAGCCCATCCGCACCCTGCTAGCCCCCTATGACCCGGCCCTGGTGCGGCAGGGCATCATGGACGAGCTCGAGCGCGGCGGCAAGGTCTTTTACGTGCACGACCGGGTGGCTACCATCCTGGCCCGACGCAAATACCTAGAAGCCCTGGTGCCCGAGGCCCGCTTTGGGGTGGTGCACGGGCAGATGCAGGAGGCCGAGGTAGAGGAGACCATGCTGGCCTTTGCCGAGGGGGCTTTTGATGTGCTGCTGGCTACCACCATCATCGAGTCCGGCCTGGACATCCCCGAGGCCAACACCATCCTGGTTGAACGGGCCGACAAACTGGGTCTGGCTGCGCTCTACCAGCTTCGGGGCCGGGTGGGTCGGCGCGACCAGGAGGCCTGGGCCTACCTTTTTCACCCCCTGCGCCTGACCGAAGGCGCCGAGCGTCGTCTGGTGGCGATTGCCGACCTCTCGGACCTCGGCTCGGGCCACCTGCTGGCCGAGAAGGACATGGAAATACGGGGCGTGGGCAACCTCCTGGGCCCCGAGCAGCACGGCCATATTCGTGCGGTAAGCCTGGAAATCTACACCGAACTCTTGTCCGAGGCCATCCGCAAGCTCAAAGGCGAACAAACCGAACCCGAACGCCACGTCACCATCGACCTGCAACTCTCGGCCCGCCTGACCCCGGAATACATCCCCAGTCCCGCCGCCCGCAGCCGCTACTATGGCCGTCTGGCCGAGTGCAAAAACCTGGCCCAGCTCTCCCGCCTGGCCAAAGAGCTCAAGGAGCGCTACGGCCCGGCCCCACAGGAGGTGGAGAACTTCCTAGCCCTGACCAAACTGCGGTTGCTGGCCGAGGCCCGAGGAGTGCTCTCCATCACCGAGAACCTGTTGCATTTGCAAATTGCCTTTGCTAACCCTAGCCTAGATTACGATGCTCGAGCTTTGCGGGCTCTGCCCTTCCGAGTTGAACCCACCCAGTATCCCCCTGGCTTTCGCATCGTTAAAAAAGGCCTGCGGGCCGAGGAGTATATCCAGGCCCTTAGCGATGTGTTGTACTTGGTGGGCTGAATGAAAAAGGCATGGAGGGTGGCCTTGGCACCCCCCATGTTCTTATAGCTACTGCTGTATCGGCTTGCCAGTTGGGTCGTAGCGGAAGTAGTTTTTGGGCAAACGATCGATGATGGTTTGAGTTGCGGCTTCAATCATCAGCGCAAGGGCTTTTGCCATTGGGGTGTTGTTATAGGTGCGTAGCCCTCCAGCTAAAAGACCTCCCGGCAGCAGCCCTGAGCCCAGACCAGCGAAGTTTGTATCTGTGGCCTCAGCTTCAACTGGGAAAGCCGATAAAATGGCACCTGTGCGTGTATCTACTAAGCGGAAATCTACCCGCACATATGACTTCTTTTGCGACACAATACCGCCAATGAAGGGAATAGCTCCCAGCCCACTGCCGCCAGAGGCGTTGGGCTCAAAACCGGTAATCACGCCAGTAACGATTACATCCGCTCCAACAAACTCATTTTGCTGGTTAGATAAAGCAGCCTCACTGCGCAGCTGGTTAAGAATACTGCGGTCATAGACTACAAAGTGATTGCTGTTGACCAATGCAGTGTTGAGCATAGCGGAAATATCAGCACCTATGCCTGTAGTAGCTACAGGAATGGTTATGCCAAAGATGCTCAAAGCCTGTGCTGTTCCTGAAGGTACGCCACCTCCACCGCACTGGGGGCTGGTGCATTCAAAGCTGGCAACCACAATGCGAGCCCTGGGGCCACTGTAGTTGCTGTAGTCGACTTTTTTCACCTCCTTACCAGCTACAGATGTAGTGATGGAAGGGGCGCAAGCTGTAACCATGAGAGCGATGAAAGCCAAAAGAAGTGGAATTCTACGCATGTTTCACCTCACCCGCTTTGTCTACCTTTTTGTTTGATGAACAGAAGAGGAGCTTTTTAGCCCAATTCCTATTCATCAAGGTAGCCTGAGTTTATGGGGCACTACTGCTGCTAAACCGCTCCAATATCAAAGCTACCGAGCCATGCCACAGGCATCGCTGGCTAGGGTACCGCCTCCACCAGAGTTACAGGCGGCCAGAGCAGTAGAGCCGGTATTAGTATGAGAAATCCCTTCACTGTTACTCCAGTCTTAATCTTCGTTTTGGGCTTCACTTCCCTATTCATGGAACATTTTTCTTTATTAAAAATCTTCATCACAATATGAGATTGTGCCACATAACATGCCATAAAATCACTCATGGTAGCGTTACTTTTACTAAGTACAAAAATGTGGCACCTTATAGATATTCTTGCCACCATAAGGAAAACCGCAGTTTAGGATATAAGCCAATGAGCGGCCGAGGTTTGTGAAAGCTGCTCCGATTGATGTTTCTGCTGGATTGGTTCGGTCTTCGGGGTGCGTCTTGTTTCCAGCTAATTCATGTTTCATGAGGGTATCCAAACCGCAAGCACGCTGGGGTCGATAGGGGCGATCTGGTGGGGAGTCTGGAGATGGGCTGCCTCGCCCTTGCGCAGGTGCAGGTAGCTGTGGTCGGGCAGGTCAATGACCACCTCACCCTCGAGCACAATGTACAGGCGTGGTTCCTGAACCTGCTCCGGCTGGGTTAGCAGGTAGGTGAAGAAACCCTCGAGGCCAGGGAAACGGGCCTGTCCCTGACGCTTGGCGAGCCGCACGAGGTGCAGTTTCATACCGAAGACGACCCGCTATGCTCCGACGGCTTCCTTGCGGGATTTGCCGTACTCCATGCGCAGTTTGAACATCGCCTGGCGGAAGAGCTTAAGCACAACCTGCTCGGGCTGATTGAGGGCTTTAGCCACCTCTGGCACGGCCTTTTGCTGGCCCTGGGTGCGCCTTGCCACCTCGGCCTGCTCGGGGGTCAGGCCCACCCGGGCGATGAGGGGCTCGAGGTCAGCCCAGGTTGCACCTGAGCGGGAGGCGCTTTTGCCTTTGGATTTGGTTTTACCCTTGCTGCGGCGCTGGTTAAGGGCTTGCAGGTCAGGCCCGCCGTAGCGAGAGCAGCCGGGGTTGGAGCAGGCCTGTTTGCCGGAACGGCCCTTGGCTACCTCGTTCCAGCCACATAGGGGGCATTTTTCAGGTACCAGTGGGTCGAAGGACAGGAAGTCGCAGGCCTGGTTGTTGCAGCGGTAGTAGGGCTTGCCCCGCTTGCTGGTTTTTTGCACCACCTCGCCCGCGTGACACCTGGGGCATTCGATTCCGGTAGAAGGGGCTTCGTCGCGGGTGTACTTGCACAGGGGATAGCGGTTACAGCTGATGAAGGTGCCATAGCGTCCGTGCCGCCGCAACAGCTGGCCCTCCTGGCAGGCCGGGCAGGCTTCACCGATAGGCTCGGGTTCTTTTTTCTGCTCGAGCCGCTCGGTGTATTTGCACTCAGGGTAGCCGGTGCAACCCAGAAACTGCCCAAACCTGGATACCTTCAGCTCCAGGGGCCGCCCGCACTGGGGGCAAAGCTTCTGGGGAACCTTGGCGAACTCCTTGAGGAAGGGTTCGTAGAACTCGCGTACCACCTTGGGCCAGGCGGCCTTGCCTTCCTCTATTTCGTCGAGACGCGACTCGAGCTGAGCGGTGAATTCGTAGGCTACCACGTCGGGGAAGGTCTTGAGCAGGTACCCGGTCACTTCGCGGCCCAGTGGGGTGGGCTTTAGCGCTTTACCAGCCCGCTCCAGATAACCCCGGCGCTCGAGGGTGTCTATGGTGGGGGCGTAGGTGGAGGGCCTCCCGATGCCCATCTCCTCGAGGGTCTTGACCAGGCTGGCATCGGTGTAGCGTGGGGGTGGCTCGGTAAAGTGCTGTTCGGGGGTAACCTCAAGCAGCCTGGCCGCGGCGTTCTCTCGCAAGGGGGGTAGCTGGTTCTCGGCATCGTCGCCCTCTTCGCGCCCATACACCCGCAAATAACCATCGAACTTCAGCACCGAGCCCACCGCCCGGAAGACCATCTCATCGCCAGCGATGTTCACGGTGGTCTGGTCAAAGACGGCGGGGGTCATCTGGGAGGCCACAAAACGCTGCCAGATAAGCTGATAAAGCTTGTGCTCTTCCTCGCTCAAGTGTTTGCGCACGGCCTCGGGGGTGCGCAGGGTGGAGGTCGGGCGGATGGCCTCGTGGGCATCCTGGGCGTTGGCGGCCTTTTTGCTGGCAAAAAAGTTAGGTTTCTCCGGCAGGTAAGCTGGGCCAAAGTGGCTCGGAATGAACTCGCGCACTTCGGCCAGGGCCTCCTGTGAGACCCTGGTGGAATCGGTTCGCATGTAGGTGATGAGACCTACTGTACCTTCAGGCAAATCTATGCCCTCATAGAGCTTCTGGGCAATTCGCATGGTGCGGCTGGCGGTCCAGCCCAGGCGGCTGCTGGCTGCTTGCTGCAGGGTAGAGGTGATGAAAGGCGGGGGGGCGTTGCGGCGGCGTTCGCGGCGCTCGATGCTGCTGATGCGGTAGTTTTGTATGCTTTCTGCCCAGCGGGTGATGTCTTTAGCCTGGCCCTCACTGGTAATGAGGAACCTCTCGCTGGTCTGGACCCGCTCCTGGCCCACACTATGGAGCATGGCCCTGAACTGCTGGCCCTCCGACTCAAACTGCCCCTCAACCGTCCAGTATTCCTGTGGAACAAAAGCCTCTATCTCTTGTTCGCGCTCCACCAGCAGCCTTAGCGCAACCGACTGCACCCGGCCTGCCGATAGTGCCCTGCGCCGAAACTCCATGCTAAGGACCGGCGAAAGCTGGTAGCCCACCAGCCGATCCAGCACCCTGCGGGCTTGCTGGGCGTCCACCAGGCTCTGGTCTATGGGGCGTGGTTTTTGCACGGCTGCACGCACCACCTTGGGGGTGATTTCGTGAAACTCCACCCGTAGGGGGGTTTTTGGATCAAGTTCCAGAAGGCGGGCCACGTGCCAGCCAATCGCCTCGCCTTCACGGTCGGGGTCGGTGGCGATCAATACCCGTTTTCCCTTAGCAGCCTGCTTGAGCTCATTCACCACAGGCTGCTTGTCTTTTTTGACTTCATACTGCGGTGCAAAATCGGCCTGGGTGTCCACGCCCAGCTCGTGCTCGGGTAGGTCGGCCACATGACCCTTACTAGCCCGCACCTCGTACCCGGCACCCAGCATTTTTTGGATGCTTTTTGCCTTGGCGGGGGATTCCACGATAATTAAGGTTGAATCCGGCATACGGCTAAGTATATGGACAAGGCGCGGGCGGTTTGTCAAGGGCGTGCTCAATACGAGACCTCGAGGTCAGGCTGCTAAAGCTTTGCCCCAATAGGTTCGTTCCTCGCCCACCCGGCCTCGCGGGTAATGCCTGCCTGAGGGGCCTGCGGGCGGATCTGGGTTGGCGCTAGAGGTTGGGTGGAACCGCGCCGCCTTCGATAAGCGGCCTAGCCCGGTTGTTGGGTAAGATGAATCCGGCTGAAACCACGTATTTGAGGGCTTCTTCGATGCTGATATCTAAGGGGATGACGTCCGTTGTGGGAACGATGATGGCCATTCCAGAGGCGGGAACTGGGCTGGTAGGTACCAGCACCACCGTGTAGCCTTCGGGTAGCGGGTATAGGTTCTTACCAACCTGAGGGGTGGCAATGAAGCATAGGGTGTAAAGGCCTTTGCGAGGGTACTCAATCAGCGCGGCGCGCTGAAACTGCATCTCGGGCTGGCCCAGCAGGGTATGGGCTATCTGCTGCACCGCATTATAGATATCGCGCACCAAGGGTATGGTCTTGATACTCTGGTCAATTGCTCCCAAGATCAATCGCCCCACATAGTTGTTGGCTAGTGCACCTACCAGAACCACTAGACCGAGCGTGGCCAGGATACCCAAAATGGGTAGAAACGGTAAAAGCCAGCGGGAAGGCTCAGCATCTATGGCCTGCAGGATGCTTCCGATCATGCCGTTAGACCAGTTGTAAACTGACCACAAGAAGTATAGGGTAACTGCAATCGGCAGCGTGGTTAGCAAACCAGTCAGGAAGTAGCGACGGATTCGCAGGGCCATATATCTCAAGAGTCTATTGTTCCAGCCGGCTTTGAAAAGAGCCTTTTTAGCAGCTTACCACATGCGTTGCTACACTTAGAGCTTGTGAATGCTTTGGCCGACTGGGTGTTTGTAGCGCTGTGGCTGTTAGCGCTGCTCGCCACCTTTGTCCCGGTGGTGCCATCTGGGTTTGTCATACTAGGTGCGGCTTTACTGCACCAGTTGCTAGCAGGATTCAGTGAAATTTCACTCGCCATCTGGATCGCTTTGGTGCTCTTGGCGGCTCTGTCTTCGCTGATGGACAACATCGCAGGGGTATTGGGTGTCAGACGCTTTGGCGGAAGCCGTCAGGGGATCTGGGGGGCTTTTTTAGGTAGCCTTGTGGGGGTTTTTGTGCTGCCTCCGCTGGGGCTATTTCTGATGCCGTTTTTGGGGGCCTATGTGGGGGAGCTAGTTGCCGGTCGCTCGGCTGAGAACGCGCTGCGGGGGGCCTGGGGGGCTTTGTTGGGTCTTCTGGGAGGTTTGCTAGGTAAGACGCCAATTCGGAAAAGGACTTGACACCAAGTAGAAAATAAGGGACGGGGGTTAGTTATGCGACATTACCCGTCCCTACCAGAGATTGTAGCAGCCGTAGAAGCGCTGCTGCTGCCCAGACGCAA